>SAMEA3663269__coassemble_42_pt1 | contig 61172 bp, 67 predicted proteins | sample SAMEA3663269__metabat2_low_PE_035 | metagenome-assembled genome bin SAMEA3663269 (sample SAMEA3663269) | pig gut metagenome | biome: pig gut; feature: pig-associated habitat; material: faeces | place: China | collected 2013
TGGCATATATTTCGCACTTTCTTCAAAGACAGTCTAAGCGAAATGCCTTTCTTATTGTATAGGAAAAATCAAAAATTATCTTGACCCGATATAAGATTTTTCCGTATACAACAAGGTTAGGCTACCTTAGTTTGCCCGAGCGAATGCGAGTGGCATATATTTCGCACTTTCTTCAAAGACAGTCTAAGCGAAATGCCTTTCTTATCAAATAAACTTTATTTAAAGAAAGAGGATTTTATAGATGAAATATGAGAGCACAATCGTTAAATGCCTATTTTTTACGATAATAATAGGATTGATAATTATTGCTATATATGTACTTTACATTGATAATTATAAATCTACAGAAGGGACAGAAGAATATATAAAAGAAGAAGTATATAAAAATTCAATTTCAATTGGTATAATTAATTTTGATACATTAAATCCATTACTTACAAAAAATAAAGATCTTCAATATATATTGCAATTAGTGTATGAGCCACTAATAAAAATATCGGTAGATTTTGATTTGGAATCTGGAATTGCGAAGGAATGGTCTAAAATAGATGAAACAACATATCTTATAAAACTAGATGAGGACAAGTTTTGGCAAGATGGTACAAAGTTTACATCAAGAGACGTAGAGTTTACTATTACCACTTTACAAAACCAATGGTTAAATTCTATATATTACGAAAATGTAGAAAATATTGATGAAGTAATTATAATAGATGAATATACTTTGAAAATCGTTTTAAATGAAAGTACCGATTTTTTTGAATATAAATTGGTTTTCCCAATTATTGCAAAACATCAATATGATGAAACATTAAATGAAGTGAGTTCAATGCCTGTGGGGACAGGGGGATATAGCTTTTCAGAGATTAGAAATACAAGTTTTTCTTTAAAAAATGATAATGCGAAAACTCCAATATTAAATGTACTAATATATGATAAAATAAATACCATTTATTCAGAATTTGCTAAGCAAAAGATTGATATCATGCTTACTGGCAATGTAAATTTTGATAAATATGTTGGTAAAATGGGATACAAAACTAAAATTATTCCAGACAGAAAAATGGACTATATTTTGATAAATGAAAATAATGAATTTTTAAAGAATAAAAATATTAGAGAAGTCATTAATTTGATAATAAATAGAAAAGATATAAATTATGCAGTATACAATAATAAATATGTAGAAAACACTGCTTTTATTTCATCAGAACAATATAATCCAATAAAAGCAAAAGATATATTGATATCAGATGGGTGGACTTATAAAAATGATGGTTGGTATAAGAATAACAAAAAATTAGTACTGAACTTAAGCGTTAATTATGAACAAGAAAATAGGGTAAAAGTAGCAGAGATGATTAAAGAAGAGGCTGAATCAATTGGTATTAAAATAAATATAATAAAAGTAGATAGCAGTAATTATAAATACGCATTAAAAAACAGATACTATGACTTAATTCTAACAGGAATAATTATGCCATTAGAACCAAATTATAGCACTTTGTTTGTTGAGCCAAATGAAACGATTACATTACTATTAAAAGAAATAAAAAATATTGATAATATAGATGTACGAAAAGAAAAGATAGAAGAGCTAAAAAATGAATATCAATTAAATATACCATTTATTAGTTTGTATACAAATTCGAACATCTTACTTTTAAATTCAAATCTAAAAGGAGACTTTAATTGTAATTGGTTTAGCATATTTGGAAATATAGAAAATTGGTATGCAAATTCGAATTAGTAGCTCCACGTGTCGGTTGGACAATTTCTTTTCGTGCTTTATCCTAAGAAAAGAAAATGTCCAACCGACAGCAAGATGAAGCGGATTACATATTAATTAGTCTGAACTGTAACAGAAAAATATAAAAAAACTTTAAAAATATTGTAAAAAAAAAAGTTAAATTGTATAATAGAAAAAAAGAAGCAAAGGATGAGCTAAAATATGAAAAATAAAAGCTTAATGTTATTATTAAAATTAAAAGAGTATATGATAAAATATAAGAAATATTTAATCATTGCTTTGATTGCTATAATCATTTTTATATCTATACTTATTCTAATCTTAAATTCAAACAAAAATAAAATAGGAAATTCTGTTTCAAACTTATACAATGGGGGGATTGCAACAGTAGAAGGAAACAAAGTATATTATATAAAATATGGAGAAAATGCAGGAATTTATAGACTTAAAAATAAGAAAGATAAGAAGATAACAGATGGAACAGCCTATTTTTTAAATCTATATAAAGGATATATATATTATGTAGAATTAAATGAAAAGACTTCAGAATTTAACATTATAAAAATGGAGGAAAATGGCAAAAAGAAAGAAACATTTATAAAAAATGTAGACCCTCAAATGATTACAGTTGTAGATAATTGGGTGTTCTATTTCCAAAATGACAAATTATATAAGATTAGAACTAGCAAGAAAGACAAAATAAAAATTACAGAAGAAAATATTTTAAATTATACAATTAAAGATGATTATATCTATTATATTTATCATAATGGAGAAAGGAATATTCTTGCAAGGAAAACTTTGGAAGGCAAAAACTTTTTAAAACTTGCAGAGAATGTGTCTACAGATTTTGAAATAATTGGAAACAAAATTTATTTTATAGAGCAAAAATATAACAAAGATATTCAGGAATACGAATATAAATTATTTAATATGAAAACAAATGGTGCAAAGAGAAAACAGATTTTAGCTTTGCCAAATGATATTGGGGAAATTAATATAACTGCAAAAGCTTTATATTACATAAATACGGAAGATAATGCGCTTTATCAATATAAATATAAAAAAGGTGAGCAAGAAAGATTACTACTAGAATTAAAAAATAATACTTCAATATGTATAGTAAAGAACATTATATTCTACAAAGACTTAGATGTAGAAGACAAAGTCTCAATATTAAAGATAGATGAAAAGTAATTGGAGGGTAAAATGCAAATAACATATAGAGATATAGTAATAGATGTAAAAAAAGGAACAGCAGTAAAAGAAATACTAAAAAGTGAAATAGAAAAAAGCGAAGAAAAAGTAATTGCTTGTAAATTTAATAATGAGATAAAAAGTTTAAATTTTGAGATTAATAAAGATGGAAATTTGGAATTGATAGATTTAACTTCAAAAGATGGGATGAGAATATATAAAAGAGGGCTTATATATATAATTTGCAAAGCTTTTAAAGAATTATATGATGATATAAAAATTACAATTGATTACCAATTATTTCATTCTATGTATTGTACAACAGATAATTTAAAAATAACAGATGAAGTAATAAAACAAGTAACAGATAAAGTGGATGAAATAATAAAGAGAAACTTGCCAATAGAAAGAAAAGTAATGACTAAGGAAGAAGCAAAATTATTTTATGAAAAAAATAACACTCTTAAAGGGAAGTTACAGCTAGATTTAGAAACGAAAAAAGAAGTGACATTATATTATTGCGAGGATTATTACAATTATTTTTATGGTGTTTTACCAATAAATACAGGATTTATTACAAAATATAGTATTACAAAATATCAAGATGGGATATTAATAAGATATCCAAATGAAGAGCATCCCAATGAACTAATAGATTTTGTCGATACTCCTAAGTTATTTGATACTCTACAAGAATACAAATCATTACATAAATTTATGAATGTAAATACATTATACAAAATAAATACTATTATAAAGGCAGGAAAAATCAAGGATTACATCCTTTTAGACGAAGCATTACATGAAAAAAAGATTGCATCTATTGCAGATATTATTGCTAAGAATAAAAACATTAAACTTATAGCAATTGCTGGACCATCTTCTTCTGGGAAAACAACATTTGCTAAAAGACTTTCTATACAATTAAGAATAAATGGGATAAAGCCAATTACAATTTCTGTAGATGATTATTTTATAGAACGAAAAGATACACCAAAAGATAAATACGGTAATTATGATTACGAAAGTATAGATGCAATAGATAAAACCTTGTTAAACAATAATTTAATGAAACTTTTTAAAGGAGAAGAAATTGATGCACCAACATTTGATTTTTACAAAGGAACCAAATTTTATGATGGCAAAAAAATGAAATTAGCCGAAGATGAAGTATTAATTATGGAAGGAATTCATTGCTTAAATGACGAGCTAACATATTTAGTGCCAAAAGAAAATAAATTTAAGATTTATGTTAGTGCATTAACTGTGCTAAATATAGACTATTACAACAGAATTTCTACAACAGATACAAGATTGATAAGAAGAATAGCAAGAGACTATAAATATAGAGGTTACACTGCAGAACATGTATTAAAGATGTGGCCAGCAGTAAATAAAGGGGAAACAAACAATATTTTTAGATTCCAAGAAGAAGCAGATGTAATGTTTAACTCTTCTTTAATATATGAGTTATGTGTATTAAAGAATCAAGTAGTTCCGTTATTAAAAGCAATAAATCCAACCTCAGAATATTATTCAGAAGCAAAAAGACTATATTCAATGCTATCATATTTTGAACCAATTGCAACAGAAGATGTACCAAGCAATTCAATTTTAAGAGAATTCATAGGAGGAAGTATTTTTAATTAACAAAGGGAAGGAGACAAAATGGAGCCAGTATTTACAGAAATTGATGAAGAATTTATTTGCGAGAATTGTGGTAAAAAAGTAAGTAAATTAGGGTATTCTTGTAGAAATCATTGTAATTTTTGTTTATGTTCAAAACATGTAGATAAAAATCCAGGAGATAGATTAGAAGAGTGCCACGGATTGCTAGAGCCAATTGATATTGAGATAAGCCCTAAAAAAGGATATGTTATAGTATTTAAGTGTAAAAAGTGTGGAGCAATTAGAAAAAATAAAGCAGCAAAAGATGATAATATGGAAAAAATCTATGAGATTTGCAAAAAAAAATAAGTTAATGTTCAAACCAAAATTTTCAAATTAGCAGCTCCACGTGTCGGTTGCACTTTTCTTTTCGTGCTTTAGCCTAAGAAAAGAAAATGTCCAACCGACAGCAAGATGGAACGGATTATATATTAATTAGTCTGAACTGTAACAAAAATAATAAAAAAATTAAAAAAAAGTATTGACAAATAAAAATAAAAGTATATAATAAAACAAACGGACGTTCAGAGAACAAACGTACTTACAAAAGTAATTAAAATTTAGGAGGAAAAAAATGAGTAATGAAAATTTAGAAAAAAAGAAAGCATTAGAAATAGCATTAGGACAAATTGAAAAACAATTCGGAAAAGGTTCTGTAATGAAACTTGGAGAATACCAAGATATGAATATAGAGGCAATTCCTACAGGAGCATTAAGCTTAGATATAGCTTTAGGTATAGGGGGCATTCCTAGAGGAAGAATAATAGAAGTATTTGGACCAGAATCATCTGGTAAAACAACATTAGCATTACATGCAATTGCAGAAGCACAAAAACTAGGTGGAGAAGCAGCATTTATTGATGCAGAGCACGCATTAGACCCAGTTTATGCAAAACACTTAGGAGTAGATATAGACAATTTAATAGTTTCACAACCTGATACTGGTGAGCAAGCATTAGAAATAGCAGAAGCTTTAACTAGAAGTGGAGCAATAGATGTAATAGTTGTAGACTCTGTTGCAGCATTAGTTCCAAAAGCAGAAATAGATGGAGATATGGGAGATGCACATGTTGGTTTACAAGCAAGACTTATGTCACAAGCTTTAAGAAAATTAGCAGGTGTTATAAATAAATCAAAAACAGTTATTATATTTATAAACCAATTAAGAGAAAAAGTAGGAATAATGTTTGGAAACCCAGAAACAACACCAGGAGGAAGAGCATTAAAATTCTATGCATCAGTTAGATTAGATATAAGAAAAATAGAAAACATTAAACAAGATGGAGAAGTTATAGGAAATAGAGCAAGAGTTAAAGTTATAAAAAATAAAGTAGCACCTCCATTTAGAGAAGCAGAATTTGATATAATTTATGGAAAAGGAATCTCTAAAGAAGGAAATATTTTAGACTTAGCAGTTAACTTAAATATAATTGAAAAGGCAGGAGCTTGGTTTAGCTATAATGGAGAAAAAATAGGACAAGGTAGAGAAAATGCAAAACAATATTTGATGGATAATCCAAAAATAATGAATGAAATAGAAGGAAAAATCAGAGACAATTTTACAACTGCATTCGAAAAAAGCCTTGGAGATAGCGAAGAAGTGTTAGAGGCAGAAGAATCATTAGAAGAGGAAGAATAATACAATGCAAGATATAGAAGAATTTGATAAACTTAAAACAAAAGTTTTGAAATATATACTATATAAAAAGAGAACAGAACAAGAGATTAGACAGAAATTTTCAGAAAATGCTGGAAATAATCTAGAAAATGTTATAGAATATTTAAAAGAAAATGACTATATAAATGATAATAGATATATAGAAAAGGCTATTTTAGAATTTAAGAAATTAAAAAACTTATCTATAAAAGAGCTTAAATATAAGCTATTATCAAAAGGTTTATCAAAATCACAAATAGAAGATTACATATATTTACATAAAGAAGAGTTAGAAGATTACGAATTACAATCGGCAACTACATTATACAATAAAAAAGAAACAATAATGGAGCCAGATGAAATTTATAATTACTTGCAGAAAAAAGGATATATGGAGCAAACAATAAGGAGCTTACAAAATGAATAATATACTTGAATTGCAAACAAAAAAATATTTACTAAAATTAGATAACTTCGAAGGACCACTTGATTTACTATGCCATTTAGTTGATAAAAATAAAATGGATATAAATAAAATTAGTCTATCTGCAATTACAGATCAATATATAGAATACATAAATGCTATGCAGGAGCTAAATTTAGACATAACAAGTGAGTTTTTAGTTATGGCATCAACACTATTATATATAAAGTCAAAAAGCCTTTTACCAAAAGTAGTAGAAGATGAAGGAGAACTTACAGAAGAAGAGCTTTTAAACAGAATAATTGAATATAAAAAGTATAAAGAAATTTGTAAAGAGTTAAGAGAACAATATTTAATAAATTCTAAAAGATTTTATAAATTACCAGATAAAGTAGAATTACCAAAAAGGAAGATAGAAGAACAATTTGAAGTAATTACACTTGCAGATATTTATAAACAAATTCTAGAAAAACGTGATAAAAAAATGAATAAAGAAGCTGCAAGAATAGAAAAAATAGCGATAGGTGAAACTGTTACAGTTGCAAGTAAAGTCAAAGACATTTTTAGAGAATTATTAAAAAAGCCGAAAGTAGTTTTTAATAAGATGTGTACAAAAAATAAATACAATAAATTAGAAACTGTTACTGCTTTTACAGGTGTACTAGAACTTTCAAGGCGTAGAAAAATAAATACACAGCAAGAAGAGATTTTTGGAGATATAATTCTAGAAAAAAATAAAGTAAATAAGTTTTAGAATAAAAAATAGGGGAAAACTATTATTACGGAGGTTAACTTTGTAATGATAGTTTTTTTAATAATTTTGTTAATACTTGTTTTAATAATAACATCAAAAGTACAAATTAATTTTAAAGAATTATATTTAGAAAATATAAGTAAAGAAAAGCCAAAAAGTATTAATGTTGTAGTAACTCTAAAGGTGCTTAGCATTTTTCCAATATTAAAAATAACTCTAAATAACAAAAGAGCAGAAAAACTTATTTATGCTTTAAAGGCAAGTGCCAAAAAAAATATGAAAATGGCTAAAATAAAGGAGAACTTAAGAAACAGTAAAAATATAGATAAAGTAAAAAAGCATTTAAAAAAATTTAAAATAGAAAAATTATATTTTGATTTGCAATTAGGAACAAAAGATGTCATATTAACAACTATTATAATTACAGCGATTTCAATACTTATGGGATTTTTACTTGCAAAACAAGAAAAGAGAAATATATATTATAAATTTACCCCCATTTATATTTCCGAAAATGTATATCATTTAATATTTAAAGGTATAATTAGTGTAAATTTAGTACATATTATTTATATACTGTTTATGTTAAAAATAGCAAATAAAAGAAAAGAGAGTGATAATTTTGGAAAAACATCCAATAGAAAGTTTAATGCAAACTGCAATGTATAATATTCAAGATATGATTGATGTAGATACTATAATAGGAGAGCCAATAGAAAGTTTAGATGGCACAACAATTATTCCTATTTCTAAAGTATGTTTTGGATTTGCAGCAGGAGGAAGCGATTTTAGAGATGAGGTTGTAGATGAATATGAAAAAGAAGAAAAAAATGAAAAATTAAAAGCAAAAAATCCATTTGGAGGAGGAGCTGGAGCAGGTGTAAAAATTGCACCCGTTGGTTTTTTAATAGTTGAAAACAAAGCAAATAGTATAACAAGATTTATACCTGTAGAACATAGTTGTGCAATAGATAAAATTTTAGACTATGTCCCAGATTTATTTCAAAAAATGGAAAATATGATGAATAAGTGTGTAGAAGAAGTAAAAACAAAAATGGAAGCAAATAAAAAAGAGAAAGAAACTCTAAATAATGAAGTAGAAAGCGAGATTGAAAAAGAAGTAGAAAGAAAAGTAGAAAAAGAAATCAAAAAGAAAAAGCCAAAACTTCCTAAAGAATATGAAATGGAAGAAATGATAGATGAAACAGATGGAGAAGACTTATAAATACATCAATGGGGACTTAAGATTTTGACAGCCTTTTTGCAAAAAGACTGTCAAAATCTTAAGTCCCCATTGATACCTTTAAAAATCTAGATGGTTATTAATTTTTTTGTATAATCTAAATTTGCTTTAGAGTTTTTTTCGTAAGCTAATGTGTATATATTTGTTGCTAGAATGTCTTTTTTTAATAATTCTTGATAAAATTTATTTTTATTTTCTTCCATAAATTTTTTTACTGAAATGACTAAAGGAGGAGCTTTTTTTGATTTTGCAACATCTGCTAAAAGCTTTTTCCCATTTTCAGTAGTTCCTAAAATTCTCAGATATGGTAAGTACTTTCTGCTATTTTCCATATCTTGTTTTGTTATAGAAAATAGTAAGTAAAGCAAGATTCTATTAATTCTAGTTTGAGTATATCTTTTTGATTTAATCATCTCTGTAAGTTCATCTAATGTATTACAAGACTGAGCTGCTTTTTGAATCTTAAATTCTAAACCTTCAGTAATGTCAGCAATATTTGCAATATCTGAAAGCTCCATTGTTCTTAATTTATATAGGATTTCTTTTTCAAATGATTTTATACTAGGTACAAATTGTCCATATTTTAATCTATTTTGAATAACATTATAAGAAATTTTTGGTACATATTTAGAAATGTCTTTATTACTTGTTATTAGTTCTCTAATTGCTGTTGCACTAGCAAATTTTTCAGAAGTTTTTGTACTGTTATATTCTACAAAAGACCTTTTTATGGTCATATAATTTATTTTCGATTTAAGAGTTTTAAGAGCTTTTATGTATTCAATACCTAAAATATTATTTGGAGAAGATAAAATATTTGCATATCTTCTAATATCATTTAAATACATAAGTACAGCATTTTCACGAGCTTTAGGAAATGATACTCCTTTTGATAATTCGTGCTTTAAAATTGATGTGTATTCCGGAGGTTCTTTTATTAAAACATTGCTTATATTTTCAAGAGTCTTTAAGTCACCACATTCACTACCAAAAGAAAGAGTTATATCACCTTTAAGACTATCTAAAATATTTATAGCTCCTCTTGAAAAATTTTCAGCGCTAGAAATGCTATAAATAAGTGGTAATTCTATTACTAAGTCTACACCTGAGCGAAGTGCCATTTCGGCTCGAGCCCATTTATCAAATAACGCTGTATCACCTCTTTGAGTAAATTGACCACTCATTATGCAAACTGTAAAATCTGGATTAACTATTTTTTTAGATTCTTCAATATGGTATAAATGTCCGTTATGCAACGGATTATATTCACATATTATTCCTAATATTTTACTCATATATTTAAAACTCCTTTAAAATTTAAAACTTCCTTTAGATACACTAGCGACTTAGGTGATATAGCGGATTTAAAGACAACACCTATCTAATAACAAAATTATTTTCTAAGCTTGATTTTCGCTGTAATTTACTGTTATAATATCATAAAAAGTAACAAAAATAAAGAAAAATTTTATTTGGAGGTATATTTTTGGATAATATAATTTTATATACAGATGGAGCCTGTTCAGGAAACCCAGGACCTCGGTGGCTGGGGAGCAATTTTGATGTATAAAGATATAAAAAAGGAAATAAGTGGTGGAGAAAAACAAACAACAAATAATATTATGGAGATAACAGCTGTAATTCAAGGATTAAAAACATTAAATAGGCCATGTAATGTAGAAGTATATAGTGATAGTGCTTATGTTGTTAATGCTTTTGATAAAGGTTGGATTTATTCATGGATGAAAAATAACTGGAAAACATCAAATAAGGAACCTGTAAAAAATAAAGAATTATGGCAGGAATTATATAGTTTGACTCAAAAGCATAAAGTAGAGTTTATAAAAGTAAAAGGACATAGTGATAATGAATTTAACAATAGATGTGATGAATTAGCAAGAGGAGAAATAGACAAACTAAGATAGGAGGAGCTTAAAATGTATGAAGTATTTGCAGATTTACATGTACATATAGGAAGAAGTAAAAATAATAAACCAATTAAAATAACGGCAGCAAGATCACTTAATTTCGAAAACATAGCTAAAGAATGCGTAGAAAAAAAAGGAATAAATATAGTTGGAATAATAGACTCAGCCTCTCCTTATGTAATAGAAGATATAGAAAATTTTTTGTCATTAGGTGAAGCTTACGAGATAAAAGATGGAGGAATTATATACAAAGATAAAGTATGTATAATATTAGGAAGTGAGATTGAAACATCTGAGGTTGGAGTAAATGGTGGTTGTGGTAGTGCCCATAATTTATGCTATTTCCCACATCTAGAGGATATAAAATCATTTTCAAAAGAAATGAGTAAACATATAAAAAATATAACTTTAAGTTCGCAAAGAGCGGATATATCAGCGTATCAATTAATAGACATTGTAGAAAAGTATAATGGGATTTTGATACCAGCACATTGCTTTACTCCACACAAAAGCTTTTATGGAAATTGTACGGATAGATTAGAAAAGATTTTTAAAGAGAAATTTAGCAAGATTTTTGCAATAGAGCTAGGACTAAGTGCAGATACTAATTTAGCAGACACAATATCAGAATTAGAAACAAGGTCATTTTTGACAAATTCTGATGCACATTCTCTTCCTAAAATTGCAAGAGAATATAACAAAATTGTGGTAAATGATATAAGCTTTAAAGAATTGGTAATGGCAATAAAAGGCGAGCAAGGAAGAAAAATTGCTTGTAATTATGGTTTGGATCCAAAACTTGGTAAATATCATAGGTCTTATTGCGAGATTTGTAATAAAAATATACCAGGGTTAGTGCCTGCTACAAAGTGTGATACATGTGATAGTAAAAATATAACAATGGGTGTGCTAGATAGAATTGAAGTAATTAAAGATAAGGCAGTATCTATAAGTCCAAAAACAAGACCACCATATATATATCAAATACCTCTTACATTTATACCAGGATTAGGTAGCAAAACGATAGATAAACTGCTATGTAATTTTGGCACAGAAATGAATGTTTTACATAAGTTATCTGCTGATGATATAGAGGCTGTTGTTGGAAAAAAAAATGCTAATAATATCATTTTAGCAAGAGAAGGTAAACTAAAAGTAGCAGAAGGTGGAGGACGGAGTATACGGAAAAGTAGAAACCATGTAAAGAAAAATAGTTCTTTTTTTCATATTATTGAATACACATTATGTATAAATTTAAAGGAGCTTAAAATGTATGAAAAGAAGAAAGCCATATAAAAGACCATCTAAAATTAGAGAAATTATAATATTGCATGTAAGAAATAATTTTAATTCATATTTGATTGCTTGTATAATATTTTTGGTTTCGGTAGCTCTTGGAGTAGTATTTATAAATAATATTTCTGATATGCAAACTCAAGATTTAAAAGATTATCTATTAACGAAATTAAAAAGTGTACAAACAAACGAAGCAACATACTTAAAAGACTTAATTATCGAAAATAGTTTATTAATAATTTTAATGTGGTTATTAGGACTTAGCATGATTGGAATTATTATAAATTATTTAATAATAATATTCAAAGGATTTTGTTTAGGATACACTGCAGCAGCAATAGCATTAACATTAGGAACATGGAAGGGAATATCATATATTTTTGCTTCAATATTTATACAAAATTTATTATTTATACCTGCGATAATCATAGTTACAACTAGTGGAATGAGGTTTTTTAAATTAGTTATCCAAGATAGAAGAAAAGAAAATATTTTACTAGAAGGAATAAGACATACATTAATATCTAGTGGGATGCTTTTGGTAGTTATTCTCAGCGCATTTTTAGAAATATACCAATCAGGACAGTTAATAAAACTTATTAAAATTTGTTAATGTTCAGACCCAAATTTTCAAATTAGTAGCTCCACGTGTTGGTTGCACTTTCCTTTTCGTGCTTTAGCCTAAGAAAAGAAAATGTCCAACCGATAGCAAGATGGAGCGGATTATATATTAATTAGTCTGAACTGTAACTAAAATTTGATAAATTTCTACTAAAACTATTTACTTTTTTTTAATATTTTGATATAAATAATACTAACATTATGTATACAGAAAGGAAATTAAAATGGAAAAACAAATTGAATTATTTTTGGAATTTATAAAAAATGATAAAAAACTATCAGAAAATACTTTCGAATCATATAGAAGGGATGTTCTTCAATTTAAAGAATATTTAGATACCAATAATATAAAATATTTAAAAGTACAAGAAAATGATGTTAAAAATTATTTAACATATTTAAAAGATATAAATAAAAAACCTACTACAATATCAAGACATTTAGCCTCTATTAGATTATTTTACCAATATTTATTAAAAAATAAAAAAGTAAAACAAGATCCAACAAAATCAATACAATTACCAAGAATTGAAAAAAAAGCACCAACAATCCTTTCTTCACAAGAAGTGTCATTATTATTAGAACAACCTAAAAATGTTGATTTAAAAGGAATTCGAGACAAGGCAATGCTAGAATTTGCTTATGCTACAGGAATGAGAGTTACCGAAATAATTTCATTAGATTTATCAGATGTAAACTTAGAAAATGGATATGTCTTCTGTAAGAAAGCAAACAAACAAAGAACAATTCCATTAGGAAAACTTTCATTACAAGCTTTAACAGATTATATAGAAAATTCTAGAAAATATTTAATTAAAGATGATAATGAACAGGCTTTGTTCGTAAATACAAATGGATGTAGATTAACAAGACAAGGCTTTTGGAAGATTATAAAATATTATAAAGAACAAGCACATATAACAAAAGACATAACACCACATGTGTTAAGACATTCGTTTGCAACACATTTACTTCAAAATGGTGCAGATTTAAAATCAATACAAACTATGCTTGGACATTCAGACATATCATCTACACAAGTATATATGCAATTTCAAGATGAATCAATAAAAAACATATATAAAAAGGCTCATCCAAGAGCATAAAACAAATTTAAAAGATAGCCCCGACTAGCAAAAAGCTTGTCGGGGCTATTGTCACTTAAGAGAGGAAAGATGACTCTACCTTCTCCATTCTAATATTGCTCCTGTAACTGGAGCAATGCTTGTTTAGACACCTAGGTGGCGTTTCTTCAGAAGAATAAGAGACCGTAAAGCGATCACAGGCTTTGCAATGCCAATAGGTTTTTTGGGGGATAGTTTCCCTTGCTTCCTGCTGGCTTTTGATTCTATATGCAGCTTTATTAGCTTCAGCCTGCTGATCATGTATTTCCCTCGATGTTTCTAACATCGAGTTGCCACAACAGATGGGCGCCTGGGAAGGATTCCCTGAAGCTGTTGCTCCACAATTGGAGCAGATGAAGTACTTAAAATGAGATTTTGGTTTCATAAAATAAATCTCCTCCCTTTTATTTAATGCGCACTTAACGCATTATAAATATATTATAATATAGTTTCCATAAAATGTCAAATCTGTTTTCAAAATAAAAAATGTTAATGTTCAGGCCAAAATTTTCAAATTAGTAGCTCCACGTGTCGGTTGGACATTTTCTTTTCGTACTTTAGCCTAAGAAAAGAAAATGTTCAACCGACAGCAAGATGGAGCGGATTATATATTAATTAGTCTGAACTGTAACAAAAAAATAGATAAATAAGCTTTATGCACTTGTTTTTTTTTACCATAAATTATATAATAATAAATTAAGAAAGAAGAGATAAGGTTGGCAAATAAATCTTTTCCAACCCAGTATATGTCTTGAGAAAGGAAGGATTACAAAAATGGAGATATCAAGAGAAGAAATTTTGCATATCGCAAAACTTGCAGATTTAAAAATTAATGAAGAAGAATTAGAAAATTATAAGAAAAATTTAGAAGATATTTTAAACTTTGCAAATACAATAAATAAAGTAGATACACAAAATGTAGATATTTCAATAGGAACAATTGAAAATGTAAATGTATTTAGAGAAGACGAAGTAGTTCCATTTGAAAATGAAAAAGGATTACTCGAAAATGCACAAGACAAAGAAGACAATATGTTTAGAATACCAAAGGTAATTTAAAGAAGAAGTAAGGTTGAAAAATAAATCTTTTTCAACCTAGTTTGTAGCAGAGAAAGGAAGGATTATAAAAATGGAACTTTATGAGCTTACAGTTCATGAATTATTAGAAAAGTTAGAAAAAAATGAAATAACACCAGAGGATATAACAAAAAGCTATATTGAAAGAATAAACAATAAAGAACAAGATATACAAGCATTTATTACTTTGTTAGATAAAGAGGCAGAAGAAACAGCGAAAAATATTGGAGCAGAAAGGAAAAAGTATGAGGGCATTCCTATAGGAATTAAAGATAATATTTGTACAAAAGGAGTAAAAACTACTTGTGCTTCAAAAATGCTTGAAGACTTTGTATCACCTTATGATGCAACAGTTGTGGAAAAATTAAAAGATGAAGGACTTATTATGATGGGCAAAATGAATATGGATGAATTTGCAATGGGTTCTTCTACAGAATATTCATATTTCAAAAAAACAAAAAATCCTTGGGATTTAACAAGAGTACCAGGTGGTTCATCTGGTGGAAGTATTGCTGCTGTTGCAAGTAATATGCTTCCATGGGCACTAGGTAGTGAAACAGGAGGTTCTGTAAGACAACCTGCTTCACTTTGCGGAATTGTAGGACTAAAACCTACTTATGGATTAGTTTCAAGATATGGATTAGTAGCATATGCTTCATCACTTGACCAAATTGGACCTGCAACAAAAGATGTTGAAGACTGCGCATTACTTTTAGGATTAATTGCGGGACATGATAAAAAAGATACAACTTCAGCAAATGTAGATAAAAAAGATTATTTAGCACATTTAAAAGATGGAGTGAAAGGCTTAAAAATAGGAGTCCCAAAAGAGTTCTTCCAAAAAGGAATTAATGAAGAAGTAAAAGAGAACATATTAAATGCAATAGAAATTTATAAAAATTTAGGAGCCAAGGTAGAAGAATTTTCTTTCTCAATGGCAGATTATATGCTTCCGATATACTACATAATTGCTTGTGCAGAGGCAAGCTCAAACTTAGGAAGATTTGATGGAATAAGATATGGCCATAGAGCTAAAGAATTTAGTAGCCTAAAAGAATTGTATGTAAATTCTAGGACAGAAGGTTTTGGAGATGAAGTAAAAAGAAGAATAATTTTAGGTACTTACGTTCTTTCATCAGGATATTATGAGGCATATTACAAAAAAGCACAAAAATTAAGAACTTTGGTAATTAATGAATTTAAAAAAGGTTTTGAAAAATATGATGTAATTCTTACACCTACATCACCAACAACTGCTTTTAAAATAGGAGAAAAATCAGATAATCCATTAGAAATGTATCTTGCAGATTTGTATACAGTGCCTGTAAATATTGCAGGATTGCCAGCAATTTCAATTCCATCTGGAGTAGATAGTAATCGATTACCAATAGGACTTCAATTAATAGGAAATCACTTCGAAGAAGATAAATTGCTACAAATAGCTTATGCATTTGAACAAGCATTTAAGTTTAGAGAAAAATACAAACCAGATTTTAAAAAATAGAAAGGATGAATAACAAAATGTCTAAAGAAGATTATGATATAGTAATAGGTCTAGAAGTACATAGCGAGCTTTCAACAAAAACAAAAATATTTTGCTCTTGTCCAACAGAATTTGGAGGAGAACCAAACACACATTGCTGTCCTGTATGTATGGCAATGCCTGGAGCATTACCTGTTTTGAATAAAAAAGTTGTAGAATATGCGATAAAAGCAGGAATTGCTACAAATTGTACAATAGCAAAGGAAAGTAAAAACGATAGAAAAAATTATTTCTATCCAGATTTACCAAAATCATACCAAATTTCACAATTTGATATGCCACTTTGTACAAATGGATTTGTAGAAATAGAAACAGAAAATGGACCTAAAAAGATAAGATTAGTAAGAATTCATATAGAAGAAGATGCTGGAAAATTAAATCATGATGAATATGGAAGAGGAAGCTTAGTAGATTTAAATAGAGCAGGAGTTCCATTAATAGAGATAGTTTCTGAACCAGATATATCATCTGCAAGCGAAGCAGAAGCATACTTAAAAAAATTAAAATCTATATTAGAATATATAGAAGTATCAGATTGCAAAATGCAAGAAGGTTCTTTAAGAGCTGATGTTAATGTTTCTGTAAAAAAGAAGGGAACAGATGAATTAGGAACAAGAACAGAAATGAAAAATATGAACTCATTTAGGTCAATAGTAAGAGCAATAGAATATGAATCAGAAAGACAAATAGAGGTATTGGAAAATGGAGGAATTATTACTCAAGAAACTTTAAGATGGGATGATGTATCTGGAAAAACATTTTCAATGAGAGATAAAGAAGATGCGCAAGATTATAGATATTTTCCAGAGCCAGATTTAGCAATGATTAGAATTTCAGATGAATATGTACAGAAAATTAGTAAAACTTTACCAGAGATGCCGGAAAAAAGAAAAGCAAGGTATATTGAAGAACTTGGACTGCCAGAATATGATGCAAATATTTTAACAAGTTCAAAACACTTATCAGATTTATTTGAAAGAGCAAATAATGTTTGTAACAATCCAAAAGCTGTTAGTAATTGGATTATGTCTGATATTATTAAAATATTAAATGAAGAAGGAATTGAAGCAGATAAATTACCATTTTCAGCAGAACAATTAGGGAAACTAATTAATTTAATAGACAAGAAAACTATTAGTACAAGTATTGCAAAAACTGTATTAGAAGAAATGACAGTAAACCCAAAAGATCCAGAAGAAATAATAAAAGAAAAAGGATTAATACAAATTTCTGATGAAGGAGCTATAAAAGAAATAGTTTTAAAAATATTAGAAGAAAATCCACAATCTATTGCAGATTATAAAGCTGGAAGAGATAGAGCGTTAGGATTTTTAGTAGGTCAAGCTATGAAACAAACAAAAGGTAAAGCAAACCCACAAATGTTAAATACTATGTTTTTAGAAGAATTAAAAAAATAAAAGGAGAATAAAATATGCCAAAAATCTTAGATGGTAAAGAACTTGCACAAAAAATAAGAAGTAATTTAAAAATAAAAGTAGATGAATTAAAATTAGAAGGTATTCATCCAAAACTTGCAGTAATAATGGTAGGAGAAGATCCTAGTTCTAAAATCTATGTAAGAAATAAAAGCAAAGCCTGCGAAGAAATAGGAATAGAATATGAAGAATTTTTATTAAAAGATACAATACAAATGGAGGAACTTCTAAAACTAATTGATACATTGAATAAAAGACAAGATGTTCACGGTATATTATTACAAAGTCCAATTCCTAATAATTTAGATATAAATTTAGCTTTTAAAAGCATAGTTCCAGAAAAAGATGTTGACGGATTTAATCCTGTAAATGTTGGTAGATTATGCTTAAATCAAGATGGATTTGTTTCATGTACACCATTTGGGGTAATGAAATTACTAGAAGAATATAATATAGATGTAGAAGGAAAAAATGCTGTAATAATTGGAAGAAGTAATATTGTTGGGAAACCAATGGCACAGTGTCTTTTAAATAAAAACGCAACAATTACAATATGCCATTCAAAAACCAAAAAATTAGATAAAATAACAAAAACGGCCGACATATTAATATCAGCTGTTGGAAAACCTAAATTTGTTAAAAAGAATATGGTAAAAGAGGGCGCAGTTGTAATAGATGTAGGTACAAACAGATTAGAAGATGGAAAACTTGTAGGAGATGTTGATTTTGATGAGGTTGCACCTATTACAAGTTATATTACAAAGGTTCCAGGAGGAGTAGGACCAATGACAATCGCAATGCTTATGACAAACATCGTAAAAGCAGCAGGAATGTAAGTAAATAGGGGGAAAAGAGATAAGGAGATAGCTTGAACAAAGAAAAGTATTGGATATGGTTATCAAGATTAGGAAATGAAATTGAACCTATAGTTTTAAAAAAGTTGCTAGACGAATATAAAATGCCAGATAAAATATGGAAATTAACGAAAACTAAGCTAAAAAAAATTGGAATCAAACAAGAACATGTAGACGTAATTCTGAATAAAAAATATAAAGAAAACTTAGAAGTATATGAAAAATATCTTTTAGAAAACAACATTGAAATTTTAACGATATACGATAAATTTTATCCAGAAAAATTAAAACATATTTATGACCCACCAATAGTATTATATTTAAAGGGAGATAAGAATATATTAAATAATTTATCTCTTGCAATAATTGGCTCTAGAAATTGTAGCTTTTATGGTATGCAAGTTGCAAAAGACATTGCGAAAAATCTATCAAAATATGAAATTAATATAACAAGTGGGTTGGCAAGAGGAATAGATGCAAGTGCTCATATTGGTTCTTTAAGTGGAAATGGGAAAACTGTAGCAGTATTAGGAACAGGGTTAGATACAATTTACCCTGCTGAAAATAAAGAATTGGCAAACAAAATAATTAAAACAGGCGGAGCAATTATTTCCGAATTTATTGTAGGAAGTGCGATAAAAAAAACAAATTTTCCAAAGAGAAATAGAATTATAAGTGGTATGTCTGATGGAGTATTAGTAGTAGAAGCGGCAAAACAAAGTGGAACTTTTATAACCGTAGACTATGCTTTAGAACAGGGGAAAACTGTTTATGCAGTACCTGGAAACATTACTAGTATAAATTCTTATGGCACAAATGAGCTTATAAAAGATGGTGCTAAGATGGTTACAAATTTAAAAGATATATTAGAAGATTTTGTTGAAAAAAACATGTAGATATAATATAATGTAAAAAATAAAAGGAGGAGGGGGAAATATGCCTATAAAAAAATATAATAAAAAAGATAAAACTAAAAAGAAGACGTATAAATTAAAACCAAAGGTAAAGAAAGCAATAAAAATAATGCTAATTACATTATGTTTTGCAATACTAGTTGCAGTAGGGATATTTTGTGGTAAAGTATTTGGAGTTATAAAAGATGCTAAATTAGGTATAGAGAATTTTGTAATAAAAAATGAAAATAGCATACTAAAAGATAAAGATGGGATAGTTATTGCAACATTAACAGGTGATGAAAATAGAGAAATTATATCTATTTCAGAAATGTCACCATATTTACCTAAAGCTTTTGTTGCAATAGAAGATGAAAGATTTTATAAACATGGTGGAGTCGATATAAAAAGAACATTTGCAGCTACTGTAAAATATGCTTTAAGCAAAATTGGAATAGGTTCTGCAAGCTATGGTGGAAGTACTATTACTCAACAATTAGTAAAAAATGCAACAAAAGAAAAAGACAGAACTTGGGAAAGAAAAGTAAAAGAGATGGCAAGGGCATATTACCTTGAAGAGCAGATGTCAAAAGACCAAATTTTAGAGCAATATTTGAATCTAATTTATCTAGGAGGAAACACTTTTGGAGTTGAAATTGCATCTAACTATTATTTTAGTAAATCTGCAAAAGACTTAAGTTTGGCAGAAGCATCATTTTTAGCAGGTATAAATAATTCACCAGAATATTATAATCCTTTTTCAGAAGAAGAAGCAGATAAGACAAAAATTAAAAACAGAACTTTAACAGTGTTAAGTAAAATTTATGAGTTAAGAGATGTAGAAGAATTAACAATAACAGATGAAGAATATAATGAAGCAAAACAACAAATAGAAGAAGGTTTAGTTTTCCAAAAAGGAACAATAAGACAAAATGTATATTCATATCATTCAGATGCAGCTATTAACCAAGTTATAAATGATTTTATGGAGAAAAATGATTGGACATATAAATATGCAAGTATGTATGTTGCAAGTAGTGGACTTACAATATATACAACACAAGATTCTGGTATTCAAAAACAAATGGAAGAAGTTTTTGCTGATACTAAATATCAAATAAAATCAAAAAAGACAAAAAATAAAGATGGAGAATATGTTTCATCACAAGCAGCAATGGTATTAATAGACCATAAAACAGGTAATGTTTTAGCAACAGTAGGTGGATTAGGTGAAAAAACTGCATTTGGATTAAATAGAGCAACACAAAGTGTAAGGCAAACTGGATCTGCAATGAAACCATTAGCAGTATTAGCACCAGGAATTGATAGCGGAATTATTACTGCTGCAACTGTTTTCGATGATGTTCCAACATCATTTGGAAGTTATAAACCAAAAAATAGTGGTAGAGTTTACAAAGGATTACTTACTACAAGATATGCAATAGAATCTTCACAGAATATACCTATGGTAAAAGGACTTCAAATGATCGGAATAGAGAGAAGTATAAACTTCTTAAAAAGCGTAGGAATAACTACATTAGATGATGAAAAAGATACAAAATTGCCACTTGCATTAGGAGGCTTAACACATGGAATATCGCCATTAGAAATGGCTGGAGCTTATGCTGCAATTGCAAATGACGGAGTATATATTACACCGACATATTACACAAAAGTTGAAGATTCAGATGGAAATGTTATTTTAAAAGCAAAACAAGAAACAAGAACTGTAATGTCATCTGCAGCAGCTTATGTTGTAAAAGAAGTTTTAACACAACCAGTAAAAGCGGGAACTGCAACAAATTGTAAAATTTCTAATATGAGTGTTGCAGCAAAAACAGGAACAACAGATGAAGGCAATGATAGATGGTTATGTGGATTTACTCCATATTATACAGCAGCTGCTTGGTTTGGATATGACCAACCAGAACCAGTAAGATATAGCGGAAATCCAGCAGCGCATATTTGGGCAGCTGTAATGAAACCAATTCACTCTACCTTAGAATCAAAATATTTTTCTAATACTAGACCAAATGGAGTAGTTAGTGTAAAAGTATGTAGAGATTCAGGATTGATACCAACAGAAGCATGTACACATGATCAAAGAGGAGATAGAACCTATACAGAATATTTTGTAAAAGGGACAGAACCAAAAGAAACGTGTTCATGTCATGTGATGGTAGATATATGTGAAGATACTGGATTACTTGCAAACGAATATTGTACAAATAGAGTAACAAAAGTATTTATTACAAGACCAAATGCTGATACAGATTTATCATGGCAAAGCGCAAGAGATAAAGATTATATGTTAACAATAAAAGAAATGTGCACAAAACATAAACAGACTATAATAGAAGAACCGATAGTACCACCTGAAAAACCAACAGAGCCAGATGAACCGGAAAATCCAGATAAACCAGATGAACCAAATAAACCAAATGAACCGGAAAATCCAGATGAACCAGATAAACCGGAAAATCCAGATGAACCAGGAGATAATAAAATTACCAATTCAACAGATACAGCAGGATAATTTAAAAAAATAGAGCAAAGATGGAGGAGTATTAGATGCCAAAAAGGAAAGATTATATTACTTGGGATGAATATTTTATGGGTATTGCAGAATTATCAGCAGAAAGAAGTAAAGACCCTAATACCCAAGTCGGAGCATGTATAGTAAATGATGAAAATAAGATATTATCTATTGGATATAATGGATTTCCAACAGGTTGTTCAGATGATAATATTTCATGGGAAAGAGAAGGAGATTTTGAAAATACAAAATATCCATATGTTTGTCATGCAGAATTAAATGCGATATTAAATTATACAGGTACAAGTTTAAAAGGAAGCAAATTATATGTAAATTTATTTCCTTGCAATGAATGTGCAAAAGCGATTATACAATCTGGAATTAAGGAAATAATATATAAAGAAGATAAATATGCAAACAGTGAAGCAACGAAAGTATCGAAAAAAATGTTAGAATTAAGTAATGTAGTATATAGACAATACGAAACAAAAGATAAAAAAGTTATTTTATCTTTATAAATTAAACTATAGGGGAATGGGAATGAAACTATTAGATAAGAAAAGAGAAAATGAGTATAGGCATTTTTTAGAAAGTAATGAAAGATGCAATTTTCAACAATCTACTGAATGGGCAGATGTAAAAGAAAATTGGGAAAATGAAATAATAATAGTAGAGGATGAAAAAGGGGAAATAATTGCATCTGTAAGTACATTAATAAGGAAAATTCCGATTTTTGGAAATTTAATGTACATCCCAAGAGGCCCAATTTGTGATATACATGATGAAAAAGTTTTACGAAAATTAACTGATGATATAAAAGAACTTGCAAAATTAAAAAAAGTTTTTACTTTAGAAATGGAGCCAGACATTGAAAGTAGTGACGAAAAATTTAAGAAAATCATGTTAAGATGTGGATTTAAATTAAATGATAAGGCTAAAACATTTAGTGAGGCTATAAATCCAAGGTATGTTTTTAGATTAAATATAAAAGATAAAACAGAAGAAGAGGTATTTAATAAATTTTACTCTAAAACTAGATATAATATAAGATTAGCAGAAAAAAAAGGTGTTATAATAAAAGAAGGAACTAAAAGAGATTTAAAAGATTTTGAAGAGATTATGAAAGTAACAGGTAAAAGAGATAATTTTATGACAAGACCACTTTCATATTTTGAAAGAATGTACGACTATTTGGTGCCAAATCATATGAAACTTATGATGGCATATTATGAAGGAAAGCCAATTGCAGGAATTATTGATATAATGTATGGAAACAAAATATGGTATTTATATGGAGCAAGTAGTAATGAACATAGAAACGTAATGCCAAATTATCTATTACAATGGGAAATGATAAAATATGCAATAAAAAATAAAAAAGATATATATGATTTTAGAGGAGTTTCTGGAATTGTTGATAAAAATGATCCTCAATATGGATTATATAGATTTAAAAAAGGATTTGATGCCCAATTTACTGAATTTGTAGGAGAATTATATATACATTTTAAACCATTAAGATATAAGATATATAAAATAGCAGAAAGAATGTATAAAAATATTGCAGGAATAAAAACAAAAATAACACAAAAATGAAGGGAATAAGTGTTATGAAATCATTAATAATAAATAAAAAAGATTTAGCCCATAATATTGATGTACTGAAAAGAATTTCACGAATGCAAATAATAAGACCAGAAACAGATTATAAAATAATTGGCGTTGTAAAAGGAAATGGCTATGGATTGGGGCTAGTTGAATATTCTAAATTTTTAATTGACCATGGAATAGAAATTTTAGCAGTGGCAAATATAGAAGAATTAATAACTTTAAGAAATGCAGGAATAACTACTGATATATTAATGTTAACCCCGACTCCAATAAAAGAAGAATTAGAAATTTTAATAGGAAATAATGCGATAATAACGATTAGTTCGAGGAAAGATGCTGAAGTAGCAAATGAAATTGCAAAAGAAGGAAAGACCATAAGGACACATATAGCAATAGATACAGGATTTGGAAGATATGGATTTTTGTATAATGATGACAATTTAAAAAATGTATTACAAAATCTAGATCCGAATATAAAAATCGAAGGATTATTTTCGCATTTTTCATTTGCATATTATGAAAACAATTGTTGGACGAAGAAACAGTTTAACAGATTTATAGATGTTTTACAGATATTTCGCTCATTGAATATAGATTTGAAGATGGTGCATATCTGTAATTCAGCAGCATATTTAAATTATTATAATATGCATCTTAATGCGGCAAGAATAGGATCAGCAATTTTAGGACGAGTAGATAATAACAAAATAGGTCTAAAAAAAATCGGACAAATTAAATCTCAAGTAACAGAGATAAAAATATTACCTAAAGGATATAATGTAGGATATTTAAATATATTTAAGACAAAAAAAGAAACAAAAATAGCCATAATTCCAGTAGGATATATGGATGGATTTTATGCTGGAACAAAAAATGATATGTTTAGGTTTAGAGATAAATTAAGAAATATAAAGGAAATAATAAAAAAGAATAAAATAGAAATTGAGATAAATGGCAAAAAATATCCTATAATTGGAAAAGTTGGTATGTATCATATTACTGTAGATATTACGGGAAGTGACATTAAAGAAGGAGATTATGTGTATTTAAATGTAAATATTATGCATGTAGATAGCAATTTAAGAAGGGAGTTTGTATAAAACATGGAAGAAACGAAAATAAATTTTTTTAAAAGAGTAAAAAAAGCCATTTTTAATTTTGATGAATATAATATTTTTGCAAATGAAAAGACTTCAAAAGCATTTTGGTATATTTTTAATTGTATTTTGATTTCTGTACTTTTGATATCTCTAGTAACTACATACAAGATATACCAGGTATCTAAATCACTTGCAGATGTCTTTATAAACGAAGTCGTAGATTTTAAAATCGAAAATGGTAAGCTTGAATTAGAAGATGATGTTAAATTTGAATATAAAGATGATTTAAACAGTATTCAGATATTAGTAGATACTAATAAAGAAAACATAGAAGATAAAAATTATAGTAATATAATTGCATTTTTAAATGATAAAGTGTATGTTTATACACAAGGTGAAGATATGCAACTATTTTATACAAATATTTTTAATGAAGATTTTCAAAAATCAGATATTGATGCAATTTTAACAGACAGCAACATAAAAAAGGTTAATGCAATTTTATTTATTATATTGTTTATCAGCAGTTTTATAATATATACAATAAGTATTTTATTTGATGTATTAATATTGTCATTAGTAGGTCTTGTATTAAATCTATTTATTAAAACCAACTTGAAATATAAAAATATATTTAATATATCAATATATTCGATTACACTTTCAATAATACTTCTTATCGTTTATACAATTATAAATACGTTAACATATTTTGAAATTCCATATTTTAATTTGGCATATTATGCAATTTCATATGTCTATATAATTACTGTAATATTTATGAATAAATCAGATGAAATAAAAAATACTCAGGAACTTTTTGTAAAAGAAAAAATAAATGAAAATGTAGGAAACAAACTAGATGAACTAGAGAATGAGAAACAGAAGGAGAAAAAAGAGAAAAAGGAAAGAGAAGAAAATAAAAAAGAAGGGAAACCTGCAGAAAACAATGGTTAAGGTTTAGGAGGAGATTATGAAAGACAAACCAAAAAATAAAGATATTGTTTCTATAATAATAATATCAATACTTGTAATAGCAATGCTAATAGGGATAGTGACAATTATAAAACAAGGAACAGAAAAAGAAAAACAACAAGAAAAATTAGCATATACAGAGCTAATTCAAAAAATAGGGAATGGAGAAATTGAAAGAATAGAGCTAAGCGAAAACTCTAATTCTGCAAAAATTAAAATAAAAAATGTAGAAGAAGAAGAAAAAATACAAGTACCTAACAGACAAGCTTTTATAGAATTAATACAAGATGAAATAAAAGAACGGCAACTATGTTGAGCTAGTACAAAAAGAAGTTCCATTAATTCAAAAGATATTAAGTTCTATTGTAAGCTTTTTGCCAACCATAATGATTGTAATTTTATTTATCGTAATTTTACAAATGCAAGGCTTAGGAGATAAAGGAAAAGTTTATGATTCTGACAAAGGCAAAGAAACAAATGTTACTTTTCAAGATGTTGCAGGATTGGAGGAAGAGAAAACAGAGCTTATTGAAATAGTAGAATTTCTAAAAAAACCAAAGAAATTTCATGAAATGGGGGCAAAAATACCAAAAGGAATATTGCTTTGTGGAAAACCGGGTACAGGTAAGACTTTAATTGCAAAAGCAATTGCAGGAGAAGCAGGAGTACCATTTATATCAATGAGTGGATCTGAATTTATTGAGATGTTTGCAGGACTAGGAGCATCACGTGTAAGAAAATTATTCGAAAAAGCTAAAAAAATATCTCCTTGTATAATTTTCATAGATGAAATAGATGCTATTGGCTCAAGAAGAACAAATGCTAGTGGGGCAGAATCAGAGAATAATCAAACACTAAATCAGTTGTTAGTTGAAATGGATGGATTTGAAACAAATGAAACGATAATAGTACTAGCTGCAACCAATAGACCAGAAATGTTAGATAAAGCATTGTTAAGGCCAGGAAGATTTGATAGACAAATAGTAATTGCAGCTCCTGATGCAAAAGGTAGAGAGGAGATATTAAAAATTCATGCTGAAAATAAAAAAATAGAAACAAATGTGGATTTAAAAGAAATTGCACTAGATACTGCTGGATTTACTGGAGCAGAGCTTGCAAATGTATTAAACGAAGCCGCAATTACAGCAACAATAAATAAGCATACTGCAATTACAAAAACAGATATTGAAGATGCAGTTAAAAAAGTTACTGTAGGTCTAGAAAAGCATAGTAGGGTAATTTCAGAAAAAGATAAAAAATTAACTGCTTATCATGAAGCAGGGCATGCTATAGTAAGCAAATTTTTAGAAACACAGTTAGACGTAAAGGAAGTATCAATAATTCCGAGAGGCGTAGCAGGAGGATATACAATGTATAAAACCAATGAAGATAAATACTATGTTTCTAAAACAGAGATGAAAGAAAAGTTAGTAGCTTTGCTTGGAGGAAGAGCAGCAGAACAAGTTGCTTTAAATGATATATCTACGGGTGCAAGTAATGATATAGAGGTTGCTACAGAAATTGCAAAAGATATGGTTACAAAATATGGAATGAGCGATAAAGTAGGACCAATAAATTTAGAAGTAAAAGACAAGTATGAGATACAACCATTAGGAGAAAACATAGATGAACTGGTTGGACAAGAAGTAAAAGTACTTATAGATACAGCTTATAGTAAAGCACAAGAAATCTTAATAAATAATATGGATAAACTTCATGCAGTATCAGAAAGACTTTTGGAAAAAGAAATTATATCTGCAGAAGAATTTGAAACCTTTTTTAAATAATTGTAATAAAATTGTTGTATAAATGAAATATATGTGATATAAAATGAATATAAAAGTCATATAATATGAAAGGTGGGAATATGGTGGAAAATAATGAAATAAAAGATAAAAAAACCATATTAATTGTTGATGATGAAAAACCAATAGTAGATATTTTAGTTTATAACTTAGAAAAAGAAGGATATTTAACTTTATCTGCAAATGATGGAATAGAAGCAATAGATATTGCACTTAATAAGAAACCGGATTTAATTCTCCTAGACATAATGCTTCCAAAAGCAGATGGATTAACAGTATGTAAAAAAGTTAAAGCAGCAATGAATATTCCAATATTAATGCTTACAGCTAAAGATGAAGAAATAGATAAAATTTTAGGTCTTGAATTAGGAGCAGATGATTATATTACAAAACCTTTTAGCGTAAGGGAATTAATTGCAAGAATAAAAGCAAATTTAAGAAAAGTTGATATAAATTCTGCATCCAAAGATGAAAGACAATCAAAGGGAGATACTTCAGAAAAGATAAAAATTGGAAAACTTGTATTAGATTTAGACAAATTTGAAACACGAATTAATGATAAATTAATAAATTTAACATTAAGGGAATTTGAAGTATTAAAATTTTTAGCATTACAGAATGGGCAAATTGTTACTCGAGAGACTTTGCTTGAAAAAGTATGGGGATATGAATATTATGGAGATATAAGGACAGTAGATGTTACGATTAAAAGAATTAGAAGTAAAATAGAGGATGATACTGCAAATCCTAAAATTTTAATGACCAAAAGAGGGGTAGGATATTATATACAAGCTCAAGAATAAAGCAAGAAGGATGAAATTAATGTTTAAAAGTTTACAAATTAAAATTATATTAATAATAATGCTTGTAGGCATAGTAATGCTTGCAGGCTTTGAATATCTAATGATTACAGAAATGAAAACATTAGATATAACAGAAAATATCATTGCTAAAAACCAGCAAATTGCGGCAATAAGCCTAATAGCGTATTTGGTTATATCTTTTATAATAATTTTATTTGCAACCAAAACGGTATCAAAACCAATAAATAAACTTATTGAAAGCGCAAAGCAAATAGCAAGTGGACAAGATATAGTAATTGAAGATAGAAAAGAAGAAAAAAGTAAAACAGATATAGATGAATTAACAGATGCTTTTAATGGAATGATAAAAGGTTTAAGTGAAAATTTAAATGAAATGACAAGGCAAAAAAAACAAATAGAAACAATATTGTTTCATATGACAGATGGCATAATAGCATTTGATATGAATGGGGATATCATACATATAAATCCTGCAGCAATTAGACTTCTTAATATTAGTGAAAAAGATAAAACATTTAATGACATTTTTGGCAAAATTAATTCAGAAATTAATATGGAAAAAATCATTTATTTAGAAGAATGGGCAACAACAGTAGAAAAAATAGAGATAAATGGCAGACACATCAATTTGTTTTTTGCACCTTTTAAAGATGAAAATGATAGACCTTCTGGTATTATGGTGCTTGCTCAAGATATTACAGAACATGTTAAATTAGACAACATGAGAAAAGAATTTATTGCAGATGTTTCACATGAACTAAAAACACCACTGACTTCTATAATGGGATATGCAGAAACATTAGCAAGCTCAGAGTATGATAAAGAACTGCAAGATAAATTCTTAAATGTAATAATAAATGAATCTGCAAGAATGGCAAAGTTAGTTTCAGACTTACTAACACTTTCAAAACATGATAATGCTCAAACTAAATGGGAAAAAACGGAAATTGATTTAGGCGAACTAGTAAAAAAATGCCAAGAAAAATTACAAATAGAAATTGATAAAAAACAGCAAAAAGTAGAATGTTTAGTAACAGCAAATGTTCCGCCAATATATGCAGACAAAGATGGAATAGAAAGAGTCGTACTAAATATACTTTCAAACAGTATAAAATATACTCAAGATGGTGGAACAATTAGAATATATGTTGGTTTTCTTTATAATGATGCGTATATTAAGGTAATTGACAATGGTATTGGAATACCGGAAAAAGATTTAGATAGAATTTTTGAAAGGTTTTACAGAGTAGACAAAGCACGTTCTAGAGAACTAGGAGGAACAGGACTTCGGATTGTCAATAGCAAAAGAAATATTAGATAGAAATGGTGGAAGAATAGATATAAGAAGCATTGTAGGAAAAGGAACAGAAGTTGTAATAACAATTCCAACAAAATAAGGACTTAGTATAATATAATACAAAATTTCAATCTAATTCAAAACAAAAAAACGAGCTAAGCTCGTTTTTTTGTTAATGATGATATACTACATTTTTTGCTCGCCAGGCATTATATAATCAATAATACCATAAATAAGAGCACCAATTATTGCAGATAGCCAAGAAATAGAATATCCAGCAACGAAAAATTGTGTAACATAAAGAATAACTGCAGATAGAATAAAACCTACAAAACCTTTACCAAATGGACTAGCATGAAGATTTGTTAATTTTACAATTAGATAATCTAATATTGTAAGAACAATAGCAGCTATTACTAAAGACCAGATATTATTAATTGTAAATCCAGGTGTAAAAAATGCTGTTATTGCTAAAACAACAGCAGCAGCAATCATTCTACCAATGATTTGCCAAGCAGTGCTAGTTCCCGATGTAGTTCCGAGTATTAATTTGCCCATTATCATTTGCCATCTTAAAATAAACCTCCTTACTTTAAATATATCTATAAATTTTGCTTTGTTTTTTAGGTGTTTATATTAATATTATTTTCAAAAAAATAATAAATATACAAAAAAATAAAGTATAAAAATTTATAGACTGCAAAAAATAAAAATATAGCAAAATATATAAGAGGAGAAAAAATGTTAAATACTTTTATAAGAGTAATAATATTATACATATTAGTACTTATAATTATGCGATTAATGGGCAAAAGAGAAATTGGACAAATGCAACCATTTGAATTAGTTATTGCAATAATGATTGCTGATTTAGCTTCAATTCCAATGGCTGATATAGGAATTCCCTTATCTAATGGAATAATACCGATTCTTGCATTATTGCTTTTGCAATTACTAATTTCAATAATAAATGTAAAAAGTATAAAATTAAGAAAATTTATATGTGGGTCTCCATCAATATTGATATATAGAGGAAAAATACAAGAAAAAACTTTAAAAAAAGAAAAAATTACTATAAATGAACTAGAAGAAAGATTAAGACAGAATAATGTATTTAGCTTTGGAGATGTAGAATATGCAATATTAGAAACAAGTGGGCAAGTAACAGTTATTCAAAAACCAAACAAGAAGAATTTAACCCCTGAAGATTTGGGACTGAATCTAGAGTATGAAGGAATTCCTTACGATCTTGTAATAGATGGTAAAGTAATGAATCAAAATTTAAAGTCTATTGGAAAGGATTATAATTGGCTAAAAAAACAAACAGAAAAGTTTAATATAAAGCCAGAAGAAGCTTTAATAGTTACTTTTAATGGAAAGGAACAAATCTTTTGTCAAGCAAAAGAAAAAAAATAAAATGAAAGAAATCTGTATAATAATTGTTATATTAGTATTAATTATTGGCACAGCAATTTGGGTGCAAAGTTATTTAAATAATACGACAGAATATTTGTTAAAAGATTTAAAAATTTTAGAAAAAGAATTAATATCATCTAAAGAAGATAACAACAGAGGAAATATAGTAAAAAAAGGAAATGAGATAAGAAATAAATGGAATAAAATAGAAAATGGATGGGCAATTATAATATTACATGATGAATTAGATATGATAGAAACATCATTAATTAAAATGTCTGCTAATATTGAATATGGTACAATTTCAGACAGTATTGAGGAACTAGAAAATCTAATATTTTTAGTAGAACATATTTCAGATAAAGAAGAATTTAATATAAAAAATATATTTTAAACTAAACTCTTCTTCAAATATTATATAATATCTTCTTTTATTAATAAGTTATTTAAAGCTTTTTGACCAGAGCTACTCATTTCTATTAGTGGCAACCTTGGTTTTCCAACGTTAAAACCTATCATATTTAAAGCAGATTTTATAGGAATAGGATTTACTTCACTAAAAAGCAACTTGTTTAGTGGTAATATTTTTAACTGTAACTCTTTTGCAGTATTTATATTACCATTTAAATATTCTATAACCATATCATGCATAGTATAAGGTAAAATATTTGATACAACTGATATTACACCAATTCCACCTAAAGATAAAATAGGAACTACTTGGTCGTCATTTCCTGAATATATATTTAATTTATCTTTACAAATTGAAGCAATTTCCGCAATTTGAGAGATATTTCCACTCGCTTCCTTTACAGCAACAATATTCTTTTCTTTAGATAGTTCAAGACAGATATCAGGAGAAATATTTACACCTGTTCTACTAGGTACATTATATAAGATAATAGGAAGATTTGTAGAATGTGCGATTTCTAAATAATGTTTAACCAGACCTTCATTTGTAGTTTTGTTATAATATGGACTTACTATTAAAAGTCCATCTACACCAACATCTTCTGCGTATTTCGAAAGCTCTATTGCAGATTGAGTACAATTACTACCAGTTCCAGCGATAACCGGGATTCGCTTATGTACGGTATCTACAACAAATTTTATAGTTTCTTTTTTTTCTGTTAAAGACATTGTTGCACTTTCACCTGTTGTACCACATACAATAATTGCATCTGCTGAATTTTTAATTTGAAATTCAATTAATTTTCTAAATTCATCAAAATTAATTCCATCTTCTGTAAACGGGGTGACAATAGCAGTTCCGTGCCCCTTTAAAAATAACTTTTTTCAAAAAAATACACCTCCTCTAATTAATTAGTTTTTTAATTATTTGAACAGCATTACTTGCAGCACCTTTTCTTATATTATCTGCAACAACCCAAAGATTTAAGCCGTTTTCAACACTTTCATCACGGCGAATTCTACCAACAAAAACTTCATCTTTACCATTTGCCTTTTCAGATAATGGATATATATTGTTTGAAGGTTCATCTAAAACAATGATGCCTGGAAAATTTTCTAAGCATTTTTTTACATCAGATAAAATAAAAGGGTTTTCAAATTCAATATTTATTGATTCACTATGAGAATTTAAAATAGGCACTCTTACTGCAGTAGCAGTTATTTTTAAATCAGGCTTATGCAAAATTTTTCTAGTTTCATTAATCATCTTCATTTCTTCTTTTGTATAGCCATTATCAAGAAAAATATCAATATGTGGGATACAACTCTTCGAAATAGCGTAAGGAAATTTTTTTGGATCAAGTCCGTTTAATGTGTTATTTAAATCATCAATACCATTTTTACCAGCTCCAGAAACAGCTTGATAAGTTGAATAAATGATTCTTTTTATAGAATATACATTATCTAATGCTTTTAGAGGTAAAACTGCTTGAATAGTGGAACAATTAGGGTTAGATATAATACCATTATTTGAAAAGATATCTTCTGGGTTAACTTCAGGGACAACAAGAGGAACATCTTCTTCCATTCGAAAAACACTACTATTATCTACAACAATGCAATTTTTTGAAACAGCAATAGGGGCATACTTTTTAGAAATATCACCACCTGCAGAGAAAATAGCAAAATCAAATCCTTCATCAAAAGAATGTTCATCTAATTCATAAACAGTGTATTCTGAACCTAAAAATTTTATTTTTTTACTTGCAGAATTTTTAGATGCAAAAAGTTTATACTCTGAAATGGGAAGCTTCATTTCTTCTAATACTTGTAGGGCAGAGCGACCAACTACACCAGTTGCTCCAACAATAGCTAGTTTGTATTTTTTCATAAATATCACCTAAAATAATATATTATATGAAAAATAAAAATGTGAATAAAAATAGGAAAGCTATTTAAAACTTTCCTATTTTGTATTGTTTAAAGTAAAATCTTTTTACCAATTTCATTTACTGTGCCAGCTCCCATGGTAAGGACAATATCATAAGGGCAAGCTCTAGTTTTTATGTATTTAGCAATTTCATCGAAACTACTTATATATATAGCTTTCTTCCCAAGAGAATTTATCTTCTCGACTAAATTTGTGGCAGAAATGTCAAATGTATTTTTTTCTCTAGCAGCATATATATCTGTTATAATTATATTGTCAAAACCTACAAGAGCTTTAGCAAAATCATCTAAATGAAATTTAGTTCTGCTATATGTATGTGGTTGAAATACAACCCAAGATTGACGATATTTTTTTTGAGATAAAGCATTAAATGTTGCTGAAATCTCACTAGGGTGATGTGCGTAATCATCATAAACGAATATATTATTATATGAACCAATAAGTTCGAATCTGCGATTTGCACCAGTAAATTTTAATAGGGCAGATTTTATAATATGTCTATCTATTCCATACATAGTACATAATGCAATACATGCCAATGCATTCGAAACATTATGAATTCCAGGAACAGATAATTTAAATTCACCAAAGTATGAATTATTATAATAGACATCAAATTTTCCAAATCCTTGACTGTCAAAATTAATATTTCTAGCTACAAAATTAGCTTTTCTATTTTCTAACGAGTATGTTATAACTCTAGCGTAGGTATTTTCTCTTAAATGAGAACAATTTTTATCATCAGCATTTACAACAAGAAAGCCATCTTTAGGAAGAAGTGAGGCATATTTTGCAAAAGCTGTTTTTATATTATCTATATTTTTAAAATAATCTAAATGGTCATTGTCTATATTTAAAACAACTGCTGATTTTGGATTGAATTTTAGAAAACTTTCTACATATTCACAAGCTTCTAAAATAAAATAATCACTATTACCAACTCGATAATTTCCTGAAATAGCTTTTAAATATGCTCCGATTTGAATGGTAGGGTCTAGTTCAGCTTCTAAAAAACACATTGATATCATAGATGAAGTTGTTGTTTTACCATGAGTGCCTGAAATCCCAATAGTATTTGAATATATTCTTGTAAGAAAACCAACGAAATCAGCGCGTTCGACTATAGGAATATTATTTTCTCTAGCACAAATAAGTTCTGGATCATCTTGTTTTACGGCTGCAGAATATATAACAAAATCAGCCTTTTCAACTAAGTTTGTTGCATGACCAATAGATACAAAAATTCCGTGACTTGAAAGTCTATCTGTAATTTTACTTTTTGTACAATCAGAACCTGTTACAAAAATTCCCCAATTATGTAATATTTCAGCAATACCACTCATACTGATACCACCTATACCAATCATATGAATATGTTTATATTGTTTTAAATTATCAATCGAATTAAGATTAAACATTTTATTCCACCTTCTTAAAATTATAAGCTGGTACTATTATACACTGATAATGATAAATTTTCAAGATTATCTAGTGACATTATGGTTATTTGTTTCAAAGTATTCCATTTTAATCTGCTCCATCTTGCGGAATTTAGGGTATTTTTTTTCCCTTCAGGTTCGAAAAGAAAAGCGCTGCATCACCGTAAAACTACTATATTTACATAGTAATTAACGAATCCACACTAATATCAATATATTAATATGTACTATAATGCTAAGTGTGACAATAAGATAATAAAAACAAAATAAAAATATATTGTAAAAAATAGAAGGAAAAAATATTATTTTGGCGAATAATATTATTGTACATGAAAATGTACAAAAAATCTTTGGAAAAGGCGGTGCACTAAATGAACATAACAGACGTACGTTTAAGAAAAGTAAATTCAGAAAACAGAATGAAAGCTGTTGCTTCTGTAACTTTTGATAATGAATTCGTAATTCACGATATTAAAGTTATCGAAAGTCAAAATGGATTATTTATAGCTATGCCAAGCAGAAAAACTCCAAATGGAGAATTTAAAGACATAGCACATCCAATCAATGCTGAGACAAGAGAAAAAATTCAAAAAGCTATATTAGAAGCATATGATGCTCCTGAAGCTGAAACAGAATCAGCAGAATAATAATAAATGAAAAAAAGTGACCATAGGTCACTTTTTTTTGCTTTTATATAAAATAAAAGCTTTGCTAAAATTCATAAAGAAAAAGGAATATTTGTTAATGTTCAGACCCAAATTTTCAAATTAGTAGCTCCACGTGTCGGTTGGACATTTTCTTTTCTTAGGCTAAAGCACGAAAAGAAAATGTCCAATCGACAGCAAGATGGAGCGGATTATATATTAATTAGTCTGAACTATAACGAATATTTTGAAAAATTTTCTATATTTGTCTTGATATTTTTTCCTTAATATTGTATGATGTTATAGTAAAAAGATAAGGAGGATTATGTAATGAAAAAAGTATTAATAGGAGTAGTAACATTAATTATCACAATTATGATATTCATAGTACCATCAGTTTATGCGACATCAGAAGATAATGATGCACTAAAGACAACAGTTACATACCAACAAAATAAAGAAACAGATTTAGCAACAACCAATAATAATGAGGAAGATTTGACAGAAGAAACAAAGAACAAAGTATTAGCATTTAAAAACGAATCAGAAAAAGAAATAGCAAAATATAAAGAAAAATATAATTCTGATACATATGGATTAACAGCCTATATTTTAAATAAAGTTAGATTTTATAGTATACCAGTATGTTTTATAGGTATAGTAATAGGAGCTCTATACCAATTTGTGCTAGGTACAAGAAGATTAGACAAAAAACATAAAGGATTTAATTTAATATTTACTTTTGTTACATTACTTGTAATATGCCAAATATTGCCTTTAATATTCGCAATAATAGTTTTAAATTGGAGGGGTTAAAAGCATGAAAGTTTTATTTGCACTTAATAATGATAATGTTTCTAATGCAATAATTAAAAAATATCAAAAACAATATAAGGAAATAATATCATATAAAAATGTATATTACTTTAATGCTATTTTGAAGGAATTACAAAAAGATAAAACTTATGACAGAGTGGTAATAAGTGAAGATTTAGAGCCATTCTCGAACAATGATTACAACACAATAGATAAATTCATTTTTGAGAAACTAGACAAAATAAGTGATGAAGCAACAAATCAAAATGGCGATGATATAGAAATAATTTTAATATGTTCTGATAGGGTTAATCAATCAGATAGCATGTTAGTAAAACTTTTTGGATTGGGTATTTATAACGCAATAGTTGGTAAAGACAGACAAATTGAGACGGTTTGTAAATTAATAAATCAGCCAAGATCAAAAAAAGAAGCAAAAATTTATTATAAAATTGAAGTAAATGATGTTAATTACAAACGAGAAGATGAAAATAGTGTTAGCGAGACAGAAGTACAAAATATTTTGGCTCACTATAAAAGACTAGGGAAAGATGAAGATAGGTATGTAGATAGTTTTAATACAATAGTGGCACAATATAATGATGAACAATTAAAATTAATAATTAAAGTTTTACCACTAAATGTTAAAGCTGTATTAGAGGAAAAATCACCTAAATATCAGGAGTTAGCAACTTTTAGTAAAACTGTAAACAATGGACCGGCATATAATAAGTTAAAAAATGTAAAAAAGGATCCGATTGCAGTTAAAATGATAAAAGATGAATCTGGTAAAACTAAATTGACAAAACCTATTGTTATACCAAATGCTTTAAAAGGTAAAGAAATAAAAAAAGTAATTGAGACAGAAAACCCTAAAACAGAACAAATATCTAATATTAATAGAGTATATGAAGAAGAACAAAAAGAAAACAGCGTAAAAGAAGAAACGATTCTGTCAAAAGCAAATGAAGAAAAAAGGGGAAGAGGAAGACCTAAAAAACAGATAGAAGAACCTATACAAGAACAACCAAAAAGAGGAAGAGGAAGACCAAAAAAAGAAAACTCAGAAAACATTACACAAAATGGTGAAATAGATACCTTTAATTTAGTAGATAACATAGAAGTGCCAGAAATAAAGGTGGATGCCAAACCACAGATACCAGAAGTAGATATGGCTGATGAAATAGACTTATTTAATATGGGAAATGAAGAAGAAGAAAAAGAAACAGAAGCAGTGGACTTATTTAATATTGACGAAGAAGAACAATCTACACAAGAAAACGAAGACGAAACGATAGATTTATTTAATATAGATGAAGAAGAGCAAACATCACAAAAAGATGAAAAAGAAACAGTAGATTTGTTTAATATATCAGATGATAAAAAAACAGAAAAAGAAGAAAATGATGTAATAGATTTATATGATTTTGAATCTAATGTTAATGAAACAGAAAATCAAAATGAGAATAAAGTAAATGAGATAGTTCCTAATAAAAATTACAGCATTCAAAACAATCAAAATACTTTAATTACAAAAGAAAATAAAATTGTATGTTTTGTAGGAACGACCAAAAATGGTACATCATTTTTAGTAAATAATGTTGCAGAAATGCTTTCTCAAATGAATATACCGACTGCTATTTTAGATATGACGAAAACAAAAAATGCATATTATATATATACAAAAAATGAAGAAAATTTAAGAACTATTGCAACACAATCAATAAAAAAACTAGAGACAGGAATTGATAGAGGAATAGAGGTACATAAAAATTTAACAGTATATACATCTTTACCAGATGAAGATATTGAGATTCAAAACGTAAGTACTATACTTGAAACATTAGCCAATAAATATGCAGTAGTTTTAATAGATTGTGATTTTAGCACACCTGTAGAGTTTTTCGAAAAAGCAAATGAATTATATTTAATACAAACACAAGATATCTTGACAATCCAACCACTAACAGCTTTTTTGAGAAACTTAAAAGCAAAAGGCATATTAAGACAAGAAAAAATTAAAATTGTTATAAACAAAGAGCAAAAAATAAAAGGTCTAACAGATAAAGTTTTAATTGGCGGAATAGCTTATTATAATGACCCGGGAATGTCATTTATGACAGAATTATTTAATAAAGATAATGTATTGTTTTGCAAAATTCCATTTGAAATGCAAAATTATGCAAAATACCTATCAGGAATAGTAGATTGCACAATAAATCTTAATGGATACACAAAACAATTTATGAATGCATTACACGAATTAACCGCAATGGTATACCCATTAATTAATAAGCCAAAATATTCGCCTAGAGGGAATAAAAAGAAAAATAATAAAAATCAAGAAATTTTTTCTAGTCAAGTAAATGATACATTAAATAAGATGAAAAATACTTATTAAAAATAATAAAGAGGTGATAATTCTGAACGGGGCAGCACTCACACTAATAATAGTTCTTGTACTAATGATATTTGGACTTATTATTTATAATTTATCAATATATAAGAAAATTAAACAATTGAGTAATACGAATGAAAAGGTATCAAACTTGTCAGTGTTACAAAAATTTATAGAAACAATTGGACAAGATATACCTGCAGATGAAAAAATAAAAACCATTAACAACATAATCATAGAGAAGTATAATATAAAATATTCTTCTATAGTTGTATTCAATGGCGTAGAATATATATTAAAAGCAACCAATGTAGATGAAAGATTTTCAGAAGTGTTAACAAATTTACATAATGACGAAATGTTTAAAGATAGTATTCTTACAGCAACTCCAAAGTATGTTACAATAAACAATGCAAATGAAAAATTAAGTTATCAACAGGATGAAATGGCACGTTCAAAATCAGCTATGTTTTTCCCATTATACATAGACAACATTTATATTGGATATTGGATTATAGAAAGTGAACAAATGCATGCTTTCGATAATTTAGATACAAGTATTTTAAGAACTATTAGAGACAATATTGTTTCAGTTTTAAAAACTCTATCATATCAAAATACAGTAGAAAATATTCATAGAAAAGACACAACAACAGGATTATATTCAGCAGAATATTTATATGGAAAAGGAAAAACTGTTATTGATGGATATGACGAATCATCAATTTGCATGTTTACTATAAATAATATAGAAGAAATTAATGAACAATACGGAAGAACAGTAGGAACAGAAATGATTAAAGAAGTGGCTGAAGTTGTAAAAGATAATATTTCTGATGAATACATATTTGTAAGATATATGGGACCTAAATTTGCAATTGTTTTTACAGGTGTGGATGGAGAATCTGTATCAGGGTTTGTAAAGAGTATAAAGGAATATATAGAAGAAATTAAAGTAAAAACAGGAAAGACAAAAAATAAGAAATCGAAAGAGGAAATTATGGCGGTTCCACTTACTAATTTTGTAATTGCTACATATTATAAAGGAACGGGTATAGAAGAACTTACAAAAAAACTAGAAGATTATTTAAATGAATCAGAAAAAACAGATAGTAAAATTGTTTGTATATAGAAAAAATAAAAAATAATATGATTAGGAGGATTTGGAATGGTAAATGATGAAACAATGAATTTTAAGGTTGAAAAAGATAGAAGCGACAAAATCCAAGTGGTTTTAAAAGAAGTATATAATGCTTTACAAGAAAAAGGCTACAATCCAGTTAATCAAATAGTTGGTTATATATTATCTGGTGATCCTACATATATTACTAGCTATAATAATGCTAGAAATACTATTAGAACAGTAGAACGAGATGAGCTATTAGAAGAAATGGTAAAAAAATATATAGGAATAGATAAATAATATGAAAAGAATTTTATCAATAGATTATGGAGATGTGCGAACTGGAATTGCTATAACTGACCCACTAGGGATAACAGCACAAGGGTTAAAAACTATTACATCTAATCGGTAATGATAAAAAAATATTAGCTGAGTTAGATACAATTTTACAAGAATATGAAATAGATACAATTGTTGTAGGAATGCCAACAAACATGAAAGGCGAAAAGACTGAGAGAACTTTGAGTACAGAAAGTTTTATACATAAACTTAAATGCAAATATAATAAAATAAAAATAGAAACAATAGATGAAAGGCTTACAACTGTGCAAGCACATAGGACAATGAATGAGCTTCGGTGTAGAATCTAAAAATAAAAAAAACATTGTAGATACAATATCAGCAGTATATATATTAGAAGTTTATATAAATAAAAATGATAATAAAAACGAGAAAGTTTAATAATGAAGAAATTTTCTCGTTTTTCGCCATTTTACTTGACATATTGCATGTAAAATGATAGAATATATCGCGTTAATGTTTAATTTTAGGAGGTGAATATCAAGTGCCAACAATTAACCAATTAGTAAGAAAAGGTAGAAAAACAAGTACTACAAAATCTACAGCACCAGCATTACAAAAAGGATTTAACTCAAAACTAAATAGACAAACAAATAATAGAGCACCACAAAAAAGAGGTGTATGTACAGTAGTAAAAACAGTAACACCTAAGAAACCAAACTCTGCTTTAAGAAAAGTTGCAAGGGTTAGACTTTCAAATGGATATGAAGTAACATCATATATCCCAGGAATAGGTCACAATTTGCAAGAACACAGCGTAGTATTAATCAGAGGTGGAAGGGTAAAAGATATCCCTGGTGTTAGATACCACATTATTAGAGGTACTTTAGATACAGCAGGTGTAAAAGATAGAATGCAAGCTAGATCTAAGTATGGTGCAAAAAAACCAAAAAAATAGACCATAAGGACTATTCTAAAAAGTGTTAATGAAGATATGTAATAAAATTTATATAGATAATTAGCGCTTGACTGAAGCAAAATAGTTTCAGAGTAACTTTGATATTTTAGTATAAAATATCTATTAATTAAAGAAAAGGAGTGAAGAAAAAGTGCCAAGAAGAGGATATATAGCAAAAAGAGATGTTTTACCAGATCCAATATATAATAGCAAAGTTGTTACAAAATTAATAAACAATGTAATGTTAGATGGTAAAAAGACAGTTGCTCAAAAAATTGTATATGATGCATTCAATATTGTTAAAGAAAAACAAGGAAGAGATGCATTAGAGGTTTTTGAGGAAGCATTAAATAATGTTATGCCAGTTCTTGAAGTTAAAGCAAGACGTGTAGGTGGAGCAACATACCAAGTTCCAATCGAAATTAGAGCAGAAAGAAGACAAACTCTAGGATTAAGATATTTAGTAAGTTATGCTAGAAACAGACATGAGAAAACAATGGCTGAAAAATTAGCAAACGAAATTATTGATGCAGTTAACATGACTGGCGGAGCATTCAAGAAAAAAGAAGAAATGCATAGAATGGCTGAAGCTAATAAAGCTTTTGCTCACTACAAGTTTTAAAAATAGGAGGAAAAAATAATGTCAAACAGAGCGTTTCCATTAGAGAGAACAAGAAATATAGGAATAATGGCTCATATTGATGCTGGCAAAACAACAACAACAGAGAGAATTTTATTCTATACAGGAAAAACTCATAAAATTGGTGAAGTTCACGAAGGTGCAGCTACAATGGACTGGATGGAACAAGAGCAAGAAAGAGGTATTACTATTACTTCTGCTGCTACAACTTGCCAATGGTTAAATCATAGAATAAATATTATTGATACACCAGGTCACGTTGATTTTACAGTTGAAGTTGAGAGATCTTTAAGAGTATTAGATGGATCTGTAACAGTATTTTGTGCAAAAGGTGGAGTTCAACCACAATCAGAAACTGTTTGGAGACAAGCTGATAAATACCAAGTACCAAGAATGGCTTATGTAAATAAAATGGATACTACAGGTGCAGATTTTTTTGCATGTGTAAAACAAATGAAAGAAAGATTAAATGCAAATGCAATTCCTGTAGAAATACCAGTTGGTGCAGAAGATTCTTTTAAAGGAATTGTTGATTTAATTAGAATGAAAGCCCTTATTCATAAAGATGATTTAGGAAAAGAAATTGAAGAAACAGAGATCCCAGAGGAATTAAAAGAGACTGCAGAAAAATTTAGAGCCCAAATGGTTGAAGCAGCCGCAGAACAAGATGATGAATTAATGATGAAATATTTAGATGGTGAAGAACTTTCTGAAGATGAAATCAAAAAAGGTTTAAGAATTGGTACAATAGCAAATAAAATAGTACCTGTTTGCTGTGGTTCATCATATAAAAATAAAGGCGTTCAAGAGCTATTAAATTATATAGTAGCATTTATGCCATCACCATTAGATGTACCTCATATAAAAGGTGTTGATTTAGATGGTAATGAGACAGAAAGAAAAACATCAGATACAGAACCATTTGCAGCATTAGCATTCAAAATTGCAACAGACCCATTTGTTGGAAAATTATGCTTTTTTAGAGTATATTCAGGAACATTAGAGTCTGGTTCAACAGTATTAAATGCTAATAAAGATAAAAAAGAAAGAATAGGAAGAATACTTCAAATGCATGCAAACCACAGAGAAGACATTGAAAAAGTATATGCGGGAGATATCGCAGCAGCAGTTGGCTTAAGAGAAGTTACAACAGGTGACACATTATGTGATATTAACCATCCAGTTATACTAGAATCTATGGAATTCCCAGAACCAGTTATTGAAATAGCTATAGAGCCAAAAGATAAAGTAGCTCAAGAAAAAATGGGTATTGCACTTGCTAAACTTTCAGAAGAAGACCCAACATTTAAAACATATACAAATCATGAAACAGGTCAAACTATCATTGCTGGTATGGGTGAATTACACTTAGATATTATAGTAGATAGATTAAAAAGAGAATTTAAGGTTGAATGTAATGTAGGTAAACCACAAGTTTCTTATAAAGAAACAATTAGAAATAAGGTAAGAGTAGAAGGAAAATTCATTCGTCAATCTGGTGGTCGTGGACAATATGGACACGTATGGATCGAATTAGAACCATTAGAGCCTGGAAAAGGAATTGAATTCGAAAGCAAAATCGTTGGTGGTGTTGTTCCAAAAGAATATGTAAAACCAACGGAAGAAGGTATTCGTGAGGCTGCTGAAAGCGGAATTCTTGCAGGATACCCAGTTATAGACTTCAAAGCTACTTTAGTAGATGGTTCTTACCATGATGTTGACTCTTCAGAAATGGCATTCAAAATAGCTGGTTCAATGGCATTCAAAGAAGGATGTAAACAAGCAAAATCAGTTATATTAGAGCCAATAATGAAAGTTGAAATAACAGTTCCAGAAGAATATATGGGAGATGTTATAGGAGATGTAAACTCAAGACGTGGAAAGATGGAAGGGTTAGAAGCTAGAAACGGAATGCAAATAATTAGAGCATTTATTCCACTTTCTGAAATGTTTGGATATGCAACAGACTTGCGTTCAAAAACACAAGGTAGAGGTACTTATGCAATGGAACCAAGCCATTACGAAGAAGTTCCAAAATCAATACTAGAAACAATAGTTGCTTCTAGAGCAAAAAATGAGGACTAATTATTAGTTAATAATAGTTCCTTAGAGGATGTGGTACTTTTATTTTCAAGAATGAAGAAAAAAAAGTCCTACATCCCGCAAGATGGAACAGATTTGAAGACAATATAATTAACTAGTAATTATTTATAAAATAAAATGCAATAAACTATTGCAAAAAAAGTAAAATTGTTATAAAATAACAATTGCTTGATAATTTGTTATTAATTTTAAAAAAATAAAAAATTAGAAAAATCTAATTTAAAAATTTAAAGGAGGAAAAATTAAATGGCAAAAGCAAAATTTGAAAGAACAAAACCACATGTTAACATTGGTACAATTGGTCACGTAGACCACGGAAAAACAACAACAACAGCAGCTATTACAAAATGGTTAGGATTATTAGGAAAGGCTCAATACACAGCATATGATCAAATCGACGGAGCACCAGAAGAAAAAGCAAGAGGAATTACAATCAATACAGCACACGTTGAATATGAAACAGAAAAAAGACACTATGCACACGTTGACTGTCCAGGACACGCTGACTATGTAAAAAATATGATTACAGGTGCAGCACAAATGGATGGAGCAATATTAGTTGTTTCAGCAGCTGATGGCCCAATGCCTCAAACAAGAGAGCATATATTACTTGCAAGACAAGTTGGTGTTAAATATATTGTTGTTTACTTAAATAAATGCGATATGGTTGATGACCCAGAATTATTAGAATTAGTTGAAATGGAAGTTAGAGATTTATTATCTAGCTACGAATTCCCAGGAGATGAAATTCCAATTATAAAAGGATCTTCATTAAAAGTTCTAGAATCTACATCAACAGATCCAAATGCACCAGAATATCAATGTATGAAAGAATTAATGGATGCAGTAGATAATTATATCCCAACACCAGACAGACCAACAGACGGAGATTTCTTAATGCCAGTTGAAGACGTATTCTCTATTACAGGTAGAGGAACAGTTGCAACAGGTAGAGTTGAAAGAGGAGTTGTAAAAGTTCAAGACGAAGTTGAAATAGTTGGTTTATCAACAGAAAAGAAAAAATCTGTTGTAACAGGTGTTGAAATGTTTAGAAAACTATTAGACCAAGCTGAAGCAGGAGACAATATCGGTGTTCTATTAAGAGGTATTGATAGAAAAGATATCGAAAGAGGTCAAGTTTTAGCAAAACCAGGATCAATACATCCACATACAAAATTTAAAGCAGAAGTTTATATCTTAACTAAAGAAGAAGGTGGAAGACATACACCATTCTTTAATGGATATAGACCACAATTCTATTTCAGAACAACAGATGTTACAGGTGTTATTGAATTACCAGCAGGAACAGAAATGGTAATGCCAGGAGATAACATCACAATGACAATCGAATTAATTACACCAATTGCTATGGAAAAAGGATTAAGATTTGCTATCCGTGAAGGTGGTAGAACAGTTGGTTCAGGAATTGTTTCTGATATAATGGAATAATTTTGATACTTGAAAAGTGAAAAGCAGGGCTTATGAAAGTCCTGCTTTCTTTGCATATATACATAACGCGGGATTCTGACAGTCTGCAAAAATAAATCGTTAGAATAAAATGCAATAAAAAAGAACAAAAAGGGTATAATTAAAATGCTATAAATAAATTATTGGAGGTAAAATTAAATGAAAAAATATTTATTCACATCAGAAAGCGTCACAGAAGGTCACCCAGACAAACTTTGTGACTATATTGCTGATTCAATACTAGATGAATGTTTAAAACAAGATAAAAATTCAAGAGTTGCAGTAGAAGTATTTGCAATGAAAGACAATATAACTATTGCAGGGCAGATTACATCTAATGCTAAATTTAATATAGAAGAATTGGTAAGAGAAAAAATTAAAGAGATAGGGTTTGACAACAGCAGTACAGATTTAGATTATAGAAATTGTAAGATAAATATTAACATTACAAAACAAAGCCCAGATATAGCTTTAGGAGTAGATATTGGTGGAGCGGGGGACCAAGGCATTATGTTTGGGTATGCATGTGATGAAACTCCAGAATTTATGCCTTATGCAATAACTATTGCACATAAATTATCAAAAAGATTAGCTGAAGTACGAAAAAATGGTGAAATATCATATTTAAGACCAGATGGAAAAGTGCAAGTAACAGTAGAATATGAAGATGATAAACCTAAAAGAACAGATACAATCCTAATATCTACACAACATTTAGATAAAGTAAAAAAAGAAGAATTAGAAAAAGATATTATCGAAAAAGTTATAAAAAAAGTTATGCCTAACAATATGATGGATAGCAAAACGAAAATATATATCAACCCAACAGGTAGATTTGTTATAGGAGGACCTTTAGGAGATACAGGATTAACAGGACGAAAGCTAATTGTAGATACTTATGGTGGATATGCCAGACATGGTGGAGGGGCCTTTTCAGGAAAGGATGCAAGTAAAGTTGATAGGTCTGCTGCATATATGTTAAGACATATTGCTAAAAATATAGTAGCAAAAGGTTATGCAAGAAAATGTGAAATACAGGTTTCTTATGGAATTGGAATAAAGGAACCATTATCTATTTGTGTTAATACATTTGATACAGGCAATAAATCAGAAGAAGAATTAGTAGAATTAATAAAATCAAAATATGATTTAACTCCACAAGGAATTATTAATTATTTAGGGTTACTAGAGCCAATATATTCAAAAACAACAAATTATGGACATTTCGGAAAAGCGAATTTACCATGGGAGATAATAACAAAATGATTCTAAACAACTTCTTAATATTTATCATATAATAAATAATAGGAGGTTAATTTATGTTTTCAGAAGTTTTTAGCACTACAATAGCGAATATTAAAGGAGGGAAAGAATACCCAAATATAAAAGGTACTGTTTATTTTAAAAAAAATAAAAAAGGTGTGTTAGTAACAGCAAAAATTTTTGGTTTGCCAACAAATAAAGAAAAAGAATGTCAAGGTAGATTTTTCGGATTTCATATTCATAATGGAACTTCTTGTACAGGAAATGCAGAAGACGAATTTGCTGACAGTAATGGCCATTTTAGTATAAATAAATGCAATCATCCATTCCATTCAGGAGATTTACCTCCTTTATTAGAAAATAATGGGTTTGCATATATGAAAGTTTTGACAGATAAATTTAAAATAGAAGATATAATTGGGAAAACAGTAATAATACATGATATGCCTGATGATTTTAAAACTCAGCCAAGTGGAAATTCAGGAAAGAAAATTGCTTGTGGAATAATCGAAAATAGTAAAGATTAAAAAATCCCCTAAAGGGGATTTTTACTGTTAGTTATAAAAAAATCATTGTATAGGAAAAATTGACTTTTTTCTTGAAAGACCAACGATTTTTCCGTATACAACAAGGTTAGGCTACTTCAGTAAGGTTATGCCAAAATTTACATAGTATAATTTGAATTATTCATATAAAATTTCTTTTCTGCAAGTCTTTCTTGTACACCACGTAGAGCTTCACCAAATCTTTGAAAATGAACGACTTCTCTTTCACGCAAGAAACGTATTGGATCAATTACATCAGGTTCATCTTTACATAAGTTGATTATTTTTTCGTATGTTGCACGAGCTTTTTGTTCTGCAGCCAAATCTTCTTGCAGGTCTGCAATAGGGTCTCCTTTAACAGCAAGTGCTGTTGCATCAAAAGGAATTCCTCCTGCTGATTGTGGATATACTCCTAATCCATGGTCTGTATAATATGCTCCTAAACCAGCTTTTTTCATTTCTTCTGGAGAAACATTAGCGGTTAGCTGGTGAACTATTGTACCAACCATTTCTAAATGGGCTAGTTCTTCAGTTCCACGATGTTGTCAATCAAAAAAATTTATGATTATTGGCTGTGAAATAGTATATAAAAAGAAAGTTCACCCGGTGAACTAAAGTACACTAAGTGAACTTTTTATTTATTAAACTTTATATTCAGCACTTTTTTCTTCTAATAATTTGAAATCACAACTTAAATCTTTATAAAATTTAGCCATCTTACTTTTACTACTTTTAGTAACTATACTATAAATCTTTTCTGCCTTTTCCATAATCTTAGCTTTATTCTCAGGCTTATTTATATAAGAATATTGTTCTGAAAGTAACCTTTTATATCCATAACTTTTACTTTTTATATCTAATAAATAAACACTTTCTTGAGGTACTGGTATCATATCTGAAAATCTAATTATACCCAAATCATTTTTTGTTTTAGTATTTATAATTTTAAAAAAAGTTAAATTATCTTTATATGTTTTATGTTTTTGTTTTGGAGAAAATAAGGGTGCAAAATAATAATGTTCTTCAACAATAATTACAACTCCTATATATGGTCTTTTTTCATTTTTATTATAAGCAATATGTTTATCAAATTGACTTAAATATTTAATATAATTATCATCTATAATATAAAAATTTAATTTTCCTAATTTTATTTTCTTTGTATCTTTCATTTATTCCTCCGTATTACAAATTATGGGGATACTTTTTTAAGTACCCCCATAATTTTTCTGGAAACTCGTTTATAGTAAACTAAAGGCTCGTTTCTAACCTAATGTTCAATAGGATATTCGTTTATAGGATTCGCATCCCTAAAGGCTCATATCTAACCTAATGTTTAATTTGCACTTGTTTATGAAATTAATCAAAGGTTTGTGCAACCTAGTTTATTTGATAAATTAATTTATCAATATTAGTATATTCATTATACTTCATTTTATTTACAAAATCAATACTTTGTGCTAAATTTTCATAAATTCCAAGTACACCAAGTGAACTTTAACACTATGATGGGCATTTTTTAGTAGTTCATTCGGTGAATTTTTGCATCATTTTTGCATAAATTATTTGTTTGTTGATTAATACTAGAAGGCTGGTCCTTCTATGTGTTTGGCTGATGTGTTAAGTATCATTTTCCTGCCTTAAGAGTTCACTTTAGTTCACCCAATTTTGAATACACATATACTTATCCTTAAATCCTCCTCTAATTGAAAAACAATGCGCTTTTAAAATCAAGTCAAGGTTGTGAGATATCACATTCATTTTAACCTTGGCTTGATTTTAAAAAGCACATTAGAATTATTTTATAAGGATATGTTATTCTTTAGTTGGAGCGTTTTCTTGCAAAGTAATACCTTTTTTTGCAAATTCTTGGATTTTTTCTCTCTTCTTTTCTTGCCATTCTTTAGAAGAAATTGTTTCAAATTTAATTGATGCAGTTCCTACATTTTTATCTTTACCAAAAATCTGAGTAGCTAATCTAGCTTCTGTATGTTCTTCTATAAATTTATCATCATTTAAATCTTTTTTTCTATATAATTGTGTTTGAAAATCCATACTATCTAAAAATTTCATTTCTCTTCCAATTAATATTGGAGATATCATATAAATACTATCTTTCCCTTGAAATCTATAAAAACCATTATCTCTTAATTGTTTTATTTTATCTATTGCATCTAGTAATTGTAGATTTACAGTGTTTATTGTACCAGAAAGTCCTTTTTTTGCTAACATTTGATGTAAATCACCGGGTAAATGAAGATGAATACAATTTCCAGATATACCATATGTAAACATATCATTAATTGGAAATTTTTCTTCACTTTGATTATGATGTCTTTCAGATAATTTGCTTTCAAAAAATTTCCTAACACCTTCTTCATTGTTACCAACTTTCTCTAAAGCTGTTTGAAATGATTTCTCATCCATCATATCTATTTTTCCTAGTAAATTGTTAATTAGTGTATCGTTTTCTTGAGTTCTCATTGACATTAATATATTTTTTATTTCTTGTTTTTTCATTAATATCACCTCTCATATAAATTATACCATAAATCTAGAAAAAAGGGAAATAAAATGGAATTGATTTTATAAATCGCCCATCATATAATGTTAGCATAGAAAAATATAAATTTGCTCAAGACAAGCCTGTCTTGGGTATTTTTGCATTTACATTGCATATACTGCTTTGTAAGAGCTAAAGCTCTAACACAAGCATTTATTTATGCTTTTCTCATAAAGTTAAATGAGGCGATTATATGATATTAGAAGAATACACTTTAGAAAATACAAAAATAAAGTTCTATGATGATTATATAGTAGAAAATATTGTTACACAAAAAGAATATATAGATAACATTATAATTAATTTAATAAACAAATCTCTTTTATTGTAATTTGTCCAAATTTTATATATAATGCTTACAAGTTAAAGACAAATTACAAAGAAAGGAGGAAATGTGCAAAATGGCACATATGCAATATATTTAAGAAAATCAAGAGAAGATATAGAATCTGAAAAATATGGTGAAGGCGAAACTTTAGCAAGGCATGAAAAAATCTTAACTACTTTAGCTTTAACTCGAAACTTAACTATTGGTAAAATCTATAGAGAAGTTGTAAGTGGTGAAACTATTAGTGAAAGAAAAGAAATGCAAAAACTTCTAAAAGATGTTGAAAATGAAAAATGGACTGGTGTTTTAGTTGTTGAAGTAGAAAGACTTGCTCGTGGTGATACAGCTGATCAAGGTAGAGTTTCAAAAGCTTTTAAATATTCTCATACCAAAATTATTACACCCGTTAAAACTTATGACCCAGATAATGAATTTGACGAAGAATATTTTGAATTTGGCTTATTTATGTCTAGAAGAGAATATAAGACAATCAATAGACGTTTACAAAGAGGTCGTGAGATTTCTGTTTCTGAAGGTAAGTTTGTTGGCAATATTGCTCCTTTTGGTTATGATAGAGTTAAATTAAAAGATTCAAAAGGCTATACCTTATCTATAAATCAAAATGAAGCACCAATTGTTAAAGAAATTTTTAGATTATATGCTTTTGAAAGTAATACTATAAATTCACTTGTCAAACGATTAAACACTATGAATTTAAAACCTAGAATTTCAGATGAATGGACTATTTCTTCTGTGAAAGATATTCTATCTAATCCTACATATATTGGTAAAATTGTTTGGAATAGAAGAAAACAAAAAAAGAAAACGAAAAATGGACATCTTATAATTAGTAGACCCCGTAACCAAGAATATTTAATTTATGATGGATTACATGAACCTATTATTGATACTAAAACATGGGATTTAGTTCAAGAAAAAAGAAAACAAAATACTCCCAAGGTAAAACATAACAATATAGTTCAAAATCCATTAGTTGGTTTAGTATTTTGCGAAAAATGTGGCAAACCTATGCAAAGGCGACCTTATAACAAAGCTGATAAACCTGCTACTCTTATGTGCTCAAATTCAAAATGTGATAATGTAAGTTCTAAACTTTATATTGTAGAAAATAAAATAATTGAATCTTTAAAAATATGGCTCGAAAATTACAAAGTAAATTATGAGATAAAAGACAATTCAAGTATAGATAATAATAAGATAATAGAACAGTCTATTTCAACTACAAAAAAAGAATTAGAAAAAGAAAATAATAAACTTAATAAAATCTATGACTTTTTAGAAAATAGCATTTATAGCAAAGAGGAATTTATAAATCGTTCTAAATCTATAAAAGAAAATATTGAAAGTTTAGAAAACAAACTAAAAGAATACACTGAACTTTTAGATAGAAATAATGAAATGCAAAATAAAAAAGAAACAATAATACCTAAGTTAGAAAATGTTATAGATTTGTATTATAAGTTAGAAACAGCTGAAGATAAAAATATTTTATTAAAAAGTATAATTGCTAAAGTTACATATTTAAAAACAGAAAAAGCTATAAAAAAAGATTCAGACCCTACCAATTTTGAATTACATATATATCCTAAAATACCTAAAATCTAATATCTTACAGTCAATAGTTAAAGTTGTAATCTCTGTCTTTGACTATTGACAACATCATGGTGCTAATTCTTCTGTACCAATATCATTTAAAATGGCTTTAGATTTTTGGTCTGGCATATTAAATCTTTGTGATAAATATCTAAGAGATGCACCAAGCTCTCCGTCAGGACCACCATATTGCGAAATAATAAATTTAGCAAGTGTAGGATTTGAACATTTTATATTAATAGGGTATTCTAATACTTTATTATAAGTCCACATTGTTTATCCTCCTTTCCCAAGGCCAAGGTTCCTCAAGCCATCTCCACTTATTGCAAGGGAAATAAAAATCTAAAGGACCAAATATTTTTTGGTATTTATCTTTTAATTCTTTTAGCTGATTGCTATATTTATTGTGTAAACATAAAGCTTTTTGGTCATCTGGATGAGTGTCTAAATATAAAGCAAGTTCAACAACTGCAAAATTAAGAGATTTTATTTCCATAAGCATTGAAGACTGCAATCTTTCTCTTTCAGAGCAATTTTCGAACATGTCAGCAACAGAATCAGTTTGATTAATATTACTGCAATTGCAATTTCTATTATTTCCTAACATTTATTGCATCCCTCCTTAATACTATTTGTAGCTACAAGATATTGATGTTCTGCACATGATTGGCAAGGCATATAAGGGCTAACAAGTTCTGGAAAAATGGTTCCCATTTTTAGACCAACAGATGGAATAAAAGTGTTAGACATTCTTTGAATAGGTACATAACTTTGTCCGTAAAACTGGGTTTTCTGGGAACATGTTATAACTATCATATCCGCAAGCACATTCATCATATTCTATATCTAGAGTATTACTAACATTAGCACAAGAATTTTCTATATATTCATCATTTGCATTAAGGTTAGCATTACTTTCAGAGTTACAATGTCTTAAATTGTAATTCCTATACATATTTAATTCCTCCTTTTTAAAAAACTATATAATATAATTTATGAGGGAAAGAGGGTAAAGGTGAAAAAAGCTATTAACTTTCGTTAATAGCTTAAAAACTTTTTAAATTATACTTCTTATTTTTTCAATAATCATATTTAATGCTACATTGTTATAACCACCTTCAGGAACGATTATATCAGCATATTTTTTACTAGGTTCAACAAACTGTTCATGCATTGGTTTTACAGTAGTACAGTATTGCTCAATAACAGAATCTAAAGTACGACCTCTATCTTGAACATCACGAAGCAATCTTCTTATAAATCTAATGTCTGCATCAGTATCTACATATATTTTAATATCCATCATATCTCTAAGAGCTTTATTTTCAAATATTAAAATACCATCGACAAGAATAACTTTTTTTGGAACAACTTCAACAGTTTTAGTTTCTCTTTTATGTTCTACAAATGAATAGCTTGGCCTAAAAATTATTTCACCATTTTTTAAACGCTTTAAATGGTTAAGCAATAAATCTGTTTCAAATGCATCTGGATGATCGTAGTTTAATTTTTTCCTTTCATCAAAAGTAAGGTCCGGATGATCTTTATAATAGTAATCATGTGATATTATTGTAATGTTATTTTCAAATTCTTTTCTTATGTTATCCGCAAGGGTACTCTTTCCGAGAACCTGTTCCACCAGCGATTCCAATAATTACAGGACAATCATTCATATTAATCAAAACCTCCATAAATAAACATTATAACTATTTTACTCCAAAAACGTAGTAAAAGCAAGCTACTTATTAATGTTTTTTTAGGGAGCGATAAAAAATACAATAAAAATGTTGTAAAAGATATAAAAAAATGATAAAATTTAAAAAGCATATAAAGATGTGTATTAGAATAGAAATATATTGAGGTTTTTATGCAAGAAATATATGATGAATTAATTAAAAATATATCTAAAGAGGAAATTTTATGTGATGAGCCAATGAGTAAACATACGACTTTTAGAATAGGCGGACCAGCAGATATATTTGTGAAAATTAAAAATTTAGAAAATCTAAAATATGTTTTAAAAATAGCAAAAAATAGAAATTTACCACTTACTATAATTGGAAATGGTTCGAATGTATTGGTAAAAGATAATGGAATACGTGGAATTGTTATTAAATTAGAAATGAATGACATTCAAGTATTAGATAACCAAATTATAGTAGATGCAGGAGCAACTCTTACAAAGATATGTAAGGTAGCAAAAGAAAATGAACTTTCAGGACTAGAATTTGCTTATGGAATACCAGGTACAATTGGTGGAGCAATTGTTATGAATGCAGGAGCTTATGGCGGAGAAATGAAAAGTATTGTTTCTAAAACGACTTATATGAATGATAATTTAGAGGTAAAAACAATTAGCAAAGAAGAACATAATTTTAGTTATAGAACAAGTATTTTTTCAGAAAATAAATCGCTTATTATTATAAGTACAGTGCTAGAAATGACTAAAGGAAGCAAAGAAGATATTAGTAATCAAATGAAGCAAAACATAAATTCAAGAATAGAAAAACAGCCTGTAGATTTGCCTAATGCAGGAAGTACATTTAAACGTGGTAAAGATTTCATTACAGCAAAGCTAATTGAGGAGGCAGGTTTAAAAGGTTTTTCAATAGGTGGAGCAATGGTTTCTACAAAGCATGCAGGTTTTATTATAAATACAGGTAATGCCATAGCAGAAGATGTTTTGAAACTAGTAGAACACATAAAAAAAACAATAAAAGAAAAGTTTAATAAAGAAATTGAATTAGAAATAAAAGTTTTAGGCGAGTAAAATGTTAGAAAATAATTAGAATTTTTGAAAAGGAATGATTATAAAAAATGAAAAAGTTTTTAAAGAAAATAATAGGGAATAATAAAATTAAAAGATGGATACTTCTAACAATAATAGGTATGGTATTAATTTGCTATGGATTTGCAAAAATATTTGTTGCAGAAGAATTGTTTTTTAAAGATATTTTAAAAATAGTATTAACATTTATAGTAGGATTTACTGCCATGATTTTGGGTATTGTATTTACTCAAAGAAGAACACTTGCAATATCATTAAAAGAGAATCAATTAGATAGCAAAGAAATGTTAAATGCAAGAGGAGTTAAAGACAAAGGACCGAATATTGTAGTAATAGGTGGAGGAACAGGACTTAATAATGTACTTAAAGGTTTAAAAAATTATACAAATAATTTGACTGCTATTGTTACTGTTTCAACTTATGGAAGTAAAATTCATAAACCAACAGAGGACCTAAAATCTAGTATTATTGCATTAGCACAAAACACTGAAGAAATGCAAAAATTAATGAATTATAAATTTGATGACCCAAAATTGAAAAATGTAGATTTTGGAGATTTATATTTTGAAGCAGCTCAATACATTTTTGGGGATTTTTCACAAAGCATAGAAAAAAGTAAAAAAATACTATCTATGATAGGAAAAGCTTTACCTGTAACATTAGATGAAATGAGAATATGTGCAGAATTAGAAAATGGAATGGTAATTGATGAAAAAGAAAGAATTGCATTAGAAACAGCAAATAGAATAACCAAAATAAACAGAGTATATATTTCACCATCAAATTGCAGAGTAGCACCAGGAGTATTAGATGCAATTAAAGCAGCAGATGCAATTATAATAGGACCAGGAAATCTTTATACAAATGTTATACCAAATCTATTAATAAAAAATGTTGCAAAAACAATTAAAGAAAGTAAAGCAATTAAAATATATATATCAAATATTATGACAGAGCCAGGGCTTACAGATGATTATGATTTATCAGAACATTTACAAGCAATAGAGGAGCATGCTGGTAAAGATATGATAGATTATTGTATATGTGATAATGGAGAAATAATTCCTGAATTCTTAAGAAAATACAATAAAGAAGGAGCTAATTTAGTCCAAGTAGATACAGAAAATTTAAAAGGTGTACGAGTTATAAAAGCAGATGTTTCTTGTATTGATGGAGAATATATAAGACATGATTCAGATGCATTAGCAAAGCAAATTATAGAATTAATATGTAATGAGTTAAAATATAAAGATAAGCAAGATGATGAACAATATATTTTATTAAATTCAAAATTAAAAGAACAACAGAAGTTATCAAAAAAAGAAAGAAAATCAGCAAAACTACCAAGACAAAAAGAAAAAATATTAAAAAACAGAAAACGAAGTAAATTTAGAGAAAAATACAGCGACAGAATTGAATCTATACAAAATAGTGATGAAACAAGAAAAGAAAATAGAAAACTTCAAGAACAAGTCAATAAAATTACAAAGGCAGAAGAAAAAAAGGAAAAAAAAAGATATATAGAAGAAACGCTTAAGAAAAAGAAAAAATAAGTAAAAGTGGGTGCTACTAATGAAATTAGAAAAATCACAGATGAATTTAAAAGATGGAATTGAAAAAGAATGGTTAATTACAAATGGTATAGGTGGTTATAGCGCTTCAACAGTGCTAGGTATAAACACGAGAAAATATCATGGATTACTAATTGCACCACTTACACCTCCTGCTAAGCGCTATTTAATACTTTCTAAATTAGATGAAAGTGTTAAGATTGGAGATGAACAATTTAATTTATATTCTAATATCTGTAAAAATTATATTTCAGAAGGCTATAAATATCTAGAAGAATTTGAAAAAATCTATATACCTATTTTTACTTATAAAATAAAAAACATGATAATTAAAAAACTAATATGTCTAGAACATGGACATAATACAGTTTGCGTTTTGTATAGAATAAAGAATGAAGGCGAAGAAGCAAACTTTACAATAACACCTGTTATGAACTTTAGAGATTTTCATATAATGACTACAAACATAAAGCTTACAGCAAGACAACAGATAAATAAACAAAAAGTAAAGCTAGAAATAAATGGCGAATCTACCACGCCGGTATATATGAATTTATCTACTGGCAAATATATAGAGCATTTTAATGATAACTTTCAAAACATGCTATATATCGAAGAAGAAAAAAGAGGATTTTTTCCAGAAGAAAATTTATTAGTTCCAGGAAGGTATGAAGTAAATGTTCCTGCAAATTCTGAAAAAGAAATTTCATTCATATGTTCTTTAGAAGAAAATATTGAAGAAAAGAATGCAAAAACAGTAATCAATAAGGAAATAATTAGAATAAATGAATTAATGTATGAATCTCAGATGATACCTAAGAAATATAAAATAGAAGATGCAACAAAAGAAGAAAAAATTGAACAGGAATTTTTGAAATATTTTACTATTGCAATAGATAATTTTATAGTATTTAGACCAACTTTTGGTTATCACACAATAATTGCGGGTTATCCATGGTTCTTAGACTGGGGAAGAGATACTTTAATTGCGTTTGAGGGATTACTTCTTATGACTAAAAAATATAAAATAGCAAGAGAAGTTTTGCTTACATCTATAAAAGATATAAAATTAGGACTTGTACCTAATGGATACTCAGGTTATGATAACAGACCGCTTTATAATAGTGTGGACAGTTCTTTACTTCTTTTTGAAGAAATACAAAAATACTTAGATTATACAGGAGATTATACTTTCATAAAGGAAAACTTTTATGATAAACTAACTTCAATAATTGAAAATTATGTTAAGGGTATAGATATTGATGACAATAATATTTACTTAGACAAAGATTTTTTAATATCTTCTGGAACAGAAAACACACAAAATACATGGATGGATGCAAAATATGGAAATCATGCTTTCACACCGAGAAATGGCAAAGCTGTAGAAATAAACAGCATGTGGTATAATGCTCTAAAAATCATGGAGAATTTAAGCAAAAGATTTCATAAAACAAAAGATGCAAAACATTATGAGCAAATGGCTAAGAAAACTAAAGAAGCTTTTAAAAATAAATTTTATAATCCTAAGAAACAATGTTTATATGATGTTTTAGGAGATGATAAAATAAGACCAAATCAATTATTTGCTTTATCACTAACATATCCTGTAATTGAACCAAATTCTGAGATAGCAAAAAATATATTGGCAGTAGTAGAGAAAAAACTGAAAAATAAATATGGTTTAAAAACATTAGCAAAAGGTGAGCCGGGATATATTGATATATATGAAGGAAATGCATTTAAAAGAGACTCTAGTTATCATCAAGGAATAACTTGGCCATGGCTTTTAGGTTTATATTATGATGCATTAAAAAATGCATACTATTCAGAAAAAAATAAAAAATTAAAAAAAGAATTAGAAGAAAAAATAATGTTATTTAAATCTCAAACAGAAAAAACCTTTTTAAATGAAATGACTACAAGAGGTACATTAGGAACTATTGGAGAACTTTATGATTCAAAACATCCATATTTACCAAAAGGCACAATGGCACAGGCTTGGAGCGTTGCAGAAATATTTAGAATAATATATGAAAAAATATAGGAGATAAGATGCGTATTTTAGGGATAGATCCAGGATATGCTATAACTCGGGTATAGCATAATTGATTATGTTGGAAATAAATTTAATTTAATAACATCAGGTGCAGTAACAACAAAAGCAGGGGTATCATTTCCAGAAAGACTTAATAAAATTTATGATGAGCTTCAAATGATAATAGATGAATTTTCTCCTGATGCACTTTCAATAGAAGAATTGTTTTTCAATCAAAATGTAAAAACGGCGCTTCATGTTGCGCAAGCAAGAGGAATAGTATTGCTAGTTGGCTATAGAAACAATATTCCAACATATGAATATACACCACTTCAAGTAAAACAAGCAGTTGCAGGTTATGGTAGAGCAGACAAAATACAGGTACAAAAGATGGTAAAAACAATATTAAATGTTGAAACTTTACCAAAATTAGATGATATTACAGACAGTATGGCAATGGGAATATGCCACGCACATTCTGCAAAGTTTTCACAAAAATTATAAAACAGGAGGAAAAATAGTTGCTAAAAGAAGAATTAAATTCTATTTATTTGTTATATGGAGAAGAGGAATACTTATTAGAAAAGAAATTAAAAGAAATAAAAAAAGCTTTTGGAGAGTTAATATTAGGAATAAATTATATTCGGAATTGATGAAAACAACGTAGATACACTTATTGCAAATATTGAAATGCCACCATTTGGATTCAAAAAAAAGTTAATTATAGTTAAAAATTCAGGTTTATTTAAAAGACATAAAACAGATGACGAAGAGAGAGAAGAAGATGTTAAGGTACAAAACAAGATGGAAAATATTCTTGCAAAATATATAGAGGAAAACATTGATTTAATAAAAGAAAGTGTAGTTTTAGTGTTTGTAGAAACAACTGTTATAAAAAACAAGCTACAAAAAGCAATACAAGAATATGGAACTGTATTAGAATTTAAAAGACTAAAACCAGCTCAATTATCAGAGATGATAAGAAAAATTTGTGCGCAATACAAAGTAAATATTGATGTACAAACAGCAAATTTATTTATAGATATTTGCGGTTTAAATATGCAAAATTTAATTAACGAAATACGAAAACTTATTGAATATGTAGGACCAAATGGAACTATAACAGAAGCAGAAATAAACTTATTGTCTATAAAAGATTTTGATAGTGTTATTTTTGATTTAACAGATAATTTAGGCAAAAAAAATATAAAAAAAGCCTTAGAAATACTACATGAATTGATATATAATAAAGAACCAATACAAAAAATTTTAATTACATTATATGGACATTTTAAGAAACTGTATATTACAATCCTAGCAAAAAAGTATAACAAAAATTTAGCAGAAAGTTTGAATTTAAAGCCAAATCAGATGTTTTTAACAACAAAATATAGCATGCAGGCAAGATATTTTAAAGAAGAAGAATTATTAAATATTTTAAAACAATTAATAAATTTAGATTATAATGCAAAAAAAGGATTAATAGATATAAATATAGGATTAGATACAGTTTTATGTACATATTGTAGCTAAATGAAGGGAGAATAAAAAATGAAACTATTAGGAACATTAATCATCATGGTAGGAGTAATATTAATATTTGATGCAAGACAAATAACAAAAAAAGCTTTTAGTTTTGGAGACCAAAATGAAGGAACATTAGGATTAAAAATAACAGGATTTATACTTAGCATAATAGGAGGATTAATGCTTCTATTTATATAGTGGATAAAAAAAGAAACGAGAGGAAAGCAAAGCTTGCCTCTCGTTTAGAGTAAAAAACCTTAACCTTAAATTCCGAAATCGAAATCTAACGAAAAAGCATATGGCTCACTGCAAGAGGAGCTTTTTTTCAACATTTCAAACTGTCGATCTATCTCGTCCAATAGATTTTCTACAGTGATGAAAAGACATCTTAAATCAGATGTTTCGTTTCCATCAGAACATATCCGTTCCCAAGCATAATACAAAAGCAACAATATGCTAGACAAGACGGAACAAGCATTTGAAGTTATTGAATCCAATATAATTTCTTTACAATGTGAAACAGGTAATACTTCCTCATTGGAAGAAAACATAAAGGATACAAATTCTGCGTTGTCTGCGTTTCCGCATGACATAGTAGTAACTGTTATCCCTTGTTCTTCAAGTGCAAAGAAATCAATCGACAAGATTGATGGCACCTGAATACAGAAAAAGTTTTTATACTGAAGTATTCCTACAATGTATTGGAATACAATATCCAAAACATTATTAGTGAACAAATCCAGAATGTCTACATTGGCCCGGCTAAGGTCTATTTCATCAAATTTTTTCATAAGTGTCCTCCTTTGTGTTTTAAATTTGACTAAATAATATACTCTAAATTTTACTACATACAGTAGCAAAGCAACTTGAGGAATCCCTCAGTCTTAATATAATCAAGACATTAACAATTATACCATAAATTGGAAAAAAAAGCAAATTTTATGCCAATAGGTGCCAAAAAGCAAAAATCTAAATATATTATTGAGAAAAATATTGTTTTATGATATAAATAAAATATGTAGAGATGTTTGTAGCTTTATTAAAAAATAATAATATAAACAGAAAAGGAAATAAAAATTATGGAAATAGAGAAAGAAATTGAACAAATAAAGCAAAGAAATAAAAGAGTCGAGCAGGACAAAGCTTGGGAAACGAGTTGGACAAGAAGAATCTGTATAATGATTTTAACTTATATAGTAGTTATTATTTATTCATATCTAATAAGACGTACCAATAAGATAGCGTTAAGTTCCTTAGTTCCTGTAATAGGTTTTACATTATCGACATTATCATTAAAATTAATAAGAAGAATATGGGAGATAATAATATTAAAGAATAAGAAATAAGACATTTCGCTTAGACTTCCTGCGAAAAAAGTACGAAATATCTGCCACTCGCATTCGCTCGGGCAGATTACGGAAAATTTTTGATATTTCAAGAAGAAAGTCGATTTTTCCTATACAATAAAAAAAAGACTAACAAATGTTAGTCTTTTTTTCTGGTGCGGATGAGAGGACTTGAACCTCCACTCCGAAGAACTGGTTCCTAAGACCAGCGCGTCTGCCAATTTCGCCACATCCGCATTTATTAGACAAAATATATATTAGCATTTTTAAACTTATTTGTCAAGAAAAAATCACAAAAAACATGTGTTTT
>SAMEA3663269__coassemble_94_pt1 | contig 31154 bp, 26 predicted proteins | sample SAMEA3663269__metabat2_low_PE_035 | metagenome-assembled genome bin SAMEA3663269 (sample SAMEA3663269) | pig gut metagenome | biome: pig gut; feature: pig-associated habitat; material: faeces | place: China | collected 2013
GTGGAGTGTTGCTCGGTGCTATATCTAAAATAGTATGGTATAATATAATCCATTATAGAAGAAAACCCAAACAATAAATGGGTATTAAATAAAAAGGGGGAAAATAAATAATGAAAAAATTTGGAAATGTATTATGGGGAATAATTTTAATTATTATTGGTTTAATAATAGGAGGAAATGCACTTGGAATAACAAATATCAATATATTTTTTGATGGATGGTGGACATTATTCATTATCATACCATGTTTTATAGGACTATTGAAAGAAGATGAAAAAACAGGAAATTTAATAGGATTACTAATTGGTGTAGCTTTACTTTTAGGATGTCAAAATATTTTAGATTTTGATTTAATATGGAAATTAGCATTTCCTACAATTTTAATAATAATTGGATTGTCAATTATTTTTAAAGACAATTTAGGTGGGAAAGTAAGCAGTGAAATAAAAAAATTAAATGAAAAGAGAAATGGAGAAAATTCATATTGTGCAACATTTTCAGGACAAAATGTAAATTTTGATGGAGAAAAATTTACAGGAGCAGATTTAACAGCTATATTTGGTGGAGTTAAGTGTGATTTAAGAAAAGCTATTATTGAGTCAGATGTAGTTATTAATGCAAGTAGCACATTTGGAGGGATTGATATATATGTACCATCAAATGTCAAAATAAAAACAAAATCAACATCAATATTTGGAGGAGTTGAAAATAAAGCAAATACAACAGAAGATGAAAATAGCCATACAATTTATATAAATGGAACAGCATTATTTGGAGGTGTTGAAGTAAAATGACAACAGCTCAAAAAGTTATTAAATACATAGCTCTCGGCTTTGCCGCATTTTTAATTGTTACAATAATATCAGCAATATTAAGTGGCGGATATGCTTTACTAAGAGCATTCGGACTCATTCATGTAGATAAGAACATTGTAACAGAGGAGTTAAAAGTAATATCAAGTGAAGTAAAAGAAATATCAACATTAAAAATAGATTTATCGTGTACAAATCTAGACGTAAAAATAGGAGATAATTTTAAAGTTGAAACTAATAATTCAAAAATAACTTTTACAAATGATAATGGTAGTGTAAAAATAAAAGAGGAAAATCGAAACTGGTTAAATAACAATAAGGAAAGTAATTTAATAATTTATATTCCAAGAGATATGATAGCCATAGATGAGACAAAAATAGAAACAGGAGCTGGGAAAATAAATATAGAAAAATTAAATACACAAAGTCTATATCTTGAATTAGGTGCTGGAGATGTATATATAAAAAATTTAACAGTAACAAAAGAAGCAAAGATTGATGGGGGATTAGGTAGAACAGAATTAAAATCTTGTGAAATAAACAATTTAAAAGCAAATCTAGGAATGGGGGATTTTGTTTTTAATGGTAAATTAACAGGAAAAAATGAAATAGACTCTGGAGTTGGGGCTATTGATATAGACTTAATGGATAATAAAGGAAATTATAAAATTAATGTAAGCAAAGGATTAGGCAATGTTACACTTGATGGTCAAAAACTTGAAATGGATAGAGTTTATGGAACAGGTGAAAACTATTTAGATGTTGATGGTGGTATAGGAGAAATAAAAATAGAATTTAAGGAGGAATAAAAATGGAAAACAAAATATGCCAAAGTTGCGGTATGCCTATAATTTCCAATGAACAATTAGGAACAAATAAAGATAAAAGTAGAAATGAGGATTATTGTATATATTGTTATAAAGATGGCGAATTCATAGATAAAGTTACAATGGAAGAATATATAAAAATGTGTTCTCAATTTGGTTCACAAGCAGGCATGACTAATGAAGAAATGAAAAAGCATTGTAAGAAATTATTTCCGACTTTAAAAAGGTGGAAAGTTAATTAAAGAAAATAGTTAAGAGAAGAAGAAAAGAAAATGAATATAAAAGATTATGGATTTAAAGAAAATTTAAAAAGAAACAATATCAATGGAAGAATTCCAGCAAGAATAATAGCTACACATAAAGACAGATATGAAATTGTATGTGATAAAGGAAATGGATTTGCAAAAATTAAAAGAGGATGTTTTTATGATAATCCAAATTCGGATTATCCGACAACAGGAGATTTTGTATTAATTGAATGGAATGAAAATGGAGAAAGTATGATAACGGAGACATTAAAAAGGGAAAGCTTATTTTCAAGAGTGGCATCTTCAAGTGATAAAAATCACGAATTACATAAACAACATGAACAACTTGTTGCAGCAAATTTTGATTATGTGTTTATAATGCAATCTCTGAATGATAATTTTAACTTGCATAGGATAGAAAGGTATTTGACGTTATCTTGGCAATCTGGAGGAATTCCAGTTATTATTCTTACCAAAAGAGATTTAGTAGAAAATTATATAGCCTATATAAATCAAGTAAAGAATATAGCAATAGGAGTAGATATTTATGCAATAAGTTGCAAAACAGGAGAAGGAATAGAAAATATTAGAAAATATTTTGAAAAAGGAAAAACTATTGTGTTTTTAGGCTCATCTGGTGTTGGCAAATCTACTCTTGTAAATACTTTGTATGGTGAAGAAATAATGAAAACATCTGAAATTAGAGAAGAAGATTCTAGAGGAAGACATACAACAACATCAAGGAATCTAATTATACTACCCAATGGAACAATGATTATAGATACACCAGGAATGAGAGAATTAGGAATGTGGGAGGTATCTGAAGGATTAGATAAAACATTTAAAGATGTAGAGCAATATTTAGGAAAATGTAAGTTCTCAGATTGTACTCATACAAATGAACCTGGTTGTAAAATATTAGAAGCAATAAAAAATGGAGAATTATCACATGATAGGTTTAATTCTTATATTAAATTACAAAATGAAGCAAAGTATAATAATGATAGCGAAAACTATTTAAAAGAGAAAAGAAACAAATTCAAAGATATAGCAAAACATAATAAAGTAAATAAAAAACACTAATAGCAGTTGCCTAATAGTGTTATAATAAATCTTGCCAATACGGGGCATTTCGGCACCTATTGGCATATTAATAATTTTCAAAATTATATTTATTTTTAGGTATTTGTGGCATACTAAGTAGAACAAAATATAGGAGTTGATAGTATGCAGAACATAAAAAAGGAAGACATAGACGTAAAAAAATATTATGGAGAAGATACAGTATTAAAAGTAGAAGAATTTAAAAATAAATATAAAATATCAGAGAATGGATTAGAAACAGAAGAAGCAAAAGAAAAATTAAAAAATCTAGGGCTAAATCAAATAAAACAATCAAAGTCCAAAAAGTGGTACAATTATCTATTATCAAGCTTATTTAGTACTTTTAATAGTATATTATTAGGAATAGGCTTTATTTTAATTTATACAGATATAATTCTGCCAGAAAAGCCAAGTCCAGCAAATATTATAGTAATAATTGCATTAATTATAGTAAGCACATTACTTGAATTTTTTGAGGTATTCCGCTCAAATAAAGCTGCAGACAAGCTAAAAGAACTTGTTGAAACAACAAGTACAGTCATAAGAGATAGTAAAAAAATAAAAGTACCGCTAAAAGAAGTAACATTGGGAGACATTGTACTTTTATCAGCAGGGGATATGATTCCAGCAGACCTTCGTATAATAGAATCCAAAGATTTATATGTAGGACAATCATCTATTACAGGTGAGTCTGATGCAGTAAGAAAAGTTACAAACACAGAATTAGAAGGTATAAATGAAATAGAGAGTATAACAGACTTAGACACAATATGTTTTATGGGAACAAATGTAATAAGTGGAACAGCAAAAGCGGTCGTTATAAAAAAAGGTGATGATACTTATTTCGGAAAAGTTGCATATACTCTAACTCAAGGAAAACCAAAAACTAATTTTCAAAAAGGAATAGAAAGTATTAGCAAACTCCTAGTTCGTTTTATGATAGTTTTAATTCCAATTGTATTTATACTAAATGCTTGGAAACATGACTATATATTATCATTCACATTTGCAGTAGCGATTGCAATAACAATAACACCATTATTATTACAAGTTATTTTATCATCATGCCTTTCAAAAGGTGCAGTAAGGATGTCTAAAAAAAAGACTATAGTAAAAAAGTTAGACTCTATCCAAAACTTTGGGGCAATGAATATTTTATGTACAGATAAAACTGGGACTCTTACAGAAGACAAAATAGTATTGGAAAAATATTTAGATGTATATGGAAATGAAGATATAAGAATATTAAAACATGCATTTTTAAACTCGTATTTTCAAACAGGTCTAAAGGGAAGTATAGATGAGGCTGTAATTAATAGAGCCTTAAAAAATAATTTAAGTAATTTAGTAAATGAGTATAGAAAAGTAGATGAAATCCCCTTTGATTTTACTAGAAGAAGACTATCTATTGTAGTTTCAAATGATGATGGTAAGTTATTGATAACAAAAGGTGCTGTTGAGGAAATATTAAGTATTTGTAATACAATAGATTATAACCATGAGATTATGCCAATAACAAAAGAGATAAAAGACAATATTAGAGAGATTGCAAATAGATTAAATGAAGAAGGATTAAGAGTAGTTGCAGTTTGTCAAAAGAGAAATGTAGATAATATAGAAACATTTAGTGTTGAAGATGAGAAACAAATGTCTTTAGTTGGGTTTGTTGGATTTTTAGACCCACCAAAAGAAAGTGCACGTCTTGCAATAGAAAAATTAAATAATGCTGGAATAAGAGTAATAGTGCTAACTGGAGATAATGCAGCAGTTACAAAAAATATTTGTAAAAAAGTAAATATAAATACAAGTAAATTCGTAACAGGTAGCCAAATAGATAAATTAGCAGATAACGGAGTTTTAAGACTACTTAGAAAATCAAATGTGTTTGTTAAATTAACACCAATACAAAAAGCAAGAATAGTCAGAATTTTAAAGGAAAGTGGAAATGTTGTAGGTTATATGGGAGATGGCATTAATGATGCACCATCACTTACCAATTCAGATGTAGGGGTTTCAGTAGATACAGCAGTTGATATTGCAAAAGAAACAGCAGATATAATCCTTTTAGAAAAAGATTTAAATGTACTTCTAGATGGTGTAACTGAAGGGAGAAGAACTTTTGGAAATCTAATGAAATATATAAAAATGGCGGTAAGCTTTAACTTTGGAGAAGTTATGTCTGTAATAATTGCAAGTGTATTTTTACCTTTCCTACCAGAAACGCCAATACAATTATTAGTAGAAAGCTTATTGTACGATTTTGGACAATTAACTTTACCATTTGATAATGTGGACAAAGAATATCTACAACGTCCTAAAAGATTTGATATAAAGGATCTTAAACACTTTATGCTTTTTATGGGACCATTAAGTTCAGCCTTTGATATGCTGGTGTTTGCATCGCTATGGTTTATATTTAGAATTAGGGAAGCATCAGTATTCCAAACTGTATGGTTTAGTTATAGTATAGTTTCTAACCTTACAGGTATGCACATTATAAGGACTGCTAAAATGCCATTTATACAAAGTAATGCAAATAAAATGGTATATTTCTCATCAATATTATTAAGTATTATAGGAGTATTAGTACCATACACATTCTTAGGTAAAGCAATTGGATTAGTACCAGTAACACTAAATTATTTAAATGTAATAATTGGAGTGACTGCATTATACTGCGTTGCAGCAATATTTGCTAAGAAAATATATATAAAAAAATACGGAGATTGGATTTAAAACATATAAAAATATTCAATTTTACTTGACATTTTTTATAAAAAGAGTATAATGTTAGAGTACTCTAACATTATATGGAGGGAAAATGAAATTAACTAATGTTCAAAAAGAATATTTAAAAACTATCTATTTATTAGAAAAATCTAAAAAAGAAGTGCGTATGACAGATATTGCAAATAAATTAAACAAAACAAAACCTACAGTTAATTATGCTATGAACTCATTAAAAGAGGAAAAACTTATTAATTATGAAGTATATGGACAAATAACATTAACTAATCTAGGTAAGAATGCGGCTGAAAAAGTTTTAGAGGCGTATGATATTGTTTGTTTGTTTTTGACAGAAATATTAAAAATGGACAAAGCAGAGGCTGAGAATGAAGCAAATAAAATAAAAGCAACACTACAAGACGAAACCATAAATAAATTAGCAAAATATACAAACGAGACATTAGGATTACCTAGTTTAGAGTGTGGGTACAATATAAATAATGCAAGATGTTTAAAATGTCTAAGAAGGGAAAGGAAGAATATAAATGGATAATTATTTTGATAATGCTGCAACAACTAGAACAGATGATGAAGTATTAAAAGAAATGCTACCATATTTTAGCCAAAGTTATGGAAATCCATCTTCGATATATAAAATAGGAAGGGAAAATAGAAAAGCAGTTGAGGAGGCAAGAGAAAAAGTTGCAAAAGCAATAAATGTCGAACCAAATGAGATATATTTCACAGCAGGAGGAAGTGAAAGTGATAATACTGCAATAAGAGGTATAGCATATGCATATAAACAAAGAGGAAACCATATTATAACATCTAAAATAGAACATCCAGCAGTATTAGAAACATGTAAACAACTAGAAAAAGAAGGATTTGAGGTTTCATATATTGGAGTAGACGAAAAAGGCATTGTTAATTTAGAAGAATTAAAAAATTCAATAAAAGAGACAACAACATTAATTACAATAATGTTTGCAAATAACGAAATTGGTACAATAGAACCAATAAAAGAAATAGGAAAAATAGCAAAAGAAAATAATATAATCTTCCATACAGATGCAGTACAAGCAGTGGGAAGTGTGAAAATAGATGTAAAAGAAATGAACATAGATAGTTTGTCGCTATCAGGACACAAATTTTATGGACCTAAAGGAATAGGAGCTTTATATGTAAAAAAAAGTGTTAGATTCCAAAAATTTGTAAACGGAGGACATCAAGAAAAAAATAAAAGAGCAGGAACAGAAAATGTTCCAGGAATAGTGGGCCTTGGGAAAGCAATAGAAGTTGCATATAGTAATTTAGAAGAACATAATAAAAAAATAAAAGAATTGAGAGACTATTATGTTGAAGAGGTAAAAAAAAGAATTCCATATATAAAAATAAATGGAGATATGGAAAATAGATTGCCAGGAAATAGTAATATATCTTTTAGATTTATAGAAGGAGAAGGATTGCTTTTAAATTTAGATTTAAAAGGAATATGTGCATCAAGTGGTAGTGCTTGTACATCAGGTTCACTTGATCCATCACACGTGCTTTTAGCAATAGGTTTGCCACATGAAATTGCGCACGGTTCTTTAAGAATAACAATAGGAAAATATAATACTAAAGAAGAGGTAGATTACTTATTAAATAATCTAGAAGAAATAGTATCAAGATTAAGAAATATGTCACCACTATGGGAGGAGTTTATTGAAGGAGGAAATAAATAATGGAAATGTATAATGATAAAGTAATAGAACATTATAGTAACCCAAGAAATGTTGGAGCAATAGAAGATGCGTCAGGAATTGGAGAAGTGGGAAATCCAGTTTGTGGAGATATAATGAAAATGTACTTAAAAATAGAAAATAATATAATTGTAGATGTAAAATTTAAAACTTTTGGATGTGGAGCGGCGATAGCAACAAGTAGTATATCTACAGAAATGATAAAAGGAAAAACAATAGAAGAAGCTTTAAAACTAAGTAATAAAGATGTTGTAAATGAATTAGGAGGGCTACCACCAGTTAAGTTACATTGTTCAGTTCTAGCAGAAGAGGCAATAAGAAATGCAATAGCAGATTATTATAGAAAACAAGGAGGAAAAACAGAAGAAGAAATAGTAGCAATCTGTGGTTTAAAAAACAATGGCGAATGTGTACACTGCCATGATGTACAACCAGAATAATTAATTGTAGAAAACTACATTTTTGTCTTCTATAAAATGGTATTTATAAAAAATTGAAGGGAAAATATATGAAACGAGTTTTATTAGGTATGAGCGGAGGCGTAGACAGTAGTGTCGCCGCTATTTTATTAAAAGAAGCAGGATATGAAGTAATTGGTGCTACAATGAAACTATGGGAAAGTGAAGACGAATATATTGAAGGCGGATGTTGTAACATGAACTCTACAATAGATGCGAAAAGAGTATGTGATGTCTTAGATATTCCACATTATGTATTAAATTTTCAGGAAAAATTTAATACATGTGTAATACAAGATTTTATATCTGAGTATAAAAAATGCAGAACTCCTAACCCATGTATTGAATGCAATAAATATTTGAAGTTTGGTACAATGTATGAAATGGCAAAAAAACTAAATTGTGATTATATTGCAACAGGACATTATGCAAAAATAGAATATAGCGAAAAATATAAGCAATATGTATTAAAAAAATCAAATGCAGGAAAAAAAGACCAAAGTTATGTATTATATAATTTACCAAAACAAATGACAGATAAAGTACTATTTCCATTAGGGAATTTTGAAAATAAAGAACAAATAAGAAAAATTGCTGAAGAGCATAATTTACAAGTAGCAAAAAAGCCAGACAGCGAAGACATATGCTTTATACCAGATGGAGACTATAAAAGATTCTTAGAAACAAATTCTGATTTAAAAGCAGATATTGGAAATATAGTAAATACTGAAGGAAAAATTCTAGGAAAACATCAAGGACTGTATAAATATACAATTGGGCAGAGAAAAGGCCTTGGAATTTCAAATGAGTTTCCACTATTTGTTAAAGGCTTTAATCCAGAAAAAAATGAGTTAATAGTTGGGGAAGAAAAAGAAATATTTTCAAAAGAAGCAATTGCAAATGAAATTAATTTAATATTAATGGATGAAATAACAGCTCCAATGGAAGTAAAAGCAAAAATAAGATATGCTGCAAAAGAAGCAGAGTGTATAATTTATCCGATAGAAGATGGCAAAATAAAAGTAATATTTAATGAACCACAAAGAGCAATAACACCAGGACAATCAATAGTATTTTATATAGATGACATTGTACTAGGAGGAGGGAAAATAATATAAAAAAATATTGCACCCAAAGCTACTTTATAATATAATAAAAGTGTAAAAACAAATATAATATAAAAGGGAGGAATTAATATGGACAAAAAAACAACAGGAATTGTAGCATATTTAACATGGATAGGTTGGTTAATAGCACTTCTAGCAGGTGATAAAGAAGGAGCAAAATTCCATATAAACCAAGCATTAGTTATACTATTATTTTCATTATTATCAATAATACCATGTATTGGATGGATTTGGGGAATTTTTATGATAGTATGTTGGTTTATAGGATTCATTGCAGCAATCAATGAAGAAGAAAAATCAATTCCATTATTAGGAAATATCAGAATAATAAAATAAATTGCATATGAATATAATTGCAAGAAACTGTATGGGCGGGCTCTATGCCAGCCCATAATTTTGTAAAAATTGACGGAGTTTTTTTGTATTATAAAAACAGGAGAAAAAATGGAAAAAAATAAAAAAGACTGGACTTACATTTGTGTTTCTATAGCCACATTAATTATTATATTAATAGCTATAGTTTATATTATATATGTTAATAAATTCATAAAAATACCAGAATGCGCTATATATAAAACTTTTGGTATATATTGTCCTGGGTGTGGTGCAACAAGAGCAGTATATAGTTTATACTATGGTGAAATATTAAAATCAATTTATTATAATCCAATTATATTATACTTAGTTATAATAGACTTTTGGTATTTAATAACAGAAGGAATAGCAAAAATTTTAAAAAAAGAAAATAAATTTTTTGTAAAAAACATAAAAATATATCTATATTTAGCATTAACAATTTTAGTAATAAACTGGGGGATAAAATTATTAATGCCAATAGGGACGGGGTGCCAATAGGGACGAGGTATTTTGGCACCTATTGGTATTATCAATAATACAATGTGTTTTCATTGATGGAATTTTTATGATAATATATTGATTTATATTACATAAAATAAAATACACAGAAAATGTAAAAGACTTCCAATTATACAACTAATATGAAATAAAGAGTGCATCCATTTTTGTTTTTTCCCTATAATATAAAGAACTGCTCCTAAAGTGTATACTATTCCACCAGATAATAATAAAATAAAACCATTCATAGTTAATAAAGTAGGCAATAAATTTATCTTAAATATAATAAACCATCCCATTAAAAGATAACAAATCATAGAAAATATTTTATATTTTTTTAAATCAATAGAATTAAAAACAATTCCTAATATTCCTAAGGCCCAAACAATCCCCAAAAGTGCCCATCCAATAGTGGAGTTGTATTGTCTTAGTGTACACAAGGCAAAAGGAGTATAAGTTCCTGCTATAAGAATAAATATAGAGCAATGATCAATTATTTGAAATACTTTTTTTGCTGTGCCAGTAGAATTTAATCCATGATATATGCTAGACATTGTATATAGCAAAATTAATGAAACACCATAAATTGAACTTGCAATAATCCCATAAACATTATTGTGAATAGCAGAAAATATAACACATAATACAAGTGCAATAATACCTAAAGAAGCACCAACAATATGTGATACCATATTGAGGATTTCTTCGCCTTTACTATATGTAGGTAATACTCGATCAGCTAATTTAACTCTATTCATAATTTCCCCCCTGAGCTAGAATTTGTTTTAATTCTTCATTTCTTTTAATCTTATTAGTAGTAGTTTTTATTAATGGTTCTGAAGTTAATGTCATATGTTTTATATATTTATACATTGGAAGAGTTTTATTAATATCTTTAATTTTCGCCCATAAAACATTTTGTAAATCTTTTTCAGAAATATTTGGATATCTTTTATTAACAAAGTCTTTATTGTAAACAATTTTAACAGCCACTTTGACATCATTCTTATCATTTGAAGAAGGTAATCCATAAATAAAAGATTCTTCAACTTCATCTAATCTATTAATTAATAGTTCAAGTTCTTCAGGAAAAACTTTTTTGCCATTTTTTAGAACAATCAAGTCTTTCTTTCTTCCTGTAATAAATAAAAAACCATCTTTATCAATATAACCTAAATCACCAGTATAAAACCAACCATCTTTTAATACATCATTAGTTTGAGTTTCATTTTTATAGTATCCAAGCATTACATTAGGACCTTTTACAGCAATTTCTCCAATACCATTTGAATCAGAATTTTTAATTAAAACTTCTATACTATGCATAGGTTTCCCTACAGATCCATATTTGATAGCATTATCACTCTCAGCAGAAATAACAGGAGAAGTTTCTGTTAATCCATAACCCTGTACAAGATGAATTCCAATTTGATTGAACCATTTAGAAACTTTCGAGTCTAGAGGAGCACCACCAGAAACTATAAATCTCATATTTCCACCTAAAGCATTAATTAACTTTTTGAAAATTTTTCTTCTTATATCTATATTAAATTTTAATAGAATATTGCTTACTTTTACTGCAAAATTAATAAGTTTAGTCTTACCTTGTTTTTCAATTTCGCTTATCATGGTTGAGTACATCTTATCAATTAATATTGGAACGCCAACAAATACGGAAACTTTATATTCTAATAAATTTTGTTTTATATATCTCAGACCATCAGGGAAAACTGTTTTTAGTCCAGCAGCCAACATGACTAACATTCCTGTAGAACCAAAAATATGGTGAAATGGTAAAAAGGCAATATTAACATCAGTTTCATAAAAAGATTCTACTAAAAGCATGTCATATATATTAGTAACAATTCCAAATTGATTTAACATAACCGCTTTAGATTGTGAAGTAGTTCCAGAAGTAAATAATAAAATACTCATAGTGTATGGATCTATTTCACAATTTATATATTCATTATTTCCATTTTCAATTTCTTTTTTCCCATCAGAAAGTAAATTATTAAAACAAAGAAAATTAGGTAATTCATTAAAGCATATAAAATGCTGTATATTAGTTTTATTAGATAATTTTATTTTTTCCATTATATCTTTTAATTTAGCATCGAACACAATAGCTGATACTTCACTTCTAATCAATGAATTCTCTAATTCATCTAATTGTAATCCTTTATCTAATGGAACAGATACAATACCACCTAATAGATTGCTTAGATGAGCAACAACCCATTCATATGAATTAAAACCTACTATTGCAACTCTTTTATTTTTTAATCCAAGTTTATATAAAGAAGTTCCAAAGAAATTTATATCATTTAATAAATCTGAATAAGTATGATTTATATAAGTTATATTATTATCTTTTTTCTGCTTTGTCGTAAATGCAATATTGTTAGAAAAGACGGTTGCAGAATGATATATAAGTTCTTTAATAGTTGTAAATTTTGGTATATTTTTATTATAATTTATCATAAAATCCTCCTTAATTTATGAAAACTATTTAATCTAGTTTCGAAAACCATTATATATCATAATGTGTAATGTGTCAATAAAAAATTACACTGCCAATAGGTGCCAATAGGGACGGGGTATTTTGGCAATTTAAATTAAGAATTTAATCAAAAAACTGACATAATTATGAAAAAGTCTTGCATTTTAAAAGCATAGAATATAAAATATGAGCAACATATTATTTCCATGTTGAATAAATAAAATCGAAATAATTTAAAATCAAGGAGGCAATAAAATATGAGCTTAATGTTAAAAAATGTATCAAAAACATTTGTAGGGAAAAAAGCAGTAGACAATATTTCCTTTAATCTAGAAAAACCAGGAGTATATGGATTACTTGGAACTAATGGAGCAGGAAAAACAACAACAATTAGGATGTTACTTGGAATCATAAAAAAAGATAGTGGAGAAATTACATGGAAGGGTAAAGCAGTAGAAAGAAAAAATGTGAAATTTGGATATCTACCAGAAGAAAGAGGAGTATATCCAAAAACAAAAATATTTGACCAATTAATGTATTTTGCAGAATTAAAAGGAATGAAAAAAGAAGAAGCTGCAGATTCAATTAACAAATGGGCTAAAGAACTAAAAGTAGAAGAGTATTTACAAATGCCAGCTGAAAAATTATCAAAAGGAAATCAACAAAAAATACAATTCATGACAGCAATAATACACGATCCTGAATTAGTAGTATTAGATGAACCATTTAGTGGATTAGATCCAGTAAACACAGAAATATTAAAAAATATTATTGTTAATTTAATAAAAAATGGTAAATATATAATAATGTCAGCACATCAAATGGCAACAATAGAAGAATTTTGTAGTGATATTCTTATATTAAATAAAGGGAAAACCGTGTTACAAGGCAATTTAAAAGAAATAAAAGAAACTTATCCTGCAAATAGAGTAGAAATAGATGTAAAACAAGATATAACAAGTTATATCAAAGAAATTGGATTAGAAATAGAAACAGAAACAAACAATAATTATACGATAAAGATATCAGATGAGGAAAAAGCCCATAAACTATTAAACAAATTAATTGCAGATGGAATTAAAGTTGACAAGTTTGAAATTAAAAAGCCTACATTGAATGATATTTTTATAGAAAAAGTTGAAGAAGCTTAAAATTAAAACTATAAAAGAAGGAGAGAAAAAAATGAAAGATATTTTAACTGTAATGAAATTTACAATAAAGGATATGGTTAGAAGAAAATCCTTTATAATATCAACATTAATAATTTTAGTATTAATTGTAATTGGCTTTAATGTTCCAAATATAATTAAAAGCATAAAAGGTGAAAGTACAGGAGATAAGCTTTTAATTGTAGATAATGATAATATATTTGAAGGTAATTTAGAGTTATTAAAACAAGCAGATTTAGGATATGAAGTTGAAATTCAAAATGCGACTTTTGATGAAATCAAGGAGAAGATAGAAACTGAAGAAATATCAGAAGCTATAATGATAGAAAAACAAGAAAACAATGTAAAAATAAGATATATAGTAGAGAGTACAACAATGATGGAGGAGGTTCCAGAAACTTTAGTAAATACAATTAATTCTTTATATACTAATATGCAAATTAATAAGCTAGGATTAACAGAAGAAGAATTGGAGTCAATTACACCAAATTTTGAATTTAGTTTAGAACAAACAGAAGATGAAAAAGCAAGTGGAAATATATTTGTAATGATGTTAATGTCAATTGTTTTATTTTATGCGATATATTTCTGTGCATACCAAGTATCGAGTTCAATAACAACTGAAAAAACATCGAAAATAATGGAAACACTTGTAACATCTACTAGCCCTAGAACTATAGTATTAGGAAAGACAATAGGGATAGGATTTGCAGGATTATTACAACTAGTATTAATTGTAGGAACAGCATTAATAAGTGCAAAGGTATTTTTAGAACCAGAATTATTAGATGATGTATTGGATATGTCTAATATAACAGTATATTTAGGAATTATTACTATTATATATTTTATACTAGGATATTTTACATATGCTTTACTATATGCTTTAACAGGTTCAACTGTAAGTAAGCCAGAGGATATTAATTCTGCAAATCAACCAGTAGCATTTTTGGCGGTAATAGGATTTTATTTATCATATTTTACAATGATGAATCCTACAAGTGATCTTAATGTATTTGCATCATTATTTCCAATATCATCACCTTTTTGTATGCCATTTAGGATAATGATGGGATTATCAAATGGAACAGATGTAGCAATATCTATTGGGATCTTAATAGTTACTATATTGATTATAGCTAAAGTAGCAATAAAAATATATTCAAATGCAATATTAAATTATGGTACAAAAATGAGTTTAAAGGATATAATAAAAATATACAAAGATAAAAACAATTAATTATTGCTAACGGGTATTTTGGCAACTTCAATTAAAGATTTAATTAAAACGGACATATATAATTGTATAAAAATATTGAATTTTAAAAGCATAGGATATAAAATAATAAAAGATGTGCAATATATTATTGCCATATGGGGAGTAAATAAAATCGAAAGGGATGATAATTATGCCACGTATAGCAAGAAAATATTTAGCCACATCTTTTTTCTATGTGCTTGTACAAGGAATAAATAAAAGTTATATATTTGATAAAAAATATAGTTAAGTATTTGTAAACTGTTGGACATTTTCTTTTCTTAGGCTAAAGCACGAAAAGAAAAGTGCAACCGACACGTGGAGTTACTAATTTGAAAATTTTGGTCTGAACATTAACTGTAAACTTAGATATTTTTTCGAAATTTATAGCCCTTTTAAGAATAATATGTTATAATAAAATAGTTGGTTTTTAAAATTTTGAAGTAAAAGGGGGGAGATATATGAAACCGAGTCCGTATTTTAATAAAACTATAGATATATTAATGTGTGGAGGTTTGTTATGTTAAAACATGTAGAAAAATTATTAGAAGAAAAAGATTATAAAGGGGTAAAGAAGGAGTTAAATCAACTAAATAACTCTGATATAGCAGAATTATTAGATGATTTAGACTCAAAAGAGGTTATTAAAGTTTTCAAATTAATTAATAAAGATAAGGCTGCAGATGTTTTTGCGTATTTATCGATAGAGCAAGAAGCAGAGATAATAACTCTTTTAAGTGATAAAGATGCTGTTGCACTTTTAGATGAAATGTATGCTGATGATGCGGCAGATCTAATTGATGAAATGCCATCAAATGTAGTAAAGAGGCTATTAAGAAAATGTACTGCAGAAACAAGGTATGATATAAATAGGTTGTTAAATTATCCAGATAATTCTGCAGGGAGTATTATGACTGTTGAATATGCTGAGTTAAAAGAAAATTTAACAATTAAGCAATCAATAGAAAATTTAAAGAAGGAGATAGAATATTACGAAACAGTCAATGTTTGTTATGTTGTAGACCCTGCAAGAAAATTAATTGGATTTATTCAATTAAAAGATATAATTTGTGCTAATCCAGAAGACTTAGTAAAAGATGTTTTAAATAGAGATGTTATTTCGTGTAAAACAACTGATGACCAAGAAGAAGTTGCCAAAATGTTCCAAAAATATGACTTAACAGCAATGCCTGTTGTAGATAGTGAAAATAGATTAGTAGGTATTATTACAGTAGATGATATTATAGATGTTGTTCAAGAGGAAAACACCGAAGATATGGAAAGAATGGCTGCTATTGCAACAACACATAAATCATACTTAAAAGTTGGTGTTATAGAAACCTGGAAGGCAAGAATTCCTTGGTTATTATTACTTATGGTTTCTGCAACTTTTACAGGTAAAATTATTCAAAGCTATGAGGCAGCATTATCTACTTATGTAATACTTACAGCATTTATTCCAATGCTTATGGACACAGGTGGAAATGCAGGAAGTCAGGCGAGCGTTACTATTATTCGTGGACTTTCGTTAGGAGAAGTAGAATTTAAAGATATTTTAAAAGTAATTTGGAAGGAAATAAGAGTTGCTCTATTTTGTGGTGTAACACTTGCTGTAGCGAATTTCTTAAAACTTATTATTATTGATAAAGTAACTTTAGTAGTAAATATTATAGTGAATGTAACACTTATATTTACTATTTGTATTGCTAAATTATTAGGATGTACTTTGCCACTTCTTGCCAAAAAAGCAAAACTAGACCCAGCAGTTATGATAAATCCATTTATTACAACACTTGTAGATGCATGCAGTTTAATTATTTATTTTAAAATAGCAACACAATTATTAGGATTATAAATTTTTAAGGAGCAGATTAATGAGTAATGTAGAGTTATTAGCACCAGCCCGGTGATTTTGATGCTTTAAAAGCAGCAGTCCAAAACGGTGCAAATGCAGTATATTTTGGAGGAGAAGTTTTTAATGCTAGGGTAAATGGCAAAAATTTTAGTAATGAGGAATTAGTAGAGGCGATACAATATGCTAAATTAAGAGGAGTAAAAACTCATTTAACACTAAATATACTTATAAAAAATGATGAGTTTTTAGATGCCATAAAATTGGTAGAAGTTGCGTATAATGCTGGACTTGATGCTATAATTATTCAAGATTTAGGATTTGCTAAAAAAGTAATGGAGCTTTTCCCAAGGTTAGAAGTTCATAGTAGCACACAGATGACCATATATAACTTAGATGGAGTGAAGCAAATTGAAAAATTAGGATTTTCAAGATGTGTGCTTGCACGTGAATTATCAATTGAGGAAATAGAATATATTGCGAAAAATACGAAAATTGAGATAGAGGTTTTCATACATGGAGCGCTTTGTATAAGCTATTCTGGACAATGTTTAATGAGTAGTATGATTGGCGGAAGAAGTGGAAATCGTGGAAAATGTGCAGGAAGTTGTAGATTACCATATACATTACTTAAAGATGAACAAGAAAAAGAAAAAGGATATCTTTTGAGTTCAAAAGATGTCTGCACACTAGATTTAATTCCAGAACTAATACATTCTGGGGTAAAATCATTTAAAATAGAAGGAAGAATGAAATCTAAAGAATATGTAGGAATAGTTACTTCTATTTACAGAAAATATATTGATTTAGCAGAAAGTGGAAAAGAATATAAAGTAGACAATAAAGACAGAGAAAAATTGATGCAAATATTTAACAGAGGTGGCTTTAGTACAGGATATTTAAATGGAAAACTTGGGCGTGATATGATGTATAAATATAAGCCAAATCATATAGGAGTGCCAATCGGTGAAGTTATAGGATATAACGAAAATAAAGGACATATAAAAGTAAAACTTTTTAAGGACGTGAACTTAGGAGATAGTATTGCAGTAAAAGATGCATCATGTAAATCTTCAGAGCTTATGAAGGAGAACACTAATATGAAAACTGCAACTTCTGGGCAAATAGTAACAATAGGCAGAATAAAAGGTAGAATTTTAAAAGGAGACAAGGTTTATAGAACAGTATCAGAAAAATTAAATCAAGAAATTGACCAAGTATATCTTAAAGAAAATATCAAAAGACCAATAAATGCTACTATTTATTTAGAAGAAAATAAGCCAATGAAACTAGAAACGATAGACTTATGGAGTAATATTAAAGTTATAAAAACAGATGAAAATATAAACTTTAAAAAAGCAGAAAAAAACGGTATAACTAAAGAAAGAATAGAGGAACAAATATCAAAAACAGGAAATACCCCATTTGAAGTAAAGTCAGTTGCAATAAAAATGGAAAGCAATATAATTATTCCAATAAGTGCACTAAACAATATAAGAAGATTAGCATTAGAAGAACTGCAAAATAAAATATTAGCAAGTTTTACAAGAAGTAAAAAAATAAATGATAAGAGCCTAACTCAGATATCTACTGAAACTACTTATACTGAGCCAAAAATATCAGTTTTATTAAACAATATAAAAGATGATGTTAGTTATTTGAATTTAAAAGGAATAAATAATTTATATATACCATTTAAATTTTTCTTATCACACAAAGAAAAAGTAAATGATATTTGCAATAAATTTAACACATATTTATTGCTACCTGCAATTACAAAAGGCATTTATGAAAAACTATTAGAAACAAAACTAGAAGAAGTTTTAAAAACTAATATCAAGGGAGTTGTAGTATCTAATTTATCACACTTTGAGTTATTAAATAGATTAAAAAAAGAGGTATCAAAATTAGAGATAATTGCAAACTATAATTTAAATATTACAAACAATAATACAATTAAAGAACTAGAAGAGTTTAATATTTGCAAATACATCGTTTCACCAGAGCAAGATAAAAAAACAATTAAGAGTTTAAATATAAAACCATCAAAAGAAGTCATAGTATATGGAAGAGCTCTACTTATGACAACAGAATATTGTGCAATTGGAACAACTAATGAATGTCCAGGAGTTTGTGAAAAAGGAGAGTATAAATTAAAAGATAGAATGGGATTTGAATTTCCAATATATACAGACAAAATATCTTGTAACAATTTAATATATAATTCTAAAATCACATCAATTTCGTGGCAAGACCTAAATTTAGATTCTATTAGAATAGATATTTTAGACGAAAACGAAGAAGAAATACAAAAAATAATAAACACACATAAAAAAGGTGAAAGACTAGAAGGAGAAAATTACACAAATGGTAACTTAAATAGAAAAATTTAGACAAAGTGACACCCTTAGACAGGTAGACAAAAACTCCGTCTACCTGTCTAAGGGTGTCACCCTGTATTAAGCTTTAAAGGTATTGTCTATTTCTTTCAAGATTACATCATGTGCGCTTCCTTCTGAGATACTTACATCTGACACTAAGGTTAATCTTGCAACTTCGTGTAGTTGTTTTATTGATGTTGCTCCACAGTTGCACATTGTTGATTTTATTTTCGCAATTGTTATTTGTAAATTGTCTTTCAAAGAACCAGCATAAGGAATGTAAGAATCTACTCCTTCTTCAAAAGATAGTTTGTTTTTATTTTCTCCTAAATCATATCTTTGCCAGTTCCTTGCTCTGTTAGAACCTTCACCCCAATATTCTTTAACATAATTGTTTCCAACTTTTACAACTCTTGTAGGGCTTTCATCAAAACGAGCAAAATATCTTCCCATCATAACAAAGTCAGCACCTAATGCCAAAGCAATTGTTATGTGATGATCATGCACGATACCACCATCAGAACAAACAGGAATGTAAATTCCGGTTTCTTTAAAATATTTATCTCTTTCTGATATAACATCTATAAGTGCACTAGCTTGTCCGCGACCAATTCCTTTTTGCTCACGAGTGATGCAAATAGAACCTCCACCAACACCAACTTTAATAAAGTCTGCACCAGCTTCTGCAAGATATCTAAAACCTTCTGCATCTACAACATTTCCTGCACCAATCTTTACACTATCTCCATATTTTTCTCTAACAAAATCGATAGTATTTTTTTGCCAAATAGAAAATCCATCAGAAGAATCCATACATAGCAGATCAACACCAGCTTCTACTAATGCAGGAATTCTTTCTTCATAATCACGAGTATTTATACCAGCACCTACTACATAGCGTTTATTTTCATCTAATAATGAATTAGGGTTATTTTTTCTTTCCTCATAATCTTTCCTAAATACTAAGTATTTTAAGTTCCCTTCTTTAGTTAAAATAGGTAAGCAATTAAGTTTATGCTCCCAAATAATATCATTTGCTTCTGATAATGATATACCTTTTTCAGCATAAATTACATTTTCTTTTTTGGTCATATAGCTGTCAACAGGTAGATTTAAATCATCTCTTGAAAGTCTATAATCTTTATTTGTAAGAATTCCTAAAAATTTGCCAGATGAACTTCCGATCATCTGTTATAATTACTGTAGAATGTTTAGTTTGAGCAACTAAATCTAAAACAGAAGATAAAGGAGTTCCAGATTTAACATTTGTATCACTAATTACGAAACCTGCTTTATGTTTTTTTACATGGTAAACCATTGTAGCTTGGCTTTCAATTGATTGAGAGCCATAGATAAAAGCCACTCCACCTTCTCTTGCAAGGGAAATTCCCATTTCTTCTCCAGAAACTGATTGCATAATAGCAGAAACCATAGGAATATTTGCATAATATTTAGGTTCTTCACCTTTTTTAAATTTTACTAATGGTGTTTTTAGAGATACATTGGTTGGAACACACTCTGCAGTTGTTAGATTTGGTAATAATAAAAACTCGTTAAAAGTTCTTGAAATATCAGGTAATAAAATAGCCATTAAAAAACCTCCTAATTAAATTTTAAGCAATATTATACAACAAAAAAACAAATAAATAAAGGTTATTTTTATAAAAAAATACATTTTGGGTTAATATTCAGACCAAAATTTTCAAATTAGTAGCTCCACGTGTCGGTTGCACTTTTCTTTTCGTGCTTTAGTCTAAGAAAAGAAAATGTCCAACCGACAGCAAGATGGAGCGGATTATATATTAATTAGTCTGAACTGTAACCATTTTGGAGTTACTAGTTCATGATATAGATATTCCATTCGATAGATTTCCTAAGGAACTGCTGTATCTATAAAAATTATTATCGGTCAACTATTTTTGATATTTTTATAAAAGCACTTGCAAAATAATAGTTGTTTGTATAAAATATTAAATAGATTGAAAATAAAGGGGGAAATATATATGTTAGTAAATACAGAAAAAATCCATGAAGAATGTCGGAGTATTTGGAGTCTTCAGCCCAAACAAACAAGATGTTGTAAAAACAGTTTATTATGGACTTTATGCATTACAACATAGAGGACAAGAAAGCTGCGGTATGGCAGTAAATGATGATGGGTTCTTTAAGTATTATAAAGATTTAGGACTAGTAGGTACTGTATTTACAAAACAAGTAGTAGAAGAATTAGGCGAAGGTAATATGGCAGTAGGACATGTAAGATATGCTACTACAGGAAAAAACGATAGAAGAAATGCTCAACCAATAGTTGTAAACCATATTAAAGGTAAAATGGCAGTAGCACATAATGGAAATCTTGTAAATGCCTATGAACTAAGGCAAGAGTTAGAAATGAATGGTTCTATATTTCATACTACGAGCGACACAGAAGTGATAGCCTATGAAATAGTTAAAGAAAGATTAAAAACATCTTCAATAGAAGAAGCTGTAGAAAGTGCGATGAATAAGATAAAAGGGGCGTTTTCTCTAATTGTAATGTCACCAAAAAAACTAATTGCTGCGAGAGATATGAATGGTATAAGACCTCTTTGCTATGGAAAAACCAAAGATGGTTCATACATCGTAGCATCAGAAAGCTGTGCTTTGAATGCAGTTGGTGCAACAATGATAAGAGATATTAAACCAGGAGAAATATTAGTTTTTGAAAAATCAGGAACAAGGTCAATAGAAACACATTGCAATAAAAAAGAAAAAAGGACATGTATTTTTGAACATATATATTTTGCAAGACCAGATTCTGTAATAGATGGAGTTTCAGTTCATCATGCACGATTAAGAGCAGGAGCTTGCTTAGCATTAGAACATCCTGTACAAGCAGATGTTGTAATAGGAGTACCAGACTCAGGAATTGATGCAGCAATAGGATATTCAAGACAATCTGGTATACCTTATGGAGTTGGATTTATAAAAAACAAATATATAGGAAGAACCTTTATATCACCAGGGCAAAAATCAAGAGAGGATAAAGTTAGAATAAAATTAAATACTATATCAGAGACAGTAAAAGACAAAAGAGTAGTATTAGTAGATGATTCTATAGTAAGGGGTACAACCTCTGCATTAATAGTAAAATTATTAAGAGAAGCAGGTGCAAAAGAGGTACATTTAAGAATATCTTCACCACCATTTCTAAATGCTTGTTATTATGGTACAGATGTTGATTCCAAAGAAAATTTAATTGCTTGCAATTATACAATGGAGGAAATTAAGCAAAAGTTAAATTTAGATAGCTTAGGATATTTAAATGTAGACCACCTATCAATGCTAATTGGCACAGAAAATAACAAAGGATTATGTGCTGCATGCTTTGATAGTAAATATCCAACAGAAATTCCAAAGGTTACTGAAAAAGATAGATTTGAAGAAAAAATTACAAAAAAATAGGAGGGTAAAATGAAAACAGATATTGAAATAGCACAAGAAGTACAAATGAAAAATATAAATGATATTGCAAAACTAGCAAAAATAGATTCAAAATATATTGAGCAATATGGGAATTATAAAGCAAAAGTTGACCTATCTCTACTAAAAGAAAATAAAAATAAGGAAGGTAAATTAGTTTTAGTAACAGCTATTACTCCAACACCAGCAGGTGAAGGGAAAACTACTACAACAATAGGCTTAGGAGATGGCTTAAGAAAAATTGGAAAAAATGTAATGATAGCTTTAAGAGAACCTTCTTTAGGTCCTGTTTTTGGAATAAAAGGTGGAGCAGCAGGAGGAGGCTATGCACAAGTTGTACCAATGGAAGATATAAACCTTCATTTTACGGGAGATTTTCATGCAATAGGCGCAGCAAATAACCTTTTAGCAGCAATGCTAGATAATCACATTTTCCAAGGAAATGCTTTGAATATAAATCCAGAAAAAATAACATGGAAAAGATGCGTAGATATGAATGACAGACAATTACGCTTTATTCAAGATGGACTTGGAGGAGAAAAGAATGGAGTGCCTCGTAGCGATGGGTATGATATAACAGTTGCTTCTGAAGTAATGGCAGTTTTGTGTTTATCATCTTCTATTACAGATTTAAAAGAAAGACTTTCAAAATTAATAGTAGGATATGATTATTTCAATAATCCTGTTACTGCAGGAGATTTAAATGCTCAAGGGGCAATGGCAGCATTGTTGAAAGATGCATTAAAACCAAATCTAGTTCAAACTCTAGAAGGAACTCCTACATTTATTCATGGTGGACCATTTGCAAATATTGCACATGGATGTAATTCAATAATTGCAACAAAAATGGCAATGAAATTAGGAGATTATACAGTAACAGAAGCAGGTTTCGGAGCTGATTTAGGAGCTGAGAAGTTCTTAGATATTAAATGTAGATTTGCAGGACTTATTCCATCTGCAGTAGTAATTGTAGCAACAATACGAGCATTAAAAATGCATGGCGGATTATCAAAAGATAATTTAAATGAGGAGAATGTAGAAGCATTAGAAAAAGGTATTCCAAATCTATTAAGACATGTATCAAATATAAAAAATGTATATAAATTACCATCAGTAGTAGCAATAAATAGATTTCCAACAGATACTGACAGAGAGGTTAATTTAATAATAGAAAAATGCAAGGAATTAGGCGTAAATGTTGTTCTATCAAATGTATGGGCAGAGGGCGGAAATGGTGGAATTGATTTAGCAAAAGAAGTTGTAAGATTATGCGAAACAAAACCAAAAGAAAAATTTACATTTTGTTATGAAACAGAAGACTCAATAGAAGAAAAAATAAGAAAAGTAGTACAAAAAATCTATGGTGGTAAAGATGTTCAATTTACTGAAGAAGCAAAAGTTCAACTTGCAAAGATTAAAAGTATGGGATTGGACAATATGCCTGTTTGTATGGCAAAAACCCAATATAGTTTTTCAGATGACCAGACAAAACTAGGTGCACCAGAAAACTTTGTCGTTACTGTAAGAAATTTAAAAATATCTGCAGGAGCAGGATTTATAGTTGCACTTACAGGAACAATTCTAACAATGCCAGGACTTCCAAAAGTACCAGCGGCAGAAAAAATTGATGTTGATGAAAACGGTAAAATAACAGGATTATTTTAGAATATATGAATAAAGCAGCACTTCATTTTTGAAGTGCTACTTTTTAAAGTCTATTTTATATTTTCTAAAGCAGCAATTCTATCTTCTATGCTAGGATGTGTAGAAAATAGATCTTTGCTTTTTCTTTCTTTTCCTTTAAAAGGAGTAACAATATACATATTTGCTGTTGCACTATTTACAGAATTTAATGTATTCGTGTCTGCATCTAATTTTCGTAATGCAGAAATAAGTCCATTAGGATTTCTTGTAATTTCAACAGCAGTTGCATCTGCCAAGAATTCTCTACGCCTTGAAAGAGCAAGTTGCATTAACTTTCCAAATAGAGGTGCAAATACTAAACAAATAACACCAAGTATCATAAGAATTACAGAGGCTTTGTTATCATTATCTCTATCACTCTTTGAAAAACTAATTCTTGAAAACATATCAGAAAGCATTACTATAAGTCCTAATAAAACACTTACTACAGCTGAAAGTAAAATATCATAATTTTTAATATGACTCATTTCATGTGCAATTACACCTTCTAATTCATAATAGTTTAATTTATCTAGTAAAGCAGTGGTAAGGCAAATAACAGAATTTTTTGGATTTCTTCCTGTTGCAAACGCATTTGGTTGATTAGAATCTACAATATATAATTTAGGTCTATATTCTAAACCAGCAGAAAGCATAAGTGCATCTAAAATTCCAACAACTTTTTTATCTTCTTCTAATGTTGCAGGTCTTGCATTTGCAAGTTTTAAAACAATTTTATCTGAGTTATAATAAGTAATCCAAGTAGAGCAAATAGAAAATATAAGAGCGAAAGTAATTGCAGCAGGACCAGAAACATTAAAAGCCATACAAATATAATATAAAATAAGCGAGAGCATTACTAAAAATCCAAAAATAACGAATCCTGATTTAATTTTATTTTTTTTAATATCTTCAAACATAAAAATCACCACATTCATTATAACATATTTTTTATAAAAAATTAACAAAATACTTGTAAATATTTTTTTTACTGATATAATATTAAAAGGAATTTTACAATTTACTTTATTGTATAGGAAAAATCAAATATTATCTTGACCCGATATAAGATTTTTCTGTTCTCATAGATAAAACGAAAGGAAGGTTTTTGATGATTAAAAAAGTTGCAATTCTTACTAATGGTGGAGATGCTCCCGGATTAAATGCAGTTATTAGAGCAATCGTTAAAACTGCTGAAAATAACGGAGTTGAATGTTATGGATATATAGAAGGATATCAGGGATTATTAAAAAATAACTTTATAAAATTAGAATCTAAAAGTACAGCTTCTGGACTTTTGCATAGAGGGGGAACAATAATTGGGTCATCAAATAGTACAAATGTATTCCAATATAAAGTAGAAGAAAATGGTAAAATAGAATATAAAGATTTATCAGATATTTGTGTAGAAAATGTTAGAAAAGAAGGTTTTGACTGTATCTTTACACTTGGTGGAGATGGCACACAAAAATCTGCAAGAGATTTATCTTTAAAAGGTATTAATGTAATAGGGGTACCAAAAACAATAGATAATGATGTTGCACATACAGATATAACCTTCGGATATAATACAGCTGTAGCTGTTGCAACAGAAGCATTAGACAGATTACACACAACAGCAGAATCACATCATAGGGTTATGGTGTTAGAAGTAATGGGAAGATATGCAGGGTGGATTGCACTAGAATCTGCTATTGCTGGAGGAGCAGATGTTGCATTAATTCCAGAAATCCCTTATGATATAAATAAAGTTGCTGAAACTATTACAAAAAGAAGAGACAATGGCAAAAAATTTAGTATAGTTGTAGTTTCAGAAGGTGCAAAACCTAAAGATGGTGAAATGGTAATAAAGAAAGTACTTGAAGATGGAAAAGGCTTAGACAATGTACGTTTAGGTGGAATTGGAGAACAGGTTGCAGAACAATTAGAAAAAATGACAGGTATGATTTCAAGAACAACAGTATTAGGATATGTTCAAAGAGGTGGAACTCCAACACCGTATGACAGAGTTCTTTCATCTAAATATGGAGCTAAAGCAATGGAACTTGCTTTAAATGGCACTTTCAATGTTTTAGTAACACTTACAAATGGTAGATTAAATTATGTTCCTATAGAAGATGTAATTGGAAAAAATAAAGAAATTGGAGCTCGCTCAGGTGGAACAGAATTAACAAATATTAAAACAATAAAACAAACAGATGATTTAATAATGGTAGCAAGAAATTTAGGTATAAATTTAGGAGATTAGTATGATTGATTTTAAAGAAGAGATAGCAAAGAAAATTGCAGAAGTAGTACAATTAGATAAAAACGAATTAATGCAATATATAGAGATACCACCAAATGCAGAGCTTGGAGATTACGCTTTTCCTTGCTTTAAATTGGCAAAAACATTACGAAAAGCACCTCCAATGATTGCAACAGAAATTAAAGAAAATATAGCTATAGATGGGAAAATTATAGAAAAAATAGATGTTGTTGGTGGTTATTTAAATATATATATAAATAAAGAAACACTAATAAAAACAACATTAGGAGAAGTAGCTTCAAAAAAAGAAGAATATGGTTCATCAAATTTAGGAGATGGAAAAAATGTTGTTATTGAATATTCTTCTCCAAATATTGCAAAACCATTTCATATTGGACATCTTCGTACAACCGTAATTGGTGGAGCATTATACAAAATATATAAGTTCCTAGGCTATAATGTAATTGGCATAAATTATTTGGGCGATTGGGGAATGCAATTTGGAAAAGTTCTTGCGGGATTAAACCTTTGGGGAAATGAATATGATTTTGAAAATAATAAAATTCAAAGTTTGTTAAATATTTATGTAAGATTTTGTAAAGAAGAAAAGAACAATTCTGAATTAACGGAACTAGCAAGAGAATGCTTTAAAAAACTAGAGGAAAAGGATGAAGAAGCTCTAAAAAAATGGGAATGGATACGCAATGTAAGTATAGAAAATTATAATAAAACTTACAGTTTATTAAACATTCATTTCGATGAATATAGAGGAGAAGCATATTACAACGATAAAATGGAGGCAGTTGTAAAAGAATTAAATGCAAAAGGATTATTAAAGGACAGCCAAGGAGCAAAAATTGTAGATTTAGAAGAATATAATATGCCACCTTGTATAATAATTACTTCAGCAGGTACCACTATTTATGCAACAAGAGATATTACAGCATTTATTGACAGGGTAAAATCATTTGATTTTGAAAAAATGATATATGTAGTTGGTGGAGAACAAAAATTACATTTTGAGCAATTCTTTAAAGTATTAGAATTAATGGGATATGGAGATTATGTTAAAAAATCAATACATGTTTCTTTTGGACTTGTTGTTGATAAAACAGGAGAAAAAATAGGAACAAGAAAAGGAAATTCAGTATTTTTAGAAGATATTTTAAATGAATCAATAGAAAAAGTTAAAGTTATTATTAATGAAAAAAATCCTAACTTAGAAAACAAAGAAGAAATTGCGAGAAAGGTAGGAGTAGGAGCTATCATTTTTAATGATTTATCAAATAGCAGAATCAAAGATGAAATCTTTGATTGGGACACAATTTTAAACTTCCAAGGAGAAACAGGACCATATATGCAATACATATATGTAAGAACAAAAGGACTATTAGAAAAAGCAGGATATATTCCTGATTTTGAAAATATAGATTGTAAATATTTAAATGAAAAACAAGCAATTGAAATAGTAAAATTGATTTATCAATTTGAAGCAACTATTAAAAATGCAGCAGAAAAGAATGAACCATCAATAATTGCAAGATATTTAATTGATTTAGCACAAGCTTTCAGTAATTTCTATAATGAATATAAAGTAATTACTGAGAACAAAGAACTTCAAGATGCAAGATTATTCATTACTTTAGCTGTAGGCCAAGTATTAAAAACAGGTGCAGAATTGCTAGGAATTGAAATGCCAGATAAGATGTAAAATCTGGCATTTGTGATGTGTGGTTATAAAGTATATTTATATACTTATAATAAATATAAAATTTTAGGAGGTTTTTTATGAAAGCAATCGAATTAAATCACCCACTAGTAGAACACAAATTATCAATATTAAGAAACAAAAAAACAGGTACAAAAGAATTTAGAGAAATAGTATCAGAGCTTGCAACAATGTTATGTTATGAAGCAATGAAAGATGCAGAACTAAATGAAATAGAAATTGAAACACCAATACAAAAAATGACAGCACATGTAATAAATGAAGATAAATATGCATTTGTTCCAATTTTAAGAGCAGGAACAGGAATGCTAGATGGTATAATAAAAGTAGTACCAAATGCAAAAATAGGACATATTGGAATGTACAGAGATGAAGAAACCTTCGTACCAAATGTATATTTCTTTAAAGTTCCAAAAGACATAGAAAAAAGAGATGTAATAATATTGGACCCAATGCTTGCAACAGGTGGCTCAGGATTAGATGCAATAGAGCTTTTAAAAGAAAAAGGAGTAAAAAACATTAAATTCTTATGTATAATTGCAGCACCAGAAGGAATTAAAAGAATAGAAGAAAAACATCCAGATGTACAAATATATTGTGCTCATATAGATGAAAAATTAAATGAACATGCATATATTGTGCCAGGCTTAGGAGATGCAGGAGATAGAATATTTGGAACAAAATAGAAAATAATAAATGTAAAAACCCTTTTAAATATGGTTATTTAAAAGGGTTTTATCTAATTATTTATTATAAACAATTCATCAAATTTATTTTTCTTATCAAACATATTATTGAATTGTAAAAGTCTATAATCTTCTATAAATTTAAGATTTTCATTTAAACCTTCTCCAAAGTTATAGTAATTACCGTTTTCATCCATATAACCATGTCCTGTAATTACAGGAATTTCTTTTTGCATATTTCGTAGAAAGTTCATATATGTAGTGGTTTTCAAACCTGCTACATCTAACAATAATATAGACAAATAATTTAAACTAATATCTTGAACTTCATATTCTGGGATGTCATAATTTGCCCATATAAAATATGGAGTCATATAACTTTTTTCTTCATCTGATAATGAATCAGGTTCTTTGGCTGCATCTAAATAATTTAAGAAAGCATCATCTAAATAAGGTGGTTGATGGTCTCCGAAAAACAGTATAATGGTTTTATCATCAATATTATCAAAATAATCTATTAAATATTTTAAAGCATCATCAGATTTACTAATAAGTGTTAAATATTGTTCAGTTCTAGGACAATCTGAAATATCTTTTAAAAATATCTCAGATTCCATACCAGGAAGATCATATCCACTGTGATTTTGCATGGTTATTGTAAAGTTAAAGTATGGTTTCGACCTATCTCTATTTTCAAAAGAAGATATTAAATATTGATATGTAGATAAATCACTAGGATATTTCCTAATATACTCTAAACCATCCATATCTTCAAGGAAAACTGAACTATCAAATTCAAAAAATTGATAAATATAGTTCCTTCTGTAACCTGTACTGTACCAAGGATGAATAGACGAGGTGTAATAACCTTGAGACTTTAGAGTGCTTACTAAAGAATGCGAGTATCTATTTATAAATTGCTGATAAGGAATATTTGCATAAGTTAAAAATGCCATTGAATTATTAGTTAGAAATTCCCATTCTGAATTAGGAGTTTTGCCGCCATATACAGAGGTATGAACTGTTCCGCTAATTGTAGAAGACATAATACTTTTCAAATAAGGCATATATTCTTTATCTGTTTCAAAACTTCTTCGTACTGTTAAATCAGAAAAGCTTTCATTCATAATTACTATAATATTTGGCTTATCCTCTGATAAGTTTTCATTAATGTTAGGATTTTGCTCTATTATTTCAGCAAGATAATTTGCATTTTTAAAATCTTCAAAAAATTCTAAAGAGTAATTTTCTGGTTTAGAAACATTAATTTCTTTAGTTTGCTTTACAAAACTAGCTAAAAATCCATTTGTTTTATACTCATTGGAAGGAATCCAAAGATAAGTATAAAGATTAAATAGAGAGATAAAGTTGGTAGTAAAAAAGATATAAATTATAAGCATACAAAAAAGTAGTGATACAATTCTAAAAAATTTATGCTTTTTATCTGTTTCAGACTTTGTTCTTAATATCAAAAATAAAAGAAATATAAAGGAAACAGTTGCTACAACAGCATAAAAGGTAAAATGTATTTTGTAAGCAAAAGCGACACTTATTCCTGTTTTGATACTTAAGACATCTAATAAACTAAGTGGCGTTCCTCTAAACATCATAACCATATAATTTATAAAGCCTAAAGCAAATAAAAATGTATTAGATATAATAAGAGTTAACCTAGCTCTATTTGTAATTGCAAAAATTATTAAGTATATAATACCAATTATAATAAAATTAAAAAGTAATTTGGTAAAGCCAATAGTAAACATGTTATTACTATTTAAAAGTTCTAAAACAAAGCAGATTAATATATCAGAAATTACAAAGGTTATTATATTAAATGAGGTTTTGTATTTCGAACTTAATTTTAAGTTAATAGAATAAAGAGGACAAATTAAAATAGCAAATACTATTGACAATATAAAATAAGCATATTTAAAAGAGTCATTTACCATAAAAAGATTATGTGATGATATTATAAATATAATAAGAATAATTGATATTATTGAAGAAATAATTAATTTCTTTTTATTAAAAATATTTTTCATAATTTACTTCCTTTAAAATGATTTTATACATAAAATGCAAAAAAGTCAACTTTTGTGCAAAAATAAAATGGTTACAGCTCAGACTAATTAATATATAATCTGCTCTATCTTGCTGTCGGTTGGACATTTTCTTTTCTTAGGCCAAAGCACGAAAAGAAAATGTCCAACCGACACGTGGAGCTAGTAATTTGAAAATTGGGATCTTAACATTAACATAAAATGTACAATTATTTTACTGAAA
>SAMEA3663269__coassemble_108_pt1 | contig 30009 bp, 36 predicted proteins | sample SAMEA3663269__metabat2_low_PE_035 | metagenome-assembled genome bin SAMEA3663269 (sample SAMEA3663269) | pig gut metagenome | biome: pig gut; feature: pig-associated habitat; material: faeces | place: China | collected 2013
ATAATCACAAAAATCTTACAAAAACCCTTGCATTTTCTTGAAAAAGAGTATATAATTTATTAGCAAACATAAAATAATTACAAAGAGTGGGAATAAATCCCACTCTTTGAACTTGAAAGGAAGATAGTATTGAAAAATATTGAAGAAAAAGTAGAGGCTTTAGTAGAGCCAATAATACTAAAACTTGAATATAATTTGTATGATGTTGAATACATAAAAGAAGGCAAAGATTACTTTTTAAGAATATATATAGATAGTGATTCTGGAATTTCACTAGAAGATTGTGAAAAAGTAAGTAATGCTATAAATGATGTATTAGATAGTGCAAATTTAATAGAAGAGCAATATTTTCTAGAGATATCTTCACCTGGTATAGAAAGAACAATACGAAAAGATAAGCAGTTAGCACAAAATATTGGTAAAGAACTAAGTATTAAATTTTTCAAACCATATAACGGAAAAAAACAAATGCAAGGCACATTAGAAAAATTTGATGAGGAAAATATCTATATAAATTTAGAAAATAAAATATTAGATATACCCAAAAAAGATATTGCACAAATAAGAACAGTGTATGAATGGAATTAAGAAAGGATTGGTAGAAAAATGAAATCAATTGATAGTAAAGAATTAATTATGGCAATGGAGGAATTAGAAAAAGAAAGAGGAATTAGCAAGGCATATTTATTAGAATCATTAGAAACAGCACTAGTAACAGCATATAAAAGAAACTTTGATTCAGCAGAAAATGTAAAAGTTATTATTGATGACGAAACAGGAGATATTCAAATTTTTGCACAAAAAGAAGTAGTAGAAGATGTATTTGACCCAATGCTTGAAATATCATTAGAAGATGCAAAAAAATATGATAAGAAAACAGAAATTGGTAATGTAATAAATATTGAAATCTTTCCAAAAGATTTTGGAAGAATAGCTGCACAAACGGCAAAACAAGTAATGCTACAAAAAATAAGAGAAGCAGAACGCGACATTATATACACAGAATATAATGACAGAAAAGGAGAAATTGTTTCTGGAATAGTTCAAAAAAATGAAAAAGGAACAGTTATATTAGACTTAGGAAAACTTGAAGGAATAATGCCATTAAAAGATCAAATACCTACAGAAACCTATAAAGTAAATGATAAAGTAAAAGCGTATGTAGTTGGAGTGGAAAAAGGATTAAAAGGTGTACCACAAGTATTTGTTTCAAGAAGTAATCCAGACTTTGTAAAAAAATTATTTGAATTTGAAATACCAGAAATATATGAAGGATTAATAGAAATAAAGAGCGTATCTCGTGATCCAGGAAACAGAAGTAAAGTTGCAGTATATTCTACAAACGAAGATATAGACCCAGTAGGTTCATGTGTAGGACCAAAAGGAATAAGAATTCAAAATATAATAAATGAATTAAAAGGTGAAAAAATAGATGTAATTGAATGGAGCGAGGATCCTGCAACATATATATCTGCTGCATTGTTACCAGCACAGGTTATGGCAGTAGATGTGAAAGAAGAAGAAAAATTTGCACAAGTAATAGTACCAGATAATCAATTATCACTTGCAATTGGTAAAGCTGGTCAAAACGCAAGACTAGCAGCAAGACTTACAAATTGGAAAATAGATATAAAAAGTGAATCACAATTTAGAGCTTTACTAGAACAAAGCGAAAAAATGAGTAGCGAAGAAGTAAATAATGAAGAAGAGGTAGTAGAAGAATAGTATGAAAAAAGTTGTACAAAGAATGTGCATAGCTTGTAATGAGAAAAAAGATAAGAAAGAATTAATAAGAATTGTTTTAAACAAAGAAGGTGTAATTCGGCATAGATAAAACTGGAAAGCAAGCCGGTAGAGGGGCATATATATGTTGTAATGAAGATTGTTTAAATAAAGCAATTAAAACAAAAAAGTTAGAAAGAGCATTAAATGTTAGCATCGATGAAAAAATATATAATGATTTAAGGGGTGTAATTATTGATAGTTCAAAACAAAATGATTAAAATGAACAACAAAATTAATGGGGGTGATATAATTGGCTAAAATAAAAATACATGAAATAGCTAAAAAAATAGGGGTAACTAATAAAGATGTGTTAGACAAAGCAGCAGAGTTAGGAATAAAGGCAACATCACATTTAAATGCAATAGAAGAATCAGAAGCAAAAAAAATAGAAAAGGAGTTTTCAAGAGCATCAAATCCTGTAAAAAAGGAAGTAAAAGAGAAAAATGATAATCCAGTAATTATTAGAAGAGAAGTAATTGTATCAGAAAATCCTCCAAAACAACAGGAAAATACAAAAAAATCAAAGGAACCAGCTAAATCTGTGGGGTTTGTAGAGCATGAAAGAAAAAAAGATTTTAATATAGTTTATAGAAATAAACCTAATAAGCCAATGACAGTTAGTGAGCTTTTTGGCAAAAAGGAAGAACCAAAAGTAGTAGAGCCAAAACCTGTAGAAAAAATAGAAGAGGTTATAGATAAACAAAATGTTGAGAATAAAGAACCCCTTGTAAAAGTAAAGTCCACAGAAAAAGTAGAGCAAAACAATAATTACCAAAAACAATATAATAGAGATGGTCAAAACAGTAATTATCAAAAGCAATATAATAAAGATGGCCAAAACAATGATTATCAAAGACAATATAATAGAGATAGTCAAAACAATAATTATCAAAGGCAATATAATAGAGATGGGCAAAATAATAATTATCAAAGACAATATAATAGAGATGGGCAAAACAATAATTATCAAAGACAATATAATAGAGATGGGCAAAATAATAACCAAAGACCATATAACAGAGATAGAAATGGCCAATATAATAATAGAAACGGCAATAATAATGGGTACAATAACAACTACAAAAGACCACTTGATGAAAGAGGTATTGAAAAGAATATCAAAAATATCATGTCTGTTGACATAGTTGAAAAGGAAAATGTTAGAGAATATGGCAATAAACAAATTGATAAACAAAAAAACAATAGATATGAAGAAAACAAAACTAACAAAAAAACAGGAAAATCAAGAAAAAATGGTTTTGATGAAATAAATAGCCAAAAATTAAAATCATTAAGACAAGAAGATAGATTATCTAATATGTTTAATGAAGGTTCAATGCTTGATTATTATGATTTAACAACAACAAGAGGAAAAAGAAACAAAAAAAGAATAAGTGATGATGGAGAAAGAAATAAACAAAAAATATTTGAATTAACAGATATTACTATTCCAGATCCTATTTCTGTAAAAGATTTAAGTAATGAATTAAAAAAGACAAGCGGAGAAATAATAAAAAAGTTATTGGATTTCGGAATAATGGCAACAATAAATAATGAATTAGATTTTGATACAGCATTTTTAGTAGCACAAGAATTTGGAATAACAGCACATAAAAAAGAGATTATAACAGATGAAGAAATTCTATTTGATGAGAGTGAAGATAAAGCAGAAGATTTAGTTCCAAGACCACCAGTAATAGTAGTTATGGGGCATGTAGACCATGGTAAAACATCACTTCTAGATGCTGTTAGATCAACCAATGTAATTGAAGGAGAAGCCGGAGGAATTACTCAAGCAATAGGAGCATACAAAGTAGAAATTAATGGAAGAGAAATAACTTTTTTAGATACACCAGGACACGAGGCATTTACTGCAATGCGTGCAAGAGGAGCACAAGTAACAGATATTGCAATATTAGTTGTTGCTGCAAATGATGGGGTTATGCCACAAACTGTTGAAGCTATAAACCATGCAAAAGCAGCGGATATTCCAATTATAGTTGCAGTAAATAAAATAGATGTAGAAGGAGCAAATGTAGATAAAGTAAAACAAGACCTTATGGCTTATGGATTAGTTCCAGAAGAATGGGGTGGAGATACTATTTATGTTCCAATTTCTGCAAAGAAAAAAATAAATATTGACACATTATTAGAAATGGTTCTATTAGTTGCAGATATGAAGGAATTAAAAGCAAATCCACATAAACAAGCAAAAGGTGTTGTAATAGAAGCAAGACTTGATAAAACAAAAGGACCAGTAGCAACGATGCTTGTACAAAGAGGAACATTAGATGTAGGTGATACAATTTTAGTAGGTTCTACAATTGGAAAAATTAGAACTATGACAGATGACAAAGGCAAACGCGTAAAAAAAGCAGGACCATCTACACCAGTTGAAGTAACAGGATTTACAGAAGTTCCAGAAGCTGGCGAAACTTTCTATGAAGTAAAAGATGAAAAAACAGCAAAACACTTAATGGAAAGAAGAAAACGCCAAGCAAGAGATAAATTATTAAATGCAAATACAAGAGTAACTTTAGATGATTTATTTAGTCAAATCGAAAAAGGAAACCTAAAACAATTAAATTTAATTGTAAAAGCAGATGTACAAGGTTCTGTAGAAGCTGTAAAACAATCACTTGAAAAATTATCTAATGATGAAGTTAAGGTAAGAGTAATACATGCAAATGTAGGTGCAGTAACAGAAACAGATGTGACTCTTGCGAAAGTATCAAAAGCAATTATTATTGCATTTAATGTAAGACCAGAACCTCTTGCAAAAGAAAGAGCAGATAAAGATGAAGTAGAAATAAAAACATATTCTGTTATTTACAATGCAATTGATGATGTTGCAGCAGCTATGAAAGGAATGTTAGACCCAGTATTTAAAGAAACAATTATTGGAACTGCAGAAGTAAGACAAACATTTAAAATTTCTAATGTTGGAACAGTTGCTGGTTGCTATATTACAAATGGTAAAGTTGCAAGAAATGCAGGAGTAAGAGTAATAAGAGATAATGTTGTAATACATGATGGAAAACTTATTTCTTTAAAGAGAATGAAAGATGATGCAAAAGAAGTTGCAACTGGATTTGAATGTGGAATTCAAATTGAAAACTTTAACGACATTAAAGAAGGAGACATAATAGAAGCATATATAATGGAACAAGTAAAACAATAATATTAAAAAAGGCTTCTTTTATGTGAGTAACAAGAATTTAGGAGTATTTAAAAAATATGAAAAAACAAAGTAATCGATTAGAAAAGGTTAATGAAGAATTAAAAAGGGAGCTTAGTAATATAATAAACTATGAAGTGAAAAATTCAAATGTGACCGGGATGGTTAGTGTGACAGAAGTAAAAGTTTCACCAGACTTAAGGTATGCTAAAGTAAGTGTCAGTATTTTAAATTCAAAAAATATCAAACAAACATTAGCAGGACTAAAAGCTGCATCAGGTTATATGAGAAGCAGATTAGCAGAAAAAGTAAATTTAAGGGTAACACCAGAATTAGTATTTGAATTAGATGAATCTTTAAAATATGGAGAAAAGATTGACAAAATTTTAGAAGATATTATGAAAGACTTAAAAGAGGATTAAATTTACTTTTAGAAAAAATAAGGTTGAAAATAATTACAATTTTGGTTGTGTCAAAATTTAATTCTTTTCTAACCAAGTTTGTAGATTAGGAAGGAATGTGAACATAATGACTTTAGATAGTATTATAAATGAGATAAATAATGCCAAGACACTTGTAATATTAACACATATGAACCCAGATGGAGATGCAATAGGAAGTAGCTTAGCTTTGTATTGTTCATTACTAAAGCTCAAAAAAGATGTTGATGTTATAGTGCCAGAACATTCTAGCATATATAATTTTTTACCTCGAATTAACGATTTAAAAAAAGAACCAACAAAAGAGCAATATGATATAGCCATTGCATTAGATTGTGGAGATATTAAAAGATTAAATGGATTTTCTGAAAGTTTTGAAAATGCCAAATGTAAAATATCAATTGACCATCATGAAATAAATACTATGTTTGCAGACTATAATTTCGTAAACCCAGCTTCACCTGCGTGTGCACAAATATTAATAACAGTAATTGAAGCATTAGGTGTCGAAATTGATAATGAGATAGGAACATGCCTTTTAACAGGTATCTTAACAGATACAGGTGGATTTAAATATCCAGCAACAAGTGCAGAAACTTTTGAGTTTACAGCAGAACTATTACGAAAAGGAGTAAAAGTATCTGATATATATAAAAGAGTTTTACAAACAATTTCAAAAAAAAGCTTTGAACTAAGGAAAGTAGCAATAAATAGATTAGAACTTTTAGAAAATGGAAAAATAGCTTTTACATATATTACAAATAAAGATATGGAAACTGTAGAGGCAGAAGAGGGTGACCATGAAGGGATAGTTGATATTGGCAGAGATATAGAAGGAGTAGAAGTTTCTATATTCTTAAAAGAAACTGAAGATGGAACCTATAAAATATCACTAAGATCTAATGAATATGTAAATGTAGCAGATATTGCACTATTATTTAATGGTGGTGGACACATAAGAGCTGCAGGTGGTTCAATTACAGGTACAATAGAGCAATCAAAAGAGCGATTAGTTGCAGAATGTAAAAAACATTTAAAATAGTAAAGGAAGCAAAATATGGAGGGTGTATTAATAATAAACAAACCAAAGGATTTTTCTTCTCATGATGTTGTAAATGTTTTAAGAAAAGAATTAAATACGAAAAAGGTGGGGCATACCGGAACTTTAGATCCTAAAGCAACAGGAGTTTTACCAATATTAATAGGAAATGCAACAAAAATTTCCAAATATTTAGTAGAACATGATAAGACATATAGTGTAGTAATGGAGCTAGGTACAAGAACAGATACATTAGATAGTGAAGGAAAAATTCTAGAAACTAGAAAAGTAGAAACATTAGATGAGGAAAAAATTAAAGAGGTTTTATCTAGTTTCCTAGGTAAACAAAAGCAGATTCCACCAATGTATTCGGCAATTAAGATAAATGGAAAGAAAGCTTATGAATATGCAAGAAATGGACAAGTTGTAGAAATTACTCCTAGAGAAATAGAAATTTATGAAATGAAATTTAAAAAATATTTTGACAATCAAATATCATTTATAGTAAAATGTTCAAAAGGAACATATATTAGAACTTTATGCCAAGATATTGCCGAAAGGTTAGGCACTATTGCATATATGAAGGAATTGCAAAGAACAGATGTAGATATATTTAATATAAAAGATGCAATCTCAATAGATGATATAAAAAATAAGAAAAAAGATGTAAAAGAAGCGATTATTTCAATAGAAGAGGTATTTAGCAAAAACGGAAAGATTGTTTTAGCAGATGAAAAATTACAATATTTCTTAAATGGAGTAAAATTAACTTTTGATATGCAAGATGGCATATACAGAGTATATCAGAAAAATAAATTTATAGGGTTAGGGATTCTAGAGAAAAAACTACTAAAAAGAGATGTAATAGTAGAAGGAGAGATTTAAAAATGGTAGTATTTAGTTATTTAATATTAATGATGGCAGTAATGTTATGGGTTTTGAGAATTGTTGCAGCAATTACAACTACACTTGGAACAGATTTTCCACTTGCAGTGTTTAATATGACAGTAGAAATTATATTACTTTTCAGCACATTTTTTTGTTTTTTATTTATTCTTAAAAGAAGAATAATTGGAGCGCTTGTATACATGTTCTCATATATAGGATACTTTGGAACATATCTATATACAACGATAACAACAGGCGGAATTACTCCAGATGACTACATAAATGTTCTAGTATCAATATTCTGCATAATTATTCCAATATTAATTTTCTTAGATATAGGATTAAACAGAAATCAAAAAAATTTCAATTTGCATAAAAAAACGGACTGGTTTTATAACAACAAAGACTTTGATAGAAAATTTGATGATAGAGCAGATAGAAATCAATATAAATTTTAGTAAAAATGTAAAAACAATCTAAAACATTTATACTTGATAAGTATTTTGAGATTTCCTCTGGCTCTTTCTAACAGAGAAAAAGGTTTTCCCTTATTCAAATTATATTTTTAATGGCGAGATTTCATATTTAATTTCGAAAGCAGTGAATTCATCTAACTTCTGACGATTTAAGCAAGACAAATAATCTTCTAATTCTTCTTGCGTTTTACAAGCAGCTATAATTACAGGGTTTAGTTCATAATTAAACATTATATCTACAGCAAATTTAAATGCATCTATAATAGATTTTGATTCTCTATCTCTAATTAATGAATATGCTTCTCTAAAGCGTGCAACCACAGTATGTTTTGAGTAGTAAGAATATGGAAATATAAATTCTTTATTTACAACATCCGAAAACGAAGAATATTCTTTAGGGTATTGCTCTAAATAAGACATAACTTCTTTTACCGAATAAGGTAAAAAGACTTTTTGCAATTTTTCTGATACCAATAAAGTGTTATTGTCATGAATATCATCATCAGAAGAAGACAATGGAATTTCTAATTCGACAGGTAAGTCCATATCTATTTTAAAATTTATATAAATGTTGCTATAATTATTTTAGATTTAGTTTTATTAATAATTTCATTAGTATTATTAAAGAATGTTATCAAATCTAGTACAATTAATATTGTCAAGAATGAATTTAGGCAACAGTTAAATAGAATATTAAAACTTTGCCAAGACAAAATTGTACAAATTAGTACGAAACCAAATGATGACCCAGCAAATGTTGTCTATGTAAAAGATTTTGGAGAAATAGTAAAAATTTCAGAAGAGCTATTCAAACCAATTTTATATTATTTAGATAACCAAAAAGAAGAAGCGTATTTCTCAGTAATGACGGGTAATAATATATATAGATATATATTAAAAAATTAAAATATATAATTTTATAAGGGCGAGATATGGCAAGAAAAATAAAAATTAGAAAAAAAAAGACAATGAAAACGTGGTATTTATTAATAATGTTAATAGTCGTATTAGTAGCTACCTCGATTTCATATGCGATTTGGAATACCCAGCTACATATATATGGCACAGTAACAGGAGAAAAGACTGAACCAAAACTACCTGTTACAATAACCTCTTTAGGCGAAGATTCAAATGGAGTAACAAGATATACAGACTCTTCGGATTCAGTTTTTATTAGTTTTATTAGCGCAACTTGGAAGTATGTTATTTTAAAAATAACATCTGAAACGTATGAAGATAATATGATAACAACTAATTTAAAGCATAATAAGAAGCAATACATTTGGAAATCTGATTATACAGTTAATATAAAAGTACCATTACCTAACCAAAGCGGATATGACTTTACAGATGGAATGATTGAAAAAGTAACAGACCAGTGTAGTGATGCCAATGCAGTTTTTAAAGAGCCTACTTGGGCAACAACAGAAACAATAGCTAATGGAGAAACAGGAACAATGATAATTACAGGAATAATAAATGGAGGTTCGACAATTGCAGAAAACACATATTATACCTTTAAAGCAAGCTATTTAGTGGATGGAATAAGAAGATATTTTTACTATAAATTAGTATTAATACCATATTAATTTTAAATATAAGATGAAACTGACACGGTATTAATAGGTTTTGTAGGATTTTTATATTCACCAAAAGAAAGTGCAAAAATGGTTGTAAGGTTATAAATTCAAAACAAATAAGGCAGATAATTTGTTGAAAATTATCTGCCTTTTATGGTATAATCAAAGCAAAAATATTAAGATAGTAAGAAGAAATATAGATAATAAAGTAATAATAAGGAGAATATTTTGGATAATATTAAAATAAAGGAAAAGATAGAAGCTTTATCAGATGAAAAATATAAAACATTTCATACAAGTTTATGTCCAAACACTACAGAAATTATAGGTGTTAGAGTCCCAAAGTTAAGAGAACTCGCAAAATACATAGTAGAGAATGAAGATATAGAAAAATATTTAAATAATGCTCTTAATAATTCTTACGAAGAAATATTACTTCAAGGAATGGTACTAGGTCTTTGGAAAACTGACTTTGAAACCTTCTCCGAACATTTAGAAAATTTTATTCCTAAAATAAATAGCTGGGCGGTATGTGATGTTTCTGTGGCAGGTTTTAAAATAATAAAAAAGAATATGACTAAAATGTGGGGAATAATAGAAAGATATTTAAAATCCAATAAAGAATATGAATTAAGATTTGCAGTAGTTACAATACTAGATTATTATATTGTTCCTGATTATATTGATGAAGTTTTAAAAAGATTAAACAATATAAATCATAATGGATATTATGTAAAAATGGCGATAGCTTGGGCTATTCAAGTATGTTTTGTAAAATTCCCAGAAAAAACAATGGAATTGTTAAAAGATAACAAAATAGATAATTGGACATATAATAAAGCACTTCAAAAAATATTAGAATCTTATAAAGTAGATGATAAAACAAAAAATAATATTAGAAAAATGAAAAGATATAATAGTAAAGTTGAAAAAATAGGCTAATTTTAATGTTGATTCATCTGGTGGAGATGGTTCGCTAAATCCTAATAGCAAATATGAAGGTTGAAATTGGATTTTAGTTAGAAATAAAAATTGGGAACATGTTTACCATGAATATTAGACCTACAACTTACAATTTACAGAAAATTATAGGTAATTCCAAATTAAATTAACTTTTTAATAAACTTTCCTTTTATAATTTAAGGTACTTTTTTTATAAAAATGCAAAAAATTGTAACGAATTAATTAAAATGTTACACTATATTAGTAGAAGGGGAAAAAATGGAAAATATTGAAGAAATTTATGAAAAATATGCTAGTTTGATAAAGAACTATATATATACTATTACAGAAAATGATAATTTAGCGGAAGATATTATGCAAGAAACATTTATAGTTGCAATAAATCAGATAGACAAATTTAGAGGCGATTGCGAAATTTCAGTGTGGCTTCGTTCGATTGCAAAAAAAATTCTTTATAAAGAAACTAAAAAAAATAAGTTTGAAAATACAGTATCTATTGATGAAATAGAAATTTCAGATAATAAAAAAATAGATGAAAATTATATCCGAAAAGAAAATAAAGTAACAATATATAAAACCCTTCAAAAATTAGATATAAATACTAGAGAAGTTATGTATTTAAGAATTACCGGAGAATTATCTTTTAAAGAAATTGGTCAAATCTTAAATAAAAGCGAGAACTGGGCAAGAGTCACATTTTTTAGAGGAAAACAAAAACTAGATAAGGAGGATTGTTAAATGAAAGAACTAGAATGCGATGTTATTCAAGATTTGTTGCCAAGTTATGTGGATAAAATTTCAAGTAATGCTACAAATAAGGTCGTTGAAGAACACATAGAAAAATGTATAAAATGTAAAAACGATTTAAACAATATGACTAAAGAGATGAATGCAAAATTGACTAAAAACAAAGAGGAAAGAATAAATTATTTAAAAGGATATAAAAAAAGAAGACAATTGTTAATTATAGTATCTATTTTAGTGACAATAGCTATTTTAGCGATAACTTTTGTAATTAATGTGAAAAATAAAAATATTCTTTTAGATAAATACTCTTATATTGATGTAAATAAAATGAATGTTGAATATATGTATATAAAAGAAAATGAATATAAAAATGATTCAACAGGGGAAATTGTAATTCAAAAAAATTTAGTAATTTTATTAAATTCTGAAGAATACAAAGGAATGTATCTAACTGGTTCTTGTGAATACTATGAATCAGATAAAGAAATCTATTATAAGATTGCTGCTAAAAAATTACCAAAAGATGTTTTTTTTGAGGAAGATGGTCTAGAAATAAGTCTTCTTATTAATGATAATGTTGAAAAAATATATTTAACATATATTGATGATACTGATAAGGATAATGTGAAAGAAATTTGGAATAGTGATATGAAAATACCATCTGAAGAAGAATGGAAAAAGTTATATAACTAAAGATTTCAAGGAAAAATACAAATTTAATAAAAAAAGAATGCTATTAATTTAGCATTCTTTCTTTTATGAAGTAACAAAAAATGAAAACTTTGCTTGTTAGAAGAAAAATTAGATAAGTAAATAGAAAATATAAAAGTGATTTTTAAATTTGAAGATAAATATTTTGAGGCTTTGGACTTTATAAATAGGCAAAAATGTGATATAATATGTTCCGAGTAAAATGCAAATTACAGTATAACTGTTTCATATAAATCAATAGCAAGAAAGGATGAAAATTTTTTTATGGATATGTATCAAAAAAGAAAGATGAGACAAGAGAAAAAAAATAGTAATCAAGAAGAAAAGTTAACTAAAGTCGGGATTAACTGGGTAATGGAGACTTAAGGAGAACCATACTCAAACCCTTATAAATAAAGAAAAAATTACTAAATTCTTTTTACATATTTACTATATTTTTTATAAAAAACTATAAAAATATGGGGTAGTGGGAACATAAAGAAAACTTTAATATAATTAATAGAAATGGAGGTAGCAATGAAGATAATTGAAAATAAATATTCTAACAATACTTTTGAAAATATAAAACATATTGATGATTATGGAAATGAATATTGGTATGCACGTGAATTACAAAAAGTATTGGAATACAAGGATTGGAGAAATTTTCAAAAAGTAATAGATAAAGCAGTTTTATCAGCAAATAATAGTGTTTCAAATGAAGAAGATTGGGTTGTTGAGATCAACAAGCCAATAAAAACTGGAAAAGGAAAAGAAGAATTTATTAAAGATTATAAACTATCAAGATACATATGCTATTTGATAGTGCAAAATGCTGATCCAAGTAAAGAAGTTGTTGCCTTAGGACAAACATATTTTGCTATTCAAACAAGAAAACAGGAAATAACAGAACAAGAATATGATTCTTTATCAGATGATGAAAAAAGATTTTATCAAAGAAAATTAACAAAACAAGGTAATTACACACTTCAAAAAGTTGCTTCAGCTGCAGGTGTTAAAAATATGGCTGAATTTCATAATGCAGGATATAAAGGATTATATAACGGCGAAACTGCTGATGATATTTTTAAAAGAGAAAAAAAACAATTAGAAAATAAAGTACAAAAGAAACTTGAGGAAATAAAATAAAAAAATTTAATATAGAACAATTAGATAGAAAGACATTAAATGAATTAATAGATATGATTTATATTACTGATAAAAATAATATAAAAATTGTATTTAGAAATTTATGATATAATAAAAAGTAAATTATGGAGGTAATTATATGGACATTTTATTAACAAGACATGGACAAACTGAATGGAATGTTTTGAAAAAAGTTCAAGGTAAGGCAAATATAGCGTTGAACGAAACGGGAGAAAACCAAGCACTTATAACTGCTCAAAATTTAATAGATGAAGAAATTGACTTAATAATTAGCTCGCCATTAAAAAGAGCTTTGCAAACAGCTGAAATTATAAATAAAACCAAAAATATTCCTTTAATTATAGATGAGAGAATATCAGAAAGAGATTTTGGAGAATTTGAAGGGAAAGAAACAAGTAGTTTTAATTTTGAAGAATTCTGGAGTTACAAAATTAATAAAAAATATGAAAAGGCTGAAAATATTAAAGATTTCTTCGACAGAATATATAATTTTTTAGATGAGATAAAAGAAACATACAAAAATAAGAGAATTTTAATAGTAACACATGGTGGGGTTAGCATTCCAATAAAATGTTATTTTTCAGAAATACCAGACATGGATACGTTATTACCATTATGTATTGGTAATTGTGAAGTAGAAAAAATCGAGAATATATAAAAGGAAGTGAAAAAAATGAGTAATGAAGAAAAAAGTTTTTCTAAGACTTCGATTAACTGGTACCCACGGGCACATGTTAAAGGCAAAAAAACAAATAATTGAAGATTTAAAATTAGTAGATGTAGTGTTAGAAATTTTGGATTCAAGAATTCCTAAGTCTAGCCAAAACCCAGATTTTAAGAATATTATAAAACAGAAAAAACAAATAGTTTTATTAAACAAAAGCGATTTAGCAGATAACAAAGAAACCGAAAAATGGAAAAGCTATTTCGATAGAAATAACATTCCAGCTTTGATTATAGATGCAAATTTAGGTACAGGTGTAAAGAACATTATAAACAAAATAGAAACGGTTTTAGAAGAAGACTTGCAAAAAGCTTTAAATAAAGGTATAAAGAAAAAGAGCATTAGAGTAATGATAATAGGAATACCGAATGTTGGAAAATCATCATTAATTAATAGGTTAACAAATAGAAAATCACAACAAGTAGGGAATAAACCAGGAGTTACAAAACAAAAACAATGGGTACGCATTTCAAACGATATAGAATTGTTAGATACACCAGGAGTTTTATGGCCAAAATTTGAAGACAATAAAACAGCTATGCACTTATCATATATTGGAGCTATAAAGGATGAATTGATTCCTAAAGAAGATGTTGCATATCAATTATTAAAGTACTTATGGGAAAATTATCAAAAAAATGTTATTGAAAGATATAATTTGACAAATGAAGATATTAGTATTATAATGAACAAGTCTGAAAATTATGAAGAGGATAAAATAATAGCTTTAATGGAACTTATTGCAAGTAAAAGAGGCGCTATAATATCAGGTGGAAGAGTAGATTATGAAAAAGTTGCAAATTTACTTCTAATAGATTTTAGAACTGCAAAATTAGGAAAAATTACATTAGAAAAAGTTTAAAAATTTATAATGTAAGAAAGGGACGATTTAATTTAAGTAATGGAAACTGAAAATGAAGCAGAAAGTAAAATTAAATTAGTAAAGCAAATGTCACCACTAACATGGGCATATCTTGGAGACAGTATATTCGAAACTTATATAAGAGATTATTTAGTAGATACAACCAATTTAAAGCCTAATAAACTACATAGAAAAGCTATTATGTATGTTAAAGCAAAAGCGCAGGCAGATGTTATAAAAAAGTTAGATGCATATCTAACAGATGAAGAAAAAGATATAGTAAAAAGGACTAGAAATACAGAAAATCATCATGTTCCTAAAAATGCAGATAAAGCAGATTATATGTATTCAACAGCATTTGAAGGGTTAATAGGATATTTATATCTAACAAAACAAGAAGAGCGTTTAGCAGAAATATTAAAATTATCAATTGAGATTCATAATAATAGCTAAATTATAAGGCCCCTTGGTCAAGCGGTTAAGACGCAGCCCTCTCAAGGCTGAGTGATGGGTTCGATTCCCGTAGGGGTCACCAAAAATTTGGATTATTCACTATTAATTTTTACATTAAAAGAACTTCATTGGCTATACCAATGAAGTTCTTTTCTATCTTTTAATCTTATTTGTTGTCGTTTTTGGAAATTCTGTTTCTCTAATCTTTATTTGTGCAATTTTTTTATAAACTGGTAAAGGCATACAAACATCTGCAATGTCTTTTTTCAAACTAGTATTGATATCTGTTAAGCCAAGTTCTTCTACTTTATCTTTATTTAAATATACTTCAGCAAGCAAAGCACTTTCAATATTATGCTCATTTTTTATACCAGAAACTATAACTTCCTGCACATAAGGAATATTCATAATATAATTTTCAATTTCTTCAGGGAAAACATTTTTGCCGTTTTCAAGAACAATTAAATTCTTTTTCCTTCCAGTAATAACTAATTGATGTTTATCATTAAATTTGCCATAATCACCTGTTTTAAACCACCCATTTTGAAGAACTGTATTGGTTAATTCTGGATCCTTGTAATAACCAAGCATAACAATATCACCTTTAACTAAGATTTCACCATAGCCATCATCTGTTACATCTTCAAATTTGACATTGCAACAAGGAAGAATAACTCCAACGGTTGAACAATCATTGAAATAGTCTCTGTTTGCACTAACAAGAGGAGAACATTCTGTTATACCATATCCATTTATTAAATTGATGCCAATGCTATCAAAAAATTCACCAATTTCAGGACGGATAGGTGCGCCACCAACAACTATTTTTACTAAATTTCCACCAAAAGATTGATGAATAGATTTGAAAAATGTTTTTCTTAAATCTATTCCGAAAAGTCTTAAGAAATTGCTTATTTTAATTAAAATTTTAAGAAGTACATCTTTTTTATTTTCTTTTGCATTTGACCAAATTTTCTTATAGAAAAGTTCAGCAAATGCAGGGACTAAATAAATATAATCTGGTTTATATAATTGTAGGTTTTTTAGAACTGATTTTAAATTATCATTAATACAAATTGTACAGTGCATATGTAAAGAAACCAATATTCCTGCAACAGCTTCATAAGTATGATGATATGGCAAAACTGAAAGGCATTTTGTAAAAACAGTAGAAACCTGTAAACCATAATATACTACACTTACAAGATTACATTCAGAAAGCATTACACCTTTTGGCATTCCGGTTGTGCCAGAAGTATAAACTAACATTTTTAGACTTCTTGTATCATTTGGTTCTTGATTTATAAACGACATATCTCCACTTGTATATAAAGATTTTCCTTTTTTCATTAGTTCATTAAATGATAAGAACTTATCATCTGATTTTTCAAGCCCAAAACCTATAAATAATTTAACGTTAGGTGCTTTTTCAGCGATTTCTTTAATGCTTTTTTCAAATTTAGAAGAGTAAAATAACACCTCACTATCACTATGATTTAATACATTTGCTATATCATCAATAGGAAGTTCTTTATCGATAGGAACAAAAACATTGTTGCTTTGTAAAGTAGTAAGATATACAAGTAGCCAATTATAGCTATTTTCACCGATAACGGCGACATGTTTGTGATTTATATCTAAAGAAGAAAGAGCAGTTCCTAGGTGAAAAGTTTCTTCTTGAAATTCCTTATATGTTTTTTGAAGATTTTTTTTGTTCTCTTTATATTCAAAAGCTATTTTATCTGGATTATCTTGAACAGATAAATCAAGCATTTCCCTAATTGTATAAAATTTAACAACCTCATTGTAAGGATAATTTTTTTGCGATTTCATTGTAAACCTCCATTTTTAAAACTAATTCATATGGTTTTCAAAACCATATTGGAATTATATATTAAGCTTTTAATAAAGTCAATACATTTCAAAAAAATATTATAATATTTGACCGCAAGGGAATAATGTGCTATTATATTTCTTGAAAAATGAAATATATGGAGGAATAGTATGAAAGTTGAAGCAAAAGATTTACTAGATTATCATTTCCCAAGATTTGATGAATTACCAGAAATAGAACTATATATAGACCAAGTAATATGTGTTGTACAAAAGAATTTATCTATTTTTTCTAAAAATAAAGAAACTCCTGTTATTACTCCAAGCATGATAAACAACTATGTAAAACAAGAGGTTCTTGAGCCACCTAAAAAGAAAAAGTATAATAAAGAGCATCTTGCATATCTTTTTGTAATATGTATTTTAAAAAAATCAATGAGTATATTAGAAATAAAAGAATCTATAAATATAATGAGAAAGAGCTATTCCGTAGAAGAAGGGTATAACCTGTTTTGCGATGAAATAGAAAAAGCATTAATGCATACTTTCAAACCAGAAAACAATATAATAATAGAAGATTACATGCAAACAGAATCGAGAAAAGTGGCAACAGTTCGTGCAATGGCAATGACTTTTGCAAACTCCGTATTAGTAGATAGATTAATTATGATGAGAGGAAAAGATGAAATAGTGACGTGAAAATGAAAAAAAATAAAAAATGTCTTTATTTTTATGAAATGAAATGATAGAATAAGGAAAACTTTAGAAAGGAATGTGATAAAAATGGAGTTGGCATATAAAAGAGTTTTACTGAAAATCAGTGGAGAAGCATTATCAGGAGATAAAAAAACAGGAATAGATGCAGAAATATTAGGCAATATTTGTGATAGAATAAAAACAATAGTTGAAATGGGAGTTCAAGTTTCAATTGTAGTAGGTGGAGGAAACTTCTGGAGAGGTAGATATGGACATCAAATGGAGAGAACTACATCAGACTATATGGGAATGCTTGCAACAACAATAAATGGATTAGCCTTGCAAGATGCATTAGAATCAAGAGGAATATATACAAGACTGCAAACTGCTATAGAAATGAGACAAATTGCAGAACCATATATAAAAAGAAAAGCTATAAAACATTTAACAAATGGTAGAGTAGTAATATTTTCTTGTGGTACAGGGAACCCATATTTTTCAACAGATACAGGAGCTGCTTTGAGAGCAGCAGAAACAGATGCAGAAGTTATTTTACTTGCAAAAACAATAGATGGAGTATATTCTGCAGATCCAAAAGAGAATCCAAATGCTGTAAAATATGATGAGATATCATATTTAGACATATTAAATAAAGACTTAAAGGTAATGGATTCAACAGCAACTTCACTTTGCAGAGATAATAAAATTCCACTTGTAGTATTTGGAATAGATGATCCAGATAATATAGTAAGAATAATAAAAGGTGAAAAAATAGGCACCTTAGTTAAATAATTTATAAATTTAAATATATATTAATGAAAAAATGGAGGATAAAAAATGGATTTTAAACATATTGAAGAAAAAATGGATAAAACAATCAGTGTTTTACAAGAAAACTTAGCAGAAATAAGAGCAGGTAGGGCAAATCCTGCAATATTAAATAAAATAAAGGTGGACTATTATGGAACACCAACACCAATTAATCAAGTAGCAGGAATATCAGTTCCAGAAGCAAGATTAATTGTTATTCAACCTTGGGATACAAATTTATTAAAAGAAATCGAAAAAGAAATATTAAAAGCAGAAATAGGAATAAATCCAAATAATGATGGAAAAGTTATAAGATTAGTATTTCCAGAATTAAATGAAGAAAGAAGAAAAGAAATAGTAAAAGATATTAGAAAAATGGCAGAAGAATCAAAAGTAGCCATACGCTCAATTAGAAGAGAAGGAATGGATGAAGTAAAAGAAAAACAAAAATCTGGAGAAATAACGGAGGATGAACAAAAATCTGGAGAAAATCAAATACAGAAAATAACAGATAATAAAATCGCAGAAATAGATAAAGTAGCAGAGGCTAAAGAAAAAGAAGTAATGAGCATATAATAATAAAGGAGATATGAAAATGATAATCATTTTAGATGCAATGGGTGGAGACAATGCACCAATTGCGACAATAAAAGGTGCTGTAAAAGCAATTAATGAAATCGATTCAGAAATATTACTCGTTGGAAACGAAAAGATAATAAATGAACATGTAAAAAAGATGTATGGAAAAGATTCAATAAATGAGATCTCCGAAAAACTAAGAATACATAATACTACAGAAACTATCGAAATGGAAGACATACCAACACAAGCAATAAAACATAAAAAAGATTCATCAATGGTGGTAGGCTTTAATCTTCTAAAAGAAGGAAAAGGAGATGTCTTTATATCTGCAGGAAATTCAGGAGCTTTACTTACAGGAGCGACCTTGATAGTAGGTAGAATAAAAGGAATAGATAGACCAGCAATAGCACCAATGCTTCCTTCATACAAAAAAGGATTAATGCTAATGGATGCAGGAGCAAATACAAATTGTAAACCATTGAATTTGCTTCAGTTTGCACAAATGGCGAATATTTATTTAAAAAAGATATATAATGTAGAAAATCCAGCAATTGGATTATTAAATATTGGAACAGAAGAAACAAAAGGAAATGACTTAACAAAAGAAAGCTATATATTACTAAAAGAATCTAGCAAAGATTTAGGCATAAACTTTATAGGAAATGTAGAAGGAAGAGATGCTTTTACTGGTGAAGTTGATGCTTTAATTACAGATGGATTTACGGGAAACGTTTTTTTAAAAACGATTGAAGGATTTGGAAAATTAGTAAAAAAATCATTAACAGAAAATTTGAAAAAAAACATCTTTACAACTTTAGGAGCTATTCCAGCATTACCTAGTATAAAAAGATTTTCAAAAACAATGGATTATAAAGAATACGGGGGAGCTTTGTTTTTAGGTGTAAAACAGCCAGTAGTAAAAGCACATGGAAGTAGTGATGAATATTTATTTTATTGTACTATAAAGCAGGCTGAAAGATTTGCTAAAAGCGGTACTGTAGAATTAATAAAAGAAGAATTTGAAAAAAAATAAAAAAACTATTGACATTTAATGAAGCATATAATATCTTATATGAGAAATAGTTTATAAATATTAAGGGGAGGTGTAAACACCTATGAATTCAGATGAAATATTTGACAAAGTTAAAGAAATAATAGTTGAGCAATTAGGCGTTCCAGAGACATCAATTAACTTAGAAGCATCTTTTGTAGATGACCTAGGAGCAGATTCATTAGATATAGTTGAATTAGTAATGGCATTAGAAGAAGAATTCAATATAGAAATACCAGATGCTGATGCTGAAAAAGTTGCAACAGTTGGAGATGTTGTAGACTATCTAAAAGAAAATGTATAATGATTTTATATTTAAATATAATTGTAAAAACAAAAGAAAAGAGGAATGTGTATAAATGTTAAGTAAAAAATTAAATGGAGTAAAAAAATATAAAAGCCATGAAACTCTTGCAATGGTACACATAAATAATTCTAAAAAATATATAAGCAACAATGAAGCAAATGCGTATATATGATAGGCATTTGCTTTTCGTGTTATTTTTTTGATATATCGAATAAATTTTTATATATTCGATACAATAAAATAGGGAGGAGAAATTTAATATGAAAACAAACAAAGGTATAACTCTTATAGCATTAGTAATTACTATAATAGTAATGTTAATATTAGTGGTTGTGACAATTAGAATCGCAACAAATGGAGGATTATTTGATTATGCAGGAAGGGCAGCAAGAGAAACAAAAGATGCGATTGCAGATGAAACAGACATAGCAAATGGAAAAATAACAATAGGAGGAGTAACATACAACTCAATTGATGAATACGTAAACAGAAACAATGTTTCAAGACTAAAATATAAAGTAGAAGGCTCAAATATAATAGTATATTTGGTAGATTCGTATTATGATTATTTAGAAACTAATGAATTAGAAGTTTCAAAAGAAAATTATTCGGCCTATACATCTTATATTACTAATAAAATAGCTGAAAAACCACTAAAAGAAAAAGAAAATTATATTGTAAAAGTTTGGAACAAAAAGAAAGGGACAAGTTATAAAAACATAGGGGAATTAATCGCAACTGAATATGGAAGTCAAGAAGCTTTTATAGAGGCAATGTTTCCTACTCCCCAAAAAGAAACACTAAAAAAAATGGGAACAGCACAAATTATGAAAGAATCAACAGTTGAACAAGTAGCATATTTAACAATAGCAACGGAAAAAGCAATAATCAAAAAAGATGATTCAAATAATTCTGATGGCAAAACATATGAAGATGCAATTAATGAACAATATAGTAATTTGTATTGGAGTAAATTATCACTAGAATTGCCAAATAAAGAAACCATAATTATTGGAGATAGGAAAACATATGGGGTAACAGAAAGTGGAAAATATAAATTTACATTAACAAATGAAATGGGAGAAATTTCAACAATAAATGTTCCAGTTACAATACAAAAAAATAGCACAACAAAATTTGCGACAATAACAGAGTGTGGCTATAGTATTACTATTCCATTTACAGAAGGGCAAACTTGGGAAGAGTTATTAGGAGATAGTGGAGTAACTATTTGTGGAATAAATCTTCGTATACGTCCAGGACGAGTAACAATCAATGGCTCTATAATGAAAACAGGTAAAGATGGTAATGATCTTGGTGATGTTAATGTTACACCAAGTGATGAAATTGAAGAGAAACGATATAAAAAAGTAGAAATCGGTCTAAACTAGAAGTCGGTCTACGCTAATAATATAAAGATAGAAAAATGTTTTTATATTGATATATGAAAAATAAAATTCAAAATAAAAATTAAGGAAAAAGGTGCAAAATTAAAAAAACAATTGCATTATTTAGAAATATATGTTAAAATAGCAAGTGCGAAATAGCACTTGCTATTTTCCTTACTCATATAAAGGTATGGGTTATAAATCCAAAAGGAGGTGAAAGATAATGAACAAATACGAAAGTGTTGTCATTATTAATTCAAATTTAGAGGCAGATGCTTTAAAAGCATTAATAAACAAATTCTCTGATTTAATTAATACTGATGGAAAAGTTACTTCAGTAGAAGAACTTGGGAATAAGAAGTTAGCTTATGAAATAAAAAAGCAAAAAGAAGGCTATTATGTTGTATATAAATTCGAAGCTAATCCACAATTAATTTCTGAATTAGAAAGAAACTATAGAATAACTGATGAAGTAATTAAATTTATTGTAATTAAAGAGGAGGAATAATTTAAATGAACAAAGTAATTTTAATGGGAAGATTAACAAAAGACCCAGAAGTTAGATATACTCAAACAAATAATACTTTAGTTGCAACATTTTCTTTAGCTGTAAACAGAAGATTTACAAAAGCTGGAGAAGAAAGACAAGCAGATTTTATTAACATTGTAGCTTGGAACAAAACAGGAGAATTCTGTAGTAAATATTTTAAAAAAGGCCAACAAGTTGGAATTATAGGAAGAATCCAAACAAGAAATTGGGAGGACGAAAACAAGGTAAAACATTACATAACAGAAGTAGTTGCAGAAGAAGCATATTTTGCAGACTCAAAAAGAGAAGGCGAATTTAATGCTAATATGGAAAATACATTTGGAAGTACAATTTCAGAAAATTCAGAATTTGCAACATCTGCAGAAGATGATTTACCATTCTAAGGGCTAAAAGCAATCAAAATAGAAGGGGGGACACAAAAAATGGCAGATAGAAATAAAAATAACAAAAATAATAAAAGAAGAAACAATAACAATGATGAAGAATTTAATCCAAAGTTTAGAAAAATGAGAAAAAAAGTATGTGTAATGTGTGCAAATAAGGATTATGTTTTGGATTACAAAAATCCGGAACAATTAAAAAAATTCATCAATGAAAAAGGTAAAATATTACCAAGAAGAGCAACAGGTGCTTGCGCAAAACATCAAAGAGATATAACACAAGCTGTAAAAAGAGCAAGACACATTGCAATATTACCATATACACAAAATTAATTTATTTATAGGGGCGCCATTTGGGCGTCCATTTTTTTAAACTGTCAATGGGGACTTAAGATTTTTGACATCTTTTATTTTATCAATAAAAAATATCAATAAACTATGGCAAAAAAAATCAAAATATGATATAAATATAAAAGTTAGGAGAGTGATATTTTGAAAATAAAGGATATTAAAGAACTAAAACGAATTTCAAACAATGTAAGAATTGGGATAATAGATAGCGTTTATAATGCTAAATCTGGCCATCCAGGTGGGTCGCTTTCTATTGCAGACATTCTTACAGTTTTATATTTTAACCAAATGCATATTGACGAAAAAAATCCTCATTCGCTAGATAGAGATAGGTTGGTGCTTTCCAAAGGACATTGTGCACCAGCATTATATAGTGTGCTAGCCGAAAGAGGTTTTTTTAGTAAAGAAGAATTAACAACTTTAAGACATTTAGGTTCCAAATTACAAGGACACCCAGATATGAAAAATATTCCAGGAGTAGATATGTCGACAGGTTCATTAGGACAAGGATTATCTGCTGCAAATGGTATGGCACTTGCATCTAAATTGGATAAAAGAGGAGTAAGAGTATATTGCATAACAGGAGATGGAGAGCTTGAAGAAGGCCAAATTTGGGAGGCAGCAATGACAGCTAGCCATTATAAATTAGACAATTTATGCGTAATTGTAGATAATAATAATTTACAAATTGATGGCAAAGTAAATGAAGTAATGAATATATATCCAATAGATGAAAAGTTTAGAAGCTTTGGATTTGAAGTAATAAATATAGATGGACACAATATTCCAGAAATAATTACAGCTTTTGAGACTGCAAAAAAAGTAAAAGGAAAGCCTACAGTAATTGTAGCAAATACAATAAAAGGTAAAGGCATATCTTTTATGGAAGATAACGGAGATTGGCACGGCAAAGCTCCAAACGAGGAGCAGTATAAAATTGCAATTGATGAATTGAAATCTAAAATATAATTAAAAGGAATGTGATTAAATATGAATATAGATAAAAAAATTGCTACCAGACAAAGTTATGGAGAAAAATTAGCAGAGCTTGGAGAAAAAAATGATAATATAATAGTTTTTGATGCAGATTTAGCAGGTGCAACAAAAACATCAATATTTAAAAAAGCTTTTCCTAATAGATTTTTCGATATGGGAATAGCAGAACAAGATATGATGTCAACTGCGGCAGGAATGTCTACTTTCGGTAAAATTCCTTATGTTAGTACATTTGCGATGTTTGCAGCAGGTAGAGCTTATGACCAAATAAGAAATAGTATATGCTATCCAAATCTTAATGTAAAAATTTGTGCAACACATAGTGGAATAACAGTAGGAGAAGATGGTGCAACACACCAAATGCTAGAAGACATTAGCCTTATGAGAGGATTACCTAATATGACAGTAATTAGCACTTCTGATGATACTCAAACCAGATGGGCAGTAGAAGAAATATCAAAAATACAAGGACCTGTATATTTAAGACTTTGCAGATTAGATACACCTATTATATATGAAGAAAACGAAAAATTTGAGATTGGGAAAGCTGTTCAAATAGGAGAAGGAACAGCAGCTACAGTTTTTGCAACAGGAGTAGTTGTACAAGAAGCAATAAAGGCTAAAGAAGAATTAGAAACAAAAGGTATTAATATAAGAGTAGTAGATGTTCACACAATAAAACCAATAGATAAAGATATGATAATAAAATGTGCAAAAGAAACAGAAAAACTAATTTCAATAGAAGATCATAGCGTTATTGGTGGATTGGGAACTGCAATTTCTGAAGTTTTGACAGATTTATGCCCTACAAAATTAATTAAAATGGGTATTAATGATACTTTTGGACAATCTGGCAAAGCACAAGATTTATTAGAGTATTACGGATTAACTAAAGATTCAATAATAGAAAAAATAATGTAAATTTTACAAAAAATTCTATTGCTTTTTTAAGGTAAAATTATTATAATTATAGTAGTATATTAGGAACAGAGGTAAAAAATGATAGAGTTTAGAAATGTTTCAAAAACATATAGCACAGGGACAGAAGCTGTGCACAATGCAAATTTTAAAATAGAAAAGGGAGATTTTTGCTTTCTTGTAGGTGCTTCAGGTTCAGGTAAATCGACACTTATAAAGCTTATACTAAAAGAGGAGGAGCCTACAGAGGGAAATATTATAATAAATGGTAAAGACACTACTTTTTTAAAGCCTAATAGAGTGCCATATTTAAGAAGAAGTATGGGCGTAGTTTTCCAAGACTTCAGATTATTATCAGATAAAACTGTTTATGAAAATGTAGCATTTGCAATGAATATAGTAAAAGCTACACCAAAACATATAAGAAGGCAAGTACCAATGGTATTATCTTTAGTTGGTTTAAGTGGAAAAGCAAAAGTATATCCAGATGAATTATCTGGAGGAGAACAACAAAGAGTTGCATTAGCAAGGGCATTGGTAAATAATCCATCTATGATTATTGCAGACGAGCCTACAGGGAATTTAGACCCAGATACAGCGTGGGACATTATGAATTTATTAAATGAAATAAATTTAAGAGGTACAACGGTAGTTATTGCAACACATGCTAAGGATATAGTGGATTCAATGAAAAAAAGAGTAATCGAAATAGAAAAAGGAATCATAATCAGAGATGATAAAAGAGGAGTGTATGGAAAGTGAAATATAACGTAATAAACTATTTCCTTAGTGAGGGATTTAGAAATGTTTTTAAAAACAAGAAATCAACATTTTCATGTTTAGGAGTAATGTGTGCAACAATGTTAATTTTTGGATTGTTTTTTACAATAGGAAAAAATATCAATAATGCTGTAAGAGAACTAGAAGAAAAACAATCATTTAATGTATTTATTTTAACAACAGCAACAGATGAAGAGATCAAAAAATTAGGAGAAGAAATAAATAAAATAGAAGGTGTAAATAAAATTACATATAGAACGCAAGAAGAGGCATATAACTCTATGAGAGAAAGACTTAAAGATAAAGCTTATGCAATGGATGGAATGGAAATAACATCATTTTCACCATCATATTCAGTTACTTTAACAGATTTAAATTTAAATGCACAAGTACAAGAACAAATTGGAAAATTAGAGAATGTAAAAAATATAGTAAGCAATGACCAAACAATAACAAATTTAGCAGAAGTAGCAAAATGGATTAAAATTGTAACAGGAGTAATACTTGCGATATTGATAATTATATCTGTATTTATTATTTCAAATACAATCAAATTAACAGTACATGCAAGGAGAAAAGAGATTTCTATAATGAAATATGTTGGTGCAACAAATGGATTTATTAGAACACCATTTATGATAGAAGGTATAATTATAGGATTAATGGCAGGCGTAATATCAATACTTTTAGTAGGAGGAATTTACAATCTAATTGCAAATAAGATAATGACAAGCCCTACGGCAACAAAAATTGGAATTGATATATTAAGTTTTGCAAGTATGTCATCACAAGTAATTATTGTATATTTAATATTGGGTATTGGAATAGGAATGATAGGCAGTTCGATATCAATGAAGAAATACTTAGAGGTATAAAGGAGGTACTATTTATATGAGAAAAACAAAGAAAATTATTGCAATTATGTTATGTTTTATAATGTTTCTTTCATTTTCTTTAGTATATGCAGAAAATTTAGATACACTAGAAGATAGAAAAAATGAATTAAAAACAAATATAGAACAAGCAAATGATGAAATCGATTCTCTTAATTTAGAAATAACAGATGCAATTGCAAAAGTAAATGAATTAGAAGGACAAATTGAAGATTACAATAATAGCCTTGCTGAAATTAGAAGCGAGTTAAAAGTAGTTGAAGCAGAAATACAAGAAACAGAGCAAAAATTAGCAGTTGCAGAACAAAATTATGCGAATCAAAAAAACAATCTTGAAAAAAGAATTGTAGCAATGTATGAAGCAGGAGAAACCACATATTTAGATGTACTTCTAAATTCAAGTAGTATAACAGAATTTGTTGACAATTATTATCTAATTGGAGAAATTGCAGCAATAGATGAAAATTTACTAAACACAATTGAAATAGAAAAAAATCAAATTGAGGAAATCAAAACAAAGCTAGATGCAAATAGAGCAGATTTAAAGCAAAAAGAAGAAAATGAACAAAAAACTTTAATTACTTTAAATAATGCTAAAATACAAAGAGATAACTATTTAGCAAACTTAAATGAACAAGAAAAAGCAACAAGAGCAAGAATAAAAGAATATGAACAAGAACTAAACAATGTAGAAAATGAAATATTTATAATAACAAATAATTTAGGAGATTCTGATTATGCAGGTGGATTATTTGCATGGCCAACACCAGGTTATAAAACAATTACATCACCTTTTGGTAATAGAATACATCCGGTATTAGGAACAAAAAGATTCCACACAGGAATTGATATAGGTGCACCAAAAGGAGCTAGCATAATTGCTGCAAATTCAGGAAAAGTGTTGAAAGCTGGATGGTTCGGAGGATATGGAAATGCAGTAATAATAGACCATGGTGGAGGATTTTCTACTTTATATGGACATGGTTCAGAGGTATTAGTATCAGAAGGACAAACTGTAAAAAGAGGAGACATAATAATGAAAGTAGGTTCAACAGGAATGTCTACAGGGCCACACTTACATTTTGAAGTTAGAATTAATGGAAATTATATGAACCCACTAGATTATCTAACAAAATAATAATTGGAGGAACAAATGTTAAAAAGAATATCTTCAGTATGTGTAAATCCTATACCATATTTAAAATAATTAGTATATAATAAAAATAAAACTAATGAATATAATATTAGAAATAGTTTGGGAAAAATTTTTCCAAACTATTTGTATGGAGGTAAAGCAATATATGAATTTCGAAACTAAAAACAAAGCATATAAGTCAATAATGTTAATAATTATTACAGCTTTAATTACATTTATAATAACAACTACTGGAATGCATAATATAACTAATACAAAAACAGAAAATGAAGATTTTCAAGCTAATTATATAAACATTTCACAATCTGCAGAAGATATAACAACAAAAATAGAATTAGTAAAAAAATGTTTAGAAAATAAATATATTGGTGAACTAGATGAAGAAAATATGAAAGAAATGGCAATAAAAGGATATGTTGCAGGTCTTCGGAGATGAATATACAGAATATTTAACAAAAAATGAATATGAAGACTTAATCGTTTCTGTTTTAGGAAATTATGTTGGTATTGGAATATATATGGCTCAAACAACAGATGGAAATATTATAATATTATTTCCAATAGAAGGGTCACCAGCAGAAGAAGCCGGTTTGCAATCTGGAGATATAATTGCAAAAATCAATGGAGAAGATTGTAGTGACATGACGATAGATAAAGCATCTAATAAAATAAAAGGAGAAGAAGGTACAGAAGTAGAATTAGAAATATTAAGAGATGAAGAAACAATAATAAAAAAAGTAACTAGAAGAAAAATTGAAATAAAATATATAGATTCAAGCGTAATAGATACAAATATTGGATATATAAAATTGATTTCTTTCGACCAAGGGTCAGCAGAAGCATTTAAAGAACATTTAAATGCACTAAAAGAAAAAAATATAAAATCGTTAATAATAGATTTAAGAGATAATGGTGGAGGCATTGTTGAAGAAGCAATATCTATTGCAGAATTATTTGTACCAAGAGGAAATATCATTATGAAGTCTTATGATAAAGATAATAAAGAAAGTGTTATAAAGTCAAGCAATGTAAATCCAGAGACAATGAAAATAGTTGTTCTTATAAATGAGAACTCAGCTAGTGCAAGTGAAATTTTTACAGCAGCAATTAAAGATAATAATATCGGAAAAATTGTTGGAAAAACAACTTTTGGAAAAGGAGTAATGCAAGAAGTTATTGGAATGAAGTCAGGAGGAGCCCTTAAGATAACAATAGAAGAATTTATGACACCAAATGGAGATAAAATAAATAAAGAAGGAATAAAGCCAGATATAGAAATTGACGAAGATGAATATAATGAAAAAGATATTCAATTAGAAGAGGCAATAAAACTTTTAAAATAACAAATAAAAAATTGATTAAACATATAGTATATTTGGAATAATGTACTATATGTTTTTTAAAACAAGGAGGTTAGTATGAATGTAGGTCTAGCATTATCAGGTGGAGGAATAAGGGGAATAGCTCATGCAGGAGTAATAAAGGCATTAGAAGAGAAAAACATAGAAATAACTCATATTGGTGGAACAAGTGCAGGAAGTGTAATTGCAGCACTATATGCAATCGGATATGGACCAGATAATATGTACACTTTATTTAAAAGATATGGCAAAATGTTTACAAATTTAGACCATATAACGATATCTAAAGAGATAAAAAACTTTTTATTACGAAAAAAAATTAAAACAAGTGGATTTAATGCTGGAGAAAATTTTGAAGACTTATATAATAATTTAGCTTTCCCAAAAGGAATAAAGAAATTAACAGATGTAAGAATGCCAATAGTTATGCCAACGGTTGATATAAATACTTCAACAAAATATATATTAAGTTCTATAGAGAATAAAAGCAAGAATTGGATTACAGATATATCTTTAGGAGAGGCAGTAAGGGCAAGCAGTAGTTTTCCAGGTGTATATAAGCCATTTAAATATAAAGGACATCTATTTGTTGATGGAGGTCTTTTAGAAAACATTCCAGTAAATGAGATAAAGCTTTTAGGTGCAGAAAAAGTAATTGCAGTAAAATTTAGCAATAATGCTAAACAAGATAAGAGCAATGCAATAGATATTGCTATAAAAGCACTAGATATTATGGGAGATGAAATATCTAAGAATGATTTGGATGGTAGTGATTATGTTATAACAATTCCTGTAGATGGAGTAGGAATTTTGGATTTAGGAAAAATAGAATATTGCTTTAACAAAGGATATGAAATTACTAAAAAATTCTTAGAAGAAAATGGGATATAAAAATAGATATTTAGATTTTGTTAATGTTAAGACCCCAATTTTCAAATTAGTAGCTCCACGTGTCGGTTGCA
>SAMEA3663269__coassemble_115_pt1 | contig 29357 bp, 32 predicted proteins | sample SAMEA3663269__metabat2_low_PE_035 | metagenome-assembled genome bin SAMEA3663269 (sample SAMEA3663269) | pig gut metagenome | biome: pig gut; feature: pig-associated habitat; material: faeces | place: China | collected 2013
GCTTCCAATTGATACTTCATATGCCACTTTTTGTTCTACTGAGCCATCTTCGTGTTTTTTCTCATACATTCTTGATTGAACTCTTCCCACTACTTTTACCTCAGTACCTACAGGCATATTTTCACAAAATCTTGCATTTCTTCCCCAAGCAATACAAGGTATGTAATCTGATTTATTATAAGCTCTGTTTATTGCAAGCAATATATCTGAAATTTCTCTTCCAAATGGTGTTTTTCTATATATTGGCTTTTTACAAATGTATCCTATAAGCACTACTTCATTAGATACTTTGATTGGTTTTGTAGTTCCTTCTTCGCCTTCTGTTATCTCTTGCTCTACTTCTGCTTCTTTTTCTCTTATTTCTTTTGCAAATACTGTAAGGACTAGTCTGCTTCTTTCATTTTCATATGCATTATATGATCTGAATTGTCCTTCTATTTCTACTTCTTTTCCAATAGTTAAATCAAAATTTACTAACAATCTTTCTGATATTGTAATTGGAATTATGTCTGATGTTTGACTTAAACGTGGTACCTCCAAATTAAAAACATAAAAACTTTCACCATATATCTCATGACTAAATTTTTTATCACTTGTAATTTTACCAACTAAAACTAGATAGTTGTTTTCTAAATAATTTGTAATCACTTTATTTCCTCCTTTTTTCTATCGTGACTTATTATTTTTCATTAGACAGTACTATTATACTACTTTTAGTTGGGTTTGTCTACATAAAATGGTAAATTTGTCTATTTTTTTATGTCAAGTACTTTGAACTTTATTACTCCACCTGGGGTTTGAGCTTCAACTATTTGGTTTTTTTTTGCTCCCATTAAAGCTGCACCAATTGGGGATTCGTTTGAAATCTTATTTTCTGCTAGGTTTACCTCTGTAGAACCAACTATTGTGTATTCACATTTTTCATCATATTCCATATCTAAAACAGTTACAATATTTCCTACTTGTACTGTCTTAGTATCTATTTCTGATTCGTCAATAATCTTAGCATATCTTATTTTATTTTCTAATTCTGCTATTTTCATTTCATTTGCAGCTTGTGCATTTTTTGCTTCATCATATTCTGAATTTTCTGATAAGTCTCCAAATCCTAAAGCTATTTTTATTCTTTCAGAAATTTCTGTTCTCTTTTCTGTTTTCAAATATTCTAGTTCTTTCTCTAAATTGTCATATCCTTCTTGTGTCAATAATATTTCTTTATCTTCCATTTTGCATTTCTCCTTTTATATTTAGTTTAATTTTATTATATTACAATAATCTTTACTGTTTGTCAATCTTTAAACATCATTTTTTTTAATTTGTTGTTAATGTTCAGACCCAAATTTTCAAATTAGTAGCTCCACGTGTCGGTTGCACTTTTCTTTTCGTGCTTTAGCCTAAGAAAAGAAAATGTCCAACCGACAGCAAGATGGAGCGGATTATATATTAATTAGTCTGAACTGTAACAATTTGTTATTATTAGTTAATGGTATTACCTTTAAATCCGCTTAATCTTGCTGGATGTAGTACTTTTAATCAATATTTTGAATAAATTCTTTATTGTCAATTTTTCCTTTATTTCCTATAAAATATTCTATACCGTATCTTGTCTTTTAAGATTTTCTCCGATGCATCATCTTTTTTTAAATCATATATTAAAGCTTCATATATGAGTACATCGTTAAATCCTTGTAACTTGTATTTATCCTTCATATATATATTATAGTAATTTATATTTATTCCATTAAATTGTTTTGTTTTGATATTTATTTCGTTGCTTAAATTGATAATTACTGATTTTTGTGGTAAGCGGAACTTATTTAATATTTCTTCTGGAAAGTCCATATTCAATATGATTTTGGAGTTTAATAAATCTTTTTTCTTGTTATTTGATATCTTAATTAAAATTCCTAATTCATCATATAAATAGTCTTGCAAGTTGTTAAACTTTTCTACATGATTAGTTACAATATTTAATCGTTTCACATCCTTAGCTATACTAATTATATTTTTCATATTCGTTTCATCATAGTCATTTACTAAAATGGATATTTCTATTTCTTCTATTTGTTTATTTGCTAATTTGCAAACCTTTTCTACCGCTTGTTTTGCTAGCAGATTAAATAGTTTTCTTCCATCTAAAATATTTATATTTTCTGCATATAAACTGTTTTTTATTATTTCATTTTTCAATAAAGCATTTGATAATACTACATTTTTTGCACATTTTTTATACAAAAGCTTATTAAGTTTTTTAGAAACTCGGTTATTCTTTTTAATTCTTGTTTTATCATTTATAGGTATACATATTACTTCTTTATTATCTATAATATTTTGCTCTATTTTATTAAAAGTTATCTTTTGTTTTAATGTAAGATTTTCATCTTTTTCCTTAATATACAATACGTCCATATAAACACCTAAATATAATTTATATCTAATTATATTTAGGTGTTTTATAAATATTACTTTATTTAAGATTTTTTAGGTTTATTCCAAGCAATAAAATCGCATTTATCTGGATTGTTTTCGCAAATGTAATAATTCCTTTTCTTTTTAGTTTTTCGTATTTGAATTTTCCCTCCACACTTAGGACAAGGTACATCAATTACCTCTATATATGGTTTTGTATTTTTACAATCTGGATATCCTGGGCACGCCAAAAATTTTCCGTATTTTCCATACTTTATTACCATAAGTTTACCACATTTGTCACATGGCACATCTGATACTTCATATTCTAATTTAACATGTTCTAGCTCTTTATCTACCTTTTCTACTACTTTTTCAAATGGAGTATAAAATTCTTTTATTACACTTTTCCACTGTTTTTTTCCTTCTGCAATTTCATCAAATTCTTGTTCCATATTAGCAGTAAATTCTACATTTATTACATCTCCAAAATTTTCCACTAGAAGTTTATTTACTACTTTTCCTAAATCTGTTGGAACGAGTTGTTTTTGTGATTTTTCTATATATCTTCTTGCAAGAATAGTTGTAATCGTTGGAGAATAAGTACTTGGTCTTCCTATTCCCTTTTCTTCTAAAGCTTTTACTAAACTTGCTTCTGTATATCTAGGTGGTGGCTCTGTAAAGCTTTGTTTTGAATCTACATTTACTTTTTGCAAAGATTGACCTTCTACTAATTTAGGTATCTTTTCAAACTCTTCTTTTTCTTCTATGTCTAGTGTTTCTACATAAACTGACATGAATCCTTTAAAAGAAAGAGTTTGACCATTTGCTCTAAATTCATAATCATTCGCATCTATTTTTACAGAAGTAGTATCAAAAATTGCTGGTGCCATTTGACTTGCAATTACTCTATTATATATTAAATTATATAATTTATATTGATCCGACGTTAAATGTTCTTTTATGCTATCTGGTTGTAATTCTATGTATGTAGGTCTAATTGCCTCGTGTGCATCTTGTGCATTCTCCTTTGTTTTATAATATCTATTTTCGTAATATTCTTTTCCATATTCTGTTTCAATATAAGATTTAATTGAAAGTCTTGCTTCTTCTGAAAGTCTTGTTGAATCTGTTCTCATATATGTTATTAAACCTATTGTACCTTTCCCTGGAATTTTTATTCCTTCGTACAAACCTTGTGCAACAGACATCGTTTTTTTAATTGCAAACCCTAATTTTCTAGAAGCCTCTTGTTGCAGTGTACTTGTCGTAAATGGTGGTGCTGGAGTTTTCTTCTTTTTACTTTCTTTAATCTCTTTTACAATATAGTCTGCATCTTTCAAATCATCTAAAATTTTATTTACATCTTCTTGTGAATGTAACTCTATTTTCTTTGTATTAGTTCCATAAAATTTTGCTACAAATTCTTTTTTACTTTTCTTGTCTTTTAATGTAGTATATATATTCCAATATTCTTCTGGAATAAAGTTTTCTATTTCTTCTTCTCTATCTACAACAAGCTTTACCGCAACAGATTGCACTCTTCCTGCAGATAAGCCTCTTTGTACTTTTTTCCATAATACTGGACTTATTTTATAACCAACAATTCTGTCTAAAACTCTTCTCGCCTGTTGTGCATTTGTTAAATTCATATCTATTGTTCTTGGAGATTTTACCGCTTTTTTTACTGCTTCTTTTGTTATTTCATTAAAAGTTATTCTGCAAACTGCTTTCTCATCGATTCCAAGAATATATGCTAAATGCCACGCTATTGCTTCCCCTTCTCGATCAGGGTCAGTTGCAAGAAGAACTTTTTTAGCTGATTTTGCTTCTTTTTTTAGTTGTTTTATTAAATCTCCTTTGCCTCGTATGTTAATATATTTAGGTTCAAATGTTTTTGTATCTATTGATAATGTGGATTTGGGTAAATCTCTTATATGTCCCATTGAAGCAACAACTTTAGTACTGCCACCTAAAAATTTTTTAATTGTATTTGCTTTCGCTGGTGATTCCACTATAATTAATGTGTCTGCCATTACTTTCTCCTTTTATGTTTTTTATATTGATTTTAAACTCTTGCAAGTATTACTAATCTTCCTTTTGAGTCATCTGTACAAGTTGATAATGAAATTTCGATATTATCTCCTGTATCTCTTGTCATATATTCTGCATCTTCAGAAGTTGTTTGAAATATTTCGTAAATAGTATATGTTAGTGTTTTATTTGAAGTATCTGTAATTTTTATTTTATCTCCAACTGATAAATTTTTGTTATTTGAAAAGAATTTTCCATTTCTATAGTTATGTCCTTGTATAACAATATTACCTGGCGTATTTAATTTGGGATTGCTTGGATATGCAACTGCAACTGCAACTTCTAGTGCTTTTATTGAGGAAGTTTCAAGAATAGCATATTTTATACCTGTCTTTGGTATTTCAATATATCCTATTACAACAAAACCATTTAAATAAGTTTTCTTTTTCTTTGTTGTACCAGTATTACTTGTAGAATCCGTTCCTGTATTTATATTTGTAATATCAGAAATTTCTCCTATTTCATTTTCATCGGTTGTATTATTTCCTTCGTTTTCATCATTTTGCCCATTCTTATTATTTTCCATAAATTCTCCAATAACCTTTTCATTCATTTTATCTGTTCTTTCTTGTTTATACCATTTTGCAAATAAGATAATCCCTATTACTAAAATTAATATTATTAGAGCAATTAATATTATTGTTAGAACATTACTATATTTCGATTTAAACATATTTATTCCTCCTTTTCATTAAATATATTATAACATACTATTTTTACTTTGCACATAGTAAAGCCAAATGTCATATTATTAACATACTTTTACTCCCATTTTTTTGCCACCTAGTAAGTGAAAATGTATATGTTTAACAACTTGCCCTCCGTCTTCTCCACAATTTATTATTACTCTATAGCCTTTATCTAAAATTCCTTCCTTTTGTGCAATTTTATTAATTACGCCATATATTTTTCCAATTACCTTTTCATCTTCTTCAGTAATATCTATTAATGAAGATATGTGTTTTTTTGGAATTACTAATATATGTACTGGTGCACATGGATGTATGTCTCTAAAAGCAATAATTTCGTCATCTTCATATACAATGTCTCCTGGCACTTCCCTGTTTATTATTTTACAAAATATACAATCTTCCATTTTCAATCTCCTATTCTAAGATGGCCTTAATACGCCTTACTCCCGCCGACGAAGCCTCTTCTTTTTTTATTTTAAAAGTTCCTAATTCGCTTGTGTTTTTAACATGTGGCCCTCCACAAAGCTCCATAGATACATCTCCAATTTTATATACTGAAACTATATCTCCATATTTTTCTATAAACATTGCTTCTGCACCTTGAGCTATTGCTTCTTCTTTTTTCATTTCGAATTTTTCTACTGGAATTGCTTGTTTTATATATTCATTTACTAATTCTTCTACTTTTTGTTTTTCTTCATCTGTCATTTTTGTATCATGTGAAAAGTCAAATCTCATTCTTTCTGCCGTAATATTGCTTCCCTTTTGATGGACGTGAGGTCCTAAAACTTTTTTTAGTGCTGCATTTAAAAGGTGTGTTGCTGTATGATATTTTGTTTCCATTTCTCCTGTAGATGCTAAACCGCCTTTAAATTTACCAGTTGAGCCTTCTCTTGATTTTTCTTGGTGTTCAGCAAATTTTTCATTAAATCCTTCAATATCTACTTTTAAATTTAACTCTTTTGCTAACTCTTCTGTTAGTTCTATTGGGAAACCATAAGTATCATATAATTTAAAAGCAGTGTCTTTATTAATTATACTTCCTTCTAAAGAATTTACAACCTTTTCAAATTCTCGCAAACCTTTTTCCAAAGTTCTATTAAATTTAAGCTTCTCATTTTTTAATATCTCTAATATTGTCTCTTTATTTTTCTCTAACTCGTTATAATAGACAGAATACTTTTCTATTATAAGGTTTGCTAGGTCTTGTTCCCAATTGCTATTTATATCAATGTTTAACTTTTTAGCATATCTTATTGTTCTTCTAATTAATCTTCTTAAAATATATCCTTGGTCTGTATTAGAAGGCTTAATTCCTGCATTATCTCCACTTATCATAACTATTGCTCTTATATGGTCTGCAATAATTCTCATACTTCTTTTATTTTTTTCATCTTGATAAGATAAACCAGATATTTCTTCTATCTTCTTAATTACATCACTCCAAACTGATGATTCATAATTATCGGTTTTTCCTTCTAATATTGCAGTTACTCTTTCTACTCCAAGTCCTGTATCAACATTTTTATTTTTTAGCTGAGAGAAAGTATTATCTTGTTCATGATTATATTGCATAAAAACATTATTCCATATTTCTACCCAATTTTCATCATCTGGGTTAAACACTTCTGGAACTTCTTCTTCACTTCTCCAATAAAATATTTCTGTATCAGGTCCACAAGGTCCTAATGATTCCATATTTGGCCACCAATTATTTTCTTCTCCTAAATATGCAATTCTTTCTTTTTTTATTCCGTGTTTCATCCAAAGCTCCGCAGTCTCGGTATCTGCCGGCACTATATCATTTCCTTTGAAAACTGTTATTGCTAATCTTTCTTGTGGTATATTTAATTTCTTTGTTAAAAATTCAAAACTCCAATCAATTGCTTCTTCTTTAAAATAATCTCCTAAAGACCAATTTCCTAACATTTCAAAAAATGTATGATGTGTTTTATCTCCAATTGAATCTAAATCATTTGTTCTAAAACATTTTTGAACATCTGCTAATCTTTTTCCTTCAGGATGAGTTTCTCCCTTTAAATATGGTACTAATGGTTGCATTCCTGCAGTATTAAATAAACAGGTTGGATCATTTTCTGGGATTATTGGTGCACTTGGTATAATTTTATGACCTTTACTTTTGAAAAATTGTAAGAATTCTTTTTTTAAATCTATTGTTTGCATTAACTTTCCTCCTTAATAATATGTTTATTATACATTTTTTATATACCTATTTTCAAGTAATTTTTGAATTTTTTGTCATATTTATGTATAAAAAATTTTGCTACGCAAATAATATTTTTAAATTTACTTTGTAAAAGGAGGTACAATATTTTGAAAGCAACTGGAGTAGTTAGAAGAATAGATGATTTAGGAAGGATTGTTATACCTAAAGAAATAAGGAAAACTCTTAGAATTAAAGAGGGTGACCCTCTTGAGATTTTTACAGATAAAGAAGGTGAAGTAATCTTAAAGAAGTACTCTCCCATAGGAGAATTATCTGAATTTGCTACAGGATATGCTGAAACACTTTCTAAAACTACAGGGCATATTGCTTGCATAACTGATAAAGATTCTGTAATTGCCGTATCTGGTGGTTCTAAAAAAGAATTTTTAGAGCAAGCATTAAGTCCTGAGCTTGAGAAAATAATCGAAAATAAAGAAGTTTATACAAGCAACAATAATAATCAAACTGCATTACCTATTACTCAAAATGATAATAAAGATAGGCGTTATAATTCACAAGTTATTTACCCTATTGTTTCAGATGGTGATGTTATTGGTAGCGTTATATTGTTATCAAAAGAACAAAATACTAAAATGGGAGATATTGAGCTAAAGGTTGTTCAATCTGCAGCTGGTTTTTTAAGTAGTCAAATGGAAATTTAAATTTGCGTTCGAATAGGTTTCTAAATACAGCAGTTTCTTAGTGGATGTAGCATTTTTTCTTTTCAAACCTGAATAGAAAAGAAAATGTCCTACATCCCGCAAGATAGAGAGGATTTAATAAATAATAACCACTGTTCGAACTTTTTTTTCGTTTTTGCTTGCATATTTTGTTTTTCCGTGTTAAAATGTTTAGAGTAATATTTTATTTTGACTTTAAGGAGGTGCAAAATATGCCAAACATTAAATCTGCAATCAAAAGAGTTGACGTTATCGAAAAGAAAACTTTAAAAAATAATATGATTAAATCTGAATATAAAACAGCTGTTAAGAAATTTGAAGCTGCAGTTGCTGAAGGAAACAAAGAAAATGCTCAAGAACTTTTTAAGAAAGCAACACAAAAAATAGATGGAGCTTGTTCCAAAGGTGTTATAAAGAAAAATACCGCTTCTAGGAAAAAATCAGCTTTAGCTAAAAAATTAAATAGTATTAATGCATAAAAAAACTGAGAACCTACTTTTTAAGTAGGTTCTTTTCTTCCATAAAATACCATTGATTTAAGCATTTAATTATGTTAACATTGTATTATAAGCAGGAGGTAATTTCATGGTTAAACTTCTCATTGATAATGTAAAAAATATAAATTCTAAAATTTTAAATGCAATATATAAAACTTTGGAATTTTCAATAATTCTTTTTATAATTTCAATATATATATTATATTTATATAATATATATCCTTTGTCTTATGACTTATTAGCTTCAAGCATACTTATTTTTAAAGTTGGTCTTTGCACTGCTATCTCTGGATTCTTATATGGTTTTTTTATACATAAAATTAAAGAATAGTTAAAAAACGAACAAGAGCATAAATTTTGCTCTTGTTCGTTTTTTTAAAGTATAATACAAATTAATCCTCCGGCTTCCCTCATTTACTATTCTTTCTAATGTTTCTTGCAGTTTTCCTTGTGCATCTTCTGGCATTTTATATAATTTATTTTGCAGACCTTCATTTACTAATTCGTGTAAGTTTTTTCCAAATATATTTGACTCCCATATTTTTATTGGATCACTTTCGAATTCTGATAATAAGTAATTTACCAGCTCTTCTGACTGTTTTTCGCTACCTACTATTGGAGATACTTCTGTTTCTATGTCTGCTCTTATCATATGTATTGATGGTGCTTTTGCACGCAGTCTTACTCCATATCTTGAGCCCTGTTTTACCATCTCTGGTTCTTCTAATATCAATTCCTCCATTGTTGGCATAACTATTCCATAACCTTTTTGTTTTACTTCTTGAAGAGCCATAGATACTTTGTCGTATTCCTTCTTTATATCAGATAACCTGGTTATTGTACCAAACAACTCTGCCTCACTATTTACTTCTACTCCTGTAATTTGAGTTAATACTTGGTAAAATAAATTTTCTTTTAAAGCAATTTCTATATCAATAGAGCCATTTCCTAGATTTATGCCATCAATATTTGCTTTTAATATTATTTCTGTTTGTGATATTTTTGTCATTCCTAAATTGATGTCTTTAATTACTCTTGTTTGATTAAATGCATTTTTTATAGCATTATATAGTTCCTGTTTTAATGAATGAGTTTCACTTAAGCCTTCTATCCAACCAGGCATTTTTATATTTATTCTTTCTATTGGAAATTCATAAAGAATCTTGCCAAATATTTTATTTATATCCTCTTGGCTAAGCATTGTACAATTGGTTGGAATAACTGCTACATTATATTTTGTTTCTAACTCTTCTGCAAGTAATTTTGTTTCTTCTGAGTTTGGCATACTTGTGTTTAAAACAATTACAAAAGGTTTATTCATTTCCTTTAATTCATTTACGACTCGTTCTTCTGCTTCTATATAATCTTCTCTTGGGATCTCTGTTATTGATCCATCTGTAGTCACTAAGATTCCGATAGTAGAATGTTCAGCAATTACCTTTTTTGTTCCTATTTCAGCCGCTTCTTCAAATGGAATTTCCTCTTCATACCACGGTGTTTTTACCATTCTTGGCACATCGTTTTCCATATGTCCTAAAGCATTTTTTATCAAATATCCAACACAATCTACTAATCGTGTTTTTAATTTTAAATTATCTCCAATGGTGATTTCTATTGCCTCATTTGGTACAAATTTTGGTTCAGTTGTCATTATTGTTCTTCCGTGCAGCACTTTGTGGTAATTCATCTCTTGCTCTTTCTTTTTTGTAACTATTTTCTATATTGGGTATAACAAGTAAATCCATAAAGTTTTTTATAAATGTAGATTTTCCTGTTCTTACTGGTCCTACTACACCAACATATATGTCACCATCTGTACGATTTGCAATGTCCTCATATATCTCAAGATTATTCATAAAAACTATTCCCTCCTAATACACATAATAACTTTGTACTATTTAACTTTAATAAATGTATATTAGGATTAAAGATTTAATATTACTATTTTTTTGATTTTTTATTATCAGTTACGTTTTGCATTTTTTTTGCTTGCTCCTTTTGTTTGTCTAATGGTAGCCAATGATATGCTGAACAAACAAATTCTCCATACTTTGTTTTATTTTCTTTTTTTAAATTATCTTCTTTCATTTTGAATTCCTCCTACTAATATTTTTTGCTGAAAACGAAAAAAAATACTTAAAAAATTTTTTAAGTATTTTTTCAATATTTTTAAACCTTTTCTTCAATATAATTTTCATTTGTGATGTTCTCTTGTTTATATCTATTTTTCATAACCTTTACACATAGCCAAACAAGTAAACTCACTATTATGTATAATACTATAAAATTTATTAGATATTTTTTAAACTTTTTCATTGTTTCCATTTTTATCACCGATAATATTATATACTATTTACCCTTGTTTGTAAAGTCTATCAAAACCTTAACATTTTCCTATTACCTTTTTTTCGACAAGATAAAAAATATGTATATATGTCAATGTGCCAAAATTCCCCGTCCCTGTTGGCACCTGTTGGCATTTTTCTTATAAAATCTTAACATTTTCCTTGCCTAAAATATCATAAAATTCTTTTAAGATGTCTTCTGTTAGGTATATTGCTCCACATGGTTTTGTTATTCCATTTTCTACTACTTGTACCAATATGTTGTTTTTTTCACCTGCAAAAAATCTTATTGCTCCTCTTAATTTTTCTTTTTGTTCTTCAGTTGCATTAGTGATTTCTAGGTTTAATATTTTAGGTGTATTTTTTTGTTTAGTTTCTTCCTGCACTTCTTTAGATAATGATATAATTCTGTTTGCAACTATTTTGGGTTCTTCATCTTCTCTTACACTAAGTCTTCCTTCTACTAAAACAATATTGTCTTCTACTATATTTACCATGTCTCTTGCATAACAACTATCAAATGCAATTATCTCTGTGCTTCCATATAAATCTTCTACTGTCAAAAATGCCATTAATGTATTTTTTTTAGTGTATTTTTTCTTTATAGCAGTTATTATTCCTGCATATTTAACTATTTTTCCATCTTGATTTTCTTCTTGATTTTGCATTTTTAATGTGTTTATTGTTGCTACCTTTTTTATTGCATCTATATATTTATCTAATGGATGACCTGATATATAAATTCCCAGCATTTCTTTTTCTAGGCTTAATAATTCTTTTTCTTGTAATTCTGGAAGTTCTTTATATGAATACTTATTTTCTTCTAAATTTTCATCTTTAGAACCTATATCAAATATTGATACTTGCCCTTGTATGTTCTTTTTCGTAGCATTTCCGATTGTATCTAATATTCCCTCATAAGAAGCTATAAGTGTTGCACGATTTTTCCCAAACTCATCAAATGCTCCTGCTTTTATTAAGCTTTCGATACATTTTTTGTTTACTGCTTCTCCTGATATCCTTTCACAGAAATCTGTAAAACTTTTATATTCTCCTCTTTCTTTTCTTTCTTTTACAATAAGCTCTACTGCGCCAATTCCTACATTTTTTATACTACCCAATCCAAATCTTATAGTATTCCCGTAAACAGCAAATTTAGTATAACTTTTATTTATACTAGGACTTAATATCTCTATATTTAACCTTTTACATTCATTTATATATTCTGGTACTTTATCTAAGTTGCCTAAAAAGCTGTTTAGGGTCGCTGCCATAAATTCTGGTGGATAATATGTTTTTAAATATGCTGTTCTGTATGATACAACTGCATATGCTGCTGCATGAGATTTGTTAAAAGCATATTTTGCGAATTCTGCCATTTCATCAAATATTTTATTTGCAGATGCTTCATCTATTCCATTTCTAATACATCCCGGAATTATAATATTTCCATTTTCATCTGTTTGCCCATGTATAAAATATTCTCTTTCTTTTGCCATTACATCTAGTTTTTTCTTACCCATTGCACGCCTTACTAAATCTGCTCTTCCTAGTGAATAACCTGCCAAATCTCTTACTATCTGCATTACTTGTTCTTGATATACCATACAACCATACGTTACATTTAATATCGGCTCTAATGCTGGATGTGTATATTCTACATGTTCTGGATTTAACTTGTTTTTTATATATCTTGGTATTTGATCCATTGGTCCTGGTCTATATAATGATACTCCAGCAATTATATCTTCTAAGCTATCTGGTTTTAATTCCTTCATAAAGCTTGTCATTCCTGGACTTTCAAATTGAAATACGCCTGAAGTATAGCCACTTTGCCAGGTTTTCTCAAATACTTTTTTATCATTCATTGCGCTATCTATTTCAACATCAATTCCTCTACATTTTTTTACTAATTTTATTGCATCAGATATAACTGTTAATGTTCGTAATCCTAAGAAGTCCATTTTTAGCAATCCTAGTTCCTCTAGTGTTGTCATTATATATTGTGTTGATATTGTACCTTCATTTACATATAATGGTACATATTCTATGACAGGATCTTTTGTAATAACTATACCACAAGCATGTGTTGATGCTTGTCTTGGCAAGCCTTCTAGCCCCATTGCTATATCTAATAATTCTTTTATTTTAGCATCTGTTTCATATAAGCTCGCAAGCTCTGCATTTTGTTCTAATGCTTTTTTGATTGTAATATGTAATTCCATTGGTATCATTTTTGCAAGTTTATCTGCCTCTGCATATGGCACATCTAAAGCTCTTGCAACATCTCTTATTACCATTCTTGCAGACATAGTACCAAAGGTTATTATTTGAGAAACATGATCTTGACCATATTTTTTTGCTACATAATCTATTACTTCTCCTCTTCTTTCATAGCAAAAATCTATGTCAAAATCGGGCATGCTTACTCTTTCTGGATTTAAAAATCTTTCAAAAAGTAAATTGTATTTTATTGGATCAATATCTGTTATTCCTACTGCATAAGCTGCAATAGAACCTGCTCCAGAGCCACGACCTGGTCCTACAGGTATTCCTTGAGATTTAGCATAATTTATAAAGTCCCAAACTATAAGGTAATAGTCAACATATCCCATTTTTTCAATAACAGATAATTCAAATTCTAATCTATCTAATACCTCTTTAGTAGGATTTTCGCCATATCTTTTCTTTATGCCTTCATAACATAATTTTCTGAAAAATTCACTATGTGTTTTAAATTCTTCTGGGACATCATAATTTGGAAGTTTTGTGTTTCCAAACTCAAAATCGAAATTACATTTTTCTGCAATTTTTACCGTATTTTCAATTGCTTCTGGCACATTTTGAAAATATGAACTCATTTCTTCTGGAGATTTTAAATAGAATTCATCTACCTGCATTCTCATTCTATCTTCATCAGACATCTTTTTCCCTGTTTGAATACAAAGTAAAACCTCGTGGTTAAAGCTATCTTCTTTTTTTAGGTAATGTGCATCATTTGTCGCAACAAGCGGAATGTCAAGTTCTTTTGAAAGCTCTATTAATTTTTGATTTGCAAGTACTTGCTCTGGCAATCCATTTGGCTGAATTTCTAAATAGTAATCATCTTTAAATAAATTCTTATGCCATAATGCTATTTTCTTTGCCTCTTCCATATTGTTTTGTAAAATAGCCCTATTTACACTACCTGCAAGACATGCACTTAAACAAATAAGTCCTTCATGATACTTTTCTAAAACCTCTAAATCAATTCTAGGTTTATAATAAAATCCTTCAGTAAAACCTATAGATACTAATTTTGCTAAGTTTTTATATCCTGTTTCATTTTTTGCAAGCAAAATTAAATGATAATAATGATTATCTATATTTGCTTCTTTATCAGTCCTGCTTCTTGGTGCAACATACACCTCTGAACCAATAATAGGTTTTACTCCATTTTTTTTACATTCTTTATAAAAATCTACTGCACCGAACATAACCCCATGGTCAGTAAGAGCAATAGCATCCATTCCTAGTTCTTTTGCTCTTACCGGTAAATCTTTTATTCTATTTGCCCCATCTAAAAGGCTAAATTCACTATGTACATGTAAATGAACAAAATCTTTCATTTTTAATCTCCATTTTGTTATTTTGTTTTTCTATTCTTTTGTAGTTGAACCAAATCCGCCTTCTCTTACTGCCTCAGCAGAATCTTCATCTGCTACCAAATATTTTTGAAATATTGCTTGTCCTATGGCGTCTCCTTTTTTTATCTCAATATCTTCTTCTTTTATATTGTAAAATGCGAACATAATGTGTCCGTCATTATCTTTATTGCCATAATAATCGCTATCTACTACACCTATACTGTTTGCAAGAATTAGTCCTTTTTTGCCTGGATTAGAGCTTCTGTTGGCTAAAATAAGTACTTCATCTTCTCCCATATATGCTTTTACACCTGTTTTTACCAGTGTAGGTTTCATACCTTTTTTAAAGCTTGGAATTACTGTGTCTTCTGCTGCTTCTACATCATACCCTGCTGAATATTTTGTTTTTCTTTCTGGCAAATTTATATTCCAATCTTCAAATCCTTTTGCTACTTCAAATCCTCTTTTTTTCTCCATTTTTAATCTCATTCCTTTCAAATTTTTCAACTAATATCTTGTATCAAATCATTTCATATCATAATATATTATATTATAAAGGTTCTATTTTTTGCAAGCCTTTAAATTTAATATTTTAAAAGGTGAAAAATATGCTACTTTTTACATTAGATAGTCTTCCTCTTAATTATTGTGGCATAGTTAAAAATATACGATGTGCTCCTAATACTAAAAGAAGGCTTTTAGATTTAGGACTTGTAAAGGACACTAAAATCACACCCATTTTAAATAATCCTATGGGTGACCCTGTTGCTTATGAAATCAGAGGAAGCACAATTGCACTTAGAAAAGAAGATTCAAAACTAATAGATGTTACAATTAATTTGTAACATCTATTAGTTTTTCTTCATATATTACAATAAGATTGGGGGAACTATGGGACTTACAAAAAATTCTACTGGTAACAGTTTATTAAATAATGATATTTTAGTTAAAAATAATTTTGATTATAAGATTGCTATTGCTGGGAATCCAAATGTTGGGAAAAGCACTATTTTCAATGCTTTAACAGGAATGCATCAACATACTCGGAAATTGGCCACGGAAAAACCGTTGAAAATGCTTCTGGCATTTTTTCTTACCATAATAAAAATTTTCTTTTAGTTGATATTCCTGGTACATATTCTATTATGTCTAATTCCGAAGAAGAAGAAATCGCAAGAGATTTCTTATGTTTTGGAGATTCTCAAGCTACACTTGTAATTGTCGATGCAACATGTTTGGAGAGAAATCTTAATTTAGTATATCAAATTTTGGAAATAACAAATAATGTAATTGTGTGTGTAAACTTATTAGATGAAGCTAAAAAGAAAGGTATAAATATTAATTTAAAGCTTTTAAGTAAAATCTTAGGTGTTCCTGTTGTTGGCACTGTTGCAAGGAAGAAAAAATCTTTAAATAACTTGATTTCTGTAATGTATAAAGTTTGCTCAGGCACCATAAAATGCAGTCCAAATCCGGTTAAATATAATGATGATATTGAAAAAGTAGTGTCTAAATTATTACCTATTGTAACTAACATTTTGCCAAAACAATATTTATATCTTTCAAAATGGATTACTATGAAAATAATTGATGGAGATAAAAAGATTTTATCTTCTATTGAAAACTTTACCTCTACAAATCTTCATATTGCATCTATTGTTAAGGTTTTAGAAAACATTAATTTAGATATTTCTACTAATTTTTCTTTTAGGGATTCTGTAATTTCTAATATAATTGCTACTGCTGAAACTGTAGCTTTAAAGGTATGCTCTTTCGAAAAAGAAAATTATAATTTACAAGATATTAAAATAGATAAAATTCTAACGTCAAAATCTTTAGGTTTTCCTATAATGATTATATTTTTAGGTATAATATTTTGGATTACTATTGTTGGGGCAAATTATCCTTCAGAATTACTTTCAAAACTTTTTAGTTATATACAAGAAAAGTTAGTTTTACTCTTTGATTTTCTAAAAATTGCTCCTTGGCTCAAAGGAGTATTAATAGATGGAATGTACAAAACTGTGAGTTGGGTAGTCGCTGTAATGCTACCACCTATGGCAATATTTTTTCCCTTATTTACTTTACTTGAAGATTTAGGATATCTTCCACGTATTGCATTTAATTTAGACAAATGTTTTAAAAAAGCTTGTAGCTCCCGGAAAGCAAGCTCTAACTATGTGTATGGGATTTGGATGTAATGCTTGTCGGAGTAGTAGGTGCTAGAATTATAGATTCTCCTCGTGAAAAGCTTCTTGCAATACTGACAAATGTATTTGTGCCTTGTAATGGTCGTTTTCCATTTTTAATTACTGTCGCAACAATTTTTATATCAAGTTATTTTAATAGCAATTTTTCTTCCATTATTTCCACTATGGTCGTTTTAGGAATTGTTTTACTTGGTATATTTTTAACAATCTTAGTATCCAAAATATTATCAAAAACTATTTTAAAAGGTGTACCTTCTTCATTTATACTAGAGCTTCCACCTTACAGGAAGCCACAAGTAGGAAAAATCTTAGTAAGGTCGCTTTTTGATAGAACTTTATTTGTGCTTCGGAAGAGCCGTTTCAGTTGCTGCGCCTGTTGGTATTGTTATTTGGATTTTTGCAAATCTTAATATAAATGGAATAAGTATTCTTTCACATGTTGCTTTATTTTTAGACCCATTTGCAAAACTTATGGGACTTGACCGGCTATATTCTTACTGCTTTTTTACTTGGAATGCCTGCAAATGAAATAGTTTTGCCAATTATTTTAATGGCATACATTAACCATGGCACATTAGTTGACTTAGGTTCCACATCTTCTATTGGCGAAATTTTAAAAAATAATGGGTGGACATTGCTTACTGCAATTAATGTTATGATTTTTACATTACTACATTTTCCTTGTACGACAACATTAATAACAATAAAAAAAGAAACGAACAGTCTAAAATGGACTATTTATTCCTTTTTAATACCAACTATTTTAGGAATTCTTGTTTGCATGACGACAACATTGTTTTATAATATACTGGTTTAAAACAAATGGGTGGAACAAAGCTTCTGTCCACCCATTACATCTTTATTTACTTACATACACTAGTTTATCATCTTTTATAGTAAGCGATACTTTGTCTCCTTCTTTTATCTTTCCATCAAGTATGTCTTCTGCAAGTTTATCTTCTAGTATATTTTGTATAGCCCTTCTTAGTGGTCTTGCACCATATGTTGTATCTGTTCCGTGCTTTACAATATATTGTTTTACCTTTTTATCTACTTTTATTTGAATGTTTTGCTCACTCATTCTCTTTATTACTTCAGATATCATTATGTCTGCTATTTTTTCTAGTTCCTCTTCTGTTAGTTTATGGAACACTATTATTTCATCTATACGGTTTAATAGCTCTGGTCTAAAGTTTTTCTTTAATTCTGACATTACTTCATTTTTAATTATGTTATATTCTTTTTCTTTATCTTCTTCTTTAATAAATCCCAGAGATTTTTGTTCTGTAATTTTTCTTGCTCCAATGTTTGAAGTCATTATAATTACTGTATTTTTAAAGTCTACGACTCTTCCGTGTGAATCAGTTAGCCTTCCATCATCTAATATTTGAAGTAGCATATTTAAAACATCTGGATGTGCTTTTTCGATTTCATCAAATAGAATAACTGAGTATGGCTTTCTTCTTATCTTTTCTGTTAATCCTCCACCTTCATCAAATCCTACATATCCAGGAGGAGAACCTATCATTTTAGAAGTTGAATGTGACTCCATATATTCAGACATATCTACTCTTATAATTGAATTTTCATCTCCAAATAAGCTTTCTGCCAATGCCTTTGAAAGTTCTGTCTTTCCTACACCTGTTGGTCCTAAAAATAAGAATGAACCTATTGGTCTTTTTGGATCTTTTAAACCAACTCTTCCTCTTTTTATTGCTTTTGCAACAGCTGATACTGCTTCTTCTTGCCCTATTACTCTTTGATGCAATGATTTTTCTAGATTTTTTAATCTTTCATTTTCGTTTTCACTTATTTTTTGTACTGGTATTCCTGTCCAATTTGCAACAGCTTCTGCAATATCTTCTTTACTAATAGTTCTTATTTTTTTATTATTTTCTTCTTTCCACTTGTCTTTTTCAGCTTTTAGTTCTGCTTTCGCAGCTCTTTCCTCATCTCTTAATTTAGCTGCTTTCTCAAAATTTTGTGATTGTATAGCTTCTTCTTTGGCACTTATCATTTCTTTTATTTTTTCTTCTTTTTCTTTTATTTCGCTAGGCTCTGTATATGTCTTTAGTTTTGCTTTTGATGAAGCCTCATCAATTAAGTCTATTGCCTTATCTGGCATATATCTATCTGTAATATATCTTCCTGCAAGTTTTGTTGCAGTCTCAATTGCTTCATCTGTAATTTTAACATTATGATGAGCCTCATACTTATCGCGTAGACCTTTTAAAATTTTAATCGTATCTTCCTCATTTGGCTCATTTACTGTAATTGGCTGAAATCTTCTTTCTAATGCGCTGTCCTTTTCAATGTATTTTCTATATTCATTAAGTGTTGTTGCACCAATAATTTGAACTTCTCCTCTTGCAAGTAGTGGTTTTAAAATATTTGCTGCATCTATTGCTCCTTCGGCTGCTCCTGCACCTACTATAGTATGGATTTCATCTATGAATAGAATAACATCTCCAGCTTTTTTTACCTCTTTTAAAGCTTTTTTTATTCTTTCTTCAAAATCGCCTCTATACTTTGCACCTGCTACCATTCCGGAAATATCTAATGTGACAACTCTTTTATTTTTTAAAACTTCTGGGACATTTCCTGCAACAATTTCTTGTGCTAAGCCTTCTACTACTGCAGTTTTTCCAACCCCTGGTTCTCCTATCAAGCAAGGATTATTTTTTGTTCTTCTAGATAGTATTTGTATTATTCTTTCGATTTCAGTTTCTCTTCCTATTACTGGATCTAATTTCCCTTCTAAAGCAGCTTTACTTAAATCGCTTCCAAACTGATTTAAAGTTGGAGTTTGATTGTAGCTTGCTAAGTTTGTTTTTTCACTTTTTTCTTCTTCTGAATTTGGTTCATAATCATTTATAACTTTTATAATTTCATTGTATAATTTTTGTGGATTTACATTTAATTCTAGCATTATTCTAACTGCTATACTATCTCCTTCTCTCATTATACCTATTAATAAATGCTCTGTTCCTATATATTCTGAACCTAAACGTCTTGCTTCTCTAAAGGCATTTTCAATTACTCTTTTTGTTCTAGGAGTAAGTCCCAAAGTTCCTTTAATTCCTTTATCTCCTAATCCAACTAAAGTTTCAATTTTTTCTAATATGTTTTCTTCTGTAATATTTTGATTTTCCAAAACTTTGCTTGCAATGCCTGTGCCTTCTTTTACTAGTCCATATAATAGATGTTCTGTTCCTATATAACTATGTCCTAAGTCAATTGCTATATTATTTGCAATTTCTAGTGCAATTTCTGCACTTTTAGTAAATTTATATGCCATATTATTTCCCACCTTTCTATTTATTTATAATTTGTTTAATTATTTTTGCTCTTTCTATATCTTCATCATAATTATCTAAAGTTTTACCTAAGTATTTCTGCAACGTTGCAGGTTTTGTGTATACTTCTAGTTCGTTTACTTTTGCATCTGTTAGTTCTTCAATAATACCTAAATCTACACCTAATCTTATTTCTGATAAAATTTTTATACATTCTTCATAAGATATTTTTCTTGAATATGCTAATATTCCATATAGCCTATATATTCTATCTTCTAATTCTATATTGCCTTTAAGAAGTATTTCTCTTGCAGCCTTTTCTTGCTCTATTATTTTTTCTACAATAATACTCATTTTCTTAATTGTCTCTGCTTCTGTTATTCCTAATGTCTGTTTAGTAGATATTTTATAAATATTTCCTTTTGCAGATAACCTTTCGCCATATATTCCACTTACATTCATATCAAACCCACTTATAATATTTAACATTTTGTTAATGTTTCCGGTTTTTGCAAGTGCTGGTAGATGTACCATTACAGAAGCTTTTAATCCGGTTCCTACAGCTGCTAAACAATTACTTAAAAATCCAAATTTATTATTATATGCATAATTTATTTCTTTTTCCAACTTTTCATCTATCTCTAATGCTAATGCTAAATTTCCTTTTAAATTTTCTCCTGCTGAAAATACCTGTATTCTAATGTGATCTTCTTCGTTTATCATTATACATATATTTTCTTCATCATTTATTGCAATTGCACCATATTGATTTTGCGAAAATTCTGGACTTATTAAGTGTTTTTCTACTAAACTGTCTTTTGTTATTTTGTCCATATCTTTTAATAATAAAAATTTTAATCCATATCCAATATTTCCTATTGCATTTTCTGTAATAGACAATACTTTTTCAAAGTCATCTTTACGCATTTTATTTATAAAAGGAATCTCTTTTATATTTCTTGCTAATCTAATTCTAGAGCTTCTTACTATATCTGATTTATTTCCTGTTTCTAAATACCAATTTGCCATTTTTTTATCACATTCCTTTCTAATTATTTTCTTTTTCTTTTATTTCATCTCTTATCTTTGCAGCATCTTCGTATCTTTCATCTTTTATTGCATCTTTTAATTTTCTTTGCAATTCATCAATTTCTCGTTTTTTATCATTTTTTTCTTTTTTTATTATTTTTGGCTTTTCTTTGTTTTCATCAATTGTTTCAAAGCTTCCTTTTCTTCCCAAATATTCGCTACTTCCTTGCACTCTTCTTAGAATTTGATCTATTTCATCTTCAAAAGTATCATAACAATCTGCACATCCTAATTTACCTGTATTTAAAAAGTCTTTATATGTCATATTGCAGGTTTTACATTTAAGCATATTTGGGTTTTCGCTAAACAAAGGTAATAAATCATTTTTCTCATATTCTGACAAGAAATCTCCAAAAAAGCTTGAAAAATCAATAGGTAATTTCAAACTCATTTTATTTATACCAAGCTTTCTACTACATTCCTCACATAACATCATTTCTCTTTTGTTTCCATTAATTATTTCTGTATATCTAACTGTTGCTTCATTTTCTCTACAATTATCACATAACATAATCCATTCCTCCTATTCATCAATTAAATTTAAGAGCATATTTTTAAAGATGCTTGCTCTTAGCTCATCTTTTATATTTTGTACAATATTTAGCACATTATCACTTGTTGCAACTTTTAACAATTTGGCTTCTTTTTCAGTTATCAGATTATATGTCAATAAATTTCCTATATATATGTCTATATCGTTAGAAGTCACTTTATTTCCCATATTTTCTATAATGTGCATTAAGTATTCATTTTTTGTTAAATCAACTTTTTTTATTATGATATGTCCTCCGACCACCTCTCCTGCTTTCTACATAATAACCTTGCGAAGGTCTAAATCTTGTTGAAATTACATAATTTATTTGTGAAGGTACACAATTAAACTGTTCTGCTAAGTCATTTCTTTGTATTTCAACATAATCTTCATCACTTAATAAATCTTTTATAAATTTTTCTATTATATCTGACATTTTCATTTAATTATCACTCCTTTTTGACTTTGACTTTCTTTGACCTTCATGTTTAAATTATATCATCACCTGAAGATTAGTCAATCAATAAAAGCACTTGATTTAGTTTTTTTTGAGTGTTGTTAGTCGTTTTTTGTATTGTTTCCTCATGTTTTCGCATTATTTCTTTTTTTGTCTTTCTTTTTTGATTTTTTAGCTTAAGTTTTGGTCTAGAGGTTTTTAGCAACTTTTTATTTTAATATTAAAAAATGAATTAATTTTTGGTTTTGAATTTTAAAAAATCCTTGAAAATCGCTAGACAAAAACTTAAGTCCCCCTGTCTGAAGGTGTCACTTTGTCTTTTTCTCTTGACTTTTTATTATTTATTTTATATTATTGTTTTGTCAAGGAGATTGTATTATGAAATTTTTAAAAATTGCAATTGTTTTTATTTTTTTATTTTGTATAAATTTTACTTGTGTTTATGCTATTGATATGTATCTTAATGATACTTCTAATAATGTTGATACTGTAGAACCTTCTAACACTGTTTCTAATTCTGCTTCTCATAAAACAACTATTGTCACTTCTCGTGAAGCTACGGCGGATACTTCTTTAACAGTTTCTGACATTATCAATATTATATTAATTGCTATTGGCATTGTTATTATACTTTTAGCTGTTGCAATTCTTATAAGGAATAAATAGCATATAATTTAATGAATAAATTTTTTAATTTTTTTGAATAATATTATTGAACTTATTTTTTTAGGAGGTAAAACTATGTATAAAAAGAGTCTAATAATATTATCCATTTTTTTTATTACTTTATTCATAACATCCTTCTCTTTTGCGACAACTAATGAAGTAAAAAATACTATGAACTCTGCTACTAATACTGTTGTAAATGGTGTAGATGATTTGGGTAAAAGTGTAAGAAATGGCATTGGTAATGTTGAAAATGGTATTGAAGATGCTATTACTGATAAAGATAATAATATCGGAAATAATAAAATGACAGCTCAAAGTGCAATTTCTACTAATAATGGATATAATACTACAAGAACTGCAACTGCAGGAACTACAACAACAACTGCTAATATGTGGGTTTGGATATTAATAGCCGTAGCTGCAATTGTTGTCATTGGTCTTGTTTGGTACTATACTGCACAAGATAATAAATAAATTAAATATGTACTTTTAAAAATAAATATGGTATACTAATACCATATTTATTTTATGAAAGGGAAATTTGCTATGAATAATATAATAGCTAAAAATCCTGTTGCTAGACATAATTACACTATTTCAGATACAATAGAGGCTGGAATTGTTTTATCTGGCACAGAAATTAAATCAATAAGAAATGGTAAAGTTAATTTAAAAGATAGCTTTGCTACTATAAAAAATGGCGAGGCTTTTATCTGCAATTTACATATTAGCCCTTATGAGTTTGGCAATATTTATAATAAAGATCCATTAAGAGATCGAAAATTGCTTTTATCTAAAAAAGAAATTAATAAATTGATTGGATTGACTAAACAAAAAGGAATATCTCTTGTCCCTATATCTTTATATTTTAAAGGAAATTTTGTAAAAGTAGAACTTGGAATTGGTAAAGGTAAAAAATTATATGATAAAAGACAAGATATTGCAAAAAAAGATGCCGAGATGAAGATTCGAAGGCTTTCTGCAGATTAGCCTATCATTTATATTCTTTGTAAATTTGGACATACTAACTAAGATAATAATTTAATTATGGAGGTTAGTATGTCTAAAAAAATATATTTTTTTATTTGTTTTAGTCTTGTTTTTATTCTTTGTGGCTGTAACAAGGTAAATGACGTTGAAGAAGAAAATATAAAAAGCAATACTTCTCTTTCTCTAAAAAGTTCAAATTCTTCCACAACAAGGCTTTCAGCATCAAAAAAAGAGTCCGAGCTTTTAGCCGAATTTACTACAACTATTTATGATACTTCTGATGATAGAGAAACAAATATGACTATTGCCTGTAATACTTTAAGTGGCACAGTAGTAAAAGCTGGTGAAACCTTTTCTTTCTGCGATACTTTAGGTCCTGCAAAGCCTGAAGATGGATATAAAAAAGCTGATGTGCTTGATGCTGATGGTGAGATTATTCAAGAATATGGTGGTGGTAAATGCCAAATAAGTACAACATTATATAATGTTGTTTTACAAATTCCTAATTTAGTAGTTGTAGAAAGGCATCCTCATAGCAAAGAAGTTGCATATATAGAAACTGGTAAAGATGCTGCTGTTTCTTATGGTAGCGTAGATTTTAAGTTTAGAAATGATAATCCTTATGATATTGTAATTGATGCTGTTAATAATTTGGACACAATATATGTTAAAATTTCCAAAATATAATTCTATTTTTAATCCTCCTTGAATAAAATACTGTATCGAGGAGGATTTTTATGTTTAAAACTTCAAAAATCTTTATAAATCTAATGATATTTATCTGTTCAGTTATTTTGCTTACTTCCTTTTCTAAAGCGAACGATTCTGTTTATGTTTGGTCTGTTTTAGATGAAGAAGCCCTCCAAACTTCTTCAATACCTAATCAAAAAGGGAATTTTTTAAATTTAACTTCTCAAAGTGCAATATTAGTTGAACAAAAAACCGGAGAAATTTTGTATGAACACAATTCACATGAACAACTAAGGCCCGCTAGTGTTACAAAGATTATGACATTGCTTTTAATTATGGAAGCTTTAGATAGTGGAAAAATTACTTTAGAAGATAGAGTTCCTTGCTCTGAAACAGCAGCTGCTATGGGAGGCTCTCAAATTTGGTTAGATACAACAGAAAACTTAACTGTAGACGAAATGTTAAAAGCAATATGTATTGTTTCTGCTAATGATTGCGCTGTTGCAATGGCTGAGTATTTATGTGGCAGTGAGGATACTTTTGTTGCCAAAATGAATGAAAAAGCAAAATCTCTTGGTATGTTAGATACCTGTTTTAAAAACTGCCACGGATTAGATGAGGATGGACATCTTACATCAAGCTATGATGTTGCTTTAATGTCTAAAGAATTATTAAATAATCATCCTAACATCACTAAATATACCACAATCTGGATGGATTCACTTCGTGATGGCAAATCTTCCTTAGTAAATACTAATAAACTACTTAGAAATTATCAAGGTGCAACCGGTTTGAAAACAGGTTCAACCTCTTTAGCATTATTTAATATTTCTGCAAGTGCTACTAGAAATGACTTGTCTCTAATTGCAGTAATTATGCGTGGTGAAACAAGTGACATTCGTTTTGATGAAGCAAAAAAGCTTTTAGATTATGGATTTAATAATTTTGAATATGTAAGTTTAGGTGAAAGTTTAGATACAATAAAAAATCTTCCTGTAAATAAAGGAACTTTAGGAAATGTAGATATAGTGTTTGAAACAGAAGCTGCAACTCTTGTTCCAAAAGGTATGGCAGGTAATATCTCTGCAAATATTGTGCTTCCAAACTCTATTGATGCTCCAATTAATAAAGGTGATAAAATTGGTGAAGTGGTATTTACTTTAAATGGTGATGAAATTGATAGCATAAATTTAATAGCTTTTAAAACTATCCCTAAATTAAGTTTTGCAAATACCTCTATTCATATCTTTAAAAATTGGTTTTCACTCCTTAGATAGCTTGCAAAAAAAGAGTTAGCAATTAAAACTGCTAACTTTTTTGCTTTACACATTAAATTTAAACAACACTACATCACCATCTTGCATAATGTATTCTTTTCCTTCTGACCTTACTAAGCCTTTTTCTCTTGCTTGTACTATTCCGCCTTCTTTTATTAAATCATCATAATTTACTATTTCTGCTTTTATAAATCCTCTTTGTATGTCTGAATGAATTTTGCCAGCTGCTTCTGGTGCTTTTGTTCCTTTTTTGATTGTCCATGCTCTTACTTCTGGCTCTCCTGCTGTTAAAAATGACATTAATCCTAATAAAGAATAACTTTCTTTTATTAATTTATCTAATCCAGATTCTTGAAGTCCTATTGCTTCTAACATTTCCTTTTTATCTGCATCATCTAATGCGCTTAATTCTTCTTCTATTTTTGCACATAACGGAATACATTTTGTATGTTCTTCTTCTGCTAATGCTTTTACTTTTTTAACATTTTCATCATTTTCAATATTTGAAATTTGGTTTTCTTCAATATTTGCAATATATAAAATTGGTTTATTTGTTAAAAGGAATGTATCTTTCATCCATTCTTTTTCTTCTTCATTTAAATTAACTGTTCTTGCAGATTTTCCATCTTCTAATGCTGATTTTACTTTATTTAGTACATCAATTTCTGCTTGGTACTTTTTATCTGCTTTTAACATCTTTTGTGCTTTATCTAATCTCTTTTCAATAACCTCTAAATCTGCAAAAATTAGCTCTAATTTAATTGTTTCAACATCTCTTATAGGATTAATATTTCCATCTACATGCACAATGTTCGAATCCTCAAAACATCTTACTACTTCACAGATTGCATCAACTTCTCTTATGTGTGATAAAAATTTATTGCCAAGGCCTTCTCCCTTGCTTGCTCCTTTTACTAATCCTGCAATATCTACAAATTCTACAACTGCTGGTGTTGTTTTTTTAGCATTATATAAATTCGTTAATTTTTCTAATCTTTCATCTGGTACTGCTACTATCCCAACATTTGGCTCTATTGTACAAAATGGATAATTTGCACATTCTGCTCCTGCTTTTGTTATACTATTAAACATTGTACTTTTCCCTACATTTGGTAATCCTACGATTCCTATTTTCACTTATAATCACATTCCTCTCTAATCTAAACTACAAACTGGCTTAACTTTTCCAAACTTTTTTAATATTCAAACCATAAGCCTTCTGTCTTTAATTCTTTTATTATTCTATTATGTTCATCATTTGTTTTTGTAAAATATAGTTTTCCTGTTTTATCAGCTACAAAGAACAAATAATCCGTATTATTTGGTTCTATTGCTGCTTCAATACTATCTCTTCCAACTGATGCTATTGGTGCTATTGGCAATTTCCCTTCCATATTAGGTCCTCTAGTATTATATGGATTACTTAAGTTTATTTCGCTTTGATATAAATCCCTATCTCCCATATTTACTTTTATTGCATAATATGTAGTCACATCACTTTGTATAGCCATATTTTTATCTAATCTATTATAAATTACACTTGCCACATTTTTTTTATCTTCTGTATTTATTGCTTCTGTTTCTATAATTGATGCCACTGTAAAAATTTCAGAAACGCTAAAATTACTTCCTTCAATTTCTGTTTTATATTCTTCTAAAACATCTTCCATTTGGTCTAACATTTTTTCAAAAATTTCTTTTACACTTACATCCTTATTTTTTAATATATATGTATCTGGGAATAAATAACCATCTAATGGATAATATATATCTTTGTCTTTTATTGTATCTGTTATAAACCAATATTTTTCAATTAACTCATCTAAATATTCTTCATTTTCAAGAAGATTATAAACATCTTCTTCTTCGTTATTTGTTATTTCTGCAATCTTTGTAGCAAGCCAAGGGAATGGCTTTCCTTCTAAATATGTAATTGATATTTGATTAGGGTCGTGAAGTATACCTGTCTGTAACATTTCTACAATATCTTTTATTTTCATGTTTTCTTTAAAATAATAGACACCTGCTTGAAAATTCGAATTTTTCGTAAGTTTAGTATATATTTTAAAAGCAGTTTTGCTTCGTATAATATTATTTTCTTTAAGGATTTCAGCAATTTTATTTGCTCCTGTTCCTAAGTCTATTGTAATTTCCTTTTCTTCACTGTTTTTTGAAACGGGACTTATCGAAATAAAATACCATATCCCTATTATCAATATTATTGCTATAACTAATATTCCAATTTTTTTCATCAGTTTTATCTCCTTCTATTTTACTAAATAATCAACTATATTTATAAAATCTTTTTCTTTAATTTCATCATTTATTTTAACACCAACACAAATTCCTATTTCTCTTAATCTTGGAGTTAATTCTTGAATAAATTTTTGTGTGCTATCATAATCGTTAATATTTTGCAGGTTAAGAATTAATCCAGATATATTGTTTTTATTTAGCTTTCTTACAATACTTGTAATCAATTCTTGTCTTTGTTCATAATCTTTAATAACACTTTCCAAATATTCCTCTATATTGTTATTGCTAAGTACTGCCCACATTTCTTCTTTTTGATTTTCTTCGTTTATAGTAGGCACATATTCTTCTTCTATTTCTAGCATATTCTTTAATACTACATTTGTTTTTACATCTTTATTGTAAAAAGTAAAGTTCCCACCTTCTATAAATAGCTCTTTTGCCTCTCCATAGCTTTCCATATCTTGTCTTAAAATATATTCATTATCTAAAACATTTGCTTTAACATATCCGAAGTACTCCATCTTCTGTTCTAATTAATCTCCAACCTTTGCTAGTAGTATAAAAGCAACTAACCTTATCTCCTACATTAAGCTCTCCTACTACCTTTGATAAGCCTCTTGGTTTATATTGTATATCACTACGGATTGATACATCTGCCTTTATAATTCCTTCGTTTAATCTATCTATTATTACTACATCATTATCTTTAATATAATCCATTTCTATATTGAATACTAATTTCATTTCTGAAATTGGCAAATATATTTTATTATTTATAAGTACCTCAGTTTCTAATATATCTTTTTTAGCCCCATTTATTTCTAATATTTTTTCTGTACCAGAAATAGCTGCAACTTTATCTGCACAAATTATTATTGTTTTATTATAATCTTTTTCATAATAAATTTTACAATTTAAAAGGTTTACAGCATCTTCTTCTGATAAATATATAGTTCCTTTTTCGCTAATATATATTAAGTTTTTTAAGTCCTCTGTAAAGTTAGTATCTCCAATTACAATATTGGTAATGTCTTTATATTTATCTCTTTTATAGCCTGGTGTCATATTTAAAATAAATGCTACTACAAATAGTGCTACTATACAAATTGCAATATTTCTTATAAATTTTAATTTATTTATTCTCATCAAAAAACTCCTATTTTTCTAATTTATCTACAATAATAACTATTATATATAAATATTTTGTTCTTATCAACTTTTTTTTAAGAATTTATTAAAGATTTTGTTACAGTTCAGACTAATTAATATATAATTCGCTCCATCTTGCTGTCGGTTGGACATTTTCTTTTCTTAGGCTAAA
>SAMEA3663269__coassemble_128_pt1 | contig 27020 bp, 28 predicted proteins | sample SAMEA3663269__metabat2_low_PE_035 | metagenome-assembled genome bin SAMEA3663269 (sample SAMEA3663269) | pig gut metagenome | biome: pig gut; feature: pig-associated habitat; material: faeces | place: China | collected 2013
CCAATTTTCAAATTAGTAGCTCCACGTGTCGGTTGCATTTTTCTTTTCGTGCTTTAGCCTAAGAAAAGAAAATGTCCAACCGACAGCAAGATGGAGCGGATTATATATTAATTAGTCTGAACTGTAACTAGATTTTTAAATTTAATTTAAAATGTTATAATACATACAAATAATCTATCAAATAAGATAATAGATAGAGAAAATGATGAATTAGAAAAATAGAAATTTTTGGTTGTTTATAAAGGTGAGGAGTGAAGAAAAATGGAAAAAATCTTAGTTTGTGATGGAGTTAAAGATTTAAAGACATATTTGAAAAATCACAGAGATATTAAAATATGCTTATATTTAGCAGAAAAGACTAAAGAAGCATGGGATATTTCTACTAGTAGAGTTTATATGAATCAAATTGATAATAATTTTGTATATTTACCAGTTAATATAAAAAAGGAGGATTGGGATTCAATAAGAGAAGTATACACTTTAGCAAAAAATGACAATAGAATAATTGCTATAAATCAAACTCAACCACATAAAAGTAATCCTGTGCAAAAAGAGTGGTTTTTAGACCAAAATATACCTCAAAATGTAGACTCTTTGATCAAGGATAAAAATAATGAATTACAATGTTATAATCTAAATGGACCATCATTTACAAGTTGGTTTGAAGATGAAGTAACTAATTTTTCAGGCAACAAAGCAGTTATTTTCGGGGTTGGAGGAGTAGGAGAGCCAATAGCAAGAATTATTGCCACTAAAAATCCTGAAAAAATGTATTTGGTAGATATATATTCAAAAGAGGATATAGCAAAAGAACTTTCTAAAAGTACATGTACAGAGTATTTTGATAATTTAAGTAAAGTTGATTTTAATACAGAGAATAAAGTCATACTAATAAATTGTGCTGGAAAAGAAGGTGGAGATGAGAAAGAAGTAAAAAATGTTTTAGACAAATTAAAAAATATGAATAATATTTTTGTTGACTTAAGACCACAATTAGATATTGAAATAGTAAATATAGCAAGACAATATGGCTGGGATGCATATACTGGATTTGGAATGAATTCAAGAAATGATTATGTTCTATTACAAAAAATACAAGAGACTACAGGTATTAATATACCTTCTTTTAAAGAATTTGCAAAGCTGGTAGCAAATGCATCTTAATTATAATACTACTTTTAAAAAAGAAAATTCAGGATGGTAATGAGTTGATATAATCAGACTTTTATTATATAATAGCATCAATAAAAATTAACTAATGTGGTAGTGAATTAGATAAGAAATATATAAATTGTATACAAAATAGGAAGTGATAGCATGGGAAAAGTAATTTTAATATGTGGTAAAATTGCGAGTGGAAAAACTTATTATGCAAATCAAATAAAAGAGCAAAAAAATGCAGTAATATTAAACACTGACGAATTAACATATGCTATGTTTGATAATGAACAGGGAGAGAAATATATGGAACTAGCAGAACGAGCAAATCAATACTTAATGAAAAAAGCTATTGACATAGTAAGAGTGGGATGTAATGTTATTTTAGACTGGGGTTTTTGGAGATCATACAACAGAAGATACATGAATGAATATTTCAAAAATGAAAATATTGATGTTGAGTGGCATTATATGGATGTAGATGATTACACTTGGGAAGAAAATATAAAAGAAAGAAACAAAAAGATTAATGATGGATTAAACAAGTATGATTTTTATATAGATGAAGGATTAAGACAAAAACTAATTGAAAATTGGGAAACACCAACAAAAGAAGAAATAGATGTGTGGCATGTTGTTAGAAGAAATAAAATAGAATAATAGGAGAAATGTAGAATGAAAAATGTAATATTAACAGGTGCAAGTGATGGACTTGGAAAAGAATTTGCAAAGTTGTGCATAGAAAATGGAATAAATATTATAGCACTATGTAGAACAAAGCCAGACTATGATTGCGAGTTCATACAAATGGATTTAACAAGTGAAGAATCAATAAAAAATGGTTGCAATATTATAAAAGAGAAATACAATAAATTTGATGCATTAATTAATTGTGCAGGAGTACCGGGAATAGAAAAAGTAAATGAAATTACATATTCTTGTTTGGAAAATGTTATGAAAATTAATAGTATAGCACCAATGTTCCTAACATCTCGGGTTAATGGATTTAATAAAAGAAAATGAAGCTGATATTATAAATATTGGATCAACAATAGGATTAAAACAAGGTTATGAAGATCAATTAGCATATACAACTTCAAAATGGGCATTAAGAGGAACAAGCTATAATTTGCAACTTGAATTAAAAAAATACAATTGCAGAGTTATTCAATTAAATGTTGGTGGTATGAATACTAGAATGCATGAAAAGTGTACAGGACAAAAGCTAGCAAATCCAGATGAATGGATGAATCCAAGAGATATTGCAGATATAATGTTATATACATTAAAACTACCTAAAAAGGTTGAAATAAGTGAAATTACAATAAATAGAAAATAAGATTTAGAGATATATGTTATGGAACAATATAGGAGGAAATATGAATTTGTTTGAATATAAAGATTTAATTAATGATAAACCAATGCATATTGCAACAGTAAGAAGGGATAATAATCCTAATCTTTCAGTGGCTTCAGATGTAAGAGTTATTGATAATGATAAGATAATTATTTCTGTTAATGAAATGATCAATACTCAAAATAATATTGAGAATAATCCAAATGTAGTATTAACAGTTTTTGATAAAGATTGGAATGGATTAAGAATGTTTGGTAAAGCAAAGTTTTATTTTGATGGAAAATATTATGATTTTTGTCAAAATACTTTTTTTGCTAATAACGAAACTACACCTTTTGGGGCAACAAAGCCAAAAGGTGCAATGGTTATTGAGATAACGAAAGTAGAAGAATTTAAGTAGTAGAATGGAGAATTAAAGATTGGGAAAGAAAAAATTGAGCGATTCTGATGCTACAGTAATTCAATTAATAGTAAAAAAATATTTTTGGAATATTAATTGCTATAAAACAAATTAGTAAAATTATAACAAATAGAAAAATATATAAAGAAATGAGGTCATAGTAAAAATGGGAAATAATAGAAAAGAAAAAGCAATGCGGATTATTTAACGAAAGGTATAGCTGTTCGCAATCTATAATGATAGCTTATTGCGATTTAGTAAATATTACAGAAGAAATAGCATTTAAAATAGCATCAGGTTTTGAAGGTGGCATAGCTAAATTGGGAAAAACTTGCGGAACAATAAATGCGGCAGTAATGCTATTAAGTTTAAGATATGGAGAAAATGACAAACAGGACACTGAAAGTAAATTAAAAAGAAGAGAAATAATTAGAAACTTTATGCTAGAATTTATGAAAAATCATCAAAATGGTATAAATTGTAGTGATATTTTAACAGAAGAAAAACCAAATGTTTACACAATGCATTCAGAAAAATGTGCAAAAACAGTTGCTGAAGTTTGTGATTTATTGGATAAATATATGTTTTTATAAAATAAAGGCAATATGTATAAGGAGGAAGAGATGAGCTTAGAGTATTTTGATATTTTAGATGAAGAAGGAAACAAAACAGGAAAAATAAAATTAAGAAAAGAAGTTCATAGAGATGGGGATTGGCATAAAGCAGTACATATATGGATTATAAATGATAAAGGAGATATACTTTTACAAAGAAGATGTGCAACAAAGGATAGTAATCCAAATATGTTAGACATATCTAGTGCAGGACATTTATCTGCAGGAGATGATTCACTATCAGGTGCTATTAGAGAATTAAAAGAAGAATTAAATTTAGATGTTAAGCCAAATGAATTAAAATTTATAAAAACAATAAAAAGAAGTACAAAATATACAGAAACATTTATTAATAATGAATTTGATGATATGTATATTTTAAGAACTGATAAAGGTATAGATGATATGAAATATCAAGAAGAGGAAATATCTGAAATTTTTTTTGTGCCATATAAAAAATTTAAAGAAATGGTTAAAACAAAACAATCTGACCTTTTAATACACGAAGAGGAATTTAAAATATTATTTAATCTTTTCGATAATGAATTTGATTGTTAGTAATATGTCAATAGGGATGACAATAGAAAAATATTGAGCGATTCTGATGCTACAGTAATTCAATTAATAGTAAAAAAATGAAGGTGGAAATTACAATGTGCAATGAATTAAAATTTTTAATTGATTTAGTACAACAAGCTAGTCATTTAATAAATGATGAGCTTGTTGTAAATGCTAAAGATGATAAGGGCGATTTAGTAACTAATTTTGATTATGAAATAGAAAAATACATAATAAACGAAATTAAAGAAAATTATCCAAGTTTTTCAATTATTAGTGAAGAATTTAATAATGAAAAAGGATTAACAGACAATTGCTTTATTATTGATCCAATTGATGGAACAGTTAACTTTGCTCATCATATCCCATTATGGGGGATTCAGGTTGCTTGTATTAGAGATAAAAAAACTTGTGCATCTGTAATATACCTACCAGAACTAGATGAAATCTATTATGCAGATGAAGATGGTGCATTTTTAAATGGAAAGCCTATTTCTGTAAATAGTTATAACAGCCATAAAGGGCTATATATAGTAGAAGGACCTAATAGTATATTAGGTGAAGTAAAAATGAAAAAATTGAATCCACATTGTCGCCACTTTCATTGCGCAGCAGTAGATTTTGCATGGGTAGCATGTGGTAGAATTAGTGCAACAAATTTTGTAAAGGATACATTATGGGATTATATACCAGGTCAATATATAGTAGAAAAAGCTGGTGGTGTTATTTATAATTCTACAAAAATGCATATTGCAGCAAATAATGAAGAATTTTTACAAATGATGAAAAACAATTCCTCAGTGATTACGACAGCTTGAACAATTTTCATACAATATTAATTATGAAAGGGGAAAATGATTGTTATGGTAAGAATTGTAGTTTTGAATGACAATAGATGTAATAACAATGAATATGAATTTGAACATGGTATTTCACTTTTTATTGAATGCTATGGAAAAAAAGTATTATTTGATAGTGGTCAAACTGAAATCTTTATAAATAATGCTAAAAAGTTAAATATTGATTTGAAGAAATTAGATGCCATAGTTTTAAGTCATGGAGATTTTGATCATGGAAATGGTTTAAAATACCTGAATACTAAAACAGATTTAATATGCCATCCTGATTTTATGCTTACAAGAATTAGCAGAAGAACAGGTAATAACAACGGATTAAATCAAACCAGAGAAGAATTAGCACGTAGATTTAATCTAATTGAATCGAGAGAACCATATAATATAAATGATAAAATTATATTTTTAGGTCAAATTGAAAGAAATAATGACTTTGAAAAAGGACAAAATTTGGCAGCTTTTGATGAAAATGGAGAAGTCTATCAACATTTAGATGATTCAGGTTTTGCTATAAAAACCGAAAAAGGATTAATAGTAATTTCTGGATGTTCTCATAGTGGTATTTGTAATACTGTAGAATATGCAAAAAAGATAACTAATACTGATAAAATATTAGCAGTTATGGGTGGATTTCATTTAAAAGAAGTCAATGAATGTACATTAAAAACAATAGAATATATGAAACAAACCAATGTTCAAAAGGTTTATTTAGCACATTGTACTTCTGATGTGGTATGCGAGGAATTTTTAAGACAAATGCCTGAAAAAACAGAAATTATCAAAACAGGTATAGAATACATATTATAATTAGTATATTTTATAAAACATAATTTAGTGCAGATTTTGTAAAAAATCAACGCAAAAGGAAGGTAGCAAAGCACCTTCCTTGCTTCTTTTCAAGATTAAAAAATTTAATATATAGACTGTTTAATATATGATTATAGATATTGGAGATGTTAAATATGGATATGAAAGAATTTGAAAATGATTTATTAAGTGGAAATGCTACAGAAAAGTATTTAAATATGTCAAGAGAAGAATTAGAAAAAATATTTGGAAGTGAATTTGTAAAGATTTTTAAATTTAATTTAAAAATCTATTTCTTTTTTTTATTGGATATGCTATACTATTTTTGATTTTAATTGGTTAAAATAAATACGAGGAAGTGAAAAAAATGGCAAAAAAAAGAGATAAAAATAAAATTTTTGTTAGAGTAATAGCAGGAATATTAGCTGCAGCAATGATTTTAAGTGTAGCAGCAACATTAATTTATACGATATTTGCAAAATAATATAAAAATATTAACAGAAGAAAAGAGGGATAAGGTAATGACAAAAAGTATGGATATTGCAGAACAAAATTTATTAGATTACTTAACATCAATTACGAAAAGTCCATTAAATATTATAATATTTATAATTGATATTGCACTTGTTATATTTTTAGCAGTAAAACTCTTTAAATTAGTAAAAGAAACAAGAGTATGGCAATTATTAAAAGGAATATTAATATTAATTCTTATAACAATATTAAGCGACTTACTTAATTTGCGCATACTAAATTATATTTTAACCTCAGTAATGACTTATGGAGTGCTTTTGCTTATTGTTATATTTCAGCCAGAATTAAGAAGAGCATTAGAGCAATTAGGAACAAATAAAATAAGTAAATTTCTAGGAATTGATAAAGATTTAGCAACGAAAACAAAAGAATCAATTTATAAAATAGCATTAGCAACACAAGAGCTTGCAAAAAAGAAAATAGGGGCATTAATAGTAATTGAAAGAGATATAAAATTAAAAGATATCATAGATTCAGGAATAGTGCTAGATGCGGAAATATCACCACAATTATTAGTAAATATTTTTACTCCTAATACTCCATTACATGATGGTGCAGTTATAATTAGTGAAAACAAAATAAAATCAGCAGCTTGCATGTTACCACTTTCAGATGACAAACATATATCAAAAGGACTAGGAACAAGACATAGGTCAGCAATAGGTATGTCTAAAGAATCAGATAGTATTGTAGTTGTAGTATCAGAAGAAACGGGTAAAATTTCAATTGCAAAAAATGGTACTCTGATTATGGATGTAAAAGAAGAAGCATTAAAACAGATATTAATCAAAAATATAGTAACAAAGCAGTTTGGAGAAGAACATTTAAAAGATAAAGTAAAAAAGAAAGCAGAAATAAAAGAAGAAAATAAAGACAAAAATCCATCAATATAAATGATGGATTTTTGTAGTTTTTATAAAAAAAATTAGCAAACTGTATTGACATTTGCTAAAAATGGGTATAATATATATTAGCAGTTGAGAAACAAGATTGCTAAAAGAGGTGAAAAGCAGTGTTAAATGAGCGAAAAAAACTAATTCTACAAGCAATAACAGAGTTATATATAAATACAGCAGAACCTGTAAGTTCAAATGCAATTTTAGAAAATTACGATTTAGCTTGTAGTAGTGCAACAATCAGAAATGAAATGATGGAGCTAGAACATTTAGGATTTCTAGAAAAACCACATACATCTTCTGGTAGAATCCCATCAGGAAAAGGATATAGATTCTATGTAGATGAACTTCTTAATGATGAAAAAATTAGTGTAGAAGAAATCCAATATATAAAATCAATGTTAGAAACAAAAGTTAACGAAATTGAGGATTTAACAAAAATTGCTACAAATACATTATCAGAGATAACTCATTATACTACTGTTGCAATAGGCCCTAATAATAACATAATTCAAGATATAAAATTTGCATTAATTGGAACAAGACTTCTTATGGCAGTTATTCTAACAGAAAACGGGGCAATTAAAGAAACAATTATAAAATATGATGACGATATTACCGAAAGACAAGTAGAAGGTTTAAATTATATATTCAATAATAGGTTAAAAGGGAAACCTTTAGAAAAAATAGATAAACCAATGGAAGAATATATCATTTCAGCAATGAGTGATCAAGCAGATGTTATAAAACCTATTATCAGCCAAATGAATAGAAAGATAGAAGAAGCGGGAAACCTATATTTAAAAGGTGCAGATAGATTATTCGACTATCCAGAATTTACAAAAACAGAAAATGCTAAAAATTTGCTTAGTGTTTTAGGAGCTAAAAATACAATACAAGAGCTTTTAAATTCAGGATTTGCAAAAGAAATCAATGTATATATAGGTGATGAAAACGAGCAAGAAGAGCTAAAAGATGTAAGCATAATCACATTTAAACATACTTTAGATGGGCACGATATTGGAACAATAGGAATTATTGGACCAAAGAGAATGGATTATTCAAAAGTTATTTCAATAATGAAATATATTAGTAAGAACTTAAATGAAAAGGCGGATAAACTGAAAGGAGAAGAGTAAATTTGGAAGAAAAGAAAGAAGAAGAACTTAAAGAGGAGTTAAAAGTAGAAAAAAAGTCAAAAGAACAAATCGAATTAGAAGAGACAACTGATAGATTAAAAAGAGTAATGGCAGAATTTGAAAATTACAAAAAAAGAAGCTCAAAAGAAAGAGATATATTATACAATTCATTAGTTGCAGATATAGTTTCAAAATTTTTACCTGTAGTAGACAACTTAGAAAAAGCAGTAGAAAATAAATGCAAAGATGAGAATTTTAAACAAGGAATAGAACTTATTCTAAAGCAAATTAAAGAAATATTTAAAAATCTTGGAGTAGAAGAAATCGAGACAGTAGGTAAAACCTTTGACCCAGAAGTTCATGAGGCAGTATCAAGCGTTGTAGATGAAAATTTAGGCGAAAAAGAAATAAAAGAAGAATTTAGAAAAGGCTACAAAATAGGATTAAAAGTTATAAGACACGCTATGGTAGTCGTTGCAAATTAGTTATTAATTTTTAAAATATAAATAAAGAAAGGAGACATATATATGTCAAAAATTATTGGTATCGATTTAGGTACAACAAACTCATGCGTTGCAGTTATGGAAGGTGGAGAACCAGTTGTTATTCCAAACCCAGAAGGAAATAGAACAACTCCATCAGTAGTTGCATTTTCAAAAAATGGTGAAAGATTAGTTGGACAAATAGCAAAACGTCAAGCAGTAACAAATCCAGACCATACAGTTATCTCAATAAAAAGAGATATGGGAACAAACAAAAAAATAAAAATTGAAGGAGATGAATTTACACCACAAGAGATTTCAGCAATGATTCTTCAAAAATTAAAAACAGATGCAGAAAATTATTTAGGACAAAAAGTTACACAAGCAGTTATCACAGTTCCAGCATATTTTAGTGATAGCCAAAGACAAGCAACAAAAGATGCAGGTAAGATAGCAGGTTTAGAGGTCTTAAGAATTATAAACGAGCCAACAGCTGCAGCTCTTGCTTATGGAATGGATAAAGAAGACAAAGACCAAAAAATAATGGTATATGACCTAGGTGGAGGAACATTTGATGTTTCAATACTAGATATTGGAGATGGAGTATTTGAAGTTTTAGCAACTAGTGGAAACAATAGACTAGGTGGTGATGATTTCGACCAAAGAATCATAAACTATTTAGTAGAAGAATTCAAAAAAGATCAAGGAATTGATTTAAGCTCTGATAAACAAGCAATGCAAAGGCTAAAAGAAGCAGCAGAAAAAGCTAAAATAGAATTATCAGGCGTAGGACAAACAAATATTAACTTACCATATATTACAGCAGATAGCTCTGGACCAAAACATTTAGATATAACTTTAACAAGAGCAAAATTTGAAGATTTAATAAGAGATTTAATTGAAGCAACAACAGGTCCTGTAAATCAAGCTTTAAAAGATTCAGGATTAACAGCAGCTCAAATTGACCAAGTACTATTAGTTGGTGGTTCAACAAGAGTTCCAGCAGTACAAGAAGCTGTTAGAAAAATAATAAACAAAGAACCAAATAAAGGAATAAACCCAGATGAATGTGTTGCAATAGGTGCAGCAATTCAAGGTGGTGTATTATCAGGAGATGTTAAAGACTTAGTATTACTAGATGTAACACCATTATCATTAGGTATAGAAACTTATGGTGGAGTATTTACAAAATTAATTGAAAGAAATACAACAATACCAACTAAAAAATCACAAATATTCTCAACAGCAGCAGATGGTCAAACAAGTGTTGAAGTTCATGTTCTACAAGGTGAGCGTGAAATGGCAGCATATAACAAAACACTGGGAAGATTCCAATTATCAGGAATTCCACCAGCACCAAGAGGAATACCACAAATTGAAGTTACATTTGATATTGATGCAAACGGTATAGTTCATGTTTCAGCAAAAGATATGGCAACAGGAAATGAACAAAATGTTTCAATAACAGCAAGCTCTAACTTATCAGAAGATGATATTCAAAAAGCTGTAAAAGATGCAGAAGCACATGCTGCAGAAGACAAGAAAAAGAAAGAAGAAGTTGAAGTTAAAAACAATGCAGAAAGCTTAGTATATAGCAGTGAAAAAACACTAGAAGAAGTAGGAGACAAAATTAGTGCTGAAGAAAAAGCTAAAGTACAAACTGAAATTGATAATGTAAAAAAAGCATTAGAAACAAATAATACAGAAACAATAAAAGATGCAACAGAAAAATTAACTACAGTATTCTACCAAGTTTCTGAACAACTATATAAACAAAATGCAGCAGCAGCAGGGACAGAAGGACAAAATGCAGGAGCAGAAGGCGCTACAAATGACGGAAATGTTTATGATGCAGATTACAAAGTAGAAGATGACGGTAATAACAATCAATAATTAGTTGTATAATATTGGCATACCTCCCTGTTTTAAGGGAGGTAGCCGTATCATTATACAAAAAATTATATGTGTATTTATGACTTAAATATAGATATAATTTTTTAAAGGAGAAAGATTTAAAAATGGCAAATAAAAGAGATTTTTATGAAGTTTTAGGAATAGAAAAAACAGCAACAGATGAAGAAATAAAAAGAGCATACAGAAAACTAGCAAAAAAATATCATCCAGATGCAAACCCAGATAATAAAAAAGAAGCAGAAGAAAAGTTTAAAGAAGTATCAGAGGCATATGAAACCTTATCTAATCCACAAAAAAGACAAATGTATGATAGATTTGGACCAGATGGCCCACAAGGATTCGGCGGGGCTGGAGGACAAGGCGGAAATTATTATTCATACTCTACTTCTGGGTTTGATGGATTTAATGACTTCGGAGATTTAGGAGATATCTTCTCATCAATATTTGGTGGAGGTTCTGGCTTTGGTGGCAGAACAAAACAATCAAATGGACCTAAAAAAGGAAGAGACTTAAAATATAATATGGATATAACCTTTGAAGAATCATTTAAAGGTGTAAAAAAAGAAATAACTATTTCAAGATATGAGATATGTGGTACTTGTAAAGGAGCAAAAGCAAAACCAGGAACAAAATCTACTACATGTAAAATGTGTAATGGAACAGGAGTAATTAGGCAAACTGTGTCTACATTATTAGGTCAAATGCAAACAACGAAAACTTGTACAAATTGTAATGGAGAAGGAACTATTATAGAAGAAAAATGTGCAGAATGTAGAGGAAAAGGAAAGATTAGAAAAACAGTAAAAATACAAGTAGCAATTCCTGCAGGAATTGCAGATGGTCAAACAATAGTATTAAGAGGAGAAGGCGAACCAGGTGAAAAAGGTGGACCAAGAGGCGATTTATATATAGTTTTAACAGTAAGAAGACATAGCATATTTAAAAGACAAGGAGACAATGTTTTATGTAATATTCCAATAACATTTACACAAGCTACATTAGGAGCAGAATTAGAAATACCAATGGTAGATGGAACAAAAGAAAAATACATCATTCCAGAAGGGACACAAGAAGGCACCAAATTTACAATAAAAGGAAAAGGTTTCCCAGCAGCACACGGAAAATGGAGTGGAGATTATGTGTTTACAGTAGGAATACAAGTTCCTAAAAAACTAACAGCAGAACAAAGAGAGTTATTAAATAAGCTAGCTAAAACTATGAATGAACAACCACCAGTTAAAAAAAGAGGACTTTTTAGTTAAAACTTGACAAATATGAAAAAAAAACATATAATGATATATGTATTAGAGGGAATTTAAGATAGGAGAATAAATATGTTAGCTAAATGTTGGAAAAAAATACTTATAGTAATTTTAATAATAGCATGTTTTTGGAATATATTTAATAAATTATCTAAAGTTATATCATTTGATGAAACAATATTATCAATAAAAAGCAGTATAAATAAGGCAATTGGGAAATAAATGTTAATGTTCATGCTCAAATTTTCAAATTAATATCTCCACGACGTGTCGGTTGCACTTTTTTTCGTGCTTTAGCCTAAGAAAAGGAAATGTCTAACTGACAGCAAGATGGAGCGGATTATATATTAATTAGTCTGGACTATAACAAATAAACATAAAAAATTTAATAAAATAATTGCAAAAATATTTATATTATGTTAAAATATAAAAAGTGTTTTCAAAAAATAAAGGAAGAGGTGAAGACTTAAAATGAAAAAAGATATACAACCAGAGTACGGAAAAACAACAATAACATGTGCATGTGGAAATGTAATAGAAGTGGGTTCTACAAAAAAAGATTTAAAGGTAGATATATGTTCTAAATGCCATCCATTTTGGACAGGAAATTTAAAAAGAGATACAACAGGCGGAAGAGCAGACAAATTTAGAAAAAAATATGGTATTGGATAATCGAAGATATTTTAAAAAAAGAGTTTCGAATTAGAAATCTCTTTTTTTGTTGCACAAAAACTTAAGTCCCCGTGTCTTAACGTGTCCCTTTTGTCTAAAGTTTTTGTTAATGTTCAGACCAAAATTTTCAAATTAGTAGCTCCACGTGTCGGTTGCACTTTTCTTTTCGTGCTTTAGCCTAAGAAAAGGAAATGTCCAACCGACAGCAAGATGGAGCGGATTATATATTAATTAGTCTGAACTGTAACAAGTTTTTAATAAAAATACCATAAAAATATTGAAAAAATGTTGTTATTATTATAAAATAATTATATTATTGGATAAAAGGGGCAAAAGGGAAATGAGTTATTCTAAAACAGTTGATCAAAAATGGCAAAAAAAATGGAAAGAGCAAGGTTTAAACAAATTTAAATTAGATGAAAATGGTAATAAATTATACTGCCTAGAAATGTTTTCATATCCATCAGGAGCAAATTTGCATTTAGGACATTGGTATAATTATGCACCAGCAGATTCGTATGCAAGATTAAAGAGAATGAAGGGATTTAATGTATTTCATCCTATGGGATTTGATGCATTTGGTTTGCCTGCAGAAAATTACGCAATTAAAACAGGAATACACCCACAAGATTCTACTATTAAAAATATAGAAACAATGAAAAGACAATTAGAAGAAATGGGAGCAGATTACGATTGGGATTATTCTGTAGAGACCTGTATGCCAGATTATTACAGATGGACACAATGGATATTTTTACAATTATATAAAGCAGGACTTGCATATAAAAAAGAAGCACCTGTTAATTGGTGCAATAGTTGTAATACTGTTCTTGCAAATGAACAAGTTGTTGGTGGAGTTTGCGAAAGATGTGGTACACAAGTAGAAAAGAAAAAACTTAGACAATGGTTTTTTAGAACTACAAAATATGCTCAAGAATTACTTGATGGATTAGAAGATTTAGATTGGCCAGAGTTAACAAAAAAAATACAGAAAAATTGGATAGGCCGTTCAGAAGGAAGTCACATAATATTTAAAAGTGAAGATACTGATATAGAATTTAAAGTATTTACTACAAGACCAGACACAGTATATGGAGTAACTTATGTTGTAATGGCTCCAGAAAGTAGTTTAGTAGATAAAATCTGTAAAGAAGAATATAGAGCAGATATTGAAGAATACAGACAGCGTACTTCAAAACTGACAGAAATAGAAAGAATGTCTGAAGAGAGAGAAAAAACAGGAGTGTTTACTGGCGCTTATGTAATAAATCCTGTAAATAACGAGAAAGTGCCTGTTTGGATTTCTGATTATGTAATAGAAGATTATGGTACAGGTATGGTAATGGCTGTTCCTGCACATGATGATAGAGATTATGCATTTGCAACAAAATATAATTTACCAATCAAACAGGTGGTTGCAAGTAAAGATGGAAAAGAAGTTAAGCTTCCATATACAGAAAAAGGAATTTTAATAAATAGTGATAAATTTAATGGAATGACATCTGAAAAAGCAAAAACTGAAATAACAGATTACTTAAATTCTTTAGGATGTGGAGAAAAAACCATAAATTATAGATTAAAAGATTGGTTAATTTCAAGACAAAGATATTGGGGAGCTCCAATTCCAATTATTTATTGCCCAAATTGTGGAGAAGTAGCAGTAGATGAAAAAGATTTACCTGTTAGATTACCATATAATGTTGAATTTAAACCGGATGGAGAATCTCCGCTTAAAAAGTCAGAAGAATTTATGAATTGTACATGCCCTAAATGTGGAGCAAAAGCTACTAGAGAAGCAGATACATTAGATACTTTTGTGTGTTCATCATGGTATTATTTAAGATATCCAGATGCAAATAATGATAAAGAAGCATTTAACAAAGAAATAATTAATAAAATGCTTCCTGTAGATGTATATATCGGTGGAAAAGAGCATGCGGCAATGCATTTAATATATGCAAGATTTATGACAAAAGCATTAAGAGATTTAGGTTACTTAAATTTTGATGAACCATTTAAAAGATTAGTGCACCAAGGTACAATACTTGGAAAAGACGGAAATAAAATGAGTAAAAGTAAAGGAAATACTGTGTCTCCAGATGTATATATTGATGAATATGGAGCAGATGTATTTAGACTTTATTTAATGTTTGGATTTGACTATGTAAAAGGTGGGCCTTGGAGCGATGACGGAATTAAGTCTATTGCAAAATATTTAAAGAGAATAGAAACCTTAATTCAAAAAGTATGTTCTACAAAATATGAAAAAAAGGAATCTTTAGATAAAGAAGAAAAAGAATTACTATTTGTAGAAAATAAAACCATAAAAAGTATGGAAGAGGACATCGAAAGATTTCAATTCAATACTGCAGTAGCAAGAGCTATGGAGTTCTTAAATGCATTAGTAAAATATGAGCAATCAAATGAGCCTAAAAATATGAAAATATTTAATGCAGCAATAGAAACTTATATAAAACTATTAGCGCCACTTGCACCACATTTTGCTGAAGAAGAGTGGGAAAGTTTAGGAAAGGAAACCTCGGTACATAAGGAGAAGTGGCCTAAATTTGATGAAAAAGCAATTCAAAAAAAATCTGTAGAAATTCCCGTACAAATTAACGGAAAAGTAAAATTCAAAGTTGAAATAGATGTAGCATCTAGCAAAGAAGATGTAGAAAAAATAGTTAAAACAAGTGAAGGCTTTAAAGCATTTAGCGAGTGCACTATAAAAAATGAAGTATATGTACCAGGAAGAATTTACAGCATACAAATTATTTAAGGAGTGAAATTAATGGACTATAAAGAACTAGCAGATTTAATATTTCCAGATGCAAAAACAGTAGAATATTACGAGGGAAAATATCCAGAAAGAAATTTAGAAGAAGGAGCATTTGTTACTCGTTTTGCACCAAGCCCAACAGGTTTTATACATATTGGAGGCTTATTTGGAGCAATTATTGATAAAAAGTTAGCAAAACAATCAAATGGAGTATTTATCTTAAGAATAGAAGATACAGACCAAAAAAGAGAAATTGAAAATGGCATTTCACAAATTGTTGATAGCTTAAATGAATTTGGAATAATACCTGATGAAGGAATGATTTCAGAAACAAAAAGCAAAGGAAATTATGGACCATATAAACAAAGCGAAAGAAAAGATATATACCAAGCTTTTGCAAAATCGTTAATTCAAAAAGGACTAGCATATCCATGTTTTTGTACACCAGAAGAGATAGAAGAAACAAGAAAAAAGCAAGAAGCAGCAAAAGTAAGACCTGGATATTATGGAGTTTGGGCAAAATGTAGAACAATGCCAATTGATGAAGTAGCAAATAAAATAAAAAATGGTGAAAAATATATAATAAGATTTAAGTCTCAAGGAAGAGAAGATAGAAGAATTAAACATAAAGATTTAATAAAAGGAAACATTGAATTCCCAGAAAATGATCAAGATATTGTTATTATAAAAGCAGATGGACTTCCTACATATCATTTTGCACATGTTGTAGATGATCATTTAATGAGAACAACACATGTAATTCGTGGAGATGAGTGGGTTTCATCCATACCACTTCATTTAGAGCTATTTAAAGCTTTAGAAATAAAGCCACCTAAATATGCACATACTGCAACAATTATGAAGGAAGAAAATGGTGGAAAGAGAAAAATTAGTAAAAGAAAAGATCCAGAAGCAGCAGTTAGTTTTTATTATGAACAAGGAATTCCAAAAGAAGCAGTAGTAGAATATTTATTGAATATAGCAAATTCAAATTTTGAGTTATGGAGAAAAGCAAATCAAGATAAATCTATAGATGAATTTGAACTATTACTTAATAAAATGAATATTAGTGGTGCTGTATTTGATATGGTAAAATTACAAGATGTTTCGAAAAATGTAATTTGCAAATTCTCAGCACAAAAAATATATGATGAAGTTCTAAATTGGGCAAAAAAATATGATAGTAAATTAGCAAATTTATTAAAAAACAACAAAGAATATTCATTGAAAATCTTAAATATTGAAAGAAGCAATGTAAAGCCAAGAAAAGATATTGCAAAATGGTCAGATGTAAGAAAAACGATTGAATATATGTATGAGGAAGAATTTAAAAACATTACAAATTTTGAATATCAAAAAATAAATGACCCAGAAGAAATAAACAAAATAGTACAAGAATATAGAGATAATTTTTTTGATATAAATGATGATAAAGAAACTTGGTTTAATAAAATGAAGGATTTATCAGAAAAATTAGGGTATGCACGCGAAGTAAAAGAATTTAAGAAAAACCCAGAACAATATAAAGGACATGTGGGAGATATAAGCACAGTCATAAGAGTAAAATTAACTTCAAAATGCAATACACCAGATTTATATGAAATAATGCAAGTGTTAGGGAAAGAAGAAGTTTTGAAAAGACTAAATTCATAATGAAGTAAAATTAGTTTATACTACATACAACAAAGGAGGAAGTTATATTGAAAAGAAATAGTTCTATATTTTCAAAAATTACTACATTTATCTTTTGGATTATATTAATAATTATATGTATTAAGGTTTATAGTGTTTATAAATCATTGTATTTTAACGGTTTTACAAAAGGTGAATATATACAAGGGAATACTGAATTTACAAGAGACAATATAATAAAATATGGAAAAGACCGTAGTTATAAAATGTATTCAAAAGATTATACTGATGCAATGTTTTATAAAGAAATAGATGTTAAACCCAATACTGCATATAAAGTAAGTTGTATAGTAAAAACCGAAAATGTAGAGCTAGAAAACGATAATTTACTTGGTGGAGCAATGATTTGTTTAGCAGAAGAATTAGATGAATCAGTAGCAGTGGTAGGCACAAATGACTGGCAAGAAATAAGTCTAATGTTTAATTCTAAAAACAGAGATAAAGTAAAAATTGGCTTCAGATTAGGCGGAAACCATGTAAATGCTAAAGGAACAGTATGGTTTGATAACTTAAAACTAGAAGAAGGGATTACTAATACAAGTACAACTTGGAAAATGGGATGTTTTATATTAAAACATGTCAATGTAAATATTGATGGAGAACAATATAAATTTGATATGTCAATGAATGATATTGAAACTGCAAGGTCAAATATTGAAAGATTTGAAAAAGATTGCAAAGTTTTATCAAATAATCAAATGGTGGCACAATGTGATATATATGAAGTAGATGATGAAATAAATACTATTTCTTATTCAGAAGAACATAAATATTATATTGGTGAAGATGATATAGAAAAATACATCGGAAATCTTATTATAGAAAATGAATATGACTATGTCTTTACTGTTGTAAGAATGGGAAATGATAATAAAGAAATACCAACAGAAAAATGGATAGGTTTAGGCGGAATGACTATAAATAATATTGGATACTCAACAATTAGAATGTCAAACAATTCGAATAATTATATATACACATATCATGCAAGTATAAATACTTTCCCAGAAGAAGTGTATTTACATGAATTTCTTCATACATTAGAAAGAATTCTAAATGAATATGATTATGAAATTCCAGAATTACATGATTATAGTAAATATAATTATTCAGAAGATAGCCTAAATGGATTAAAAGATTGGTATAAAGATTATATGTTATGCCAAATAAATGATACAAAGTCAGGCAAAAAGATAGGATTAAACTCAGAAGTATATTCTTTTAAACCACCACATAATAGCGATTTTGAGTTCAAAGTGGAAGTAGATTTTAACAAAGAGCCAGCAAATATTATAGAAGATATAAAATCTATTATTAAAGCATTTTCAACAACAGTAGAAACATTGGAAAGAAGTAAAAATATAGAAATAGTAGGAGATGGATAGGATGAAAACATCAGACTTTAATTATGTTTTGCCAAAAGAACTTATTGCACAGCATCCATTAGAAAAAAGAGATTTGTCAAGGCTTATGGTACTAAATAGAAAGTCAAGAACAATAGAAAATAAAACTTTTAAAGATATTATAGATTATTTAGAACCAGGAGATTGCTTAGTAATAAACGATACCAAAGTTATACCCGCCAGATTATATGGAAAAAGAATTGCGACAACAGAAGGCAGTAAAGATGTAGAAATTTTATTATTAAAAGAAATAGACAAAGACTTATGGGAAACGATGGTAAGACCTGGGAAAAAGATAAAACAAGGAACTAAAATCGAATTTGGAGAAGGTATTTTAAAAGGCGAAGTTTTAGAAGTATTAGAAAATGGAAATCGAAAAATAAAGTTTGAATATGAAGGAATTTTTAATGAAATATTAGATAAAATAGGTCTAATGCCACTTCCACCATACATAGAAGAAACTCTTAAAGATAAAGATAGATATCAAACAGTATATGCAAAATATGAGGGATCTGCAGCAGCACCAACAGCTGGACTTCATTTTACTCCAGAGTTACTAGAAAAAATAAAACAAAAGGGAATAGCAATTGCAAAAGTAACATTACATGTAGGAATTGGAACATTTAGACCAGTAAAAGTAGAAGATGTTGAAAAACATGAGATGCATAGTGAGCATTATTATATAAAACAAGAAGATGTTAACAAAATAAATAATGCTAAGAAACAAGGCAAAAAAATCATATCGGTAGGGACAACCTCTTGCAGAGTTTTGGAAAGTGTAGCAGATGAAAAAGGATTTGTACACGAAGAAGAAGGAGACACAAAAATATTTATTTATCCAGGTTATAAATTTAAATGTATAGATAGATTAATTACAAATTTCCATTTGCCAGAATCTACTTTAATAATGCTTGTTTCAGCATTAGCAGATAAAGATTTTATAATGGAGGCATATAACAAAGCAGTAGAAGAAAAGTATAGATTTTTCTCTTTTGGTGATGCAATGCTTATATATTAAAAAAGAAGGAGAATATTATGTCAGAAGCAATAACATACGAGTTATTACATGAGTGTAAACAAACAGGAGCAAGAAGAGGCGTTATACATACTCCACATGGAGATATTCAAACACCAGTATTTATGCCAGTTGGAACACAAGCAACAGTAAAATCAATGACTCCAGAGGAGTTAAAAGAAGAAGTAAAGGCAGATATAATTCTATCAAACACATATCACCTATATTTAAGACCAGGTCATGACATTGTAAAGGAAGCAGGAGGACTTCACAAATTCATGAATTGGGATAGACCAATTTTAACAGATTGTGGAGGTTTTCAAGTATTTAGTTTAAGTGATTTAAGAACAATTTCTGAAGAAGGCGTAGAATTTAAATCTCATTTAGACGGTAGCAAACATTTTTTTTCACCAGAAAAAGTAATGGAAATAGAAGAGGCACTAGGTGCAGATATTATAATGTCATTTGATGAATGTGTTGAATATCCTGCAACTTATGAATATACAAAACAATCAATGGAAAGGACAACTAGGTGGGCTGCAAGATGCAAAAAAGCACATAAAAATACAGACAAACAAGGACTATTTGGAATAATTCAAGGTGGATTTTATGAAGATTTAAGAGATAAAAGTTTAGAAGATTTAGAAAAATTAAATTTTCCAGGCTATGCTATTGGGGGAATAAGTGTAGGAGAGCCAAAAGAAGAATTTTTGAGAATTCTAAAATATACTGCACCGAAAATGCCAAAAGATAAACCTAGATATCTTATGGGAGTAGGGTCGCCAGACTATTTAATAGAAGCAGCAATGGCAGGCATTGATATGTGCGATTGTGTATTACCTACAAGAATAGCAAGAAATCGGAACAGCATTTACTTCAAGAGGAAAAGTAGTAATAAGAAATGCAGAATATGCAAGAGATTGGAATAAATTAGATGAAGAATGTGATTGTTATACTTGCAAAAACTATACTAGAGCATATATAAGGCATCTAGTAAAAACAAACGAAATTTTAGGAGTACGATTATTATCAATACATAACTTAAGGTTCTTGACTAGATTAATGGAAAAGGTTAAAATAGAAATAGAAAATGATAACCTATTAACTTTTAAAGAAGAGTTTTATAAAAAATATGGTTATACAAAAGAATGTTGAGGGAGAAAAAATATGGATTTATTAAATGAGAATAATGGAAAGAAATCGGAAAAGACAACAAGCCAAAAAATTATTTTATTATCAATTATTATTTTAGTATTTTTATTGATAATAACAATTGCTTTAATATTGTTATTGCCGAAGAAGAACAATACAAATATACAAGGAAAAGAAAAGATAAAAATAAATAATGAAGATACTGAAATTACACAAGGATTTGTATTTATTGATGAAACAGGAAAACAATATTTGGCTTTAAAAGAGCTATCTGCTTTTTTCAATTTTCAATATTATAATGGTGCATACATGGAATTTAATGAAGACAAATCCAAATGCTATATAGACGATGAATATGAAATAATAGGATTTGAAAAAGATAGTAATATTATTTATAAGACTGTAAAAGGAAGTAATGAACCAAATTATTCTTATTTAGAATTGTCTGAAAACATAATTTTAAATGATAATAAACTATATATATGTGTGGATGATTTAGCAGTAGCACTAAATTTATGTGTTCAAAATAAAAGTATTAATTCAATTAAATATTTGAAAGATAAATATAAAAAGACTTTGACAGAAAAAGGATATACATTAGATGAGAATAATAACAATTTAAAGGCAGTAGCTTATGATATGATTGTTGTAAGTAAAAATTCTAAAAAAGGAATTATGGATACTAATTTTCAAGAAATTGTTGGAGCAAAATATGATACAATAGAATTTAACGAAACAAAAAAAATATTTATAGTATCGAGCAATAATAAATATGGAATTATAGATAAATATGGACAAACAAAAATAAATTTAATATATGATGAACTTAAAAAAATAAGTAATTCACCTTTATTGTTTTCAATAAAGAAGGATGGAAAAATAGGTTTAATAAATTCCGAAAACAAAATTATATTAGGAACAGAGTATGACAAGTTAGGATATGAAGCAAACAAACAAAACGGAATAAAGTATACACTGATAATTTCAAATGTTGACTCACTAGAAAATGATGCAATAGTAGTTTCAAAAGATGAAAAATATGGACTAATAGATGCTGAAACAGGAGAAAAGATTATACCATGTGAAACAGATGGAATATATGAATTAGAAGAAAATAATACATCAAGATATGTTGTAGTGATAAGTGGACAAACATATAATTTAGAAGATTATTTACAATATCTAGAATTTAGACAAAATACTATGTAGATTTGGAAGGAATATAAATGGATGAACAAGAAATAGCTAAACAAAAAGAATTTATAAATAAAGTAAAAGATATAAACAAACGTAAAAACTTACATTACCATATTTTAACAATGGGATGTCAGTTAAACGAAAATGATTCAGAAAAAATAGCTGGAATGTTAACTGATATGGGATACTTAGAGACAAATAAGCAGGAAGAAGCAAATATTTTTATAATAAATACTTGTTGTGTCAGAGAAAATGCAGAAGAAAAGCTATTTCGGAAAACTTGGAGAATTAAAAAAAATTAAAGAAAAAAATGGAGCTATAATTGCAATATGTGGATGTATGATGCAAGAAGCTCATATTCAGCAAAAGTTAAAACAAAGTTATCCTTTTGTTGATATTATATTTGGTACGCATACTCTTCATAAATTACCAGAAGATTTATACAATAAATTAATAAGTGAAAAGAAAATCAATGACATATTAGATATAGATGGCAAGGTATATGAAGGTTTACCAATAAAAAGAAATGATTTAAAAAAAGCCTCTGTTACTATTATGTATGGATGCAATAATTTTTGTTCATACTGTATAGTTCCTTATGTTAGAGGAAGAGAGCGTAGTAGAAAAGCAGAAGATATATTAAAAGAAATTGAAGAATTAGCAAAAGAAGGTTATAAAGAAATAACACTTCTTGGTCAAAATGTTAATTCATATATGAAAAGTGAAACAAAAGGAAAATCAAAAGAGGGAAAGATTGATACTTTTGCAAAACTTCTTTATGAAGTAAATAAAATAAAAGGAATCGAAAAAATAAGCTTTATATCTCCACATCCGAAAGACTTTACAGATGATGTAATTCAAGCAATAAAAGAATGCAATAAAGTATCAAGATTAGTACATTTGCCACTTCAATCAGGAAGTACTAGAATTCTTAAAAAGATGAATAGAAAATATACCAAAGAAGACTATTTAGCATTAGTACAAAAGATGAGAAAAGAATTACCAAATGTACTATTTTCAACTGACATAATTGTAGGATTTCCAGAAGAAACAGAAGAAGATTTCGAAGAGACTTTAGATGTAGTAAAAAAAGTAAACTTTGAACAAATATTTATGTTTATATATTCAAGGAGAGTAGGAACAGTAGCAGACAAAAATCCAAACCAAGTGCCAGAAGAAGTAAAACATAAAAGATTTGATAGATTAAAAGAGCTATTTGAGAGCCAAATAGAAGAAAATAACAAAAAATACATAGGAACAATTCATAAAGTTTTAGTAGAAGGATTAAGTAAAAACAATGATAACATGCTTACTTCAAGAACAAATACAAATAAAGTAATTGTTTTTGAAGGGGATAAAGATTTAATAGGCAAAACAATCAATGTGGAAATAGTATCAGAACACAAATGGTATTTAAAAGGAAAAGTAGTTGAAGGAGTAGAGAGATAAAATGGCAGATTTTTCTCCAATGATGAAGCATTATTTAGAAATAAAAGAAAAATATAAAGACACAATAGTTTTTTATAGATTAGGAGATTTTTATGAGATGTTTTTTGATGATGCAAAGACAGCATCGAGAGAACTAGAAATAACTTTAACAGGTAGAGATTGTGGACAAGAAGAGAGAGCTCCAATGTGTGGAATACCATTCCACGCAGCAGAAAGCTATATTTCTAAACTTATACAGAAAGGCTACAAAGTAGCAATTTGTGAGCAATTAGAAGATCCTAAAACTGCAAAAGGAATAGTAAAAAGAGATGTAATAAGAGTAGTAACTCCAGGAACAGTTATAGAATCAAGCATGCTAGATGAAACAAAAAACAATTATATAATGTCAATATTTAAAAAAGGTATTTATTTCGGAATTGCTGTTTGTGATATAACAACAGGAGATTTTTATGCTACAAAAATTGCAGAAACCAATAACTTTTATACTTTACTAGATGAAATTGCAAAATATAATCCAGCAGAAATTATTGTAAATAAATTACTATTTGAAAGCAAAGAAGAAATAGAAGAAATAAAAAAGAGATTTAACGCATATATTACAAATTTTGAAGAAGAAGCATTTAGCGAAGAAACAGAGAATATAACTAATAATTATAAAATAGAAGAAAATAATAAAGAAATAGAAAATTTAAATAAATATATTTTTGAAATTACTGCAATAAATGCTTTATTAGAGTATTTAAATCAAACGCAAAAAATTCAATTAGAAAACATAAACATAATAAAAATATATAGCATAAAAAAATATATGGCGCTAGATTTAACAGCAAGAAGAAATTTAGAACTAACAGAAAAACTATCAGACAAATCTAAAAAAGGAACTTTATTATGGGTATTAGATAAAACTACGACATCAATGGGCGGAAGATTGCTTAGAAGATGGATTGGAGAGCCTTTATTAGATGTAAATGAAATAAAGAATAGGCAAGATGCAGTTGGAGAATTGAAAGATAATATTATCTTAAGAGGAGAGCTCACTAAAAGTTTAAAATATGTATATGATATAGAAAGATTAACAGGAAAGATTGCTTATGGAAATAGTAATGCAAGAGATTTTATAGCACTTAAAAATTCATTAAAACAAATACCAGAGATAAAGAAAAAATTAGCAGAAACATCATCTAATTTATTAAAAGAATTATATAATAAGTTAGACACTTGCGAAGATTTAAGTCAGTTAATAGAAACTGCAATTATTGATGAGCCACCAATTACAATAAAAGAAGGTGGACTTATAAAACCTGGATTTAATGCGGAAATTGATGAATTAAAAAGAGCAACAACAGAAGGAAAACAGTGGTTAATAGAACTAGAGAAAAAAGAAAGGGAAGAAACAGGAATAAAAAATTTAAAAGTAGGATTTAATAAAGTATTTGGTTATTATTTTGAAGTAACAAAATCATACTTAAAGCAAGTTCCTACAAGATATATAAGAAAGCAAACTTTATCAAATGGAGAAAGATTTATTACAGAAGAGTTAAATGAAATTGAAAGCAAAATACTAGGTGCAGAAGAAAAAGTAATATCATTAGAATATAATATGTTTATGGAAATAAGAAATCATTTAACTAAAAATATCCAAAGATTGCAAAAAACAGCAAATATAATTTCTATATTAGATGTAATAAATTCATTTGCAATAGTCGCAGAGGAAATGAGATATTGCAAACCAGATGTAGATAACAGTGGAATAATAGAGATCAAAGAAGGAAGACATCCAGTAATAGAAAAAATTTTAGGGACAGGAGAATTTGTTGAAAACGATACTTATCTGGATAGTGACCAAGATAGATTATCTATTATAACAGGACCTAATATGGCAGGAAAATCTACATATATGAGGCAAGTTGCATTAATAGTACTTATGGCACAACTTGGAAGTTTTGTACCAGCAAGCTCAGCACATATTGGAGTAGTAGATAAAATATTTACAAGAGTAGGAGCATCGGATGATTTAGGAATGGGACAAAGCACCTTTATGGTAGAAATGACAGAAGTCGCAACAATACTCAGAGAAGCTACTAAAAATAGTTTAATAATATTAGATGAAATTGGTAGAGGAACTTCTACTTATGATGGCTTATCTATTGCGTGGGCAGTAGTAGAGCATATTGCAAATAAAGAAATATGCGGGGCAAAAACACTTTTTGCAACACACTATCACGAATTAACAGAATTAGAAAATAAAATTGAAGGCGTAAAAAACTATCAAATTGCTGTAAAAGAAAAAGGAGAAGATATTATTTTCTTAAGAAAAATTTTACCAGGTGGAACTGATGAAAGTTATGGTATTCATGTAGCAAAGCTTGCAGGGGTACCGCAAATGATAGTAAAGCGTTCTAATGAAATTTTAAAAGGATTAGAGAGAAAAAGTATTTTAGGCGAAAAAAATCAAGAAAAAGAGAACAAAAAAATTATTTCAGGGCAATTAGATTTATATAATTACAAATTAGCAGATATAGCACATGAAATAGACAAAATTGACTTAAATGGGCTAACACCATTAGATGCCTTAAATATATTATCAAAAATAAAGGAAAAAATTAGTTAGGGAGGAACTTATGAAAAAGAAAATAGCAATTATATCAATACTTTTATTATTAGTACTTGCTTTATCAGGTTGTGTAAAAGTTGATTACACAACAAAAATTAACAAAGATGGCTCAGGAGAAATATCATATACTTATGAAATGGATAAAGCTGTTATTGGAGCAATGAATCAAACAAACGAAACTGCTTTGGATGAAAGAATAGCAGTAGCAGAGAGTTCTGGTTATGAAATAGAAGAGTATGAAACAGATGAAGCAGTCGGATTTAAGGCAACTAAAAAAGTTCAAGACATAACAGAAAAATCATTTATTACCGAAGTATTTAATAGTGAATATGTGGCAGATGAAGATACTAGTAAAATTAATATAAAAAAGACTTTATTTGGTAAGAAATATAGCCAAAAAGCTACAATAGATTTAACTAGTTTAGAAAAAATGAAAGAATTAGGAATGAAACTAACATATAGAGTAGAATTGCCAGTAAAAGTTGGCAAAACAAATGCAAATGAAATATCTGAAAATAAAAAGACAATTTCTTGGAATTTGAAAATAGGAGAAATACAGGAAATAACATTTGTTGCATCATCTATAAATTTAATAAATATGATTATTTTTGTTATAGTAATAGTTATAATTGTTACAGGATTATTATTTATCTTTAGAGAAAAGATTTTTAAAAAAGAAAAGAAAGAAAAGAATAGTAAAGTAAAACAAAGGAAAAATATATAAATAAATAGTATTATTATATATAAAGAATTTGAAAAACATTAAATCATATGATAATATAAATATAATAACTTGAATAAATAAAATTCCCTACGTAGTACGCGAAACAGATTGAAATTTTAGAACCAACAGTTAAGGAAAGGGAGCTTGAAGCTTTAGTTATGGCGTGCATGCTCATTTTAAAAATGAGAAGCCCACAAGTAATTAGGAAAGTTCCCACCCTGTGTAAGAGCAGGTCCTTAAAATTTCTATCATTACGGCTAAGGTGGGGAGATTTTTTTGAACTAAAAAAAAAGTGCCAAAAGGGACGGGGAATTTTGGCACATGTTTGCCAAAAAGTGAACAAAAGGA
>SAMEA3663269__coassemble_157_pt1 | contig 24333 bp, 20 predicted proteins | sample SAMEA3663269__metabat2_low_PE_035 | metagenome-assembled genome bin SAMEA3663269 (sample SAMEA3663269) | pig gut metagenome | biome: pig gut; feature: pig-associated habitat; material: faeces | place: China | collected 2013
GCTAGAATATATCTGTTGTTGCAGCAATTTTGTTGTTGTATACTGCAAATGTTGTTGTTGTATTTTTGTCAATTTTCTTTACATCTGAAGATGCTGGAGTAGCTTTTACATTTACTTGTACTTTTACAAGGTAGAAGCCTTTTTCAATTTTCTTTACAGATTTAAATTTTACTATTTTAATTTTATAAGATTTGTAATTATCTTCTTGATAATCAAACATTTCTTCTAATTCAAGCTTAGCATTTTCAATAAATTCTTCCAAGTTGTCATTATATTCATAAGCAAGATCATCATCTTGATAATCTTCTAAGAACTCGTAAAAGTCTTCTTCATTAAATTTTGTATCAAAAGAATAAGAAAGGACATTAATAGCTTTTAAATCCATGCTTTTAACAGCTTTTTCAGCATTATGGCTGTTTAATGCACTTACATAGTTTTTAATAACTTTTTTAGGTGTTTTTATGCATGAGCATAATACAATAACTACGACTACAATAGCAGCAGCGATTCCTGCAATAAGCATCCAATGAACTTTTAACCAGCTCAAAATACCTGAGAATTTGTTTGTTTCCTCCTCCATACTAAAACCTCCTTCATAAATTTATATTATATTATTATTACAAGTTAAGAAAAATGTCAATATAAAAATAATATTTATCAAATTAACTGTTAATGTTCAGATCAAAATTTTCAAATTAGTAGCTCCACGTGTCGGTTGCACCTTTCTTTTCGTGCTTTAGCCTAAGAAAAGAAAATGTCCAACCGATAGCAAGATGGAGCGGGTTATATATTAATTAGTCTGAATTGTAACGATTAACTATTGCATAAAATACAAAATATGGTATAAAATAAAGAAGAAAATAGAGCATAAGGAGGAAGTAAAATGGCTTATGAAACAAAAAAAATAAAAGAAGGAATAACCATTCATACTATAGAAACAGAGAAGTTTAAAACAAATCTTATAGCAGTATTTCTTACAGTACCATTAAAAAGGGAGACTGTAACAAACTATGCATTAATACCAGCAGTATTAAAAAGAGGAACTAATTTTCTAAAAACACAGGAGGAAATAAATATTAAACTAGAAGAAATGTATGATGCATCATTTGATTGCGGAATAGATAAAGTTGGGGATAACCAAGTAATAAAGTGCTATTTAGAGGCTTTGAATGATGAATTCACTTTAAATAATGAGCAAATATTAAAGCAATCATTAGATTTAATATTTGAAATTATCTTTAATCCATTAATAGAAAATAGTTTATTTAAAGAAGAATATGTAAAAACTGAAAAAGAAAATATGAAAAAATTGATATTATCAAAAATTGACAATAAAGATAAATATGCGTTAGAAAGTTGCATAGAGGAAATGTATAAAGGAAAAGATTATGGAATATATAAATTTGGATATATAGAAGATTTAGAACATATTACTGCTAAAAACCTATATGATGCATATTTAGAGCTAATCAATAAAGCTAAAATAGACATCTTTGTATCAGGGGAAATAGATAAACAAGAAATATTAAAAGAAATAGAAGAAAACCAAAATTTAAATAAGCTAAATCCAAGAATACCAAATATAGTTAAAAACACGGAAGAAACTGAAATAAAAGAAACGGTAGAACCAAAAGAAATAAAGGATATTAAAGAAGTTTCACAAGGAAAAGTAGTTATAGGGTTAGATATAGCATATAATAAAAAAGACTCAAGATATCAAATGGCATTATATAATGTAATATTAGGAGAAAGTGCTACCTCTAAATTGTTCCAAAATGTTAGGGAAAAAGCAAGTCTAGCTTATAGCGCAAGGTCAAATTATATTAGACAAAAAAACAATATCTATATAAGATGCGGAATAGAAATAGAAAAGTATGAAGAAGCCCTAAAAATAATAAAAGAACAATTAGAAGACATGAAAAATGGTAATTTTTCAGAAGAGGACTTAAATAATGCTAAAAAATATATGCTTGCAGGAATAAGAACAGTGCAAGATGAGCAGGACTCAGAAGTGACCTATTATTTCGGACAGGAAATTTCAGGAACGTTTACAACTTTTGATGAGTATATGAATAAAATAAACGGAGTTTCAAGAGATGAAATAATTGAAGTTGCAAATAGTATTAAAATAAATACAATATATTTCTTAAGAAATTAGGAGGGGCTTATGCAAATTATAGAAAATTCACAAATTAAAGAAAAAGTATATATAGAAAAGCTAGAAAATGGTTTAACAATTATGATTATACCTAAATCAGGCATTCAAAAAAAATATGCAATATGGGGAACTAATTATGGCTCAGTAGATAATAAATTTATTGTACCAGGTGAAACTGATGTAACAAGCGTTCCAGATGGAGTTGCACACTTTTTAGAGCATAAAATGTTTGAACAAGAAAATGGTACAAATAGCTTAGATACATTAACGAAGTTAGGAGTAAATGCGAATGCATATACAACAACAAACCATACAGCATATTTATTTGAATGTACAGAAAATTTTTATGAAGCCTTAGATGAGCTTATGGATTACCTTCAACATCCATATTTTACAGATGAAAATGTAGAAAAGGAGAAAGGAATTATTGCACAAGAAATAAATATGTACAATGATTACCCAGAATGGGAAGTATACATGAATGCAATGAAAGCAATGTACCATAATAATCCAGTAAAAATAGACATTGCAGGAACAGTAGAAAGCATAAGTAAAATAGACAAAGATGTTTTATATACGTGTTATAATACCTTTTATCATCCGTCAAATATGGTAATGTGTTTTGCAGGAGAATTTGAGCCAGAAAACTTGTTAGAAGAGGTAAAAAAACGTTTACTTCCAAAGGAAAATGAAGGCGAAATCAAAAGGATATATGTAAGTGAGCCAGAAGAAATAGTAAAAAAAGAAGAAATAAAGAAAATGGAAGTAAGTATGCCTATGTTTGTAATAGGGATAAAAGACAGTATAAAAGGAAACAACGAAATAGTGGAAGAAGCCATAATAAAAAGGCATATTGCAATAGAAATAATTTTAAATTTAATTATTGGTAAAAGTTCAAAACTATATAAAAAGCTATATGAACAAGGCTTATTAATGGAAGAACCATATTTAGATTATGAATTTGATAAAACATATAGACATATTACAATAACAGGAAAATCTACAGATCCAAAAAAAATATTAAAAAATATACAAGAAGAAATTTTAAATTTAAAAAATAATGGAATAGATGAAACAGCTTTCCAAAGAATAAAGAAAATGTTATATGGAAGGACTGTAAAAGAATTTACAGATGTATCAGATATCTGCAGAATGTTCTTAAATGACTATTTTAAAGGAATAAACAGCTTTAATTATTTAGAAAATTATAAGCAAATATCAAGTAGCTATACAATGCAAATTTTAGAAGAAGTATTTAAAGAAGAAAAAACAGTTATATCAATTATAAACTAAAAAGGAGAAACATAATGTCTAACATTTCATTTCCATCAATGAATTTAAATTTAAACATTTCTAAAGTGGCATTTTCAGTATTTGAAATAGATATATATTGGTATGCAATAATAATAGTCGCATCAATTATTATTGCATTATTAATATGCCATAAAAAGGATGGATTATATGGTATAAGTTTTGAAACTATTTTGGATTTTATGATATATGTAATTCCTATATCAATAATTTCTGCAAGAATTTATTATGTGATGTTTAACATTAGATATTATGCATTAAATCCATCACAAATACTAAACTTTAGAACAGGAGGATTAGCTATATATGGAGGAATTATTGGAGGACTAATTACAATTATTATATTATGCAAAAAAAGAAACATTAATATTTTAGATTGCTTAGATTACATAGTACCAAGTCTTGCAATAGCTCAATCTATAGGAAGATGGGGGAACTTTATAAATTCAGAAGCGTATGGAATAGAAACAAATCTTCCATGGAGGATGGGAATATTTGAAGCAGGACTGTATAAAGAGGTTCATCCAACATTTCTTTATGAAACGATTGCCACTTTAATAATTTTTATTATACTTACAAAAATGCAGAAAAATCGAAAATTTAAAGGACAGATAACAAGCTGGTATTTACTATTGTATGGGTTTGCCAGAGCAATTATAGAAACATTGCGAGCAGATAGTTTATGTCTATATGGAATAAAAGTATCTAAATTGGTTTCAATTATAGTAGTAATAATATCTACAATTTTTATAATATATAATTTGTCAAAAAATAGGCTAAATGTAAATAAAACTTCTAAAAAAGAATAATACTGTTTTAAAATAAAGAAAAAATGCATAAAAAAATCCCTTAAAAGCATTGATTTTAAGGGATTTTTATTGACTTTAAGCAAAAAATGTGTTATTTTTTAATAAAACAAAAGAAAAAAGTAAAAAAAGGAGAGTGCTGTAAATGTTAGAAGAAAAAATAAACAAATTGAAGGAAAAATTAAACAAAAGTATAATAGAAGAGGGAGACTACGAAAAAACATATAAAATAAGTGTGGAGTTAGATAAATTAATAGCAAAATACTATATGGAAAACGTATTAACCATAAAATAACGCTAGATACATTCCATAAGATGGAGCGGATTATATATTAATTAGTCTGAATTGTAACGAAATAACTTAAAAATGCTTAAAAACTGTTTACAAAAAAATACAAAATATGCTAAAATATAACATATAAATATGGAAAAAGTTGAAAACAAGCTAAAAATATGTTATAATAAAAAAGATAGAGGAGGTGCAATTAAATGAAAAATAAAAAGATATTAATAATTGCACTAATTTTTTCAATTGTATTATCAATAAGTTCGCTAGTATTGGCAATAGACAATCCAGATTTCTATAAACCAGATGATGATTTAGGAGAAACAACAATATTTTCAGAAATGGTGTCATCAGTATTAGGAGTAATATCAGTTATAGGTATATTTGTAGCTGTTGCTGGTATTATGATTATTGGAATAAAAACAATATTTGGCAGTGTTGAAGAAAAAGCAGATTATAAGAAAAAAATTCTACCATTTATAATAGGAGCAATTATATTATTCGTTCCAGCAACTGCAGTACGATTAATTTATAAAACTACTAAAATTACAGTAGGAGAAGAGTATGCAGGATATTCTGATGAACAATTTACAGAAGGAGAAAAATGGGTTGCTAATTTATATAACACATATGGAAATTTCATTCCATTAGATGGTAATGGAAATATTGATGAAAAAACTAGTACTAATAATATAAAAGATTTCATAGAAAAATATAAAAACAAATACTCAAGTTCTTCTGAGTATTATCAAGACGGAATGGTCTCAAGAAGAAAAAACATATTCAAAGAAGAAAACAGAAAATGGTATAACGCAGGAACAACGATTGAGTATAATGACACGAACGGGGTACTATTGATGAAAAATTTAATAAAATATAAAAGAGCTGCACTAGCAGAAATAGCAGAAATAGAAGATTCAACATATTATGAGTATGTGGAAAGCTTATGGGATAACTTTATTAAAGGAGTTAAAAAAGAGCCTTTTGACGGCCCTGTTTATGTAAATTAGCGAAGCGATAAGGAGGAAAATTATGAAAAAATTATTAAATATCTTAATAATTTCAATGCTTCTATTAATTCTAATATTTCCAACAAAAGTGCTTGCTACTGATATAGATGAATTAATAGGAAAGGGGCAAAATTTTCTAAGCAAAGGTGATCCGTTAGAAAACGTTATTAATGTTAATGAGTTACAAAGCACTTCAAAAAAAATATATAACTTGCTTTTAACAATTGGAATAGCAATTGCAGTTATTGTAGGCGCAATTCTTGGCATAAAAATAATAACAGCAGAAGTAGAAGAAAAAGCAAAATTAAAAGAAATGATTATCCCCTACATATTAGGATGTGTAATTGTTTTCTCAGCGTTTTCAATTTGGAAAACTATAGTACAAATCGGCTCTAACATAGAACCTGTAGTAGAAGAACAAAACGAAGAGAGTAAAAATGACTAAAACTTTTCTATGATGCTGGACATACTCGTGCGTAAAGTCTTACACAAGCTCAAATTAACGACCAAACTCGACAAATTACAGAAATGTGGAATTAATATTTACAATCTGATTACAATTTACTATAGTTAATGATTAAAGTTTATAACTTTTCCTTAAAAATTTTAAGGAAGATTAAATAAAAAAATATAAAAAAGGAGGAAAAAAGAATGAATAAAACAAAATTAATTGCTATGGTTTTAACAGTGATAATGGTAGCTACAATATCAACAATGGTTTTGGCAACTGATATAGGAGGAATTACAATAAATCCACAAACTGATCAAGCTCCAGAAGAACTTACTAAAATGGGAAATAATATTATTGGTATTATACAAGTTATAGGCTCACTAATTGCTGTAGCAATGGTACTTGTAATAGGTATTAAATACATGATGGGAAGTGCAGAAGAAAAAGCAGCATACAAAAAAACTATGATACCTTACTTAATCGGTGCAATTTTATTATTTATCGGTGTAAATGTTGTAAGTATTGTAGCTGATTTTGCTCAAAACATAACTAAATAAAAATTATAAATAATAGATAGAGGTAAGAAGACGATAAATGTTTTCTTATCTCTTATTTTTTGTAGGAAAGGAAATCGCTTTTTCTCATTCAAAAAATGCTATGATTTAAATAAAATGTATATGACAAAAATGTGACAAATATATTAAATTTACATTAAAATAATATTTTTTTCAACATAATCTTCCAATTGTAGCTGATATTTGGTATAATATACATATATATATACTAAGGAGGAATGAAAATGGCAACTCATGAAATCCCAAGAAAAGTAAATGACGAACGGAAGAATTTTGTTTATATTTACTCCTAAATCAATAATTTTAACTGTAGCAGGAGCTACAATAGGATTTATTTTTTACTATATTTTAAAAGCAATATTACATAAAACTTTGTATGGCTTAATAGCTATAGGAATTTGTGCTTTTATAGGATATTCAATAGGCACATTTAAAATGCCAGAAACAAATTCGTTTGAAATAACAAGAAAAACGGGAGGAGAAAGAATAGATGATGTTATTTTAAGAGCTATTAAATTTAAAATGAAAAAAAATAGAATATATGTGTATACAAAGGAGGAAAAATAATGAAAATAGAGCAAATGCTATTAATGGTGTTAATGATTTTAATTTTTTTAATTTCTGTATTAGTTTATGTTTATTGGCTGATACAAAGAAAAAACAAAAAAGACAATAACAGTGTTTCAAAAATTGAAACAAATGGTGATAGAAAAACAAAAAACAAAGAAAATAATTATACCAAATTATCTATATCGAATTTTATGGAGTTTGACAAAATAGAAGATAATATGATTATTCAAGACAATGGAACTAGATATTTGATGGTTGTAGAATGTGAAGGTATAAATTACGACTTAATGTCTAACGTAGAAAAAACTGGTGTAGAAGCTGGCTTTGTCCAATTTTTAAATACTCTAAGACATCCAATACAAATATATACACAAACGAGAACAATCAAAATAGAAAGCAGTATAGAAAGATATAAAGCTAGATTAGAAGAAATAAAAAAGGACGTAGATAAAAAACAAAAAGAATATTTAAAATTAAAACAATCATATAATGCTACACAAAATCAAATTCAAGTAGCTTTGACTGAATTTTTAAGAGTACAAAACATGTATGATTACACTCGAGATATAATAGCGAATATAGAAGCTATAAGCCAAAACAAAAATGTATTACGTAAGCATTATTACATAATTGTTCCATACTATTCTTCAGAGGTGGAGGTAGATTCTCTAAATGAAGATGAAAAGAAAAATATAATTTTTTCAGAGTTATATACTAGGGCACAATCAATAATAAGAACACTTTTTGCATGTAGTATGAAGTGTAGAATATTAGACTCAAAAGAGTTAGCAGAACTATTATATGTAGCGTATAATAGAGATGAATCAGAGACATTTGGTATAGACAAGGCTCTTGAAGCACATTATGATGATTTGTATGTTACTGCACCAGATGTTTTAGATAAAAGAATAAATTCCTTAAATAAAGAAATAGAAAAGAAAGCTTTTCAATTAGCACAAGATACTATAAATGAGATAAAAACAGAAAAAGAAATTGTACTTCGTAGAAAAGAACAATCTTTTGATGACTTAATAAAAGAGATGGCAGAAGCTTTACTAAAGGAAAATAAAAAATATGTAGGAAAAGAAATAACTGAAGAAGCAATAGAAAGAATAAAAACAAAAGAAGAAGGAGGATTGAAAAATGAGAAGAAAAAAACAACAAGAAAAACTAGAAAAACAGTATAACGACTTGCAAGAACCACAATATAATATTTTAAAAAAACAGACTTTAAAAGAGCTTATTGCACCAGCAGGTATAGATGCATCACACATAGATCATTTAGAAATTATTTCCAATACAACAAGATATGCAAGGAGCTTCTTTGTATCAACACTTCCTAGGATGTGTACATTTCCAGAATTATTTAGGGAAATGTACCTTTTTGGAGATATAAATACTTCTGTATATATAAATCCAGTACCTGAAGCAAGATCACAAAATGAGTTAAACAGAGTAATAAACCAATTAGAGACAGAAAGAATTGTTGCAGCAGATAGAGGTAATATTAATAGAGAAAGCATTTTGGCACAAAAAAGAATTGAAGCAGAGGCTTTAAGAGATGACATTGCATCAGGATTTAATAAACTTTTTGAAGCATCAATTGTCGCAACATTGTTCTCATATAATTTACAATCACTAGAAGCATACACAAAATTGCTTGCAACAGAAATGTCTAAAACATTAGTTGGAATAAAATCAGCTTGGGCAATGCAAGAGGAAGCATTTCAATCTAATCTTCCATTAATGAAAGACAAAATAAAAAGAACACATACATTTGATAGAAATTCAATGGCAACAGTATTTCCTTTCACAACATCAGAAGTAGGACATTTAACAGGGATTCCTTTAGGTATTAATAAGCAAACAGGAGTACCTATACTATTTGATAATTTTCATGAAAGTTTAACAAACTATAATATGGTAATATTTGCAAAATCTGGTGCAGGTAAATCTGTTACAATGAAAACTTTAATTTCTAGGTCATCAGTACTTATGGGAATTGAAAGTTTAGCATTAGATGCAGAAGGTGAATATAAACCAGTAGCAGATGCATTAGGAGGAGTAAATGTTATAATAGGACCTTCTTCTGATACAATTATTAATTTATTTGATCTAGAAGTCGAAACAGTAAAAGATCAAATTACAGGTAAAGAAAGATTAACATTAAATTTAGAAAATAAGATTGAAGATGTTACGCAAGCACTAGTTACAATGGCAAAAGGAAGTACAAGAAGTACTGAGGTAAATGAGCTTACAAAACAAATTATAGCAGAAGCTGTTGCAGATGAATATGAAAGATTGCGGAATTACATCAGATCCAAACAGTTTATATGAAACAAATACTTCAGTAACTTCTACAAAAAATTTGTATAAAAGTAAAAAACTAATGCCAACAATTGGCTCTTGGTACAAAATGTTATTAAAGAAAGCAAAAGAAAATACAGATAAAAATTACGAGTTCCATTATAGCTATTTAACTAAAGTTATGAAACAATATGTAAGAGAGCTAAATGGACAAATGGCATATTTTGATGGACAGTCTACTTTTGAACTTCTAGATGGAATACCATTTATAAACTTGGATATTTCAAGCCTAGAGGAAAGATTTGCAAGACCACTTGCACAACAAATACTTCTTTCTTGGATTTGGGAAAAATATGTAAAAAAGAATAGTGAAGATAGAGAAAAAGCAACTAAAAAAAGAGTAATAGTTGATGAAGCTTGGATGCTTTTACCATTCCCAGAAGCAGTAGATTTCTTAAATAAAATGGCAAGACGTGCGAGAAAAAGAAATGTATCACTTGCAATAATTTCACAAAGATTTCAAGACTTTTATGAAAACGAAGCAGCACAGGCAGTACTTACATCGTCAGATACGAAATTATTCTTAGCACAAGATAAATCAGAAATATCATATTTAAAAGAAGTATTTAAATTAAGTGAAGGTGAAGCTGGATTTTTAGTTACATGTCTTATTGGTGAAGGACTTTTAAAAGTAGGATCAGATTCAGCAATTATAAGAATTACACCAACTAAAAAAGAATTTGAATTTGTAGAAACAAACTTAAATAAATTAGCATCAAAAAACGAATAAGCTAAAGATTAAAATTTTAGTAAGGAATAAAAGATAGGAGTAATAAAATGAAAAGAAAAGTCGGAAAAATTAAGCTTAATAAAATATTGATAATACTTATTGCTATATTGATAATAAGCGTAATTTTTCCACATGCCGTAAAGGCACAATCATGGATAGTAAATGCTGGAGGTAATTTATTAGATCCAATATTTCGATTTTTGACATTTTTAGGGGATGCAGTTATGCAGATATTGCAAAAAAGTTTTATAACACCACAACCAGTTGTTGCAGAAGCTAAAGCAGAGTCACAAGGCAGTTGGAATTGGCTTGCATTTATAGTTGCAATAGTTGCAATAATAGGTATGGTGATTGGTGCTATTGTAACAGGGGGAGCATTAGCTCCAACAGCTGGTTTGGGAATAACAGCTATTATTAAAGGGACATGTATAGGAACATTGATTTTTTTGGGGTCTACTACAGCAGCAGTAGTATCAGTAGCAGAACTTGTTGGCGATTTAGGAGGAAAATTCGATATACCTATGATTTCATATACTCCTTTTACTATTTTTAGTGGACAAGTACCAGCATTTGATGTTAATTTTATAGAGCCAATGGACGAAATAAAAATTAAAGAAGAAACTAGTAAGGAAGGTATTATTAGAAATTTCTTTGAAACAAGCACATTGCAACCAGAAGAAACAATCTCTATTGACTTAAAATACGCTGTTGGAGCCCCTGTTCCTATTCCACATGAGATAAATGGTGCTCAAGAACAATTTGAACAGAAAATAAATGAAATGAAAAACAAATATAATATTTCCTATAATGACCAAATAGATACTTCCGAAGTGCAACCTATTGTTGATGGAGATGCGTATACTAGAACATATGGAAAACACACTCTTAAAGAAGTATATTTAAAAGAAAAAAGTGATGGGGGTGCAGTGCTATTAATAGCAAGTGAAACAACAAAAACTACTTATGATGAATATGGAAGTGTTTCAACTACTTCTGGACAGATAAAAGTTTGGAACCTGTCTCAAGAACAAGTAGAGATATATGTTAATGAGCAAATAGAATATGAATCAACGGCAAATATTTTACAAAAAGGTATATCTACTTGGTATAATACTTTTAGAAAGATTGCTTTAGTTGTTTTGTTATCAATGCTAATTTTTGTTGGTATAAAAATGATATTAACAAGTGTAGCAGATAAAAAAGCTAAATATAAAAAGTTTTTAATTGATTGGCTAACTGCAATATGTTTATTATTTGTCTTGCATTATTTAATGTTATTCATATTAACTATTTCTACAAAAATAACTAAAATATTTCTTCCTAGAAGTGCTACAATAATAGAATGTACATTGCCAGAAGGGACAACAATAGATGGATACGATTTGACTTTTAAAGAGGGAACTACAACAAACACTGTTGATGGACCATATATTGAATTGGGGAAAGAAGGTAAATTAACTTGGTATGGTGATTTTGTTGGATATGTAAGACTAAAGGCTGGATTAGAATCTAAGTGGCAATCTGTTCAATATGCAGTAATATATTTAGTATTGGTAGTATATACTTGCATTTTTACAGTCATGTATATAAAAAGGACATTATATATGGCATTTTTTACCATGATTGCGCCACTTATTGCTGTAACATATCCATTAGATAAGATTAAAGATGGCGAAGCACAAGCTTTTAGTCTATGGTTTAAAGAATATACATTTAATGCATTAATACAACCAGTGCATTTAATAATATATACAATGACTATTAGTACAGTTATGGATATGTTGGTTACAAAACATCCAATTTATGCATTAGTTGCACTTGGTTTTATAATGCCAGCAGAAAAATTCTTAAGAAAGATGTTTGGATTTGAAAAAGCAAGCACACTAAGTGCAATGGGACAAATGGCTGGTGGTGCGATGCTATATTCAGGCGTACAAAAACTAGCAGGTTTGGGTAAGAAAAAAGATAAGGATAAAGATAAAGAAAAAGATAAACCAGTAAGAACAGCTGATAAAAAAGGTATAAAATTACCGGAAGCTGGAAAATCAGATAAAGCTACAGGTGTTGGTATAGGAGAGAAATCAAACGGAGGAACAGGAGTAGGAGAAAAAGTACATCCAAAAGTAGATAGAAATCAACATACAGCACAGACTGCAATACCAAAAGCAAATCTAGCAACAAATTCAAAACATTCTGTTAAACGTGGACTTCAAAAAATGGGTATGAGGGCAGGAAAAAAGGTAATAAAAGCAAAACCAGTGAAGAAATTGGGAAGATTTGCAGGGAAAGTTGCAGGAGCAGCAGCTTTAGGTTCTGTTGGAGCAATAGCAGGAATATCTTCAGGAGATTTCGATAAAACACTTTCATATACAGCAGGTGCAGCAACAGTTGGGGCAAAAGTAGGTGGAAATTTAAGCGATAATATTTGGGATGAAGCAGGAAATATAAGAAAGGACTTTACAAAAGGATATTTAGGAGAAGCAGAATATAATAATAGAGAATTAAATAAAGAATTTTATATGAGTGATGATTGGATAGACATATTGAATGATAATGGAATCTATTCAGATTTAAAAGGTAGAGATAGAGAAAGAGCAATAAGAGAAACAACACAAGAATACCTTGATTCTGGAATAGATGATCCTAAAAAAATACAAGAAGGGATGAAATGTGGATTATCTACAGAAGAAGCAATTTATGCTATAAAATTAGCAGAAAGTATAGGAAAAGATGATTGGAACGATCCAGATAAGAGAGCAGCTTTTCAAGCAAAATATCAATCAGCTTTAGGAGATAATGCAAATGAAATTTGGAAGAATATAGATAGATTTGTATAGAAGGAGCAGACTATGAAAAATATAATGAGAAAGAGCATAATAAGAAAAATAGCAATAATTTTATTAGTTGTGATGTGTGTAAATACGGTTTTCCCTGTTAAGGTGCAAGCACGTTCGTTCTTAGAAACTGTAGGAGGAGTAATATTAAAAGATATTCTAAATTTTCTTATGTTTGTTGGAGATGCCCTTTTAAATATTTTACAAAAACAGTTTATTTCAAATCAGGATGTAGTAATAGAAGCAAGTTCAGGGGAGTTAGCTTCATCAGGGTCTTTAGGAAGTTGGCTAAAAGTAATATTAGGAGTAATAGTTGTTATAGTTTCTATAGTAGTTGCTATTGCCAGCTGGGGAACATTATCTTGGGCAAGTTTTAGTGGAATAATGGCAGGAATACAACTTGTTGGAGGAGTGCTAATAGCTTCATCTTTGGGAGTAGCTTCTGCAGTAGTAGGTTCAAAACAACTAATTAGAGATTTCAAAGGTTCATTTGATTTACCGATGATTAGATATACACCATATGAAATATTTTCGAACCAAATTCCTTTACTAGACGTAAATTTTATAAATCCAATGAAAAAGATAGAAGAAACAAATGGATTAGCTAGTATTGATAAAATATTGAGTATTGTATCGGGAAAAACACCAGTATATACAAACAGTAAAGAAACAACGATACTTGAAGGTATTCCAAATGAAAGAGATATTTTGGATTCATGCTATTCTTATATTCAATCAGATGAATGGATTAATGAAATAAAAAATTGTGAATATTATACTGAATACGAGAATAGTGAAGAGGTGTCAATGGATAAATCGAATGCTATTAATGAAGATGTTTGGCAATATGAAAGTTATGTCCCAGCTAGATTATACGAAAATGAAGATGATTCTGGAATTTTGTTTATAACAAGGGCCTATACATGGCAACAAGGTTCAGCGAATATGGACCCAGGGGAAACGCCAACACCAACACCAACTCCATCAGAGCCTACGGAAGAGCCAATAGAAGAGCCACGTCCGAGCCAAGAGAGTTATATGAATATGATAATATATTTTAAAGTATATTGTTTAACTAAAGAGGAAGTATTAAATATAGGAAATAATATAACATATGAATCTTCAGCTGCTATTTTACAAAAAAGTATTTCGACTTGGTACAAAGCAGTAAGGGTAGTTGCTATTGTTGTTCTATTATCAATGCTGGTTTTTGTTGGAATAAAAATGATTTTAACAAGTGTAGCAGAGGAAAAAGCTAAATATAAAAAGTTTTTCATAGATTGGCTAACTGCTATATGTTTGTTGTTTATATTACATTATATAATGATATTTATTTTAGAAATCACTCAATCCTTAACAAATGTTTTCTTAGACAAAAATGGTGAACCAAATATTATGGTTGAATTGCCGGAAGATACGAAAATAAAAAATGGGGAAGCACTCTTACCAGGTGGACCAATAGAATGGATTGATGAAAATACTCCAGCGACAGAAATAGTTGACGGAGTAGAGAAGGTAATAGTTAAGCCTGGAGGATTAACTAATCCTGTTTGGTCATGTTCTTTTACTGGGTATATAAGACTAAGAGCAGGAATGTGTAAAAATGATACTTTCGACCTTGAATCACTTTCATACTCTATTATTTATTTAGCACTAGTAGTTTATACTTTTATGTTTACGTTTATTTATATAAGAAGAGTTTTAACTATGGCATTTTTAACAATGATTGCACCACTTATTGCAGTTACATATCCATTAGATAAAATAAAAGATGGACGAGCTCAGGCGTATGAAATTTGGATTAAAGAATACACATTTAATGCACTTATTCAGCCAGTGCATCTTATAATTTATATTTTAACTGTAAGCAATGTTATGAATACAATAAAGGATCATCCTATGTTTGCATTGATTGCTATGGGATTCTTGTTACCAGCTGAAAAATTTATAAGAAAAATGTTTGGCTTTGATAGAGCAGAGACTCTTAATGCATTAGGAAAAGCTGCTGGTGGAGCAGCAATAATGAGTGGAGTAAAGCAGTTATCTTCTTTAGGAAAGAGACATCCATCAAATGAAGAGAAAGAAGATAAAGGCAAAGTTAGAACGGCAGATAATGATAAGAATGATTTAAATATACCAAATATATCTGAAACTGGTGGAAATTCTGCACCTCAAGTTAATAATGGCGCAAATCAAGGAACAGGAACTAATTCACAGAATAGTGGAGAAGGCTCTAGTGGAGATTCTGGGGAAGGTTCTAGTGGACCAAATAGTAGATCAGGAGGAATAGAGTTAGGTTCTGATACACAAAATGGTGAAATAGCAAATCAAGGAAGCAGAGCTAGAACACAAAGTGGAGGAGAAAATAGTGCCAGAGGTAGTAAAAATTCGGGAAGTGGTAGAGGTTTTATTTCTAGGGTTAATTCGGGGTTAATAAATGTAGGTAGCAGTTATCGTAAAAAGGCATTAAAAGCTAAGCCTTTAAGATTTTTAGGAAAGCTAACAGGTAAAGCAATTGGGGCAACAACTCTAGGAATGGTCGGATTAGCAGCAGGTATTACAACAGGTAATGTGAAGGATGTTTTAACTTTTACTACAGGGGCAGCTAGTGTTGGAAGCACAATTGGTGGTAATATATCTGAAAACATTATGGATGAAATGCATGGAACTAAAGAAACATTTGCTAAAGGATATTTAGGCGAAGAGGAATATAATAACAGAAAATTAGATAGGGAATTTGTGGAAAATGAAAGCATCATGAAATATGCAAATAATGAAGATTTGCATCCTGAAATGAGAGGAAATATCATTAGAGAAACAAGAAGAATAAGAATGCTACAAGAAGAAGTACAAGTATATAGACAAGCTGGAATTACAGATGATAAACAAATTGTAAGTATGATGAAAATGGGATTAAAACCAGTAGAGGGAGTGTATGCAATCCAACTAGCTTCAAGAATTAGCAAAACGAATTGGAATAAACAAAGTGTAAGAGAGGACTACCTAACAAAATTTAGAAATGCATTACATGAAAAAGGAGTTGGAAATGACCAAATAGATAGAATATTTGAAGGTATTCCAAAGATATTGTTTAAGGCATAGGTGATTTTATTGAATAAATTTTTTAGATGGTATAGAGGTCATAAAGTAAATTTTTTGATGATAGTTTTTGCTACTATTATAGGTGTTTTATTGATAAAAGCGTATATCAAAAACGAAAGAGAAACCACTAATTCAAATGATGTTAAAGAATATAATCTATATAATGAAAGCACAATAAAGTCTACGAAATCTGCTATTACGTATGAAGATGTAGAAAGTGGTATTCTTGAAACAGCAAACAGAGTTATAGACAAATTTATTACATTACTTAATGAGAATAACTATGTAGAAGCTTATAACTTATTATCTAAAGATTGTAAAAGTGAATTATATCCGAGCATAGATGATTTTAAGATAAATTATTATGATGAAATTTTTAAAACCTATAAATCATATACTATGCAAAATTGGTTAAAAAATACGTACAAAATAGAATATAGAGAAAGTTTGCTGGATACAGGTGGAGTAAAAGAAGAATCTTTTATAAGGGATTATATAACTGTGGTTCGAGAAAACAATGAATATAAATTAAATATTAATAATTTTATTGGAGTAAATATCATAAATAAAAAAGTAGAAAATCAGGGACTAGAAATAGAGATAGTAAGCAAAAGTATCTATATGAATTACGAAATTTATAAGATTTCAGTGAAAAACAATTTGTCACAAAAAATTAAGCTATGTAATTTGCAAGAATTAGCTAGTATTTATATATTAGATAATAATAATATTAGATATTATGCTTGTTTAAACGAGCTAACAGAAGCAGAAATCCAAATTCCAAGTAAAGTAAAAACAAAATTTAATATTAAATTTATGAATACATATACTGATGGAAAAAGTATACAAAAGATTGTTTTTCAAAATATATTATTACAAGGGAAACAGAAAAATAATATAAAAGTAATTTGCGACATAATATAAACTTAAGTTATAATGGGGGAAAACTAGATGGAAGAAAAAAAATTTAATTTTAAAATGGTAAAAAGCATAATAAAATTAGGAATAATTTTGATAATTATCATAGCTGTAGTATTACCTATTATGGTTTATAGTGTTTTGAAAAATGATAATGACTTATGGAAAAAATCGAAAGATGAATTTGAAGTTGTTCAAGAAGAAAACCCACTAGAAGAAGATTTATATTATGAAGAAGGAATTTCTAATTCTAATAATACTACTACTCAAACATTGCAAACTAGTAGTAGCGGTAATACTATAATATTAACGAATAATAATAATGAGCAAAGTAATCAGGAAAATAGAAATGTGATTGGTATAACAGAAAATACTTTATCTACTGGTTATTGTTATGGAGCAAATTTAGATGAGAGACTAAATAATATTGTTGAAATAAATGAAAAGGAAGTTCAAGAATATTTAGAAAAAGCATTTGGAACAGATAAGGCAGAACAAAAAAAATATTTAAAAGCTTTTTTAAAAGCGGAATATGCAACATTATTTCCAGATTTAAGAACAAAAGACAAAATAGGTACTATTTTTGAAGAAAATGAATTACAGGGTGCTATACAAATAAAAAGAGCAACAACAGATGGAGAAACTGCATCTGCTGAGGCTTCAGAAATTCTAGAATATAAACCATATCGAGAATTTAAGGAAATGATGAATGCTAAAAATAGAGATGTATTAAACTATTTTACTTTAGATGTAGAAAAAACAACTAATGATGATGGTGAAGAATCTTCTATTATTAAATTAATTGTTGCTAGTATGAATGAAATAGTAACAGATAAAGAAACTAATGATGAATTAGTATTAAAAGAGTGGCAAAAGGAAGGCTATCAATTCAGTGATGAAAGCCCAAATAGTGATACTAAAACTGCTCAAAAAATTGAAACTTCTTTTTCAGAAGTTTCAATAGCATATCAAGAACTTGTTAGAGCATATTCAATGCCATCCCAATTATTATGGAGTTTACTTACTTTAAGTGATGATAAAGAATTTACAAATGAGTTAGCAAATTTAGTAATTGGAGATGATGGTACAGGAAACTTGAAGACAAAAATTGTAATTACAGTACAAGATAATATTACTACCACAATAGCAATAGAAGGAGAAGAATATTCTAGAAATATAAAAAATAATGGTGAAGTCGGTTTAGAAGGCACCATAGATGGAATATCAGAAAAACCAACAGAAGAAAAAACTTTTACATCAGAAGATGTTCAAGATGGATTATTTTTTAAGACAACAGTAACGACAGCGGTAAATTCTACATATATAGATGTAACATATGCAGATACTTGGGTTATTAAATATGAAAACAGTTATAATAATAAAAAAGAAGCACTTGCAGAAGTATACAACCAAGAAAATTTACTTGAAGATGAAGAAGAGTATGAACTAATGTATACAACTATTATGCGGAAGACCACAAGACTCACAAGAAGATATGTTAGCACAAGATGATAAATTAATAGATATATTGAATAATAGTAAAGAGTCATTAAAACAAAGATATGCAGAAAAAGTTTTGCAAAATCAAATTAGACAAATCTTAAATGGTATAATTGGAGAGCAAGATAGTTTATCTAATCTATTAATAAAATATATTGAAAAAAATATGAATACTATAGTAAGAGATATATATAAATATAGCAACAGACAAGATTATTTAAATGCACTTAACAGTATGTTACAACAAGCATTAAACAATTTGGAATTGACAGAAAGAGATGTATTAAAACTACAGCAAATATGTGAAATGACTTGGGATAGTTTTAATCCACAAAGAGAAACTTTATTAAATGCTGCAGTAACTGTAGAAATAACTGATTTAAATATAGAACATTTTGAAAAAAACATTAATAGAACTGGAAAAAATTCATTGAGTCAATCTTCAAATAAATATACACAATTAGGAGCAAAGGTAACAGAAAAGATAGATAAAGATTCGGAAGAGCCAAATTTTATTACAATATTTAAAGATTCTGAACTTAGTAAAAAAATGATATTAAGTGTACCAGAATGGTTGTTTACATTCTTAGCTGAACATGAAGATACAGCCAATATGGTGGATGTTATGAAATGGCTACTGGGAATTGTAACTGAAGATAAGAATTTACAAGGAATTACTGTGCCATGGTTAAGCTTAATATCGAATAATCAATTTATTGATTTCGAATTTTCAGGATTGGAAGGGTATTTAAAACAATTTTCACACTCAGGTGAAGCTCCAATGTATAATAATGGAGAAAAAGTAGAGGGCAAACAATTTTATAGAGTTTACGATGATAGTGTTCATTTAGCAACAATAGGAACAGGAGATATTTGTTTGAAATATCATCATGCAAAATTTGCTTCTGCAGGTTATGTTTTGGAAATAAGGGATGGGCAAAATCCTAGAGTTTGGAAAGAAGAAAACATAGAAAAATATTTAAAAGACAGATTAGGAAATGATACCTGGACAGTAGAAAATAATAACGTAGGGGATGCTGGGAACCCTAAAGACCCAAATGGAATTTATATAGAAAAAAGCTTTGTAGATAATGTTGCACAAACAATAAGAGATGATGCTTGGAAATTAACAGAAAATTTAATAACAAGTAATCTTGGAGGAAATCCTTTTTCTACACAGCAAATGTATGCATTAGTATCAATTACTTATGGAAGAACTTTTAAATTTGTTGAAAAAATTCTTAATACATATAAAGAAGGACTAGCTATTTACAGTCAAGGCTCATGGGAGCATAATAAATATATTTGGGATAATTATTTTTATAGTATCGATAAAAATGGATCTACTGCATATTGTAAAGGCAATGACGCTAGAATGGAAACATACATAAAAGGTACTTATGATTTTTCCGCATCTGGTGGAGTATTTGGAAGGACTACTTTGAAATATTACACAAGTGAACAAATTGCAGAAGCATTTCCAACATGCACAATTCCATTGTCAAGAACTACAGCAAATGAAGAGGAAATTTTTACATATGAAGAATCTGAAAATATAGTAAATAAGGTTATTACATTAGCGAGATCAAAATTAGGCTGTGGATATAGTAATGATGATAGAATAGGTCCATATCATTTTGATTGTTCTGGATTAATTTATTGGTGCTACAAAGTTAATTGCGGTATAAATGTACCAGGAACTACTTTAGGTTATTATGAGAGTCAATGGGATAATAAAAAAATCTATGAGAATACAGCTGGACTTACTGAAAGTGAGTGCAATACATATTTAAAACCAGGAGATGTATTGGTATGGAATAATTTAGATGGAGAGCATCGGACATGCTGCATTATATATTGGAAATGGCAATATTATACATGCAATTACAAAAGGTGTTAGTGAAAGTAATTTATCAAAATGGCAAAATTCTAATATCCCACAAGGTAAAGGGTTTACTAGAATATATAGATTTTGGGACTAAAAATGTGAAGGAGTAAATTATGAAATATAATGGTTTAATTAAAAGTATTATTATAATATTATTAATTGTAGTTATTGCAATTTCTGTTATATTATTGTGTTTATCTAAAAAAACAAATAAAACCGTAGAAGGAGAAGAAATAGCGCCAGAGGGAGAACTATTTCTAGATAAAAATGGGGAAATTATACAAAATTTTAGTGAATATAATACTGTTAAATCTTGTATTAATAGCTTAATCCTTTATGCAAAAGCAGGGAATAATAATGCAATAAAAGAAATTATAGATGGCGGATACATTTTTGAAAATGTGGTTTTTCCTAAAAATAGTAGACTCATGTTAGATCCTGTCTATAGAGTAGATAATGAAGCAGGAAATGTAAATTTTGTTTCATTTAAGGTAAACAATCAAAATATTTATGGAATTATTATATTAGATGGAGCAAATCAAACCTTTAAGATATTAAAAGCCTCAGAAACAGATTATAACAATGCTAAAAACCATAATATAGAAAGTAAGTATAAAGAATATATAAAAATAGATGAGAAAACATTTAATAAATATAAATATTCAATAGTAGAAGATGCGGATATTATAAAACAATATTTTAATGATTATATACAAAAAGCAAACTATTATCCTGAAGAGGCATATAATATATTAGATGAAAAATATAAGACAAATAAATTTAATACGTTTTTAGATTTTCAAAATTATTTGAATCAAAGAAAAGAACAATTAGAAGCCCTAGATATATATAATATAAAAACTTCAAATGATTTTAAAACAGATGAAGAATATGAAAGTTACTTAATGAATTTTAAGTCAAAAGGGTTAAAACAATATTTAATTAAAGACTATGAAACATATAGATTATATATTTGTATAGATGATTATGATAATTATTATGCTTTTAAAGAGACTGGAGCAATGGAATATTCCTTATATTTAGATGACTATAATATTTTGCTTGCAGAAGATTTGTATCAATATAATTCTGTAGATAACAAAGGGAAAGCAGCCTTAAATGTAAAAAGATTTTTAAAAGCTGTAAATCAAGAAGATTATATATATGCATATAATATGCTTTCAGAAGGTTTTAAAAAGAACTATTTTGAAACATTACAAAAATTTATTAAATATATAGAAAATCAAAACATTGATTATAACAATATAAAAAATATAGAAGTAAGAGAAGAAAGTAATATATATATTTGTATATTAAAAACAAATGATAATAAAACAATGCAATTTAATGTGCAATTACTTGATAATCAAGAGTATAAAATATCATTTAAAGTAGAGGAAACAAAATAGATTACAGAGGGTAAAGATGAAAATAAAAAGAAAGATATTGAATAAAATATTTGTAATAATTCTTGCGATAATATTAATAATGTGTTTTTTCCCAAATAAAACATCTGCACATTCATATAAAGATTATGCTGGTGGTAGCTTATTTGAGATAATATTTTCATTCCTAGATTATATAGGCGATATTATTATGAATACATTACAGAGAAATTTTATATCTCCACAACCAGTACTGAAAACAGCTTCAGCAGAATCTCAAGGTAATTGGAATTGGTTTGCGTTTTTTGGTGTGGTAATTGGAATAATTGCTATGGTTGTAGGAATTTGTATGACAGGAGGAGCACTTGCAGCTATAGGGACAGCAGCAGCTGGTGTTATTATAAAGGGAGTAACAGTAGGTACATTTGTATTCTTAACTGCAGGAACTGCAACATTAGTAGTAGGAAATGACTTGAGCGAAGGACTAAAAGGCGAATTTGATATACCTATGATGTCATATACTCCATATACTATCTTTAGTGGACAAGTACCAGCATTTGATGTTAATTTTATAGAGCCAATGGATGATATAGTTATACAAGGAAATAATAATGATGACTATGAAGGTCAAGACTTTATTAATTTGCCAATGGAATATGAAGATTATGATACTAGCATTTTAAGAGATTCAAAATTATGGAAATTATTTCTAAAAGAATATTGTGGTGCAGGCCGGACCCCTTGACGAAAATGATGAAAAAGATATTTTGAAAAAATTTGGAGAATTAGAAGAAACTTTCGAGTGGAAAAGTTTTAAAGAAATGGTTGATGAATGTGGTTATTACTGGGATTCTACGGATTTTACAGAAGCTTGTAATTTTAGCAATTGGGGAGATTTTATTGCCTGGGGAGGAATTGACTGGATTTATACTTATCTAGATGAACCTTATGATACATTATTAAACCAATATAAATTTAATGAGAGTAGAGATAACTTATATACTTATGATAGAATGAATCCAAATTTGCTTTGGCTTGGATCTGAATATGGATATGATGGAACAACAAGTGGAACTCCAGAATGGTTAGTGAATTTTCATGCGTGGATAAATAACCAATCCATAGGAGGGCCAGGAAGATTACAAATAAGTGCAGAAGAGTATATGGATAGATTAATAAGATGTGATCGTTGGAATATTAACCGGAAAAGTTTATACAGCTTTTATGTATTGCTATTTTGGTGATAGCGTAGAAAATTTAGTTCCACCAGATTTTACAAACTTGGAAGACTTTCAAATTAGAGTAGATGTGTTTGTTGGAGAATGGGAACCGAATATTTTAAAATATGAATCTTCAGCAAGAATACTTCAAAACTCTATTTCTACTTGGTATAAGGTATTAAGAAGGGTTGCTTTAGTTGTTTTGTTATCAATGCTAATTTTTGTTGGGATAAAGATGATATTAGCAAGTGTCGCAGAAGAAAAAGCTAAATATAAAAAATTTTTTATAGATTGGTTAATTGCAATATGTTTATTATTTATTTTACATTATATAATGTTATTTATATTAACTATATCTGAAAATTTAACAAAAATATTTGTTCCTAGAAGTGCAACAACTATAGAATGTACATTGCCTGAAGACACAACAGTAGATGGAGTTGTGCTAAAAAATGAATTTGTACCAAAAGCTGATGAGGGAGAAAATATAAAAATAGGTAAAGATGGGCAAGTTACTTGGGTTGGAGATTTTGTTGGCTATGTTAGACTAAAAGCAGGACTAAATACAAAATGGGATCAAGTTTCATATTCGTTAATATATTTAGTATTAGTGGTAGATACTTGTATTTTTACAGTTATGTACATAAAAAGAGTATTATATATGGCATTTTTTACCATGATTGCGCCACTTATTGCTGTAACATATCCATTAGATAAGATTAAAGATGGCGAAGCACAAGCTTTTAGTCTATGGTTTAAAGAATATACATTTAATGCATTAATACAACCAGTGCATTTAATAATATATACAATGACTATTAGTACAGTTATGGATATGTTGGTTACAAAACATCCAATTTATGCATTAGTTGCACTTGGTTTTATAATGCCAGCAGAAAAATTCTTAAGAAAGATGTTTGGATTTGAAAAAGCAAGCACACTAAGTGCAATGGGACAAATGGCTGGTGGTGCGATGCTATATTCAGGCGTACAAAAACTAGCAGGTTTAGGAAACAAAAAAAATAAAAGAAGAGAAGAGGAGCAAGAAAAACCAGTAAGGACAACAGAACCAAATGGAGTAAAATTGCCTGAAAGTGAAGAATCTAACAATAAAACAAAAACAGATACAGAAGGTTTAACAGGTAAAAAATCACATTCTAAGTCAGCTTTACCAAATAATGCTACTCCTATAGTAAACCCACAAAATAATGGAAAAAATAAT
>SAMEA3663269__coassemble_164_pt1 | contig 24054 bp, 23 predicted proteins | sample SAMEA3663269__metabat2_low_PE_035 | metagenome-assembled genome bin SAMEA3663269 (sample SAMEA3663269) | pig gut metagenome | biome: pig gut; feature: pig-associated habitat; material: faeces | place: China | collected 2013
GGATTATATATTAATTAGTCTGAACTGTAACTATTGCTTCAAAATATTAGCTATTAAATCTTGCATTTTAGCGAATGATATGTTAAAATGTATAAGTCTTGAAAAATAGGAGGAATGCTAAATGAAAATATTTTTAACAATAATTTATATAATAGTTTGTCTTATATTAATTGTATTATGTTTTATGCAATCAAAAGAGGATGAAGGAGCTTCTGGTACAATAGTTGGTGGTTCTTCTTCTAATTTCTATGAAAAAAATAAGGGTAGAACCAAAGAAGGTATGCTTAAAAAATGGACTATCATTTTAGGAATTATATTTATTATATTAACTATTATACTTAATATATTATATATGATGTAATTTTAAGTGCCTCTAATATATACCATAATAGTAGGCCAAATAAGTGAAATAATAGAAATAGCAATGAGGGTGATACAACCGATTTTATTGCTATTTTTTTTGAGCTCAAAAATAGCATAACTTAGAGTTTTTATAAAAATCCAAACAGATAAAATACCAATCACAAAGTACATAAAATTTTCCTCCTTCTATATTTTTGTGTATAAATATCCACTTTCTACGTTAGATGAAACATTAATTTTAAATGTGGAATTCTCATAGTTATTTAACCAATCTGTATCACACCAATCCAGCCATGTTAAATATTTTGGTAAGAAACAACGGCCAAAACCTACAATGTCCGATTTAAATTCTTTTGAGGTTTTATATAGATATGAAGATATATTTTCTTCTAAATATTCATTTAAACATTCTTCCAAGAATTTTAAATTTTCAGAATCTGATAAATCAATAGTATAATCCATTGATGTAACATTTGCTTTAATACTGATATTACAAGAAATATAAGGAAAATTATTTACTAATTCGGCTGATATAGATGTATCTCGGTAAAGACCAATAGATAGTGAAATATTAGATTGAGTATTAAAAGGGTTAGGTATAACTATGATACCTTTTTCTAATTTATTTGTAACTATCAAATGGCATAAAGTTTCTAAATTGTTTAATTCGCCAACTAATTTATCTTCTTTAAAGGCTGTAAGTCCCATTATTTCTGTTTTCGAAGTAGAATTTATCGGTGTCTCACCAGCAAGATAATTACCATTTAATTTGTTTTCTGAATTTATATCTTGAGTGTGCAAACTTTTATCATTAATATTAACTAACAATGTACTTGCCTGAGAGGTTGTATCTAATATTTTTTCGTAAAAATCAGCAAGATATATGTTGTCTATATAACCAGAATATGAACTTGAATTTAATATTAACTCATAATATCTTGCAGATACAGATTCTAAAGAAGGCTGGAACATATTTAAAAAGTCATTTGCAGTGCATTTACTGATTAATACATTACAATTTGGTCTAACTTCAATATTATTTACAAAAGTAAATATATATTCTGAAAGACCATCGTATGCTAAGTCTTCAGAAATAATTATTGCTTTACAATGTGATAAATTAATTTTTTTACTAATATAAGAATTAATTAAATTAATACCATGGTCAATTGTAGAGCAATCTACAGAAATAACACTGGCTGATTTATATTGAGAAGAGGACCCTCCATCACTAGAAGAAGCATTTGATAAAGCAGCGATTTGAAAACTAAGTTTTAAATTATTATTTTCTCCTTTATCGATTCCAACAGCAATAACATAAGCTAATGTTTCAATACTTACAGCATCATAACAACCTGTAAGAAAAGGAAGGCAGAGTACAAGAATTAGCAAGATAGCAATTATTTTATTAAAAGTTTTCATATAAAATCCACCTATCCTTTCTTTTGCTTTTTGTATTTCAAATTTGCTAATATTAAAATTATAGGGCTTAATATAAATATAATAGGTAAAGAAATATATTTATAAAAAAACTGTGTAATATATTTTATACTTGCGATATTGTTAAACACTAACGCACCACAAAATGTTATGGCAGATAGCGGATAAATTAATATTTTCGAATTTTTAATATTTGTCAGTTTTTTAAAAATCTGCATAATGTAAAAACAACCAAAACTGCAGAAACAAAAGGTGTTAAAAATCCAAAGTAATATAAAAATAGCATCTACTCTTTGTAAAAAGTTTCCAAACTGTAACAACCTTGTCAAAAGATATAATGAAAAAAGTTGTTCATTTGAAGTAATAAAAGAGAACGAAAGTAGCAAGCAAAATATAGCCAAAAATAAGTAGATAAAAGATATTATTACCGAAATATATGATATCTTTTTAAAATCTTTGCTATCTTTTAAATATGGATTAATAAAGAACAAATATGCAAGCCCTAAGAAAGAGAACAAGTTTGTCAATCCATATAAAAATGTTTCTTTTATGCCTAGCCCAAGTATTGGAAATAAACGCTCAAAAACAAAATTATCAGCAGAACCAAAGAACAGTATAAAAACACTTAAAAGCACGAATGGTATGAAAACAAGATTTACGCTAGATATGGATTTCAAGCCATATTTTGCCATTATCATTATTGGAAATATGAATAACATTATTAAAACAATAACAGGAGTACTTGGGAAATATATTAATAAAAGTGCGTTGGCAAAATAGCTAATACAAAAGATATTATATATTAGGAAAAATAACATGTATATGATTCCAACAATAGTTTTAAATGTATTTCCACCTGCAAATTTAGCTACATCTACAATATCTTGATTAGGAAATTTATTAAATATTTGACAAATTATTTTAACAAAAAGAATTGCAATAATTCCAATAAAAATTATATTTAGCCAAGCACTACTTCCCGAGCTTTGTAAAATTATGTTAGGAATATTAAAAATTATTTGATTTACCATAACGGTGGTTATTAAACCAATTGTTTCAATTGCGCTAAGGCGATCTATTTTTTCCATTTAAATTACTCCTCTTTATTATTAAATTTCCATTTTCTACTAATGTGTGCAGCTTCCATAGGCCTTTTTGTATTTAAAAAGTCAGCTCTATATTCCCTTTTCCAAATAGGATTTTGGAAAAAGGAAGTATTTGAGTCTGAATTAGAAATAGGCGTATAAGGCGAAAGGTAGGGTACTCCAAATGAGTGTAAATTTGATAAAATGCTGAGTTGGATGGAGATTCCAATAGCAATTCCTAAAAATCCAAAAAGATAGCCTAAAAAAATATATAAAAACTTAAATATTCTTAAAGTAAAACTTAATGAAAAGTCTGGAATAGAGAAAGAACATATTCCCGTAAATGCTACAATTATAATTAAAACAGGGCTAACTATGTTTGCACTAACTGCGGCATCTCCTAAAATTAAAGCACCGAATAATTCCTATTGTTGGTCCAATTGGTGTAGGAATTCTAAGACCTGCTTCACGAATAAGTTCAAATGAAATCTCCATAATTAATATTTCCACAATGATTGGAAATGGTACTGAATTTCTTGCAGAAGCCATTGTAAACAGTAATTCCGTAGGGATTAATTCTATATGATAATTTGTTATTGCAACATATAAGCCGTGGCAAAAGTGATGTAAAAAATGCTGCAATAATTCTAATAAATTTTAATAAATTAGCATATTGATGTTTTAAATTTATATCCTCAGGAGAAGATAAAAAGTCCACAAAAACACCGGGCATAATTAGTGAATATGGACTGCCGTTAACTAATACAACGACTCGTCCTTCTAAAATATGATGTACAGCCTTATCAGGCCTTTCCGTTGCAATTAGTTGTGGAAAAATTATTCTACTGTTATCTTGAATTAATTGTTCTAATTGCCCAGAAGATACTATATAATCTATGGCTAAATTATTGATTCTATATTTTACTTCATTTATAAGGTCTTCATTTGCAATATTTTTCATATAGCATATAGCTACAGAGGTTTTGCTAATTTTACCAACAGAGGTGTTTTCAATAATTAAATTTTCATTATTAATAAGTCTTCTCAGTATAGAAGTATTTATTCTAAGCTTTTCAACAAAGGCCTCTTGTGAGCCTCTTACCACAATTTCATTATTTGGAGAAGATATATCTCGAGATTTATAACCTTTTACATCAATTACAAATGCAATATCTAGTGTATCTACAAAAAGTGCACAATCACCACTATTTACAGAAGATATGATGGATTCAAATTGTTTTTCTTTTTTAGTATTTGTTTGAGGAATTAACTTATCGAATAAATAATCTTCTAAATTCAATTTAGGGTTTGTTTTAATATTTGGATTTAAGATTTTAGAGCTTTTTTTTAGCATACGAGAAGAAATCATCAAAGGCTTCAATAAAAAATTATTTATCATATCGGAATTTACCATACCATCAATTCCAACTAAAAAGGCATTATAAGACCTACCACAGTATGATATGGTAAAATTTCTAAAAATTATATCACTACTTACTAAAGCATTTAACTTTACAGTAAGAAAATCGATATTTTCTTTAAGCATTTTAGATACAAGATTAGAAGAATCTGGAGTTAATTCTTCTAGCTCAATCAAAGCTTTTTTATCTGAATTTTCAGGTAAAATAAAGGAATATGAATTTGGTTCTTCATACAAAAACAGTTTTCTTAAAAAATCTTTCATACTTTTCATTTTTTCCTAAAAAAAGAAAAATATAACTACATATTAAAAAATAGTAAATGACTGTCATTGGGAACTTAAGATTTTTGACAGTAATTTGACAAATTCAAGTATTTGGGGTAAAATAAATAAGTTAAGGAGATAAATTTTATGCAAAAAAATAAAAATGGAAATATTAAAATTTTAGAGGTAATTGAGTCGAAAACAAAGATTTATTTAGTTGTAATTGCTTTGTTATTTATAATAATTTCAATAGAAAAACCAGTATATATAATACCATCTATTATTTTATATACACTAATTATTTTATATACAATTTGGGTATATAAAAAGAGAAAGGACGAATTGTATAGTTATATTGATGAATTAACTTTTACTGTGGATACAGCAGCTAAAAGTACACTTATAAATTCACCATTCCCTTTAATAATATTACAATCAGATGGAACTATTATTTGGAGAAGTTCTAATTTCAAACAAGAATTTGAAAATATTGATATTGCTCCATATATCGAAGACACTATGAAAGATATAAAGTTAGATACAGAGACGAAAGAGAAAATGAAGATTGAAAAAGATGTTGAAATAGGCGAAAAAACTTACCATGTAATAGGTGATTATATTAGAATTAAGAAAAAGGATAGAAAAAGACAAAAAGAATATATGTCTGTAATATATTTTGTTGATATTACTCATCAAAAAGATATAGAAAAGAAATATGATGATGAAGAAAATTGCATAGGTATTGTTATGATAGATAACTACGAAGAGGTTCTGCAAAGAATCTCAGAGGAGAATAAATCTCAAGTAACAGCAAATGTTGAGAAAAAATTATATGAATGGGCAAACAGAATTGACGGAATAATGGTAAAAAAAGAGAGAGATACTTATATTTTGATTTTTACAAAGAAAAAACTAAAAGAACTAGAGCAAGAAAGGTTTGCTATTATTGATGAGATAAAAGAAATCGAAACAGAAGAAAAAATGCCGATAACTTTAAGTATTGCAATTTCTAATGAAGGTAAAAATAATTATGAAAAATATGAAGCCGCCCATACTGCAATGGATATAGTACTTGGAAGAGGAGGAGACCAAGTTATTGTAAGAAGTGATGGAAAATATACTTTCTTTGGGGGCAAATCTCCAGAGCTTGAAAAGAGAACAAAAGTAAAAGCAAGAACCATATCACATGCTTTAGAAGAGTTAATGCAAAAGGTAGATAATGTAGTTATAATGGGACATACAAATGGTGATATAGATTCTGTTGGTTCAAGTTTAGGATTATATAGGTTTGCTAAAAACTTTGGGAAAGAAGCATATATTGTAAATAATACTTATGGTTTAACTTTGAAAACATTTATGGAGGAATTAACTAAGTTTGAGGAGTATCAAGATGTTATTATTGATAAATCGACAGCCATTTCAAAAACGAATCAAAACACTTTATTAATAGTAGTAGATACTCATAAAAAAGGTTATGTTGAGATTCCAGAATTATTAGAGTTAACAGATAAAATAGTAATAGTAGATCACCATAGAAAGGTTGAAGATTTTATTGAGAATGTAATATTAAGTTTCCACGAAGCCTATGCTTCATCTTCAGCAGAGCTTGTTACAGAAATTATTGAATATGCAACTAATTCAATTAAATTAGAAACAATTGAAGCGGAAAGTTTATATGCAGGAATAATGATGGATACTAAAAATTTTACATTTAAAACAGGAGTAAGAACTTTTGAAGCAGCAGCATATCTTAAAAAATACGGTGTTGATATGATAAAGGTAAAAAAATGGTTCCAAAGCGATTTAGATACTTATAATATTATTTCTAAAGTTGTTCAAGATACAGAAATTGTAAATGATACAATAGGAATATCTGTCTATGATACAATAGATAAAAATGCAAATCTTATTTGTGCAAAAGTGGCAGATGAGCTTTTAACAATTAGTAATATTACAGCATCATTTGTACTAGGAAATACAGGAGATAAAATCTGTATAAGCGGGCGTTCTATAGGAGATATAAATGTTCAAGTAATATTAGAAAAAATGCGGAGGAGGAGGTCATATTACCCTTGCAGGAGCTCAAGTTGAAGGTATGACGATGGAAGAGGCAAAAAAAGAATTAATTATAAGAATAAATGAATATTTTACAGAAATATAAAATAAAGGTAAAAAAAAAAGTTCAAAAGATGAAATATAATAAGAAAAAGGCGTAAAATGTAAAAAACTTTTTTGGATAAGCTTTCTAAATATGACAAAATTTTTATGTACAAGGTATTAGAATATAAAAAAGTTTTAAGTTAAAGGTGATAAAATATGTTTCAAAATATAACAGATAAAATTCAAGAGGAAGAAAATATTAAACAAAACAATAAGAAAATAGAATTAAAGCATCTTTTGAACATAAATGATATCGTAATATATATATTATCTTTTTTGATATCAACAGTTAGTTTTAATTCAAAATTTGCTCCATTTGGACTAGCTATTTTTGCAGCAGCTTGTAGCAATAAAATACCAGCAAGCTTTATACTTATTGCAACATTAGTAGGAACAATTGTAGGCTTTGGATTTGGCGAAGGACTAAGTTTTTTTATAATGTCTTTAATTATTATTGCTATGATTCTTATATTTAGGCCAATTGAAGAAGAAGACAGAAATGAGAAAATACATATTGGAGCGTTTGTCGTAATATCTATATTTGCTGTACAAATTGTAAAAATGCTTATTAAAGGTTTCTTATTATATGATTTGTTATCAAACATAGTTTATGCAATAACGACATATATCTTTTATAAAATTTTTGCAAATTCATTTATTGTAATTAAAAATTTTAAAATCAATAAAGCATTTTCGGTAGAAGAGGTCATGGGAGCTTGCCTTTTTATTTCAATTGCATTTTGCAGTTTTAGCAAATTGACTATTTTTGGTTTATCTTTAACTAATATTTTAAGTATAATGCTAATTCTATTTATGGGCTGGAAACATGGAATGCTAATAGGGGCAACAACTGGTATTACTATAGGAATGGTACTTGGCATTATAAACCAAGGGAATCCCGTACTTGTTGCGGCTTATGCAATTTCAGGATTAATTTCAGGTGCACTTAATAGATTTCACAAAATTGGAGTAATTATAGGATTCTTGATAGGGAATGCCGTTTTAGCTTATGTATATAACGGAAATACAATTCCTATTATTATGGCAAGAGAGATTTTAATAGCATCATTAGGATTATTACTATTGCCGAACAACATAAATATTAATATTGATGATTTAATTGGAAAGAAAAAGTATCTACCTACTACAGCAGGAGTATTAGAAGGAAACACTGAAAGTACAATGAATAAGCTAAATAGTGTTTCTGAAACGATATCTCAAATGGCGAGAAGTTACGATGAGGCAGCAGGAGATGTAATAAAAAGAGATGAAGAGTTTTTAAGAGAAGCTAAAAAAAGTTTTCAGGAGGAACTTTTAAACAATCTAGAAGATTTTACAGAAAATATGTTATATGAAGATATCATAACAAATGATGAGAACATTACAAGTGATTTGTATGATATTCTAGAACAAGAAAGAGAAATAAACAGCGAAAAATTAATTGAAGTATTAAACAAAAACAATAATTATATTATTGGTATAGATAGTCAAGATTTAAAAATAAAAGCAAAAACTGAAAAAGATATTGAGCAAATCGTAAAAGCAGTAAATGCAACATATAGAATTAATAAATTAAATCTAATGTGGAAACAAAAAGAAGCAAGCAATAAGAAGGTCCTTGCAAATCAATTAGGAGGAGTTTCAAAGGTTATTTCTTCGATAGCAGAAGATATAACAGAAGGAAAAGAAAAGCAAGAGAATATAGATGCAATTTATAATCTAGAGATTGCAAAAGCAACTATAACAAAAGATAAAAGTGAAGTTTCAGGAGATAGCTTTGCACTCGCAAAACTGGATGATGGAAAATTTATGCTAGCAATAAGTGATGGAATGGGTTCACGGAGAAAAAGCGGCTAAAAGCAGTTCAACAGTAATTAATATGCTTAAAAAAATGCTTACAACAGGTTTTAATAAAGATGTATCTATAGGACTTATTAATTCTGCAATAAACTTAAATTCTAATGAAGAAACTTTTGCAACAATTGACATATCAATTGTTGACTTAGTAAAAGGAAATATTGAATTTGTAAAAAATGGAGCTTGTCCAACATTTATTAAGTCAGGGAATAATGTAGAAGTAGTAAAATCAGTATCGCTACCTGCAGGTATGTTAGATAAAATAGATTTAGTTGTATATGATAAAGATTTAAAAGAGAATGATATTATTATAATGTGTACAGATGGAATTATGGAGGCAAATCAAGAGTATGATAATAAAGCATTATGGTTAAAAGATTTAATAGAAAAAATTGAAACACAAGATATACAAAAAATTGCAAATATAATTATGCGGAGAATCCTTGGATTTAAACTATGGAATAGCCAAAGATGATATGACAATTATTGTAGCAAAAATAGTAGCAAAATAGTAAAATGGGGGAACAATGGAAAGCATATTGAAAAAAATAAATGGACCAGAAGATTTAAAAAAGTTAAATGTTAGTGAAAAACAAGTATTAGCAGAAGAAATAAGAAAAGAAATATTAGAAGTTGTTTCTAAAAATGGGGGACACCTAGCATCTAACCTAGGAGTAGTAGAGCTTACGATAGCTCTTCATTCTGTTTTTAATACGCCAGATGACAAAATAATATGGGATGTTGGTCATCAATGTTATACACACAAAATTTTAACAGGAAGAAAAGAACAATTTAGTACATTAAGAAAATTAAATGGAATTGCAGGATTTCCTAAAGTATGTGAATCAGAGTATGATACTTTTAATACAGGACATAGCAGTACATCTATTTCAGTTGCAACAGGAATGGCAAGAGCAAAAAAGCTTATGGGAGATGATCAAACAAAAGTCATTGCTGTAATAGGCGATGGCTCTATGACTGGTGGAATGGCACTAGAGGCGCTAAATGATGCAGGAAGCAGTAAAACAAACATAATAGTTATTTTGAATGATAATGAAATGAGTATTTCAAAGAATGTTGGAGGTATTCCTTTATTTTTAAGCAAATTAAGAGGTAGAAAATTTTATTCAAAATCAAATGAAGGTGTTAAAAAATTTATGCTACAAGTTCCTGTAATTGGGAACCCAACAGTAAAAATAGTGCAAAAAATAAAGGATGCAATTAAGCAAATATTACTACCGAATATGTTTTTTGAAGATATTGGTTTTACATATTTAGGACCTGTAGATGGGCATAATATAGATAAATTGGAAAGTATATTAGAAACTAGTAAAAAGATTAGTGGACCTGTACTTGTGCATGTAATAACAAAAAAGGGGAAAGGTTATAAATTTGCAGAAGAAACCCCAGAAAATTTCCACGGAGTATCGAGCTTTGATTTAAAAACAGGAGAAAAGATAAAAAAAAGTGGAAAAGATTATTCTAAAGTATTTGGCGAAAAATTAGTAGAACTTGCTGAAAAAAATGAGAAAATTGTAGCAGTAACAGCTGCTATGAAAGATGGAACGGGCTTAAAGAGTTTTTCAGAAAAATTCCCAGATAGATTTTTTGATGTTGGTATTGCAGAACAACATGCAATAGGTATGATTGCCGGAATGGCAAAAGAAGGTTTAAAACCAGTGCTTGCAATATATTCGTCATTTTTACAAAGAGGATATGATCAATTAGTTCATGATATTGCACTTCAAAAATTACCTGTAGTAATTTGTATAGATAGAGCAGGAATAGTTGGAAATGATGGGGAAACTCATCATGGAATATTTGATTTGTCATTTCTATCATCAATACCGAACCTTACAGTAATGGCACCAAAAGATTTTGAAGAATTAAAAAACATGTTAGAATTTGCTGTAAATTTTGATGGACCAATATTAATTAGATATCCAAGAGGGGGAGAAAATCATAAATTTACAAGAAAGCTATCTATAAAATTAGGAAAAGCAGAATTAATAAGACAAGGGAAAGACATTACCATAATAGGTATAGGAAAAACAGTTGGAAAAGCAGTAGAAGTAGCGGAACTCTTAAAAAAGCAAAATATTAATTCAGAAGTAATAAATGCAAGATTCTTAAAACCACTAGATGAAAAATTTATTGTAAAATCAATTAAAAAAACAGGAAGAGTAGCAACGATAGAAGATAACACTCTAAAAGGAGGACTAGGAAGTTCGGTTATAGAATTAGTAAATAAATCTAATTTACAGAACATAAAAGTAGAAACCTTTGGATATGATGATTGCTTTGTGCCTCATGGAGGAACTGAAGAATTAGAAAAGATATATAAACAAGATGTAGAAAGTATTGCAAAACAGTTAGCTAAAAGCTAACTGTTTTTGTACTTCATTTTAGTGGCCATTCCGCCTCTGATATGCCTTTCGGCTTTATTTTCATCTAATATTTTTCGTACTTCTTTGGCCAAAGCATAGTTTATATGTAAAAGTCTTTCACTAACATCTTTGTGTACTGTGGATTTAGAAACACCAAATCTTTTAGCAGCACCACGAACGGTATCTTTTGAATCTATTATATATTGAGCTAGAGCTACTGCCCTTTCTTCTATTGAAATTCCTCTCATAAAAGCAAAACCTCCATATGAATATATTTGTTTAATTGTATTCGTATGGAGGTTGGATTATGAAAAAATATAGACCATCTAGAAACAATGCATATCAGATTAAATAGTTACATAAAACATACTAAGAAAAGTCTTCCCATAATATTTGATACGATTGTTCCTTTATTTTTAAAATCTTCTATTTCTATTAAGAATATAACTGAATTATATATACATCATTATTTAGATACAAATATTCAAAAAAACACGCCATTTTGCTTGCAAAATGATAGATTAAATAATATAATAAATAATATTTAAGATGGTGTAAAATACGATATCAAAATGGAGGTTATAAAATGAATAAAGTTTTAAAAATATGTGCGATTAGTCTTGCGATTCTTGCAGTTATTGTCCTAGTTGTTATACTAATTATGAAAGGTGAAAATAAACTTGTTGCAACAAATGAAGATGAAGGAGTAAGTGTTGAACATGTTATTATATTTAAAAAAGACAAGATAGATAATGCAGTTGTGACAACAGAATATGAAAATAAAGAAGAAGCAGACAAAATGGTAAGTGCAATAAACTTCATTAACTCATTAACAGAAGACGAAAACGAAAAAATTACTATTGAACAAGAAGATAATAAAGTCATTTTAAAACTAGATGCTAAGCATTATGAAGAAAATATGGGAGCAGATGATATGCCTAAAGCAGAATGGAAAGCATTTTTAGAAGAACAAGGATTTAAGGTAAAATAAAGATTAGATTATGAAAATAATTGGAATAACAGGAAAATCAGGGGTAGGTAAAACTACTCTTTCAAATATGTTATCTTCAAAGCTTAATTGCAAAACTATTGACATCGATAAAATAGGACATGAAGCAATAAGAAACAGCAAAATTATAAATGAGCTTTGTTTAAATTTCGGAGAAGATATTTTAGAAAAAAATGGTCAAGTAGACAGAAAAAAACTTGGAGAAATAGTATTTGCAAACAAAGACAAAATGAAAATATTAGAAAATATCACTTGGAGCTATATGGAGAAAAGAATTTTAGAGAAACTAAATGAAAAACAAGAATGTATAATACTAGAATGGGCTTTGCTTCCATTAAGTCCATATTGGAATAAATGCGATATGAAAATATTAGTTGTAGCAGATAACAAAGTAAGAAAAGATAGAATATTAGAAAGAGACAATATTACAAGTGCATATTTTGATTTAAGAGATAACAATTCGGTTGATTATTCTAAATTTACAGCAGATATAGTATGTGATAATAGTGATGCCAAGAATTTAGAAAATATTATAGATTCTATATGTGAAAAAATATAAGGAGGAAATTATGAACGAATACAGAACACACAAATGTAATGAACTAAGGATAGAAGATATAGGTAAAAAAGTAAAAATAGCAGGCTGGGTTCAAACAATAAGAAACCTAGGAGGGTTGATTTTTGCAGATATTAGAGATGAATATGGAATTACTCAAGCTGTAATTACTGTAGGAGAAGCACTAGCTGAAGATTTTTCTAAAATACCAGTAGAGTCTACTGTAAGTATAGAAGGAATAGTGAGAGAAAGAGAATCTAAAAACAAAAATATTCCAACAGGAGATATTGAAATAGCAATAGAAAACTATGTAGTATTAGGAAAAAGATTAAAACCGCTTCCTTTTGAAATTAATGATGATAAAGAAGTAAGAGAAGATTTAAGATTGCAATATAGATTCTTAGATTTAAGAAATGATAAAGTAAAAGAAAATATTTTATTAAGAGCAAAAGTAATACAGTTTATAAGAAACCAAATGATAGAAAAGGACTTTACAGAGGTTCAAACCCCAATTTTAACAAGCTCTTCACCAGAAGGAGCAAGAGACTACTTAGTCCCAAGTAGAGTACATCCAGGTAAATTTTATGCACTTCCACAAGCACCACAACAATTTAAGCAACTACTTATGGTTTCTGGAATTGATAAATATTTCCAAATAGCACCATGCTTTAGAGATGAAGATGCAAGAGCAGATAGAGCACCAGGAGAATTCTATCAATTAGATATGGAAATGGCTTTTGCAACACAAGAAGATGTATTTAATGTAATTGAAGAAGTAATATATAATACCTTTAAAAAATTCACAGCTTCAAATGTTTCAAAATTTCCATTTGAAAGAATTACATATAGAGACTCAATGCTAAAATATGGTAGTGATAAACCAGATTTAAGAAATCCATTAATAATACAAGATGTAAGCAAAATATTCGAAACTATTGAATTTAACGCATTTAAAGGTAAAATTGTAAGAGCAATAGTATTACCAAAGCAAGAAAATCTATCAAGAAAATTCTATGATGGAATGGTAACTTTTGCAATAGAGGATTGTAAAGCAAAAGGATTATCTTGGGTAAAAGTAAATGAAGGAAATGTTCTTCAAGGTTCAATTGCAAAATTTATTGATGATGTTTCTAAAGATAATTTATTAAAAGAACTTGGAGCAAAAGAAGGAGACAGCATATTCTTTGTATCAGATGAGAAGGGTGTTGTAGAAAAACTTGCAGGACAAATTAGAACAGAACTTGCAGTAAGATTAGATTTATTAGAAAAGGATAGCTATAAATTCTGTTGGGTCATAGATTTTCCAATGTATGAATTAGATGATGATGGAAATATTGCATTTAGCCATAATCCATTTTCAATGCCGCAAGGTGGTTTAAAAGCCTTAGAAGAAAAAGAACCATTAGATATACTTGCATATCAATATGATTTAGTATGTAATGGAATTGAGTTATCTTCTGGAGCAGTAAGAAACCACGACCCAGAAATAATGATAAAAGCATTTGAAATAGCAGGATATTCAAAAAAACACATTGAAGAAAAATTTCCAGCAATGTTTAACGCATTTCATTATGGAGCACCACCACACGCAGGAATAGCACCTGGTATTGATAGAATAATAATGCTTATTGCAAATGAAGTAAATATTCGTGAAGTAATAGCCTTCCCAATGAATAGCAAGGCACAAGACTTGCTTATGGGAGCACCAGGAACAGTAACTGAAAAACAATTAAAAGATGTTCATATAAAAATAGATGTTAAGGAATAGTAAAAGGATTTTTATATAATATGCCAAAGAAATTATTAATAACAGAAAAACCCTCAGTGGCAATGCAATTTGCCAAGGCTCTAAAAATAGAAACAAATAGAAAAAATGGATATTTAGAAAATTCCGAATGGATTATTACATGGTGTGTAGGTCATTTAGTAACGATGTCTTACCCAGAGGTGTATGATGAAAAATTAAAGTTTTGGAGACTAGATACACTGCCATTTATACCTAAAGATTTTAAATATGAGGTTATTCCTAATGTGCAGAACCAATTTAATATAATAAAGGAATTGCTTACACGCCAAGATGTAGATACTATTTATGTAAGTACTGACTCTGGGCGAGAGGGAGAATATATATATAGATTAGTTGACCAAATGATTGGAGTAGACGGAAAAACCAAAAAAAGAGTATGGATAGATTCACAAACTGAAGAAGAAATCTTAAGAGGGATAAAAGAAGCAAAAGATTTATCAGAATATGATAGCTTATCTGATGCTGCCTATTTAAGGGCAAAAGAAGATTATCTTATTGGAATAAATTTTTCAAGATTGCTTACTATCACGTATGGGAAAAGAGTAGCCAGTATGATAAATGAGGACAAAGCTTCAATTTCAATAGGGCGAGTTATGACTTGCGTTTTAGGGATGATAGTTTCAAGAGAACGAGAAATTAGAGATTTTGTAAAAAACAAATATTACAAAATTAGTGCTGACTTTGATGAGTTTACCGCAGAGTGGAAGAGAAATAGCATATCTAAATTATATAGTGATATAGATTTATATAATGATGTAGGTTTTAAAAATAAAGAAAAGGCAGAAGAAGTAATAGCTTATTTAAAAGAAAAAGATGCAACTGTAGAAGAAGTAAAAAAGACAAAACAAAAAGAAAATGCACCTCTTTTATTTAATCTAGCAGAAATACAAAATGAATGTACAAAAAGGTTTAAAATAAAGCCAGATGAGACATTAGAGATAATACAAAGTTTATATGAAAAGAAGTTAGTAACATATCCAAGAACAGATGCAAGAGTGCTATCTACTGCAGTTGCCAAAGAAATTAGTAAAAATTTAAATGGATTATCTAAAAACTATAAAGATGTAGAGATACAAGGTTATATTTCAAAAATGATTGCAGAAAAATATTCTACAAATCTTATAAAAACCAAATATGTAAATGATAGCAAAATAACAGACCACTATGCAATTATTCCAACAGGACAAGGACTAGAAAACCTTGATAAATTGCCAGATTTACAAAAAAATATATATAAACTCATTGTAAAAAGATTTTTAGCAATATTTTTTCCACCAGCAGAATTTAGCAAGGTGGCAGTTACTTTAAAAATAGATGAAGAAACCTTTAATGCAAATGAAAAAATTTGCTTAAACAAAGGGTATTTAGAGGTGTTAAAACAAGAAGATTCAGCAGAACCTGCCAAAGAGATTTTAAAAACTTTGAGAAAAGGACAGATTATAACTCCAAAAGAGATAATAATAAAAGAGGCAGAAACTGTCCCACCTACAAGATATAACTCAGGTTCAATTATTCTAGCAATGGAAAATGCCGGAAAATTGATAGAAGATGAAGCTTTAAGAGAGCAAATAAAAGGTGTAGGCATTGGAACAAGTGCTACGAGAGCAGAAATAATTAAAAAGTTAGAAAAGATACACTATATAGACATAAATGCGAAGACACAAATAATTACCCCAACGAAAAAAGGAGAAATTATATTTGATGTTGTAAATTCCTCTATGCCAGATATGCTTAACCCAAAACTAACTGCAAGCTGGGAAAAAGGTTTAGAAATGGTTGCAAATAAAGAAATAAAGGACAAAGAATTTATGACTAAATTAGAAAATTATATAAAATCAAAATTTAAAAAAATAGTTTATTATTAAATAAACTATTTTTTTAAACTTATAATTGCAGAATCTAATTTAAAACCTTCTTTTTCTACTCTATAAGAATGAAGAAGATTAGAATTACAAACACTACAAATATTGCTATCTATGATATTCTTTTATTGTATATCTTAAAAATCACAATTTTTTGGTGTTCTTGCAAATGGTATAACATCACGAATATTTTGCATACCTGTTAAGTACATCATCATTCTTTCAAAACCTAAACCAAATCCGGCATGGCGTACACTACCGTATTTCCTTAAGTCTAAGTACCACCAATAATCTTTTTCATTCATTCCTAAATTTTTTATTTTTTGTTTTAATAAATCTAAATTATCTTCTCTTTGACTACCACCAATTATTTCTCCAATACCTGGTGCAAGTAAGTCCATTGCAGCAACAGTTTTGCCATCTGGATTTTGCTTCATATAGAAAGCTTTTATTTCTGATGGGTAGTCGATAACAAAAACTGGTTTTTTAAATAGAACTTCACAAAGATATCTTTCATGTTCTGTTTGGAGATCTGACCCCCAATGGACAGGAAAGTCAAAGTTATCATTATTCTTCTCTAATTCTTTTATTGCATCTGTGTAAGTTATTCTAGCAAAATCAGAATTTAAAACATGATTTAATTTATCTAATAAGTTCTTATCTATAAAGTTATTAAAGAATTCCATTTCTTCAGGGCAGTTATCTAATACATATTTAATAATATATTTAATCATATCTTCTGCAAGTGCCATATCATCATTAATATCTGCAAAACAGATTTCAGGCTCAATCATCCAAAATTCTGAAGCGTGTTTTACAGTATTTGAATTTTCAGATCTAAATGTTGGACCAAAAGTATATATCTTCTTAAATGCTAAAGCAAAAGTTTCACCATTTAATTGACCACTTACTGTAAGATGAGCAGGTTTCCCAAAAAAGTCTTGTGAATAATCTACTTTTCCGTCTTCTGTTCGAGGTAAATTATTTACATCTAATGTACTAACATTAAACATTTCTCCAGCACCTTCGCAATCGCTAGAAGTAATAATTGGTGTATGTACATAAACAAATCCTCTTTCTTGGAAAAATTTATGTATTGCATATGATAAAACTGAACGAACTCTAAATACTGCATTAAAAGTATTAGTTCTTGGACGAAGATGAGAAATTGTTCTTAAATATTCAAAAGAATGTCTTTTCTTTTGCAAAGGGTAATCTAAATCAGAAAGAAATTCTATTTCGATTTTAGTAGCTTTAATTTCAAAAGGTTGTTTTGCAGCTTCAGTTTTTACAACAATGCCTGTTACTGAAATGGTTGAGCTTAAAGGCAATTTGGCAATATCAGTAAAGTTTTCTAAAGAATCATCAAAAACAACTTGAACATTTTTTAGAAAGCTTCCATCATTTAATTCAATAAAACCAAAAGTTTTGGAATCTCTAACTGTTTTAACAAATCCTTCAATTGTAATTTCTTTGTCAATATATTTATCTGTCTCTAAAAATAATTGTTTAATATCCATAATATAGACCTCCAATAAAAGTATTTATTAAATATATCATAAAATAACTAAAAAGACAATATTTGTAAAATAAAAATGTTTATATAAAGTTACAGTTCAGACTAATTAATATTATAATCCACTCTATCTTGCTGTCGGTTGGACATTTTCTTTTCTTAGGCTAAAGCACGAAAAGAAAAGTGCAACCGACACGTGAAGCTACTAATTTGAAAATTTTGGTCTGAACATTAAATATATAAACCAAAAAGCGGATGCTACCCGCTTTTTGGCTTTCTTTTTACCTCTTGCTCCGATGCCACTTATACCGCGTTCTCCTTCTTTTATTTCTTTAGAAATCTCATAAGCTGTTATAAAATTTCTACTATCAGTAGTTGCTATTTTATTAGCTACTATTAATGGATCTATGAAATCGATTAAAATACGACCCGGAGATGAAGCAAAATCTGCGCCAGATTCCATTATTGCTTCATAAAAGCTTTGACACGCACCGTGCAAAAATAGTAAGTTTATCTGATGAATATGCCCATTTTCTAGCTTCTTTTACTGTGTCTATAAAATACCTAGAATTTCTATAATTGTATATATTATTGAAATTCACTCCATTTTTAAGCATTGCATCATGACCTGTAACAACTAAAATGTCTGGGTTATATTTATTTAATAATGTTTGCACCATTTTTGGTTGATTATATTCAGGTATGTTTTTTACGATTGCATTTAGTCCAAGTTTTCTATAATACCTTATTGATTTTTCGCTATACCTTTTGTCACCATCTAAATGCAAAATTTTGCCTGTATATATTGAAAAAGATGCTTTTTTATTACTTTGCTTGATTTTTGTATCCAAACGATAGTCGAAATTTTTCTCAAATTCTTTTACAATTTGCCTATCCATTTTTTTTAAATCATAAAGAGGGGCATCAGCTTCGATTCTAATATCAATACCTTTTAGAATGGCTATATTAGACGGGGTTATAATTCTATCTACGACGAAAAGAATATCTTTGTTATAAGATATTCTTGCAACAATATCTCCTTTGGCTATTTTCAATTATAATCACCTCAAAAACTTTATGCTTGGTATATATTATGAGAAAAAAGTCGATTTAGTGAAACGAAATTGTCACAAAATTGTCACACAAAATACAAATAAAGCTAAAACTATTGACTTTCTAAGAGAACAAAAAATGACATAATATTTTATATTTTGACACTTAAAAATAAAGATGATATACTTGTCAAAAGTAAATAGAAAGAGTGATTATATGATTGAAAAAAGTGAAATCTCTAATTTAAAAACAGAAATTGGAGAAAAAATTGGACAAAAGATAATCATTAAAGGTACTCTTGGTAGAAATAAATTCTTCGAACAGGAGGCTACAATAGAAAATGCATATAGAGATATCTTTCTAGTAAAGTATGACGGCCAGGAACCTAATGTTAGTTACAAATATACGGATGTATTAACAAAAGAACTAGAGGTTTCTTTCTTCAATGGTAAAGAATATTTGCCATTAGGTGTAAAATCATAAGAATTAGAAACAAAAAAATTCCTAAATTTTAGGAATTTTTTTTTGTGTTCTAAATATAATATAATATTAAATTTAAAAATATATGAGGAATTTAAAGTTTACTTTAAATATGCCGAGAAAGGAAAGATGAAGATGGTAGTAGAATTAGATAAAGAGTCAATTTGTATAAATCAAGAGGCAGACAGAAAAAAAGAAGTTTTCCAAGTTGAAAACGATATGATTGTAAATGATATTAAACCTGATGTTTTAAATATAATAAATACATCTGGGATAATCTGTTTAAGCAAAAAGGAAATTGTAGACGGAAAATTAAAATTAGAAGGAGAAATAAATACATATATTATTTATTTAGCAGATGATGAGAAGGGAAGTACAAGAAGTTTGAATAATGTAGTAAACTTCTCAGAAAAAATAGATCTTCCAAATTATAAAGATAATATGATAGAAAATATTGCGATAAATCTAAAAGGCGTTGAAGCAAATGTTATAAATGGAAGGAAAATAAATATCAAAGCATTTGTGGAGGTACAAACTAATCTATATGAAAATATGAGCTTAGAAGTTGTAAATAATGTAGATTCCATAGAAAATATTAAAGCATTAAAAACGAATGAACAAATTTTATCACTGTTAGGAAGTGGCACAAATAAAGCAAATGCAAAAGATACACTTTCAATAAATGAAACAGATGATATTGCAGAAATAATGAAAGTAAATTTTAAATTAGTAAATAGAGAGGTAAAAAATAGCTACAATAAGGTTCTTGTTAAAGCAGAGGCAGATGTAGAGATACTTTATTTAACTGAAGATGATAGAATAAATTCGGTAAATGCAAGAATTCCAATAATGGGATTTGTAGATATGCCAAATGTTAATGACGATTGCAAATATAATCTAAGTGATTTTGTAAATAACATTATAGTAAAGCCTAATAATTCAGAAGAACATTCTATATATGTAGAAGCAGAGATAGAGTTTTCGATAAAAGTATTTGAATTAAAAAACATAGACATAGTGGAGGATTTATATAGTGTTTCTGATAATGCAAATTTTCAAGGAACAAATGTAAATACAATTATAAGACAAGAAACTATTCAAGATGAAACAAAAATTAAAGAACATATGGAGATTCCAGAACTGGATAATGCAACGATTTGCTCATCAAAAATTACACCAGAAATTAAAAAAGAAAGTATAGAAAATGGCACTATTTGCTATGAAGGCGAAATTGGAGTAGAGATACTATATGTAAAAGATAATAAATTGAACAATAAAAAGATAACTATTCCATTTAATTTTGAGATAAGTTCTAACTATATAAATGACAATATATCAGAAACAACAAATATTAATGTTAGCAATGATAATTTTATAATTACTCAAAACGGAGCATTAGACATAAATATGATGCTAGAATTTGAAGTGCTAGTTACGGAAAGCAAGAGATTAAGCTTAATTAAAGACATTAATATAGAAGAATGCACAAATAAAAATCCATATAGTATGGTGATCTATTTTGTTAAACAAGGTGATACTTTATGGAAAATTGCTAAAAAATTTAGAACAACAGTAGAAGATATTGCTAGGGTAAATGAAATTGAAAATGAAAATAAAATCTCTGTAGGTAAACAATTATATATTCCTAAATTTGTAAATTGCAATGGATAAAATTTATTCAAGAAGAAGAATTAAGATACCAAAGATACAAAAGCCATATATGAGAAAAACGGAAAAGATAATTAGAATGATGCTTATGCTCCTTGTTACAGTACTTACAGCATATACTATAAAAAAAGCGATAGATCCGATGCTTAGGGATTTGTGTATACAAACTGCTAACCGGAAATGCCACTAAAATTATTAATGAAGAAACTACAAAGGTCTTAGAAAATTATAATTATCAAGACATAGTTTCTGTTATTCAAAATGATAAGGTAAATATCCTAAAAACAGATGTTGTAGTTATTAACAACATAGCATCAGAAATAAGTGATAATATTATAAAGGCTTTAGATGAAATGGGAAGAGTAGACATCAAAGTGCCAATAGGTGCAATAAGTGGAACTAAAATCCTTTCAGGAACAGGCCCCAATATAAACATAAAAGTTATGCCTGTAGGGTCGATAGATACTGAAATAAAAACAGAATTTGAAAGTAAAGGAATCAACCAAACTGTATATAGAATATATCTTAATTTGATTTGTGAAATAAAAATAATAATGCCGTATGAGAGCATATCTAGGAAGATAGAAAATCAAATATTATTAGTTGAAACAGGTATAGTTGGTGATGTTCCAGAAACATATTACAATTTAGAAGGGATAAATGGGGAAGATACTTTGCAATTGATACATTAAAGTTTTTTGAATAGAAGTATAAAAATCACCACAAAATAATAGTGGTGATTTTTATGATATCTTATTTAAAATTAGATAAAGACAGTAGTAGTTTTAATTATGCGAAAAGATTGGGATTTCCTATATATGAAGTATCAGATGTAGAAAAAGTGGATGAGAAAATAAAAGAGCTTAAAAATAAAAATTACACAAGTGTAGTAATTTCTAACGAATTAGCAGGTTTTTCTCAAGATATAATAAAAAAATATAGAAAATATAAGGATTTCAACATAATAATAGCAAAACAAAAAACAAAATGAATAACAACACATATTTTGGAAAAAATTTTAATTAGAAAGGGATGAGATTAAAATGGAAGCAAACAAAATGAAAAACATGATTGTACTTAAAAATTTACCATCAAATATTGTAGATGAGGCTTTTGTTATATTAAAGCCAAATAGTAAAATAAAAGTAGAAGATTATGCAGAAAAATGCACAAACGATAAAGAGGTAACCACAAAATTTGGTGCAAAAGATTATATGATAAAAGAAGCGGAAATGATTATTAGCAATTACTTATCAGACATAGAAAACGAAAAAAGATTAAAAAGTATGAGAATAGATAAAATCGAATTAAAATATAAAAGACTAAAAGCATTAACCTTTATATTAGGCATTATAACAACGTTAACAACTATTACAAGACTAATTTAAAAAGTTGTACTAAAATCTTTTTCTATGGAATATAGTTAAAAAAGAGGTGAATGGTATGGAGAAGGCAATAACTGTAGAAGATAGAATAAGAAGAGCAGAAGAAATATATTATAGAAGACATAATCAAGTATTAAATAATTCAGCTATAAAGCAAGATATAGTATCAACATCAAAACATAAAATTGTAAAAAAAGTTACTATACAGGCATTTATAGCAGCCTGTGTATTTACAAGTATATTCATTGCTTTGAATAATGAAAAATGCTCAGAAACAGTCAAGCAAAATATAAATTATGTTTTATCATATAATATAGATTTTCAGAAGTTATATGAAGAAACAGGCTTACAATCAATGATAGAAGGACTTCAAAATAAAAAAACGAGAAGTGATGCTAAAGAAATAATTGAAAATCCAAATATAGTAGAAAGTGTCGGTGGAGGATTAGAAGAAGTAGAATTAGTAGAAGAAGGAAGTTCTTTGGAAGAAAGTCAAGAACCATTAAGCCAAATGGAACAAGATGCAGAATATATAAAGAAAAATATTTCAATCATAAAACCTTTAACAGGTGTAATTACATCTAGGTTTGGATTAAGAGAAGATGTACAGCCATATTCTCATACTGGTATTGATATTGCAGCCAATACCGGTACTACAATCATTGCTGCAATAGATGGAGTAGCAAGCGTAGTATCTACTGAAGGAGGATATGGAAAACATATAAAAATAGTAAATGGCAGTATTAGTACTTTATATGCACATTGTAATGATTTATATATAAAAGAAGGAGATTATATATCTCAAGGTCAAACAATTGCCGAAGTAGGAAGTACAGGGAACTCAACAGGACCACACCTACACTTTGAGATAATTGTAGAGGACAGATATGTAGACCCTGATTTAATATTAAGTTTTTAGGATGTGTTTAAAAATTGCAAATTAAAATTAATTTAAAGATTTTTATATTTATAATAATTTTTTTAATTACAAATCAAATTAAAATATATGCATATTTAATGCTTTTTGCGTTCATACACGAATTAGGACATCTATATATGGGATTGCTACTGGGGTTAAAGCCGAAATCATTAAAAATTATGCCATTTGGAGTAAGCATACTTTTTGAAACATATAAAACAAAAAAGCAAACTCAAACAAAAAAAATGTTTATTGCAATAGCGGGACCTGTTGTAAATATTATAATAGCTATAGTTGGATGGTTATTTGAATGGCAAGTAGAGATAATATATGCCAATATTCTAATTGCAATATTTAATTTACTGCCAATTTATCCATTAGATGGGGGAAGAATAATAAATGCAATATTAAGTATGAAATTAAAACAAGAAAGAGTAATAAAATACATATTAAAAATTTCAAATATAAGCATTATAATACTTACTATAATAGCAAGCATAGGGATTTTATATTTAAAAAACATAGCAATAATTTTTATCATTGCATATTTATGGTGGTTAGTGATAAGACTAAACAAAATAAGCAAAATGAAAAAAAAAATGTATGACACAATCAATGCTGTCAAAGTGCCAAAAGGGACGGGGAATTTTGGCACATGTTTGCCAAAAAGTGAACAAAAGGATGGACTTTTTTTCAAAATAATGCCCAAAAATCGCTAGACAAAAACTTAAGTTCCCGTGCCCTAACGTGTCCCCTTTTGTCTAAAGTTTTTGTTAATGTTAAGACCAAAATTTTCAAATTAGTAGCTCCACGTGTCGGTTGG
>SAMEA3663269__coassemble_206_pt1 | contig 21482 bp, 19 predicted proteins | sample SAMEA3663269__metabat2_low_PE_035 | metagenome-assembled genome bin SAMEA3663269 (sample SAMEA3663269) | pig gut metagenome | biome: pig gut; feature: pig-associated habitat; material: faeces | place: China | collected 2013
CGAAAAAAAAAGCAATAAAAAAATAAAAAAAGTATAAAAATATTAAATATAGCAAGAGAAAATGATAGACAATTTAATGTGCTTGTGATAATATTATAACATTGGAAGGGGTATGCTTATATGAATTATGATGAGATAAAATCAGAAGAATTATTAAAAATATACGCTAAAATAAATGACTTTATTAAATTTTTAGATAAAGAAGAAAAAGATAATAATTTAGGAGAAATAAATGGATAGAATATTAGAAAAAATAGAAACCGATAGAGAAATCTTATCAACAATGCCCAAAAACAACAAAAAAAACATTGCAAATTTTTTAAATACATTGCAAATATTAAAAAAAGAATATCTAGAAAAACAGAAAGAAATATATGACGAAATGAATAAAAGGTATAAAAAGATAATTTCTATAAAGAAAAATCCAGACTTAGAGAAAGAACAAGAAGAAATTAAAAATATGCATATTATATTAGATACAATAGAAATGACTAAGAGTTCTTTTGAGAAAATGGGACTAGATAAGAGAATATATAAATTTAGGCGTTTTTATAAAGAAAATTTAGAAAATATCAATATAGAAATATTGGAATGTATTAATAAATTTAATGAAGTAGGAATTACTTTAACTAGCGATGACTTTAATTATAGCATATTTGTTAATGAATATATGAAGGCGTTTTTTGATAATATGCAAAATATAAATTCTAAAATTATGAAAGATAAATTTGAAGAAATTTATTGGAAATGCCCAAATCTAATAATACATATAGAATTAAATTTTAGATATATATACATGAATAATAAGAAAACCATTGATAGATATTATAAGAAGCAGACAGAACAAGTATCTAAAAAAGTTGGGTTAACTGCCCAAGAAATAGAAGAGAAAATAAACAATTTACAAGAAAAATATAATGAGGACATAAAGTTAGATAAATATATTCTTACAAAAAAGTTTTTAGATGGTACATTAAATTGTAAAGAATATGAAAAAGAAAAAATTAGAGATGAATATTTGAAGGTATTACCTGAAGATATTATTGAAGGTTTTTCTGACGAAAAAATAGAAGAAGCAACAAAAAATGCAATAAAATTTTTACACAATTTAAATGAATATAAGCAGTATCTACAATTTGAATATATACTTAAAGATGTAAAGAAAAAATATCAAGAAAGTAGTCAATATAAAAATTCATATAATGAAACTAGAAAAAATATATTAGCAAATGAAAAAAAATTAAGAAAATTAAAAAAAGGGTTGCTTAAAAAGAATAACAAAAAAGATGAGCAAATAGCGGAATATAATGATATTATACTAGAGACAAAAGCTTTATATAAACAATTAGATAAGGACGAATTTTATATAAAAATAATAAATAATTTGACACCTTCATCTACAATATATGATGTGCTAAAATTTGCAAGTGAATTTCATAATTACTTAGTAGAATGTATTATTGCAAATAATGAAGAAAGTGATATGAATCAAATAGAAAACATTATTTCTAGTTTTGAAGAATTTATAAATAGTCCATATAATATAATCATTAAAAATATTACTATTTTGGAAGAAAAAAATATTGGAATCATGATATCAGACAGATATAAATTATTAAATTTCACAATACAAAAAGAGGATGTTATTGAAAATTTTGAAACATTAATATCAATATTACAAAAAATAGAAAATTATTATTATATAAAACAATGTAATATAGATTTAAGTGAAATTGAATTTGCGTGTGAATTTAAAAAACTCTAAATAGAAGCGATAGATGGAGAGAAAAACTATAGATGAAGAAAAAATATAATGTTAATAAGAAAAGAATATTTATATTAATATCTATAATAATAATAGCAATTTTTGAGGTGGTCGCACTAAAAAAATCTATGGCTGATAGAACGATTCAGCTTGATGCAACTATCATTGATGAAAGTTTAAATGTGCCAGACAAATTAATTAAACTTGATGCGACAAACATATCAAATAAAAATTATGAATTAACATTACCAGTATATATAGATAATATAAAAGTTGATAGTTATATAATAATTGCAAAAGATATACATAGCGAAGAAACAGTTCAAAACGATGTGAAAGAAATAGAACAAGCATTAAATTTTGAGCAAACGGAAAACACTCAAGAAAATGAATTAGGAGAAAATACTGAAGGAACATTAAATAATTTAGAAGAAAATGCTGAACAACTAGAAAAAAAAGAAAATTCTTATGAGCAACACGAACAAATAGAGGATTCATTATTAGAATATGTACAAATAGATGATAAAGTAATAATGCTTCCTGGAGAAACAATTTATTTAACAGATACAGAAGTAGAAGAAAAGGCAATTACTCTAAAGGTTATATATGATTTTTTAGAAAAGGATAATATAAATTTATATGCACAAAGAATTGAAACAGAAGTTGATGATAATGATGATGGTACCATTGATGGGAAAATAACAATAGAAGGATATATGCCATTAGGTGCAGAAATTTTTGAAGAAGCATTATCAATGGAGGCAATTGGAGACACAATAATACCAATGCTTTCAGAGAAGGTTTCATTTAAAAAAGCATATGATATTAAAATTTTATATAATGAACAAGAATATGAGCCAACAGATTTTGATTTAAATGTTAAAGTTATGATTTCTGGAGTAGATGAAATTGACGAAAATAATCAATCATACAAGGTGGTTCATATTGATAATCAAAATAATATAGAAGAGGTTAGTGGTGTACAAATCGTAAATGATACTATTACATTCCCAGCAGATAGATTTTCAACATATGCATTACTTTTGGATGACAATACTACATTTACAACAACTTCATTACTATCTAATAGTCCTAGTATTTGGGAAGGAGATACAGCTAATAACTTTAGATACGGAGAAGGAAATTCTAATAATCCATATCTAATAACTTCTGCCAAAGAATTGTCATATCTAGCTATCATGGTAAATAATGGTGAAGATTATGATGGAATATATTTTGAGCTGATAACAGACATAGATTTAAACAGTAGGACTTGGACACCAATAGGTACTTATGAAAATTCTTTTAAAGGAGTTTTTAATGGTGGAGGACACACAATTGCAAATGCAACTATTTCGCTACCAACAACTCTTCCAACTTCTATTTCTTCATACGGTATTTTTGGTAGTATCGGTAATGGAAGCAATAAAACTGTAATAAAAAATTTAGAGATAGATAATATAACAATTGAATTAAATGCAAATGGAACTACTGCAAATAATACAACAGCAAAAGGTTATAATATAGGAATTGTAACAGGTACAATATATAACAAGGCAGAAATAAAAAATGTTATTGTAAATAACTGTACTATATTAGACAATTATACAATGACAATAAGAACAAATTCTACACAATTATTTGTTGGAGGAATTGCAGGTTTAGCAGTTAACTCATCAAATTTTACAAGTGATCCAGGAGAAGGAAATAGATATGCCATTGAAAATTGTTATGCAAATGTAGATGTTGACTTAGATACAACAACAAGGAATATATCATCAGCTGGACAATATAATGTAGGAGGGATAGTTGGCTTAATTAGAGGACAAGCCGTTTGGCCAGAAAATTGTTTATATAGAGGAACATTAGATGCAACAAAAGGACTTACTGGCCCAATTTTCGGTGCACTAAGAGGAAACACTTCACTTGGTACAAGTGTAACGCAACTTAATACTTTATGGCAAGGAAATGATTTGGGTAATTTAACAATGAATAGTTATTATACGGCATACAGTACAAATGGTTATTCATTTTCAAATAGTGTGCAAAGTGGGACATCGACATCGAGAGCAGGAACTAGTACTTATAACATTAGATATGTACAAGGCTTAAATAAAGGATTATATACAAACAATTTAGGAAATATGCTTTCTAATTTCAATGATTATGTTGCAACGAATAGTGATAATGGGTATTTAACTTGGCATTATGATGAAGAGGAAACAGAGTATTATTTCACTCCTGAAATTACAGTAAGTGTCGAAAGAAACATTCCAAACTATACATTATTAGTAACCGATACTGCTAATACTGGTACGTATTCATATGTATGGATCGTTGATGATGAATTGCAAGCTGATATAACAGGAAATACTTTATATATGGAATCAGATTGGGAAAACTCCCATACAGTCGAAGTATTAGTAAGTAACGGGCAATCATATGCTATGGTCTATTTTACAATAGAAACACTTGAGTTACATATAAATTTTAATATGAATAATATTAATAATGTTTTAACAGGAAGCATAGCAGGGACAGGAACAATAGACCCTAATTTTAATATAGATGATTATACATATCAATGGTATAAATTAGATATATCGGGAACAGAAGAAATATTAGAAGGAGAAATTTCTAATGTGATATCTAATTTAGAGAATGGTATGGAATATAAGATAGTTGCAATAAACAACAACTATCCTTACATGAATGTTGAAGGAACATTTTTATATGGAACAAGGACAGTAATATATGTAAGTTATTATAATGGCAATAACAATAATGATGGATTTACACCTACAACACCAGTAGCTACTCTTGCAATGGCATATTCAAAATTTAGTAGTAATACAACAAGAAATGAAAATGTAATAGTAATTATGGGAACATATGCTACTACTAGTATATTAAACTCCGCAACGGCAACTACTTATGCAAAAAATGTAACAATTACAGGAAAATACCAAGGAGTTGAATACAACGGATTATTATATTTTGATGCTAGTAGTAGATATAAATATTTAAATGGAAATACAACATTCATGCATATTACTTTTGATGGAAGGAATAGCAGAACATATTTTTATTTACAAGGATACGATCTTACAATGGGTGAAGGTATTGTTATGCAAAATTATTTAGTTGCAAATACTAACCAAGGATTAATTGAAGGAAATGCACCAGGATTTCACATATTTGCAGGATGGTTACAATATGATTATACAAGTTTGCCTAGAACAAATGGAAAAATTGTAATAAAAAGTGGAACTTATGCTAGAATTTTGCTAGGAGGAAGCCCAGGAACATCTGGGGTATCTAATCTAACCAAATATAATTCACACAATTTTATGGGAACATCGCTAACAGATGATTTATATAAAAGTGAAATAACAATAGATATAAAAAATAGTACAACATCAAGTAATTATGAATATGACATTAATTTACTTGGTGGCGGAAGCACATGTGGCAATATTTATGGAGATGTAACACTTAATATAAAAAATGGAACTATTGGAAGACTTTTGGGCGCAAGCATAGGAGATTCCGGAGAAAGACCAAACAATTGGCAATATCCATTAAATACATATATTGGAACAGCAACAATAAATATGACAGGAGGAACCGTTACAGAAATGTACGGAGGATGCCTTGGAAGAAACATGCAAGCAATCGATGGATATGATACAAATCCAATAAAATGTGATTCGTATTTTTACGGAACAGTTAATATAAATATATCTGGAGGTATAGTAAATCAAACTATATATGGAGCAGGAGCAGGAGGAGTTTCTGGTTATAACGAAAATTCAACAGATGTATATAAAAGCTATGGAGAAAGTATAAATACTGCTGTAAATATAAATATATCTGGAGGAACAATTGATGCAGACATTTATGGTGGTGGATATGGTTATACAAATTATTTAACAGCTAATTCTACACAAGTAGATGGAGGTACTTTATATGGAGATAGTTATATAAATATTTCGGGGTCACCAACAATAAATGGCAATATTTATGGGGCAGGAAGAGGATATGATTTAGCATCAGATAAGCCAGACTTAGCACAAATGGTAGGAAACTCAAATATAACAATTACAGGGAATCCTAATATTTTAGGTAAAATTTATGGAGCTGGAATGGGGCTTTCTGAATATTCAGAAATGGCTAAACTTATAGGAACATCAACAACAAATATAAATGCAGATTTAGCAGTAAATGTATATGGAGGGGGAAACATAGCCAAAACCTTAGGGAATACGTATATCCACATAAATGAGGGAGAACATTTAGCTGATATATATGGTGGAGGAAATGTAGGAATTATAAATGGTACATCCTATGTAGAAATAAATGGTGGAGTGTCTAACAATATATATGGAGGAGGACATCAAGCAGGAGTAAATAACACTATAATAGATATATTAGGTGGAGAATCGAACACAGTATATGGTGGTTCAAATGAATCAGGTGATGTTGAAACAACCACGATTAATGTTCAAAATGGGGTTGTAGGAGACATCTTCGGAGGAAATAACCAAGGAGGAACCTGTAATGAAACTCATATTGAAATATATGGGGGAAATGTAACAGGAGCAATATATGGTGGTGGAAATGAAGTTGCTACAGAAAACACAGAAATTATAATGCAAAATACTACTAATACAATACCGTATATTTTTGGTGGAGGAAAAGCAGCAGATGTAAAAATTACGAATATAACAATAAATGCTGGAACAGCAGATAAAATTTTTGGTGGCTCAAATACAAATGGCGTTGCCCAAAACACCTTTATCCAAGTAAATAATGGAAATATTAATTCAATTTATGGAGGGAATAACGAAGGAGGAACTACAAACAATTCAAACATTGTCGTAGATAATGGGAATATAGCAAATGTTTTTGGTGGAGGAAATCAAGCAAATACTACAACATCTAATGTTATAGTGAATAATGGTAATATAAACGAAGTATATGGTGGAGCAAATCAAGCAGATATTGAAACAACAAATGTTACTATAAATGGAGGAGAGATAACGAATGTTTTTGGAGGATCAAATCAATCTGGAACAGTAACAAATGCAAATGTAATATTGCAATCGTTAGAATACCAAGAAACAAGTAATTTAACAATATATGGAGGGAACAATTTAGGAGGAACAACTTTAACAAGTAATGTTATAGCAATTGCAGGAAGTGCAAAAGATATATATGGTGGAGGAAATCAAGCAGTAACTAATGCTCCAAATGTAACAATTCAAAATGATGCACAGATATTAGGTTCTGTATATGGAGGAGGAAATCAAGCTGGAATAGAAACAAACACTAATGTAAATATATTAGGTGGAGTTATAAAAGAAAATATATATGGTGGAGGAAATCAAGGAATAGTTACAGGCAGTACATATGTACATATAAAAGATGCGACTATTAATGGTTCTGCTTATGCAGGAGGAAATGGAATAACAGCTATAGTATTCACAAATGTTAATATAACAGTGGATGGAACAAATACAAATATATTAGAAAATGTTTTTGGTGGAGGGAATCAGGCTGCAACAGGAACAGAGATAAATAATAATTCATTAAGTACAGTAAACATAGCAGGAGGAAATATTGGCGGAAATGTATATGGTGGAGCAAACACATCTGTAGTATATGGCAATACACTTACAAATATAGGTTATAATGCAGTTGGAGATGAAACACTTACAAAAGGAGATATTGTAATTGCAGGAACAGTTTTTGGAGGAGGTGAAGCAAATGCTTCAGGCTCAGAAATTTACGATTTCGCATTTATAAGTGTAACAGTTGGAATTGATATAAATGTCAATGGAGAAGGACATGATAAATGTCAGATAAGAGGAAGTATATTTGGTTCAGGAAATGCATCAAGTACTAGTGGATATAGCAACATAAACATAAATAATTATGGAACTATAGATATTCCCCAAAGAAATATATCAATACAAAGGGCGGATGTAGTTATAATAAATAATTCATCAATTATACTATCAGGAGCTAAAGATAGGACGAATGAATATTCAGATGTAGAATTTACATTTAGTAGAATAGATGAAATAAAATTAAAAAACAATTCTACTATTTATTTAGATTGTGGTTCGAACCTACTTAAAAAATTTACAAGTTGTGTAGACCAAGATGGAGAAGAAGTAAAAGCTACAGTTACGATAGATGAAGAAAGTGGAGAAATAACAAAAAATGTAGACAACAGATTATATATGTTGGAAGGAAAAAATTTAAATATAGCAACAAATGAGCAAGTAACAGCATATGGGGAAGTTATTGGAATGACATTTTTTGGATTATACACAAATGCAACAAATCCAACTACGAGTACAGGCTTATATAATAGAGAATATGAAAATGGAGATGAAATAACAAATGCTGGTACATTTTCTACAAATTCCTATGTAAGAGGTCTACACAAAGCAAATCATGATATAACAATTGATGGTTTTTATTCAAATTACGATAATAAAGAAAATCCAGGATATATAAAGACACAATATATAGAAACAAGCCCGAAAGATGATGTTTATTATATTTGGCTAATAGGAGTTGATTTAGATATTACCACATACGAGGTATCTCTTACAGCATCCAAATATGCTACACTAGGTGCCTATGAGCTAGGATTAGCAGGATTTTCAGAACCTAACATTAGATTTTCATTAATAGGTTTTTCAGCAGGACTAATTGAAGGAATATCACTTGTAGATTATAATCAAATTGAGAGTGTAGCTTTAGATGAAGAAACTGCAAATACAGTATTTGGGTTAACAATGAAAACTGGTAATAATGGCTGGATGAACAAAAACACAACAAGTTTTTTAACAGAAAATGGAGGCTCGTATAGTGGCGCTATAACATATAATGGAGATAATTCAAACTTTACACCTTCTTTAAATTTATGTTTATATCACTCTGAAAATATAACAATAGCACAAAATTTAGGGAGTGTAAGAATAAGACTGCAAGCACAAATTCCAATAGATGATTTAAATGTTAGAATGGCATATATTGATATCATAATAACAATGTCAACAGCGTTATATCAAAATGATTTTTATGAAGCAGCAATTGCTCCAGGAGAAGAATTTTCTTTGTTTACAACAACAGAAACAAACATAACAGATTCAAGTAAATTTACAACATATTATTCATTGTTTATTCCAGAATTTTCGGAAAGTGATTATTATGAAGGATATGTTAATTATAATCATGTTTTAGTATCAAGAACTTCAAGTGGAGCAGCATATGCTTTCCCTCACAATACAAAAATAACTATGCTTGATATGGCTACAAACAAACATTATTATTATGTTGTATCTTTAGAAGATGAACAGGCACAAAAATACGTATATAATTTAGAAGATTTTCTTGTAATGGGAAGTGATGCAACTTACTATGATGAGCAATCTGCAACTCAAACATACTACAATAATGAGCAAGATTTAATATATGAAAATTTTATTTTTCATATAGATTTTAGTGAAAATTATATACCTACAAACATATATAATAATTCACTTTTAATGGAATTAAGGGATGAGGAAGGACAGACTTTAATAGGTGTCTTAGGTATCCAAAGAGATACAATGTTATATAGTGTATATAAAGATAAAGATGCTAGCATAAATGTTACAGCAGTAACAGACAAAAATATTGTATATAGAGGAAACAGCTTTGTATTATCTGTTACAACTAATTTCCTACAAGATATCGTGGAATCTAAAATGATATATGATACACAATTTTTCGAGGAAAAAATGGGAATCAAAATTACGATGTATGATAATAATGGTAATCAGTTAAATAGTGATTCATTACTTGGTGTATCATTTGAATTAAATGGAATAAAGTATTATCCAAGAATTGATGGAACAACTAGAATTTGCACAGCAGACAGGGTAACGAATGTACTTTCAAAAATTACTATCGATACGGCTAACAATACTGTTTTAGCAACTGGAGATTACACAATAAAAATAGAATCTTTTGGATCACCAGATGGAATTTATTATGGTATACAATCATCAGATGTGGTAGAGGTTGGGATAACAATTATTGAATCGACATACGGACTTAAAGTTTATACAGATGATAATTCAAAGTTTGTTGAAAAAGAAAAAGGATTTACGGGAAATAAAAATAATGATATAGTATTAAATATAGACTATTCATCAGTATTGAGTAATCCAAATATGACTATATCTTTATATAGAAGAAACTATGATACAATATATGCACAAGGTTATGAATTGGTTAATTTATCAGACTATTTATTAGTACCAATTGCAGATATTAAATCAAATAACGAATATATTCTGAACGTAACCTTACAGGAGCATATGACTTATACATTAGATTTAGCACAAAATTTAACTACAGGAACATATAAAATAGTTATAAAATTATATGATGGAGAACAATATATTGGTGAAACTTTTGAATATATGATTATTAAATAATTTTATCCCATAAATTAAAATATTGGAGGAACAAATGAAATACGATATTGAGTCAATAAAAAGACGAAAAGAAATAAATAATAGAATAAAAAAAATAATATTTATATTTTTAATTATTATATTATATAATATTGTATTGTTATATATTAGCTATATAGATAAATTTGATACTCCCAATTTTTATATTTATAAAGCATATTTAATATCAACAGATAGTATGAAACCAGAGCTTAATATAGATGATGTCATAATAATAAAAAGAATAGAAGAAAGTGACTTAAAGGTTGGAGATATTGTAACATTTAAGAAAAATGGAAAAGTAATTACACATAGAATTATTAAGATATCTAATGAAGATGATATCACAACATATATAACAAAAGGAGATAATAACAATATTGCAGATGAGGAGAAACTTACTATAGAGGATATTGAAGGAAAAGAAATTATTAAAATTCCAAAGCTAGGAAAGGCAGTTGGGCTATTTAAAAATGGTATTGTCATAATTTTAGTTATACTTATTTTTCTGATTATGCATTTAAATATAATTGAAATGAAGGAAAAAAGCGAAATTAGGAGAGGAAAAAAGAAGATTGAAGATGAAAAATTCATTGGGACAATTCAAAAGAAAAACGAATAATACCATAAGACGAATCTTAAGAAGTTGTGTTTATTTTATATTAATATGCTTAATTTTGTATAATATTTTATATATGTTCAACAATGTTTTTAAAAGTAAAAAATACGCAAAAATTTTTAATATATATATTTCAACTGAAAAAGAAAACGAAATGGCTCCAACAATTAAAAAAAATAGTTTAATAATAGGTGTTAAAATCAAAGAAGAAGACATAAAAGAAAAACAAATTATAGGCTATGACATTGATAATTCAATTAAATATCACAGATTAATAAAAATAAACAATAATGATAATGAGATTATTTATATAACAAAAGCAGATAGTAACTATAATATAGATATTGAATATAAACAAAGAGAAAATATAAAGTCAAGAATACTAATAAATATTCCAAATTTGGGTTTTTTATTTAAAATTTTTGAAAGTAAGATAACAACCAGTATAATTATAATTTATCTTATTTTAAAATTTAATATTAATAAATATAAATTTATATTAAGTAATAAGAGAAAAAAACAAAGAGAAACAAATAATAAATAACAAAAAAAGATATGTGTTACAAAATATACATATCTTTTTTAAATTTTATTTTTGTTTTTTTCTGTTTTTAGCTAAAATTGGAAAACCTTCATATATTATTTTAAAAAAGTGAAAATCTTCTAATTCATTAAACTCTAAACAAGATAAATACACATCTAATTCATCTAGGGTTTTACAAGCAGTAATTATAGCTGGGTGCAAATTATAATTAGAAAACAGTTCAATTGCTAATTTTAATGCATCTTTTTTTGTACCATGTTCTCTTTCAACAATTAATTTATAAGCTTCTTTAAATCTTGAAACAGACGTAACTTTATAATTTGCAAGAGGTATGGTATATAATTTTTCCACAACATCAGATAATGATGAGTAAGTACCAGGATTTTTTCTCATCGCTTTCCTTAAATCGCTTATTTTATAAGGCAAAGTAACTAGGCCAGTAATTTGAGATATATTTAAGGTGTTTTCAATGATAGGTAATTTATCTGTAGAAATTTCTGCTTCTTTTGATTGATTTTCACGAGTAGCCGTTGCTATACTATTTACATCGTCAGATATGGTATCTAATATATCTAAGTTATCAACAGAAATATATTCAGAGATATCAACCATAAGCATAGAATGAATAAACTGCTCTATTTCAAAATTATTTTTTAATATTTTAGCTGTTACCGAATCAAGTTTCTTATTATATTTTGATATTTTATTAATGATATTTGAATAATCTAAGGAATCTAAGTTGAACATCAAATTATCTAATATATCTAATAGATTATTATATAAAGCGATATTTTGATGTATTAATGATAAATAATTACTTGCATCTGATATCAATTTTGTAATTTCATCAGAAAGAATAGAGTCAACATCAATATTACTCATAAAGTTTTTAAAAAATACTAATATTTGTTTACTATAGGTTTTCTGACAATCCAAAAAAGAATTAATAGAACTAACTTCTATGTTTATAAGCTTTATGATATTATTTTTATTTGTATTTTTGCGTGCATTAAACTTTATCATTTGTACCTCCAACTTATAACTATAATTATAAACATTTTAAATAAAAATAGCAACACTAAAATAAAAATTTATTAGATAAATGGAGTGCTCTTCGATACGCTCCATCTTGCAGAGCGTAGGACATTTTCCTTCTTCAGGTTCGAAAAAAACGTACTACATTTCCTAAGGAAATAGTACATCTATTAAAACTATTAACTAATAACAAATAGTGTAGAAAATAATATAAAAAATACCTTGAAAAAAGTATAACGGTATGATATAGTAATTACATTAATTATAGTATATTTATAATTAAAATCATAGGAGGGGAAATATGAAAAGAATTATTGGTAACATAGTTATTACCATATATGCATTAATTGCCGTATTTACAACAGTTTGTTTATTATCATATAATCAATATAAAGTAAGTGAGTTCGGAGATTATTCATTTATTTTAGTGACAAATGAGGAATTAGTTCCAAATTATAATAAAGGAGATTTAGTAATTGCAAAATCAGGGAATAAAAGTAAGATTGAAATAGGCGATAACATATTTTTCTATACAACACAAGAAAAACAAGTGGATATAGCATTAGCAGAGATAACAGGGAAAGAGATTGTGTCACCAACAGAGATAACTTTTACAATAGGAGAAGATCATAAAATATCTAGTAAAAATGTAATAGGTATATCAAATGATGCAAAAGCTATTTCAAAAGTTGGAGGTATTTTATCAGTTCTTGAATCAAAATGGGGATTTTTATTTTTAATAGTCTTCCCATCATTGCTAGCTTTCTTGTATGAGATTACAGTAGTGTTTTCAGAAATAAAAAATGCGAAAAAAGAAGGTAAATAAAATAAGGTTGTAATGCAAAAAAAAATAATAAAAAGAGTTTTAATTATAATAATATTATTTATGATTATAACATGGGCATATAAAATAATGAAAACATATGCCCTTTTTTATAGTGAAGGCGAAGGAAGAATATCACAAAGGAATGCTACTTGGACCATTTATCTAAATGGAACCAATGTATCTCGGAGAAAACAGTAATAAATTTACTGTAGATAATTTCGAAGTAGAAACAAGCGACCATGTAGAAGAAGGCTTTATTGCACCAGGAATAAAAGGGTGCTTTTATATTATTTTGGATCCTAAAAATACAGATGTATCATTAAAATATTCAATAAAATTAGATGAAACTAGCTTAATAAATGATAAAATAAACATCATTTCCATTGAAGAAATTGAACAAAACAAACAGCTAGTACAAACTGAAGAGGATACGTATACAGGAGTTATTACTTTGGATGATATAAGACAAGGGAAAACTGACAAAATAAAAGTAACAATTGAATGGGTAAATGATGAAGAAAATAATAGCATGGATACTACATTAGGTACTTTACAAGAGTATTCTTTAAAAATACCGGTAAATGTAATTGCAACTCAATATTTAGGAGAAACAATAAATGAGTATACTCCGTGATACTATTTGGAGGAAATATGATTAACAATGAAAATATTAAAAAATATTTTTGAGATAATATTGGATATAATAATGGCTATTGTTATATTACTTATAGCTATAGCAATATTTTATATTATACAAACAAAAGTACAAAAGAAATCATTTGCAAATATTATGGGTTATACAGTATTGGAAGTTATAACAGGAAGTATGGCAAATACAATAAATGTAGAAGACTTTATAATTGTAAAAATAGGAGATACGATATATGAAAATGATATTATTGTTTATCAAGATGGAGAAGATTTAATTACACACAGACTAATAAAAATAGATGGAGATAAGCTAATAACAAAAGGAGATGCAAATAATAGCAAAGATGTCCCTATAAATAAATCTCAAGTTATTGGGAAAGTAAAATATATTATTCCAAAAGCAGGAATATGGAAACAAGTGCTAACAGAACCGTCAGTCTTAATATCACTTTTATTATTTATAATTATAATAACCGTGATTACATATTACAAGCCATAATATAGGGGGAAAGAGAGCAATATGAAGAAGAAAAACGAAGTAAGAAAGCGCATAATAAAATTATTAATCTTAGTTTTTGTATTAATTTTGCTAATTAAAATGATATCATTTACATATTCAAAATACGAAAGCAGGGCAAACACAAAGCCAAATATTATAGTTGCTTTTTATGTTTTAAATAAAGATTATCAGTCAATGAATTTAAATTTAGATGAATTATTCCCAAGGGAAGAGCCATATATATATACTTTTTCAATATCAAATACCAAAGGTCAAAAAAGATGCCAAACAGATTTAGAATATGAGTTATCGATAAAGACTACAACTAATTTACCTATAACTTATGAATTATATAAAAACCAAAATTATAATGATGATAATGCTACAAGTATAAAAAAGACAGATGAAATAATTCAAGATGAAGATGGTACATATTTTAGAATAATTACAACAGAAACAGAGAGTTTTAGCTTTAGAGAAGATGAAACCAATATATATCAATTAGTAGTACATTTTCCCCAAGAATATAATACGATAAATTATCAAGATATTATAGAAGGAATAGAAATAACTGTAAATTCTAAACAAATAATCTAGATTATAGAAAGGGAATTTGAACATGCAGAAGAGAAATGTTTATAAAAGACAGCAAATAATAATATTGATACTTATATTATTATCATTAATAACAATATGTGCTTCTTTTGGTAGATATGTTATAAATGGGTTTAACAATTTTTTTGTTAGAACACAAGAATTTTATTTCTATAGTGATAAACTAAAAGACAATATGGCAATTTATCAAATAGAAAATTGGACAGGTGTCGATCCATATACAATAACAATAAATATGAATAGTACAAATAATAATTTACAACGCACAAATTATGATATTCCATATGATATCCAATATACATGCACATCAAATGCGACCTGTCAATTAAGCAAAGAGCAAGGAATAATTTTAGCAAGCACAAATAGGGATTATTTTAATTTGGTGATAACTCCAAATACTGTGTTAAGAGATAATGAAAAAGTTACAGTAACAATTACAGCGACATCAACAGGGAAATACTTTAAAACGTTAAGTGCAAAATTTACATTAGTAGTAGGACAAGAAAGATTATCATATGAAATTGTAGATGCTGCTTCTAGCCAATATTTAGAAGTAAATCTAACAAATACATTATCTTATTATAAAGTAGAGACAGCTTTTGGAGAATATAATGTAGGAGATACTATAGATGTAGATACTTATTTAAATTTGTCTAATAGTGATAAAGAAAAATGTTATTCAGCAATTACGACACTTACTTTTAATCCAGAAGATGTTCTATTAGACATGACAGACACGAATTATTTAAATGCGATATCAACAACAACAACCAATATTAATGGAAGCAATTATATTAATAGTATAACGTTTAAAATAGATCCAATATCAAGTACAAAAGTTCGATTCTATAAAATGGATACTTCTCAAGATTATACATATCCGATAGTAAATGAAACTTCTATTATAAATGTAAGTTCGAGATAAAAATAATATATGAAAGGAACAAATATGACAAATAATATAATGCTAGAATACATAAAGATAACGCAAAAAGAGATATTAGAATATATGAAATTGATATTTGGCAATCAATACAGTAATAAACTTGCATTAAGATATATGGATGCATATCTTAATGTTAGATTTTACAACTTCTATCCTAAAGACAACAATTTGCCATTTAGAAAAAATTATTTAAATGCAATAAAAGAAGAGGAAGCAAGCATATTAAGAAGCATGCCAGAAAAACAAAAATTAGTAGAACATATGGGATTATTTTTCTATTACATATTATATTTCGATAAAATTTCTTACAAAGTAGATATAGACGAGATGATAGAAAAACTTTATAAGATGAGAAAAAAAATCTTAGGAAAAGATGAACAAAACTTTAAAGACAAATTCTACAATATATATACATCATATTTAAATGAAAAAGAGGCTTTTTTAAAACAATTAAAAACAGATGAGTTTTTCTTAAAAATTACAGATTATGAAGGGGTCAATAATGCACATAAGGTTTTACTAAAATATAATATAAAGGTGCCAGAGATATATAGTGGAATTAGTATAGAAAAAGCTTTTAATACAGGAATTATAGCAGAAGATAAATTAGAAGTGGAATACAATTTAATAACATTAAAAGTTTTAGATGATATACTAAAAGGTAATTTTAAAAGGCAATATATAGTAGAATTCGCAATAAGTTTAATAGATAAACCTAAAAAAATGGCTAGAATTTTAAATATAATAGATAATTCGGCTGTACAAGATAAAGTAAGTTTGCAAATTAAATATAAAGATTTTATGAATAATAAAGATACTATTTATGATTTAATGAGAAATGGATTTAAATTTTCTGTCATATTAGATGAAACTTTTGAACCAATATATACAAACTTTGAAAAACTAAATATTTTTCAATTTACAATTGCAAGTAAAAACTTAAAATACTTTGATGAAATTATAGCAAATAAACCTATTATTAAAAAATTAATAGAGATATAAAATAATATTTATAGTAATGATACGTTATTTTAGAAAGGGAAAAATATGGGAACATTTACGAAATTTTTATATGATTTCTTAGGGCAATTTTTTGCAGGGATAAGTATAATGCTGAAAGGCATATGGAAAGGAATATGTGAATTAATAAATATACCTGCATATACAAAAGTAATTAATAACTATAAAAATGATTTTTCTATGCCAGAATGGTTATTAGTAGGTATAGCAATAGGATTAATCGTACTAACAATAGGATTGGCTGTGTTTTTAATAATCTTTACAGTGAGAAAATATGCTAAAATAAGGAAAAAGACAATAGATCAAGACGCTATGCTACAAGAAATTGCCTCCTTAAATGACAAAGTTGTTAGATTAGTAAAAGAAAAAGATGAAATTTTGGCAATGAAAGTATCACAATTAGGATTAAAACCTACAGATAGTCCAGAAGAATCGATAGAGGAAAATACTTCTGAACAAGAAGAGAAAGACAATACAAATAAAGATACAAGATTTGCAAAATTATCTACAATTGATGAACAATTTGTAAATTATAAAATAAAAGACTACGGAAATAATTTCACATTACCAGAATTTTGCGAACATTTTAGAAATTTTGCAGCATCAAGATTACACCTTTATTATACATCAGATATGATGAGATTATTTATATCTGCACTTGCTTCTACTAAACTTGTAATATTACAAGGTATATCTGGTACAGGTAAAACTTCTCTTGCATATGCTTGGGGAAAATTTTTAAAACATGATTCATGTGTTGCATCTGTACAGCCATCATGGAGAGATAGAACTGAATTGTTTGGATATTTTAATGAATTTACAAAAAAATTTAATGAAACAGAAGTATTAAAAGAAATGTATAAAGCAGGATATACTGATGATGTTTATACTATTATATTAGATGAGATGAACATAGCACGTGTGGAATACTATTTTGCTGAAATGCTATCAATTTTGGAGATGCCAAATAAAGATGAATGGGTAATAGAGATTGTCCCAAGTAGTTGGAAAACTGATCCTAAAAAATTAAAAGAAGGTAAATTAAAAATACCACCTAATATGTGGTATATTGGAACAATTAATAATGATGACTCTACTTTCATGGTTACTGATAAAGTGTATGATAGAGCGATGCCAATAGATATAAATGACAAAGGACAAGTTTTTGAACCAATCGATATGCCACCATTAGATGTAAATTATTCATATTTAGATAAACTGTTTTCAAAAGCAATGCAAGAACATCCTTTATCAGATGATATTTTAGCAAAAATTGAACAAATGGATGATTATACAATTAAACATTTCCGTATTGCTTTTGGTAACCGTATTGTGGCACACATGAAAAAATTTGTGCCGGTATATGTAGCATGTGGGGGAGACGAAATAGCTGGAGTAGATTACTTTATGGCAAAGAAAGTTTTAAGAAAATTTGAACAGTTAAATATTTCATATATTAGAGATGAAATATTACCATATGTGGAATTCCTTGAAAAAACTTTTGGTAAAGGTAAAATGAAGGAATGTATAGATTACATGATGAGATTAAAGAAACTTACATAAAACAAATAAGGAGAAATAATGGAGAATTCAAAGTTAATTGATATTTACCAATCTGCAAATGAGAATCAAGAAAAATTGTTTAAAAAAAACATAAATTCTACTTTGCATGTTAAACAGGAAAGTGAAAAAATAATAAAAGATACAGAATGGATAGAAATAATGGAAAGAACAATACCATATATAGATAATATATTGCGTAATCCCAATCGTTTTATTATCAATGAAGAAGAAATTGTAAAAATAGAACGTGCAAGAAGAATAACAGTTGAAAGCATAAAAAACTTATCGAAAAATACTAGCTTTATACAAGAAATAGATGAAAATCGGAGATGTTAAACCTTCGAAAATATTAAATATAGATAAAGAAGAAAGCTATGACACGTATGAAAATAAGCTTATATATACATTAATCCAAAATATGAAAATCTTTGTAAGTCGAAAGAAAAAAACATTAGAACAATTTCAAAATGAAATAGGGAAAAATGATAGACAATTTGATTATGAAGCGCGCTCACAAGTGGGAAAAGAACAAGTAAATATAAATGTATCGCTTAATGCAAAAAAGACATCTCAAGATGCAAAAAATGATCCAGATAGCATAGATAATATTTTAAAGAGAATTGAAAATTTAGAGATAAAAATATTAGATTTGACTTGTAATAATGTTTATAAAATTATAGATAAAAAACATATTACTTTAGTTAGAGATCCGATAAAAAAGACAAATGTTATTTTAAAAAATGTAAATTTTCAATATGCAATGCAACTTTGGCATTATTTAAAAGATAATATAGATGACAAAACAAGAAAAACAGGTGAAAATAAAGAATATGATGATGACACAGAATTAAAAGATATGATGGATGAATCTTTCTTTATAAATTATCTCATAATTAACAGCATGAATAAGGATAATCAAGATTTATTTGATGATAAAGAGCAAAAAAGAGAAATGCAGAATATTATTATTAGCAAAATGCTTGAAAGAGTTGTTGAAATAGATGATAGTATATCACAAGAAGAATTTACAGAAATGCTAGGAGAAAAATTTGCTGTTATTAAATATAAAAAGCAAGCTACTATAAAAGAAATACAGTATATTTTTAGTAAGCATATAGAAGAATATTTAGAAAATATCAAAAAAATAAGGAGAAGAAATGTTAAATAAAATAAAAAATAATAAAGCATTAAAGATAATAGGAAATATCATATATTATATATTGTTAGCTTTGGTTATATTAATCTTAGCAGTTGTCATTCTACAAAGAGTTAGCAAAAATAATGCAAGTATTGGTGGAATAAGAATATTTAATATTGTAACAGAAAGTATGTTTCCAGAATATCAAATAGGAGATGTTTTAATATCAAAAAAAATAGAACCTAGCAAAATTAAGGTAGGAGATGATTTAGTTTACCTAGGCACAGAGCAAGGTTTTGCGGGGAGAGTAGTTACACACCGAGTAGTAGATATAGAAGAAAGTGATGGCAAATATCGTTTCCACACAAAAGGGCTTGCAAATGAAGTAGAAGATCCTGTTGTTCAAGAAAATCAAATATATGGAATTGTAATATACAAAACATATATATTAAGCTTTATAACTAAAATTATAAACAATATATATGGATTTTATTTCTTAATATTCATTCCTCTTACAATTTTAATAATAGTTAAATTTGTAAAAATACGTAATGAAAAAGAGAAAGACGATTTTAAAGAAAATGAAATTGATAAAAAATAAAGGAAGAAATAAGAGTGAAAAAAGATAAAAAAGATGCTAAAAAAAGTTCTTTAACAAAATATGTAAGATTAAAAACTATATTGATTTTAATCTCTTTACTAGCATTTAATTCATATGCTTGGTTTGTATTTGCAACAAGAGTATCCGGAGGGATGACAGCACATGTTACTTCTTGGAATATAACATTTCAAGTGGGCGATAATGAAACTATTACTAATGTTAATATAGATGTTAATGAAATTTATCCAGGAATGCCAACGTATATAAAAAAAATCACAGTAAAGAATGTTGGAGAAACAATAGCAAATTTATATTATCAATATCAATCACTAAGAATATTAGACCAAGAGTATATTGTAGGCGAAAATTGTACTAGTGAAGAATTAAAAAATAAAATTTTAAATGAATATCCATTCAAAATAAACATTGATATTGAGAATCAAGAGCTAGGAAATGGAATACGGAGAAGGATCTTACACAATAAGTGTGGAATGGCCATATGAGTCAGGAAATGATGAACAAGATACATTCTGGGGAGAAGCGGCATACGATTTTAACGAAGAAAATCCCAATACAGCTAGTTTAAGTTTAACTATAATATTAATAGCGCAACAAAGAGAGTAACGGTGAATTGTTACTCTCTTAATAAATTCTGTATAAGAAAAACTTAAAAATTAATTAGCAATTTGTGTTAGACTAATTGTAACTTTTAAAATAGCATTACTATTATTTACCATTGTAGAAGTTGTATCTGCTATGTTATCCATGGTTTGAGTTTCGGAATTATCGTCCCACATAACAAATACTCGTATATCTCTAGACTGAATATTATCATTAAGACTGATAGTATCGGATATTAATTCATTAAAATTTGTAAAATCAATTCGAGTTCCATTATCTACAATATAGCCAGTAGCCACTAAATCTGAAACTGCACTAGTTTCATCTGCTGAAACACTTATCTCATATTTAAAAGATACATCTACATTAGTAAAATCAAAATGTAAATCAAAATAACCTTCTGCAGTAGGAGCAATTACATTGCTAGCAATATTATCATTCCCAGGAAACACAGGAACGATTTTTGATGAAATATCAGGATTATTTTTTATAGATTGATTATTTACTGTAATGTTCCATC
>SAMEA3663269__coassemble_209_pt1 | contig 21311 bp, 19 predicted proteins | sample SAMEA3663269__metabat2_low_PE_035 | metagenome-assembled genome bin SAMEA3663269 (sample SAMEA3663269) | pig gut metagenome | biome: pig gut; feature: pig-associated habitat; material: faeces | place: China | collected 2013
AGAAAAGTGCAACCAACACGTGGAGCTACTAATTTGAAAATTGGGGTCTTAACATTAACATAAAATGTACAATTATTTTACTGAAAAATAGACAAATTAGAAAAAATAATATATAATATCAAGGTATTAAAATTAAAAAAAAGGAATGTGATTTTAAATGGGATTTTTCAATAAATTGAAGGAAGGCTTAGGAAAAACAAGAAATAATTTTAACGATAAAATTAATGATGTCTTTAGTGCATTTAGAAAAGTTGATGAAGATTTATTAGAAGAATTAGAAGAAATATTAATTATGTCAGATATTGGATTTGAAACAGCTAACAATATAATAACTAAATTAAGAGAAAGAATTAAAAAAGAAAAAATAAGTGACGCAGAGGAAATAAAAAAAGCTTTAAAGGAAGAAATGAAAGCAATTTTAGACAAAACAGATAATTCTTTAAAACTAGAAACAAAGCCATCGGTAGTATTAGTAGTAGGAGTAAATGGAGTTGGGAAAACCACTTCAATAGGAAAAATCGCAAATAAATTTAGAAAGGAAGGAAAAAAAGTAATACTTGCAGCAGCTGATACTTTTAGAGCAGCAGCAGTAGAACAATTAGAAATATGGGCAAACAGAGCAAATGTGGATATTGTAAAAAAAGAAGAAGGGGCAGATCCTGCTTCTGTAGTATTTGATGCTATCAAAAAAACAAGAGAAGAAAATGCAGATATTTTAATATGTGATACAGCAGGAAGATTGCATAATAAAAAGTATTTAATGGATGAACTTCTAAAAATAAAGAAGGTAATAGATAAAGAGTTGCCAGGTAGTTCTAAAGAAATATTATTAGTGTTAGATGCAACAACAGGACAAAATGCAATAGAACAAGTGAAAGCTTTTAAAGAGGTTGCAGATATCACTGGATTAGTACTTACAAAGTTAGATGGCACAGCAAAAGGTGGAGTAGTATTAGGAATAGTAAATGAAAACAAAATTCCTGTTAAGTTTGTGGGAGTTGGAGAAAAGATTGATGATATGGAAGTATTTAATTCTGAAGATTTCATCAATGCTATCATTTAGAATAGAATTGGAGTGAGGTTATGAAAAAAAATATTAGAAAAAGAGTAATTTTTGTAAATACTTTTATAATTTTATTTTTAATATTTAGTTATGTAAACTTAAGAGGTAGCTATTTACAAACAATAGCTATTGATAAGCAAAATGTTGAAATATATAAAACTAATTTAAAAATGAATGTTTTAATTTTTGCAATTACATTTGCAATTATGTATTTAATTACATATATAACTAATAGATTGATAAAAAAAGGTTTAAAAAACTTTTTCGTTGAAGAAAAAAAAGAAATGCCTAAATTACCCAATAAATCTATTGCATTAGCATTTGCAACAATCGGTGCAGTAATTGCAATAAATACTTTTTATGAAAAAATACTATTATGTTTTAGCAATGTTTGGTTTGGGCAAAATGACCCAATATTTAATTTAGATATTTCATATTATATGTTTATAATACCATTTATAAAGTCAGTAATTATATATCTAATTTTATTGTTTGTTATTTTGACTATTTATATTGTTATATATTATGTTTTGGCATTCAATAAATTCTTTAACAAAGGAATTAGTTTTGCAACATTAATGAAAAGCACATTTATAAAGCAATTAACAGCAAATTTAATAATTGTAATCTCACTTGTTTCATTATTAATAATAGCTGGAATTCCAGATATGCTAAATGAAGGATTTATGACCTTGCAAGATAAAACCGTTTTATATGGGGCGGGATTAATAGAAATATCAATAAAAGGAATAGGATACTTAATTTTTGCAATTTTCATAATTGTTTGCATAGTTTCTGCAATAAGAAAGTTAAAAGAGAACAACTATAAAAAAGCTGTACTAAAAATGATGTATATACCAATGTATTTAATACTATTGTTTTTAGTCGTAATAAGCACAGAAAAGTTATATTTAAGGAGAAACGAATTTGATAAGGAAAAGCAATATATCACATATAATATGGAAAATACAAAAATTGCATATAACATTGATATTCAAGAAATTGAAGTAGAAAATGGAGGTACAATTTCTGCTGAAGATGTTGAGAACAATAAAGACGTGATTAATAATATAAATATACTTGACGAAAAGATTGTACTAGATAATTTGCAAGAATATTATACAAATTTAGGTTATTATACTTTTAATAGAGCTGCAGTTGGCTATTATAATAATGAATTAGTATATGTTAGCCCAAGAGAAATTGTGTCTAACAATACAAGAACTTATGATAATAAAACATATCAATATACACATGGATATGATGTTTTAGTTTCATCTGCATCAGAAACAGAAAGTTCCGGACTTTTAACATATAAAAGAAATAGTTTTAATAAAGGTGAATTTATTAATATTAAAGAGCCTAGAATATATTTTGGACTTCAAACAAATGAGGTAATAGTTACAAATTCAGAAGATGCATTAGAATACGATTATCCACTAACAAGTACAACTAATACATATAATACATATAAAGGACAAGCTGGAATTAGTTTGAACTTTATTGATAGATTAATTCTTGGAATAAAGGAGCATAACTTAAAGCTAGCATTTTCAAGTGATACAAATAAACAAAGCAATATCATAATAAATAGAAATATTATTCAAAGAGTAAAAAGCGTTTTACCATATATTTATTATGACGAAAATCCATATATGATAATTACAGATGAAGGTAAATTAGTGTGGGTATTAGATGGCTATACTATGAGTGACAAATATCCATATTCACAAAAGATGACAGTATCTACCGGAAATCAAACTATTAAAAGAATAAATTACATTAGGAACTCTGTAAAAGTATTCATAGATGCTTATGATGGAACCATGAAATTTTATATAACAGATAGAACAGACCCAATTATAATGGCATATTGGAATATGTATCCTTCAATCTTTGAAGACATAAATAAAGATATTCCTGAGGAATATAAAGAACATATCGTGTATCCACAATACTTATATAACATACAAGCAAAACAACTTGCAAGGTATCACAATATTGGACCGGAGATATTATATAGAGCAGATGATGTTTGGTCAATTGCTAAAGAAAGTAGTAAAAATTCAAATAAAAACGTATCAACAAAAGAGATACAAGCATATTACACACTTTTAAGAACGCCAAATAGCGACAAATCAGAATTAGGATTAGTATTGCCATACACAATAACTGATAAGCAAAATATTGTAGGTTATTTAGTGGGAACAGATAAATTAACTATATATAGATTTACAGGAGATATACCAACACTTGGTACTACTCAGCTTGAAAGATTGATTGATGAAGATGAAAAAATTTCTGCAGAACTTGCAACATTAAATGTTGCCGGAACAAAATTAGAGAAAAAATTATTTGTTGTACCAATTGAAAACAAATTGCTATATGTAGAGACAATTTATCAAGTTTTGATTAATGAAAACCAAGTACCAATCTTAAAAAAAGTTATTGTATCTGCAGGTAATAAATTAGCAATTGGCGATGATTTGAAAACTGCAATAAAAAAATTGATTTCGCAAGAAGCGGTAGATATCGAAATTGAGGAGGAAGATATTGAATATTTAATAAATGAAATCATTGAAGCAAATAAAAATTTAAAGGAATCTAATGAAAGCAATGACTGGACTATGATAGGAAATGATATTAAAAAACTACAAGAATTAATTAATAAATTAGAAGAAGCAAAATTAAAAGAAGAAAAAGACGAAGAAGAATTGATAGAAAATATTTAAAATAAGTAGGTAAGATATGGAAAATATTATATGTATTGTATTACTAAGCTTAAGCTTTATCATATTTAAAATTATATTTAAGATAAACATAAAAAAAGCTAAAGCAATTCAAGAAAATAAAGAGCTTGAAATGCTAACTAACAAATTTGATAAAAACTATGATATAGCAAAAGATATGTTAGACATTTTAAAAAATGATACTGTAAAAATAGAAGAGGCCAAAGATACAAAAACAAGCTTATATATATGGGCTACAAATAAGATTATAATTGCAGATATGAAAAACAATTATGCAAGACTTCAAACAATTGCACATGAATGTGTACATTCATGCCAAGATAAGTTATTGCTTGGATTTAATTTTGTATTTTCGAATATATATATACTATATTACATTATTGCAATTATTCTTACAATTTGTAAGGTGTTCACTAATAGCCTTTTACAATTATTTGTCTTAATGCTACTTAGCTTAATATATTTTAGTGTAAGAAGCTTTTTGGAAATTGATGCTATGACAAAATCAAGATTTTTAGCCGAAAAATACATAGATACAAAAAATATTTTAGCAGATAATGAAAAGAAAAAACTACTTTCAGAGTATGACAAAATAAATAAAATGGGGATTCCATTTACAATTGACAATTTGCTGAGCCGGAATAATCATAAAAATATTTATTTATATAATTATTGCAACAATAATGATTTAGGGAAAGGAAGAAACTTAAAAATGGAAGAACAAAAGTATATAAGAAATTTCTGTATAATTGCACATATAGATCATGGAAAGTCTACTTTAGCAGATAGATTAATTGAAAAAACTGGTTTGCTTTCACAAAGAGAAATGGAATCACAAGTGCTAGATAATATGGATCTAGAAAAAGAAAGAGGAATTACAATAAAAGCACAAGCAGTAAGAATGGAATATAAAGCAAAAGATGGAAATAAATATATCTTAAATTTAATAGATACACCTGGACATGTGGATTTTAATTATGAGGTTTCAAGAAGCTTAGCAGCATGTGAAGGGGCAATACTTGTAGTAGATAGCAGCCAAGGAGTAGAGGCACAAACGCTTGCAAATGTATATCTTGCAATAGATAATGGACTAGAGATTTTACCTGTAATAAACAAAGTGGATTTACCAAATGCAAGACCAGAAGAAGTAAAAAAAGAAATTGAAGAAATAATTGGAATACCTGCAGAAAATGCTCCATGTATTTCTGCCAAATCAGGTTTAAATATAGAAGAGGTTTTAGAAAGAATCGTAACAGATTTTAATCCTCCTAAAGGTGATATAAATAAACCATTAAAAAGCTTAATATTTGACTCAATTTACGACAACTATAAAGGTGCTGTAAGTTATGTAAGAGTGGTGGAAGGTAGTATAAAAGTTGGAGATGAAATACTTTTTATGGGTGCAAATAAAAAATCTGTTGTCACTGAATTAGGGTATTTAGAGCCGGGAAGATATTCTCCTGCAGAAATGCTAGTCGCAGGAGAAGTAGGATACATCTCAGCAAGCATAAAAAATATTTCTGATTTACATGTAGGAGATACTATTACAAAAGTAGCCGAACCTGCAATAAATGCTTTACCAGGATATAAAAAAGCGAATCCTATGGTATATTGTGGACTTTATCCATTAGACCGGTAGCGATTATGAAAATTTAAAAGTAGCTTTAGAAAAATTAAAACTAAATGATGCAGCACTAAATTATGAGCCAGAAAACTCAACTGCATTAGGATTTGGTTTTAGATGTGGCTTTTTAGGTTTGCTACATTTAGAAATAATAGAAGAAAGATTGGAACGAGAATTTGACTTAAATTTAATTACAACTGCACCATCTGTAATATATAAGGTGCACAAACAAAATGGAGAAGTAATAGAACTATACAATCCTGTAGATTTACCACCACAGCAAGAAATAAGCTATATCGAAGAGCCAATAGTTAAGGCTGAAATAATTTTGCCAAAAGAATTTGTAGGAAATGTAATGGAGATATGTCAAAATAGACGAGGAATCTACAAAGACATGAAATATTTAGATGCAAACAGAGTTAACTTAATTTACGAATTACCATTAAATGAAATAATATATGATTTCTTTGATACTCTTAAATCAAAAACAAAAGGATATGCTTCTTTTGAATATGAAATCTTAGAATATAGAAAATCAGATTTAGTAAAATTAGATTTATATATACATAATGAGCCGGTAGATGCGTTATCATTTATAGTGCATAAAGATACAGCATATACAAGAGGACGCAAAATGGCAGAAAAGTTAAAAACTGTAATTCCAAGACAATTATTTGAAATACCAATACAAGCAGTAGTTGCAGGAAAAATCATTGCAAGAGAAACTATTTCAGCAATGAGAAAAGATGTACTTGCAAAATGTTATGGCGGAGATGTTACAAGAAAGAAAAAACTATTGGAGAAACAGAAAAAAGGCAAAAAGAAAATGAGGCAAATAGGGAATGTCGAGGTTCCACAAGAGGCATTCTTAGCAGTACTTAAACTAGATAATGAGGAATAATTGTAATTATTTACTGTTAATGGGGACTTAAGATTTTTGACAGCCAATATTGAATAATCATTAAAACAATTGACAATTAAAATAATATGGTATAGAATGGCAATGAAATTAAAAAAATGATAACAAAGGAGGTACTAAAATGATTACTTTAGATGATATAAGAAACAACCCAGAAGTGCAAGAACTTGTTGTTGGAGCACAAAATCAATTAGATGCATTAGGATACACAGAGCACTCTGTAAGACATGTTTCAATAGTTTCTCAAAGAGCAGGTAAAATATTAGAAGAATTAGGATATGGAAAAGATAGAGTAGAGCTTGCAAAAATTGCAGGTTATTTACATGATATAGGTAATGGAGTAAACAGAGTAGATCACGCTCATTCAGGTGCTATTATGGCATATAACATTTTAAAAGAAATGGGAATGCCAATAAAAGATAGAACTGAAATAATGTCTGCAATTGGAAATCATGATGAAGCAACAGGTACTGCGATAAGTGATATTTCAGCTGCTTTAATCCTTGCGGATAAATCAGATGTGCATAGAAACAGAGTTGTAAACAAAAATATGGCAACTTTTGATATTCATGATAGAGTAAATTATGCAGTAACGAATGCAAATTTAAGCATTATAAAAGAAACGAGAAAAGTAGTATTAGAATTAACAATAGACACAACAATTTGCCCTGTTTTAGACTATTTTGAGATATTTATGCAGAGAACTATGATGAGCAAATATGCAGCAAAATACTTAAATATATGGTTTGAACTAATAATTAATGAAACAAAATTATTATAAGGAGGAAAACATTTGAAAAAGCTAAAATTAATAACAATTGAATTACTATTACTTATTTTAACAGCTATGGCATTTTTAGGATTTTATAAAAAAGAAGAATATAGAGTTAGAAATCTAATTCCAGAATATAAACAAGGAATGAATTATACAGACCAAAGATTAATAACAATGACAGTGTCTGACGAAATTAAAGAAACATTAATATATGATGCAGAAGGAAATCTTGTAGAAGAAGAGAAAGAAGGCATTGACTATACTGAAGAAAATGGATACAAAAGAGTAGAAGTAAAAGTAAATGATGATAGCATTTTGACAGAAGAAAATTATGAAAAAGTTAAAAATATTGTACTAAACAGACTAAATGGACTAGGAATTGGAGAATATACCGTTGAACTTGATAAAGCAACAGGTCAAATAAAAATAAGACTTCAGGAAACTGATAATACAGATATGTGGGCATATTACTTAAATCAGAGTGGTAAATTAGAAATAACAGATGCAGAAACAGGTGAAGTATTATTAGATGAATCACATATAAAAGATGTTGGGTTGTTATATGGTTCAAACTTAGATGAAAACGGTCAAAATGTATCATATATATATTTACAGATAGCTTTTGACAAAGATGGAACAGCAAAATTAGACGAACTTAGCAAAGTTTATATAGCAACAACAGAAGAAGTAGAAAATGAAGATGGAGAAAAAGAAGAAACAACTACTGAAAAGAAAGTTGCAATATATTTAAATGGTACAAATATGGGAAGCACAGTTATAACAAACATTATTTATAATGATGCTGTAGCATTATGTGTAGGTAGTGCAACAGACAATGATGAATATACAGAGCAATCAGAAAATGCTACCAATATTGTTAAAATTTTAAGAAGTGGAACATTCCCTATAGAATATACAATTAAAGATGAAGAAATAGAAGCGTATTCTAGCAAACTAGACATTAAATTTAAATATTATGAAATAGCAGTATTGATACTTACATTAGCTTTGTATATAGTTTTAATTATAAGATTTAAAGAAAGAGGATTAATTACAGGGAATCTTCTTGTAGGATTTTTAGCAGCAACAATAATAATGCTAAGACTTACAAATGTTGTTATGACAAATACTGCTATAATAGGTATTGCACTAGCTGTAATTATAGACTATATGTTTTTAATTCAAATATTAAAATCAAAAGGCAATTTTAATGAAATGTTAATAAAACATTTCTTGAATTGGACACCAACATATATAATTACTGTTATTATAGCATTCTCTAAAATGACAGCGATTAGTAGCTTTGGAATGGCATTAATTTGGGGCGCAATGATTATATATATATATAATTTGATTTTTACAAAATCATTAATAGATTTTTTAAAGGAGATAAAAAATGAAAAAAAGTAGAATAATCATACCATCAATAATGATAATATTATATTTCTTTTTAGCATTTTTACCACAAGAAATGCAAATTGGTGGTAAAGATGTAATAATAGATATATTTTTAAAAATGCTAATTGCAATTATTGCAATTACAATATATTTTATAGTAAGATTTCATAAAAAAGGGCTAGGCACAGTTTTAATAAACACATTAGTAATCCCAGTTTGCTTTGAAATAGTTTTTCTATTACTTGCAATATTTACAGGTAATGTTATATACGGATATTCAATATCTGTTATATTATATATATTAGCTTTTATTGTATATTACACAATGTATATGTATGAAATAAATAAACCAGACAAAAAGCAAAGTAAGAAAAACTAAAGAGCGGTAGCCTTTTATGAATAAAAAAACGATTTCCCTATTCACCAAAAAAAATTTTCCTAATATTATAATATTAGGAAATTTTTTTAAAAAAGGGATGAAAAAAATGTTTAAATTATTAAACAGAAGTCGTTATATACAAGAAATTACTAAAGAAGAAATGAAAAAGATTATTAAAGAAATTGAAAATGTTGTTATATTAGATGTAAGAAGTCCTCAAGAATACAAAGAAGGACATGTAGCAGGTGCTATTAATATACCAGTTTATGAAATAGAACGAAAAGCTGCTAAATTTATAAAAAATAAAGGAAGCGTTATAGTGGCATATTGCAGTGCAGGAATAAGAAGTAGAAGGGCTTTAGAGATATTAAAGAAACAAGGTTATAAAAATTTATATAATGTTAAAGAAGGTTATTAGATAATGGAATTTATCGATATAGGAGCTTTTTAGTGAATGTAGCAAATAAAAATAATACCATTAACAAACAACTAAAAATTTTCTTGACAAATAAAGTTGCATTATATAAAATATGATTGAAACAAAAGATAAAAATGATATAGAAAGGTGTGACATATATGACAAATCTTAGAGTAGATTTAGATTATTCAGGTATACAAAACAAAGAATTACTTGATTACCAAAAAGAGGTAAAAGCAGTGCACCAAGAACTTTACAGCAATCCAAATAGTGAGTTCGATTTTAAAGGATGGTTAGATTTACCAATAAATTATGATAAAAAAGAATTTGAAAGAATAAAAAAAGTAGCCAAAAAAATACAAAAAAATTCAGAAGTCCTTCTTGTAATAGGAATTGGAGGTTCATATTTAGGAGCAAGAGCAGTAATAGAAGCATTAACAAATACATTCTATAATATGTTACCAGCAAAACAAAGAAAATATCCACAAATATTATTTGCAGGAAACAACTTAAGCCCTAATTATATGAATGATTTAATAGAATGTATAGGAGAAAAAGATATTTCTATAAATGTTATATCAAAATCTGGTACAACTACTGAGCCAGCTATTGCATTTAGAATTTTTAGAGAATTTATGGAATCAAAATATGGATTAGATGAAGCAAGAAAAAGGATATATGTAACAACAGATAAAGATAAAGGTGCATTAAAACAATTAGCTGATGAAGAAGAATATGAAACCTTTGTTATACCAGATAATATTGGCGGAAGATATTCTGTATTAACAGCAGTAGGACTTTTACCAATTGCTACAGCAGGAATTGATATAGATAAGTTAATGCTAGGTGCAATAGAAGCTAAATCAAGATATTTAGATGATAATATAAAATATAATGAATGTTATCAATATGCAGTAGCAAGAAATATATTATATAAAAAAGGAAAAACTAATGAAATATTAGTAAATTATGAGCCTAAAATGGCATATTTTACAGAATGGTGGAAACAATTATTTGGAGAAAGTGAAGGCAAAAACAAAAAAGGAATATTCCCTTGCGGTGCACTATTTACAACAGATTTACATTCATTAGGACAATATATACAAGAAGGAAAAAGAAATCTATTTGAAACAGTTATATCAATAGAAGAATCAAAAACAGATATAAAGATAAAAAAAGATGCCGAAAATTTAGATGGATTAAATTATTTAGAAGGTAAGACTATGGATTTTGTTAATAAAAAAGCGATGGAGGGAACTATTGAAGCTCATATATTTGGAAATGTCCCAAATATAAAAATTAGTATAACAAAATTAAATGAAGAAGCAATTGGAGAGCTTATATATTTCTTTGAACTTGCGTGTGCAGTTTCTGCTGGTTTGCTAAAGGTAAATCCATTTAATCAGCCAGGAGTAGAAGCATATAAGAAGAACATGTTCAAACTATTAGGTAAACCATAAAGTAGTGCATTGAAGGAGGAAAAAATGCTTTTATATCCAGACATATATTTAAGAAAAGTAGAAGACATATCAATTGATTTATTAAACAAAAACAATATTAAAGGTCTTATTTTAGATATAGATAACACGTTAATAGATTATGATAAAAAATTAGAAGAAACAACAATAAAATGGTGTGAAAATTTAAAAAAGCAAGGTATAAAAATGTGTATATTATCAAACACAAATAAATTATATAAAGTAGAAAAAGTTGCAAAAGCTTTAAATTTAGAATATATATATTTTGCACATAAGCCGAACAAAAAGGGATTTCATGATTCTAAAGAAAAGCTTAATTTACCAAATGAACAAATTGCAGTAGTAGGGGACCAAATATATACAGATGTATTAGGTGGAAATAGATGTAAAATGTTTACAATTCTTATTGTACCAAGAGATACACGAGATATTTGGCTTACTAAATTAAAAAGACCTTTTGAAAAAGTAATAATAAAAAGATTGAAGATAGCAGAAAAGGAAGGAAAAAAATAAATGTATTTTAATGATGTTCATATACTTTGGTATTTTCTAACAATATTAATAGGTGGAATTGTTGGACAAGCGACTGACTATATTAGTAAATCATTTATAGATGAAAAGAAGATTTTATCAAAAGTAAATATTAAAGAATATTTAAGAGTGTGTATTCCTAATTATATATTAATATTTACAACAGCAACTTTATATACTGCCTTATTATATGTTTTTGGAACAACTAAATTAATAGATTTTATAAGATTTGCAATATTAATACCAATGCTAATTATAGCTTTTATAGTAGATTACAAAATACAAATTATTCCTAATAGATTAAACCTTACAATGTTTGAAGTAGGGCTAGTGTTTACATTTATATTAGGAATAACTAATATAAATATGGCTACAAATTTACTATTAGGAATGCTTGCAGGTGGAGGAATTTTCTTAGTAATAGCATTACTTGGTGGATTAATTGCAGGAAAAGAAGCAATGGGATTTGGTGATGTAAAGCTTATGGGTGCATTAGGATTATTCTTTGGGCTAAATAGTACAATATTAATTTCAGTTTTAGCATTTTTGCTAGGAGCAATTATAGGAATAATCTTGATAATAGCTAAAAAGAATAAAGCCAATAATTACATACCATTCGGACCTTTTATAGTAATGGCTACAATTATTAAAATCTTTGTACCATTTAATGTTTTATTTACTATCTTAATGAAGATATTTTCATTAGGGTTATATTAAAATTTAAAAGAGGGTGAAAGTTATGAATGAAAAAATACGATACTTAAGAGAAAAAATGAAGAAATTAGACTTAGAAGGCATGATAATTTCAAACCCGATAAACATTAAATATCTAACTAACATAGAAGAAGAAGGAACACTTCTTATAACAAGGAAAGAAAATATTTTTATAACATATTCTATGTATTTAGAAAGTGTAAAAAATACGCTTACTATAAACGATGAAATAATCGTTGCAGACACGAGAGAAATCTCAAAAGAAGACTATGAAAACTTCTTTCTGTTCTGCGAAAACGTAGGCTTTGAGGAAAACTATGTTACATACGAAAATTACAAGATTATAAAGCAAAAATATAAGACAAATAATTTAGTAGAAACAGAAGGCCTACTAGAAAAAATGAGAGAAGTAAAAAATCAAGATGAAATAAATAATATAAAAAAAGCTTGCGAAATTACAGATAAATGTTTCGAACATTTACAAAAATTTATAAAAATAGGAATAACAGAAATAGAAATTGCAAATGAAATAGAAGACTTTTTTAAAAAAAATGGCGCAGAAAACATATCTTTTAAACCTATTGTAGCTGTCGGGGAGAACACTTCAAATCCACATTGGAAGCCAACTAAAAGAGCAGTAAAAATGGCTGATCCAATCCTAATAGATATGGGATGCAAATATAATGGATATTGTTCAGACATGACAAGAACAATATTTATGGGTTGTATTTTAGAAGAGATTAAACCTATATATGATTTAGTATTAAAAAATCAACTATTAACTACAAGAGAAATGAGAGAATATGCAAATATAAAAATGCTTAGCTCAATTTCAGAAACAGATTTTAAAGTAAATGGTTATGACTTAATTCATGCAGTAGGACACGGAATAGGCTTAGAGGTACACGAAAGACCTATAATTTCTTTTAAAAATGATACTTTTTTAAAAGAGAATATGGTACTTGCGAATGAACCAGGAATATATCTTCCAGGTAAATATGGAATAAGAATAGAAGATACTGTTCTTGTTGGAAAAAATGAAGGAATATCTTTAACAAATTTTCCAAGAACTTATGTGGTTATCTAAGGAAAACGCATTTAACGTTAAAGTTCAGACCCAACCGACAACAAGATGGAGCGGATTATATATTAATTAGTCTGAACTGTAACCATTTAACTAATAAATTCTTAAAAAGGCTTGCAAAGACTGTAAAAATATAGTAAAATAAATAAGCAATTTATGAATAAAATTAAAGAAAAGAGGTAATAATATGGCAGAAGTATATATGGCCGGAGATGTTAGAAACGGAACAACATTTGAAATGGATGGTTCAGTATTTAAGGTAGTTGAATTTCAACATGTAAAACCAGGTAAAGGAGCAGCATTCGTAAGAACAAAATTAAAAAATGTAATAACTGGTGCAGTTCTAGAAAAAACATTTAATCCATCAGAAAAATTACAAGGTGCGGAAATCGAAAAAAGAGAGATGCAATATTTGTATAATGATGAAGACTTATATTATTTTATGGATAATGAAACATATGATCAAATTCCTTTGAATATTAACGATTTAGGAGACACTCTAAAATATTTAAAAGAGAATATGAATGTAAAAATATTATCTTTCAAAGGTAAAGTTTTTGCAGTAGAACCACCAATATTTGTTGAATTAGAAGTAAAATATACAGAACCAGGATTCGCTGGAAACACTGCGGGGGCAGGACAAACAAAACCAGCAGAATTAGAAACTGGATATAAAATTAATGTTCCACTATTTGTAAACACAGGTGATATTATTAGAATTGATACAAGAACCGGCGAATATATGGAAAGAATTTAAAAAAAGGAAGAGTTTAAAAATGGCAAATTTATCTAATGAACTAAAAAAGATTTTAAATAGCCTTGAGAACAATATCGAAGATGAAAAAACTTTAAGTTTAGCAAAAACAGAAATGTTTAATTTATATAATATTTTCCTTGATGAAATGAGTAAAATGCAGGAATTAGCAGACAATAGAATAGCAGAGCTTGCAGAATCTCAAGAGAGAATGAATCAAAAATTAAACAAAATAGAAAGTGGATTAAAAAATATAGAAAAAGATATCTATATAGATGGAATGCAAGATGAAGATTACGATTTAAGTATTACATGTCCATATTGTAATAAAGAATTTGAAGTTCCAACAGAAGATTTAAAAGATGAAATTATTTGTCCAGAATGTAATAATGAAATCGAATTAGATTGGGGAACAGATTCTTGTGACGGAAATTGCTCTGAAGGAGGATGCTTTCATCATTGCGATAACGAAGATGATATGTAATCTAAAGGATTGACGGCTTTGCCGTCTTTTTTTATTGAAAAATGCAAGTGTGGACCTGTTGTTGCACCATTTGTAGGATTGCCATTAGAATCTTTATATCTATTATTCGGAATGCCATAAACATTTTTAGGACCTACTGTACCAATAATAGAGCCTTTTAAAACAAAATCACCTATATTGCATAAAAAGTTGGGAGAAAGATGACAATATTCAAAAGTATATTCACCATTATTTATAATGACGGAAAAACCACCACTACCATTAAAACCTTGGTAAACAACATTTCCTGAAAAAGTAGCTACAACAAAAGAACCGAACTGGTGCTGGAATATCTATTCCAGAGTGATATGTAGAAGCACCAGAGGTAGGTTGCATTCTATAACCAAAATACGATGAAACACTATAATGGTTGGGAACAGGCCAGACAAAATCAGAACTAAAATTTGAAAATGCAGAAGAATCTAAAATATAAGAATCATTTAAAAGAAAAAAACTAATAATAAGTAGTAAAATAATAGCAACAAAACTATAAATAGAAAAATAAAAAAAACGGCTAAACATATAAAAAACCTCCAAAGTTATTATATAGTAGCCAGATTACTTATAATCTACCAATAAAAAACGGAAATGTCAATAAAAATGTAAAAAATATCAGAAAACCGCTAGACAAAAAACTTAAGTCCCCGTGTCTGAAGGTGTCCCTTTGTATTTTTAAAAATATGGTTAATGTTCAGACTAATCGCTATATAATCTGCTCCATCTTGCTGTCGGTTGGACATTTTCTCTTTTCTTGGGTTAAAGCACGAAAAGAAAAGTGAAACCGACACGTGGAGCTATTAATTTGAAAATTTAGGTCTGAATAGTAACAAAATATGAGATAAAAATTTTTCTAAACTATTGCAAAAAGGACTAAAATGTAGTACAATAATTATGCTTACAAGCAAAATACCTTTTACTTAGCTATAAGAATATCCGACTTTAGTTCAGTTTAAGGCAAATAAAAAATAGGAGGAATAAATATGACAAAGGAAAGAAAACAAGAAATCATTAATAACTTTAAAAGAGATGAAAAGGATACAGGTTCATCAGAAGTACAAATAGCTCTTTTAACAGAAAGAATTAATGAGTTAACAGAACATTTAAAAGTTCACAAAAAAGATAATCATTCAAGAAGAGGGCTTTTACAAATGGTAGGTAAAAGAAGGAACTTACTTAACTATTTAGCTAAGAAAGACTTAGATAAATACAGAGAAATTACAGAAAAATTAAATATTAGAAAATAATATTTTTAGCAAGGGCGGGGGAGTTTCCGCCCTTAATTTCGATAACTTAAGAAATAAATTTGTAAAATGAGGTAGCTTGTAAAATGTAATTTTTCAAATTATATTTTAGAGGTTATCTTCATAAAACAAATGTGTTTCTTGTTATATATAGGCGAAAGCCAAATTTTAAGGAGGAATATTTTATGTTAAAAACTTATTCAATGGATTTAGCAGGAAGAAATCTTACAATCGAAACGGGAGAACTTGCAGGACTTGCAAATGGAAACGTATTAGTAAGATATGGAGACACTGTTGTAATGGTAAATGTTACAGCATCAAAAGAACCAAAAGAAGGTATAGACTTTTTTCCATTATCAGTAGATTATGAAGAAAAACTATATGCAGTAGGAAAAATTCCAGGAGGATTTACAAAAAGAGAAGGAAAGGCAGCAGATAAAGCAATACTTGTATCAAGAGCAATTGATAGACCAATAAGACCATTATTTCCAAAAGATTTTAGGAATGATGTAGTTGTTGTCGCAACAGTATTATCTGTAGAACCAGATAATTCACCAGAAGTATGTGCTATGATTGGTGCTTCAGCAGCACTTTCAATATCAGATATACCATTTGGAGGACCTACAGCAGCAGTAAAAGTAGGATATATTGATGGAGAATTCGTAATCAACCCAGGATTAGAACAAAGAGCAAAAAGTGAATTAGACTTAACAGTTGCAGGAACAATGGATAAAATTGCTATGATAGAAGCAGGAGCAAAAGAATTACCAGATGACAAAATGCTAGAAGCAATTAAAAGAGGACATGTTGAAATTAAAAGACTTTGCGAATTTATTGCAAAAATAAGAGATGAAATCGGAAAACCAAAATTCGAATACAAATCTTTTGAAGTAGATCACGACATTTATGAAGAAATTGAAGTTAACTTCAAAGACAGAATGTACAAAGATGTACAAGCAATAGAAAAAGAAGCAAGAGATAAAAATATGGAAGTTCTTGCAGAAGATGTTAAAACATATTTCGTAGAAAAATATGGAGAAGAACGAGCAGAAGAAATTAAAGTAGATATAGCTGACAGTTTGTATAAATTAGAGAAAAAATGTGTTAGAGAAATGATTTTAAAAGAACATAAAAGACCAGATGGAAGAGCTATAGATGAAATAAGACCATTATCTTGTAGAGTAGGGTTATTACCAAGAACACATGGTAGTGCAGTATTTACAAGAGGTCAAACACAAGTATTAACAGTTGCAACATTAGGAATGGCAAAAGAAGAACAATTATTAGATGGATTAGATGAAGAAACATCAAAAAGATATATACATCAATATAACTTCCCAGGTTATAGTGTAGGAGAAGCAAAAACATCTCGTGGACCAGGAAGAAGAGAAATAGGACATGGAGCATTAGCAGAAAGAGCATTAGTACCAGTAATACCATCACAAGAAGAATTTCCATATACCATAAGAGTTGTATCAGAAGTTCTAAGCTCAAATGGTTCTACATCACAAGCAAGTATTTGCGGAAGTACATTAGCATTAATGGATGCAGGTGTTCCAATTAAAAATCCAGTTGCAGGTATTTCAACAGGATTAGTAACAGATAGCGAAAATCCAGACAATTATGTTATGCTTACAGATATCCAAGGATTAGAAGATTTTTTTGGAGATATGGATTTTAAAGTTGGTGGAACAGAAAAAGGAATTACAGCAATACAGGTAGATATAAAAATAGATGGATTATCATATAATATTATAGAAGAAGCTTTTGCAAGAACAAGAAAAGCTAGAAAATATATTTTAGATGAAATAATGCTTAAAGAAATTGCAAAACCAAGAGATGAATTATCTAAATATGCACCAAAAACAATAACAACAACAATCAGTGTAGATAAAATTAAAGATGTAATTGGTTCAGGTGGAAAAGTTATAAATAAAATAATTGAAGAAACAGGTGTAAAAATAGATATTGAAGAAGACGGAAGAGTATTTATTTATGCAGACAATAAAGAAAATGCAGAAAAAGCATTAAAACAAATCGAAGATATAACAAGAGAAATTGAAGTTGGAGAATTTTATGAGGGTACAGTTGCAAGAATTATGCCATTTGGAGCCTTTATATCTTTAGGAGGAGGAAAAGAAGGATTACTTCATATTTCAAAAATTTCTAAAGAAAGAGTAGAAAAAGTAGAAGATGTGCTTAGCATCGGAGATAAAATAATAGTAAAAGTATTAGAAATTGACGACCAAGGAAGAATCAACTTGAAAAAAGTTGGAGACCAAGGAGAATAATATTAGATAAAGGAGGAAAATATGGAATATCTAAAAATATTACAGCAAGCTGCAACTTGGCTAATTGTAATATTCTGGACATATAACATATCAATAAGTGTCTTTTCACTAATTAAATTTAAAGAAAAACCACTTTTAGTAGATAAAAAACATAAATTTATGGCAATAATTCCTGCCCATAATGAAGAAGCGGTTATAGGAAATTTACTAGAAAGCCTAAATAAGCAAGATTATCCAAAAGAATTATTAGATATCTATGTAATTGCAGATAATTGTACAGATAATACAGCTGCAATTGCAAGAGATTTAGGTGCTATTGTATATGAAAGAAATGACCCTACTAAGAAAACAAAAGGATATGCAATGCAATGGTTCTTGGCAAAAAAAATCGAAGAAAATGCTGATTATGATGCCTTTTTCGTATTTGATGCAGATAATATTGTAACACCAAATTTTACTATGGAGATGAACAAAAAACTTTGCCAAGGAGAAGAAGTGGTTCAAGGCTATAGAGATATAAAAAATCCATCAGATACTTGGGTTACAGCAGGATATGCTTTGTTTTATTGGACAATGCACAGATTTTACCATTTAGCAAGATATAATATAGGCTTGTCACCATTATTAAATGGAACAGGCTTTATGGTTAAGTTTGATGTAGTAAAAGAAAAAGGATGGAATACAAAAACTTTAACAGAAGATATAGAGTTTTCTTTAATAAATATTATTGAAGGAAGAAAATTAGGATGGGCAACAGATGCGATTGTTTATGATGAACAACCTTTAGGATTTAAACAATCTTGGACACAAAGAACAAGATGGTCAGTAGGACATATCCAATGCTTTAAATTATATGTAAAAGATTTAGCTCAAAGTGTTGTAAAACACAAAAAAATTATGAATTTTGATGGATTACTTTATTTGATGGGAATGCCTATTTTAGTAGTAACATTAGCATTGTTATTAGTAAACTTATTTATATATTTAGGAAATGGAATGACACTATCTGCTTTATTATATGCTTATGCAAAATATATTTTAGCAACATTCTTATTACCACCTTTATCGGCATTACTAATATTGATTGTAGATAAAAGACCAATTAAACCAATGTTAAAAGGTTTATTATGCTACCCATTGTTCTTAGGCTCTTGGATATTAATAAATATTAAAGCTTTGATAAAACCAAATACAACTTGGGAAAAAATTGACCATGTAAGGAATATAAAAGCCGAAGAATTATAACATTTGTAAATTGGGAAGTTATATAACTTCTCAATTTTAACATAGGAGAAAATATAGATGATAATAGATAAATATTTTGAACAAAAAATAAAAACATATGCTTTTGTTGGACCTTCTGGTACAGGTAAGAGTTATAGGGCACAAATGGTTGCAGCAGACAAAGGAATAAAATATATAATTGATGATGGTTTGCTTATAAAGGAAAATGAAGTAATAGCAGGAATATCAGCAAAAAAAGCAACTACCAAAATAGAAACAGTAAAAAGAGCATTATTTAATAAGCCAGAAGAAGCAAATGAAATAAAAAAAGCCTTTAGAAAATACAAACCAGAAAGTATACTTATTCTTGGGACATCAGATAATATGATTCAAAAAATAATGGAAAATTTGGGGTTAACAAATTTAGTAGAAACAATCTATATTCAAGATGTGGCAACAGAACTAGAAATGGAAGAAGCAAAGAGAATGAGACAAACTGAAGGAAAACATGTTATACCTGTTCCTACATTTGAAATAAAAAAAGATTTTTCAGGATATTTATTAGATCCACTTCAAATTTTTAAATTTAAGGGTAAAGGCGCAAAACCATATATATCAGAAAAATCAATAATAAGGCCAACATTTAGCTATTTAGGGAATTATACTATTTCAGATTCAATATTTAGAGAAATAATTGAATATATGGCAAACAAAACAGATTCAATACATAAAATAAACAGAGTAAGGATTGAAAACAAAGAAACAGGAATTGAATTAGAAATAGATGTTACTATAGTATATGGATATGATATATTTAATGAATTAAAAGATTTCAAAAAGAAATGTAAAAAAGAAATAGAAAACTTAACAGCAATGAATGTAGATATAACAGCAATAAATGCAAGAGAAATATATATAGGAGAAGAAGTAGATTAAAAAACAAAGGAGTAACAATTTGAGAATTATAATAAAATTTTTATATAAAATATTATCAAAAATAATATATAGAGTGGAAGTAATAGGTAAAGAGAATTTACCAAAAGAGGAAGCAGCAATTATTTGCCCAAATCATGTGCATTTTTTAGATGGACCAACTCTTATTGCAAATTCAAAAAGGAAAATTAATGTTTTAGCGAAAGAAGAATTATTTAAAAATAAATTTTTGAGTAATTGTTTAAGAATGCTCGGAATGTACCCTATAAAAAGAGGTTCTGCAGATATTGAAGCAATAAAAGTATCATTGAAAATTTTAAAAAATAATGAGCTTTTAATGATTTTCCCTGAAGGAACAAGAAATGGTATGGCAAAAGGAGTAAAACCTAAAAATGGTGCAGTTGTAATGGCAATAAAAGCAGGAGTACCAATAATTCCAGTAGGAATTATTGGAAATTTTAAACCTTTTAGAAAAATTACTATGAAAATAGGAAAACCAATAGATTATAGAAGCTATAAAGATAAAGTTAAAGATAAAGAATTAATGACAAAATTAACAGAAGAATTAATGAAAGAAATTGTAAAACTAACAAATGACGCTCGGTAGCTAAGCTACTAAGCGCCATTTGTTTTGCACAGTTAACCATTGTTTTTTTTCTTTGAACTCCGTCCATCAGGACGCTTTGACTTAAATCCGAGCAACCATACTATGATGGCTACAAACAGAGCGATAATACCGCCCCAGAAAAAAATCCGGGGATTTTCAACTTTGCTGAAGCTAGCTCCAGCAAAGAAACTAATGGTCAAAACTGCGATGACCAAAAACATTGTGGAAACGATGCGAGAAAATTGACTGTTCATAAAACTTACTCCTTTGTTTTTGAAAGTTATTATTGTATACATACCAAAAGGTATTCTACAAATATATTATACCATATATTATATAAATAAGCAAATTTTTTACAGAAACCGTTAATGCTCATACTAATTGCTATATAATCCGCTCCATCTTGCTGTCGGTTGGACATTTTCTTTCCTTAGGCTAAAGCACGAAAAGAAAAGTGCAACCGACACGTGGAGCTACTAATTTAAAAATTTCGGTCTGAATAGTAACCAGAAACCAGAAAATAGCACGAGAAACCAGAAAATAGCACGATAGAGATTGACAATTTGGTAAAAAAAAGATATAATTAATTGTTGAATTTTTTAAAA
>SAMEA3663269__coassemble_252_pt1 | contig 19847 bp, 14 predicted proteins | sample SAMEA3663269__metabat2_low_PE_035 | metagenome-assembled genome bin SAMEA3663269 (sample SAMEA3663269) | pig gut metagenome | biome: pig gut; feature: pig-associated habitat; material: faeces | place: China | collected 2013
AATTTCATGAACATTAGTATAGCAAATTTGTGCACTGTTTTCAACCAGTTTATTGAAATTTCTTGATTATTTTTAAAGTATTTAATATTGCTAAAAGTGTAAGTCCTGTGTCTGCAAACACAGCAAACCACATATTTACTAACCCCAAACTGCTTAATATTAAAATTGCAATTTTGATTGAAACAGCAAATCCTAAATTTTGTTTTATAATACGATTAGTATATTTTGCAATATCTATTGCTGTAGGTATTTTTGATAGGTCATCTGACATTAAAACAATATCTGCTGCTTCTATTGCCGCTTCTGTTCCTAGCCCCCCCATTGCTATTCCTACTTCTGCCCTTTTTAGAGTTGGCGCATCATTTATTCCATCTCCTACAAAAGCTATTACATCATTTTCATTTGCTATTTTTTCATAATTTTTATATTTATCTGTTGGAAGCATTTCAGAAACTATGTTATCAATTCCAAGTTTTTTACCTATATTTTCTGCTACCTCTTTTTTATCTCCTGTAAACATATATGTTTCAATTCCAGCACTTTTTAAATCTTTAATTGCATTATATGCATTATTTTTTATTCCATCATTTATTGTAATTGATGCTATATGCTTATTATCTATGCTTAAATGAAGCACCGCATCTTTATCACAGTCGCAAATATTTTTATTCCCTATCTTTATTTCTTTTCCATATAAAGTATAGCTTATTCCTTTCCCTGATACTTCTTTAAAGTTTTCTACATCATTTGAAGATATTTCATCTCCTGTAAGTTTTAATATAGATTTTGCAATAGGGTGATTTGATAATGCTTCTCCTTTTACTAATATATCGATTACCTCTTCTTTTGTATAACTATCATCAAAAATATCAATATTTGCTACTTCAAATGAGCCTTCTGTTAATGTGCCTGTTTTATCAAAAACTATTTTATTTACATCCTTTAAAGCATCAAGATAATTGCTACCTTTTATTAATATGCCTTTTCTAGATGCAACTCCTATTGCTGTAAAATATGAAAGTGGTACCGATATTGCAATTGCGCACGGACACGATATTACCAAAAATGTTAAACCTCTATATATTCCTTCTGTTTTAGTTATATTCATTATCATTGGTCCTAATATAGCAATAGCTATTGCAAGTAATAATACTACCGGAGTATAGATTCTCGTAATTTTTGATATATATGTCTCTCTTTTTGCCTTTTTATCTGTCGCTTCATCAAGTAAGTCCAAAATTTTAGCAACTGTTGAGTCTTGGAATAACTTTATTACCTCTATTTCAATAATGTCTCCAAGATTAATTGAACCAGATAAGACCTCATCATTTTCTGCAATCTCTTTTGCTTCGCTTTCCCCTGTTAGAGCCGATACATCTAAGATTGTTTTCCCTTTTATAACTTTTCCATCAACCGGAATTTTTTCTCCTTGTTTTATTATTAATATATCTCCAATTTTTATATCTTCTACATTAATTTTTTCTAAACCATTTTTAACTTTTTTATTTGCATAATCTTGTTTTATGTCAATCAAACTTTTGATAGATTTTCTTGAATTATTTATCGCTTTTTCTTCTAGGATTTTTCCTATTGTATATAGAATTATAACCATTAGACCTTCTGCTGGCTCGCCTATTATATAAGCTCCCACACATGAAATAGTAATTAGCGCATTTTCATTCACAGTTCTACTTCTAACAAGCATCTTGCAAGCATTTAAAAATGTTCTATAAAGTAAAAGTATATATGCTACTATTATTAATATATTGTTAATAATTGGATTTATTTTAACATATACTCCCAATATACCTATCAGAGTTGATACTGCTAATAACCATACATGGAATTCTTTTGGTTTTTTAATCTCATCTTTTGAAACACTAGCTTCAGGCTCTACTAATTTTACCATTTTATTTAATTCTGTTATATTTAATTCTTCTGCTGCTTCATACGTTATAGTAGATTTTGCAAAATTTACTATAACATTTTGTAATCTATTATCTTTATTTAAATTTTTTTCTACTTCTTTTGCACAATTTGCACAATCTAAATTATTAATATTTACTCTATATTTTCCCATTTGTCCTCCTACGTAAAATAAATTTCACATGTATTATATTATAAAATCGTTAAATTTGCAATTTAAAAGGCGAACATTATTTGCTCGCCCTTAATTTTATTTTTCTATTTTAATGATACACTTTGCACTATATTTGTTTCTATATCATTTGTAAGAGTATTTGTACTATTTCCTACAATACCTAAAGTTGATGCAAAATATCCTGCTATAAAACCAATTAAGAATACAACAATTATTATAATTGTATTTTTCATTCCTTCTTGTTTTCTATATATATCTTTATCATATATTTTCATTTACACCACTTCTTTCATTTACAAATATATTTATATTTTACAATAAATACTAATTTTTTTCAACAGAAATTTTATTTAATTTGTAAATTTTATTTAATTTGTAAATTTTTTGCTAGTTCATGATCGTGCAATAATCTTTATACACATATTATATTCCATTTTATGGCTTTTTGTGTCAATGGGGACTATCCGGTTTTACTTACAATGTCTTTTTTCATTTTGTTCATGATTTTCTTTTCTAATCTTGATATATAGCTTTGGGAAATTCCTAGCATATCTGCTACTTCCTTTTGCGTTTTCTCCTTTCCACTTATGAATCCAAATCTTAATTCCATAATGTTTTTTTCTCTATCATTCAATTTCATAATTGCTGTTTTTAATAGTGTTTTGTCTACTTCATCTTCTATTCTTCTTGAGGTTATATCTGGCTCTGTTCCTAAAATATCTGATAATAATAGCTCATTGCCATCTCCATCTTGATTTAAAGGTTCATCTATGGAAATCTCTCCTTTTGTTCTTGTATTTCTTCTTAAATACATTAATATTTCATTTTCTATGCATCTTGATGCATATGTTGCTAGTTTAATATTCTTATCAGCATTGAAAGTGTTTATTGCCTTCATAAGCCCGAATTGTTCCTATTGATATAAGGTCTTCTATTCCAACACCTGTGTTTTCAAATTTTTTTGCAATGTAAACTACTAGTCTTAAGTTGTGTTCTACTAAAGTTTGTCTTGCCTCTAAATCGTTTTCGGCTAATCTATGCAGAGCCTCATTTTCCTCTTCCGGCAGAAGTGGTGGTGGCAAAGTTTGGCTACCTGCTATATAGAATATCGGTAAATTCTCTATTTCCCCATTATTCATATATTTAGCATATATTGTATTTATTTTATTTTTTAATATATTCAAAATATTCATTTTCCTTTTCTCCTTTACTCTCTAGCGCTTCTATTCCTACTAAGGCTTGATATTTGTTTTCTTTATTTAATATACCCGGGTAAATCCCTATAATGGCGTCTTTAATAATAATTACATTATCCTGATAATTTATTACTGATATATCTGATTTAATTCCAAGTAGTAGTCCATTTTCTTTGCCTAGAGAAGAAAATGGTATTATCCTGATTTTTTTTATATATTGTCCTATATTTACGTTTGCACCATTAATAATGTCTTTGATATTATCTAAAATTTCTCCAGGTAATATACCTGTTAAACTTTGACTGTTTACTACTATTACAGGAGCTTTCGAAATAGGATCCTTTAAAAAATTTCCTGTATCTACTATTGATATTAAGCTTTTGCTTTTATTTTCTATTGTTATTTTTATATTACATAACATATCTGTTTTACTAATTTTTTTCTTTATATTTTTGAAAGAGCTTACGATGATTATAAAACCAAGAATTCCACCTAATAAAATCATTTTTATAGGATACGTACCAACTAATCTTCCATTGTTGAATACAACATTTTCTGGACTAACAAAATAAATTAGTGCAAATGCTACTCCTCCAAAAGTAAAGGAGGTTAAGTAGAAAATAACTAAGTATTTAAAAAATGATTTTATACTTTTGGGATTAAAAGCTATTTCGACCATTGCAAGTGATAATATTATTTTTAAGCAAATATTTGAATATATTCTAATTTCAGACATATACATTAAAATTGCATATATTCCTCCAAGTATACTTGCAATAAATGTCCTTATAATTTTTATATTGCTCTTTAATATAGTTTGTGTTGCGAATAGTATTATAAAATTCATAAACAAATTTTCTAGAAAGATAATATCTATATAAACTGTAGTTACCTCCGTACTGTCAACCACCTCCCTTATTTATTTTTCTAACTTTATGTTGTTATATTTTATTACACATAATTTTAAAAATTTGTCTTTTCTTGTATGCAAAAAAAAGAAATAATCTACTTTTATAGATTATTTCTTTTATATATTTTTATATTTTCTTATTTTTAAACTTTATTCCCTTTTTTTCTTAAGAAAGATGGAATATCTAAATCATTTTGCAAATCTTTAGAATCTTTTGCTGTTGGTATTGAATTTATTTTTTTATTCCATGTGTTATTTACTAAATTTTCAACACCAATGCTTGATATATTATCTTGTTCTTTTTCAAATCCTGTAGCAATAACTGTAATTACGATTTCATCTCCTAGAGATTCATCTGTTACTACACCAAAGATAATGTTTGCTTCTGGGTCTACACTTCTTTGAACTAATTCTGCTGCTGTATTTGCTTCTTGTAATCCCAAATCATTACCTCCTGTAATGTTTATAATTACTCCTCTTGCTCCTTCTATTGAAGTTTCAAGTAATGGACTTTGAATTGCTTGTTTTGCAGCATCTTCTGCTCTGTTTTCTCCACTTGCAATACCTATTCCCATATGTGCCATTCCTGTATTTAACATTACTGTTTTTACATCAGCAAAGTCCAAGTTGATTAATCCTGGTACTGAAATTAAGTCTGATATACCTTGTACACCTTGTCTTAAAACATCATCTGCCATTTTGAAAGCTTCTACTATAGATGTTCTTCTATCAATGATTTTTAATAGTTTATCATTTGGAATTACGACTAATGTATCTACTTTTCCTTTTAGAGTTTCTATTCCTCTTTCAGCTTGGGTTAGTCTTTTTTTACCTTCGAATGTAAATGGTTTTGTTACTACACTTATTGTTAAAATTCCAAGTTCTTTTGCTGTTGCTGCAACTATTGGGGCTGCACCTGTTCCTGTTCCTCCACCCATTCCAGCAGTTACGAACACCATGTCAGCTCCTCTTAAGATTTCTGCAATTTCTGCTTTACTTTCTTCTGCTGCTTGTGCTCCGATATCTGGATTAGCTCCTGCGCCAAGTCCTCTTGTAATTTTTTCTCCAATTTGAATTTTTGTTCCAGCTTTTGATAGTTGCAATGCTTGTCTATCTGTATTTATTGCGATAAATTCTACTCCTTTTATTCCTGATTCTATCATTCTGTTTACTGCATTATTTCCAGCTCCTCCTACACCTATTACTTTTATAGTTGCTGCGCCGTCCATCATATAATTGTTTTCTTCATTTTCTGTTTCCATCATAATGATATTTCCTCCTTTTTTTTGTTTTATAATTTTTAATTAATTTTTAGGAATAAAAGAATTCTTTTATTCTTTCCATTAGTGTTTTAAAAATATTGTCTTTCGATTTTGTATCAATATTACTTGATACATTTTTTGTAAAAGGTCTTGAAGCTATATATCTTACTAAAGCATAACTTGATCTGTAAGATGGTTGTATTGTGCTTATAAATCTTCCCGTTGACATTTTTACAGGAATATTTAATATTATTTTCCCTACTACATCACTTTTTGCAATGCTTGTAATTCCTTGCCCTGTAAGAATAACATTGTTAATACTACCTTTTACACCTTCTGAAGTAATTGCATTGTTTACAAGTGTAAATATTTCTTCTATTCTTGCTTCAATTACGGCAACAAGTTCAGAACTTTTTATGGTTTTCGCTCTTTCCTCGCCTTTATATGTATTTAAAATAATATCTGTATCATTATCTATAAATGACCTTAATGCTAAACCATATTGTCTTTTTAATCTATCTGCTTCTTCTTCAGAAACATTAAATACTTGAGCAATATCATTTGTAATGTTATCTCCTCCTAATGGAATTGTATTTGTATAAATAAAATGAGAATTATTAAATATACCTATATCTGTGTTTTCTGCGCCTATATCTAATATCATTACATTATCATTAAGCTCATTTTTGTCTAAAATTAATTGTCTTTCTGCAAGTACATTTGGTATAATACCATCCATATCAATACCAGCCTTTTTAAATATTGCTGATAGCTGTCTTACAAATTCTTTTTCTGCTAATATGACTTGTCCTTTTACTGTAAAGGTTGAGCTTAGTGCTCCTACTGGGTCATCTATAGCTTTACCATTATCTAAATAAAATTCATTTGTTATAACATCAACTATGACTTTATCTTCTGGCAAATCAATATCTTTTACTTGTGCAATTGCTGAATTTAAATCTCGTGTAGTTATTCCTGCAAATTTATCTTTTACCTCTTTTACTATGCTATTTTGCACAATTGTTATGTATTTGCCAAAAATAGTAACATATGCTGAATTTATCTTTATATTTACTTGATTCTCTACCTCTGTTATTGTTTTTCTTATAGCAGAAGCTATCTCTTCTTCATCCGTGATTTTTGCTTTTTTCATACCAAGACATTTACATTCTGCGGTAGCAACAATTTCAATTTGATTAAAATTGTTTACCTCACCTATAACAGAAGTGACCTTGGAAGCGCCTATATCAATACCTACAATAATATCACCGATAGCCAAGTTAAGTTCCTCCGTTTTTTATTATTTTTTATCTCCCTTAGAATATTATATTTTTGCAAAAAAGTCAAGAGAATTGTTATAATTTTGTAATATTTTTGACATATTTGCGTAATATACATTTTATTGTCATTTACTCTTCTTCACCTTTTAATTTTTCTGCTCTATCTGCTGCAATTAAGTTATCTATCATTTCATCTAATCCGCCATTTAGGAAATTTTCCATTTGGTATATACTCATTCCTATTCTGTGGTCTGTAATACGGCCTTGTGGATAATTATATGTTCTTATTTTTTCGCTTCTATCACCTGTACCTACTTGACTTTTTCTTTCATTAGCTAATTCAGAATCTCTTTTTTCTTTTTCAATTTCATATAATCTTGTTTTTAAAAGTTTCATTGCATATTCTCTGTTTTGCACTTGTGATCTTTCTGTTTGACATTCTGCAACTATTCCTGTTGGTTCATGAATTAATCTTACTGCAGATGAAGTTTTATTAACATGTTGTCCTCCTGCACCTGAAGCTCTAAAAACTTCCATCTTAATATCTGCTGGATTTATTTCGATTTCTACATCCTCTACTACAGGAAGTACTGCTACTGTCGCAGTTGATGTATGAATTCTACCACTACTTTCTGTGTCTGGAACCCTTTGTACTCTATGGACTCCACTTTCGAACTTTAATCTACTATATACTCCTTTTCCTGTTATCATAAAGGTTATTTCTTTGTATCCGCCAAGTCCTGTTTCGTTTTCATTTAACACATCTATTTTCCAATGCTTTGTTTCAGCATACATTGAATACATTCTATATAAAGTACCTGCAAAAAGTGCTGCTTCATCTCCACCTGCTCCGGCTCTAATTTCACAGATTATGTTTTTATCATCATCTGGATCTTTTGGAATTAATAATATTTTAAGTTCTTCTTCTAGTTTAGGAATTTTTACTCTCAATTCCTCCATTTCTAGTTCTGCTAATTCTTTTAATTCTTTATCATTTAGCATTTCTTTCGCTTCTTCAAAATTTGATTTTGCCAATTTATATTCTCTATATTTTTCAACAATATCTACTAATGATGCGTGTTCTTTCATATATTTTTGCCATTCGCTTTGATTTGCAATTACCTCTGGATCACTTATTTTTGCTGTTAGCTCATCATATCTTTTTTCTACGGCGTCTAGTTTTTGAAACATATAATTTTCTCCTCTACCTTAAATTTTACTAATATATTATACACAGTTTAGCTATGTTTTTCAAGCGCAACAGTATATATTACTATAGTTTTATGAAATTATATTCAATTTTTAATCTGTCTAAAATTTGCTTTTCTCTATCGGTACATGTAAAAATTAGTATTTGATTATCCGTATAATAATTATTCAAATATGATAAGATGTTTTCTAATCTAATATTATCGTAATATGCAAATGCTTCGTCTAATATAATTGGAATTTTTTCTTCAGTTATTTCTTCAAATGCAGATAAGCGTAATGCCAAATATAATTGTTCAATAGTTCCTGTACTTAATCTGTCGCATTTTACGTATTCTCCATTTTCTAGTTCTACAGTTAATCCATCATTATCATTAAATTTAATATTTGAATATTTATTATTTGAAATCTTGCTTGCAATTTTTGATAGATTTGATGTAAATTTAGGTGTTATCTCATTTTTCATCTTTATATATGCTTGCTCTAACATCTCTTTTGCAAACTTTATTCTTCTTTCTTCTGTTTCTAAATCATTTTTTTCTTCTAATGTTTTTTCCAAAGCCTCTTCTATTTCTACCTTCTTTTCTAAATCTTGCCCTATTCTTTTTTCTTCTATTTCAATTGTATTTAAATGAATTTTAGAATTGCTTAAATTCTGTTCTTCTTGAGCGATTCTATTTTCCACTGTTTTTAAATCTAATGTCCTTAAGCCTGTATTATTTACATTTTCTATCATTTCTCTATTAACATTGTCACAAATTGTTTTTTCAGTTTCTTCAATTTCTGTTTCTTTTTCCAGTTTACTTTTCCTTAAATTTTTTATCTCCTTTTGCTTTAACTTTTCTTCTTGGTTTTTAGAATTTTTTCTTATAAGTATTACTGGCAAATATATAGCTATAAAAATTCCAAAAGTTAGTAATCCTGCTAACTTATTGATATAAAATACAATAGCAGAAAGTACAATAAAAATTACTGACAAAATTATATTTAAAGATTTTTGCACGTCCTTATCTTTAGCTTTAACTTGTTCATTTAACTTTTCTAGTTTTTCGTCATATTCTTTTAGTAATTCTTTTTTTACGCCGAGCTTTTCTTTTTCTACATTTTCTTGTAATTTAATATCTTTTACTTTTCTTAAATCTATAAGCTCATTTTCAATTTTTTCTATTTGTTTTTTTACTAATTCTTTTTCTTGTTTTAAATCACTTACTTTTTCTTCTTCATCATTAATCTTATTTATATTTTCTTTTAATTTTTCAATCTTTTCATTAATGATATTTATTGGTCTTCCTGTAGTTCTATCGTTTCCTATCTTTTCTACTAATTCTTTATTTAATTTTTCTATCGCCTTTTTATATGAAATGTTTTCTTCCCCACTTGTTAAAATATTTGCAATTTTTTGTGTAAGAAGATTTTGTTCTTTATCCCCAAGGATCGATTCCTTTTGCTCTACCAATCCCGTTATCAAAAGCATATCTTTATCAATTTTAGTTTGTTCATAAAAGAAATTGTTTCCCATATGTTTATCAATATTAAATGTATTTGTTATATCTTCTGAAAACTCGTTAGTAATTTTAGGATTTCTTTTTGAAAAATCTCTAAAAACTTCTATTTTTTCTCCATTATCTAATTCATATTTCATCTTTCCAGAAAACTCTGCATTTTTCCAAGGCTTATATTGTTCCTTCTCAGAAATATCTTTACCATTTTTATTGCTAGATACCCCATAGAGCATAGATAAAATGCATTTTAAAAGAGTAGTTTTGCCAGCTTCATTTTCTCCATAAATTACATTTATCTTTTTGCCAAATTCAATCTCTTTATTTTCTATTTTTCCAAATCCATTTACTTTTAAATAATCTATTTTCAAAATTAGTACTCCTTCCGCGTAATTATTATATACTAAAATTCACAGTAAGACAAGAAAAAATAGCTACTAAAAATATTTTAGAAGCTATTTAAATTATTATAACTCTTTTTATTATACGGCATTGTGGTCAAATCTTTGATTTTTCACTAAGTAAATTAATAATAATTTATTCTTTTGATTTGATAGACAAGATTATTCATTCTTAATTATTAGCTATTCATCATTCATTACAATATGATAATATTGTACATTTATGGTGCAGCTGACAGGAATCGAACCTGCAACCTTTCGGTTCGTAGCCGAATACTCTATCCAATTGAGCTACAGCTGCATTTTTAAAACTATTTTTTAATATAAAGCAAATATTATTATAATATTTTTTTCGCATTTATTCAAGCAAAATCAAAATTTTTTTCAAGTAAAAGTAAATTTTTTTCAAAATCACTTGAAACTACAAAAAAAATATGCTATTATAAATAAGCATCTAAATTATGCATATATTTCGGGGTGTGGCTCAGTTGGTAGAGCGCGTGGTTTGGGACCATGAGGTCGCACGTTCGATCCGTGTCACCCCGACCATATTTAGAAGAATTCTTAGGAGTTCTTCTTTTTTTGCATTTATGAGCAAATGCAGATTATTACTGTATTACATACAATTCATTTAAACTTTTTCAGCCTTTCTAAAACTTTCATAAAGTCTATAAATCTTTAAGTAAATACAGTCAATGTGCAGTCAATTTTATAATTAATTGATTTTCTTCAATTTTGACTGCATGTAAATTTATTATAGCGAATAAAACTCTTGGTATTACTAAGAAAATCACTTTTTATTTGAATGCAAAATATAATTTATATATTGACATAATAAGAGTCTCTTTATGTTGTAAAATATAATAAAATATGATAATATGCTTACAGATAAATAGTAATTTGTATTTTGGAGGAAAGTTTTATGAAAGATAAAAAAGTGAAAAATAGTGGAATTGGTTTTATAAGTGCATTGACCTTAATATTCATTGTATTAAAATTGACCAATAATATTAATTGGTCTTGGATATGGGTATTATCTCCAATATGGATTACAGTTATTTTCCTAATTGTAATTTTTACTATTATTATGATAGGTGGTAGAACAAAAAAAGGAAAATGGTAATACACAACTTACAATTTTGTAATTTGTTATTAATGTAGTAATTTGATGAGAAAATATACATTATGTTATTTAAAATTTAATTAAAAATGTAATTTATAATTAAATTTTAAAAAAAGTATTGACTGTAAACCAACTTTATACCTTATAGTGTATTCGAGGAGGTGAAAAAATGACCATAAAAGAAGTAGAAAAAAAGTTAAATATTACAAGAGCAAACATTAGATTTTATGAAAAGGAGGGACTATTAGAGCCAAAAAGATGTGATAATGAATACCGTGATTATAGTGAAGATGACTTAAAAAGATTAGAAAAGATTTTGCTATTCAGAAAATGCAATATTTCTATTGAAAATATTCGTCTAATATTTAATGGAGTTAAAAATCTTGATGAGGTTTTTAAAGAACAAATTTCTGTAATTGAAAACGAAGTAAAACAACTTAATGGAGCAAAAATAATGTGTAAAAAGTTATCACAAGAAAAATCTTCTGTTGATACACTTGATACTGATAAGTATATTAATATCATGAATAATGAAGAACAAAAAGGTAATAGATTTTATGATATAGCAGATGATTATATTTTTGCAACTGAAAAATTGTATCAATCTATAATTGAAAATAAGGAATTTAAAGGAGGAGATAAAATGAAAAAAGGATTGAAATTTGGACTATATTCTTTAAGTGCATTAATGCTATTTGGTTTTGCAATATTATTTGATTTAATATTTAAAAGACCAATAGATTGGACGGGAGCAGTTATTTTTACAGCGGTATTTACAGCAGCTGATATAATTGGAGTAAAAAAATATATAGAAAGTAAGACCGGTGAAAAATATACAAAAAAAGATTATATAAAACATTCTTTAATAACTTTGTTAATCTTTGTGGTAATACTTTTTGCCTGTAGTGCAGTTAAATATATTCACACTGTAAATAAAGAACCAAACAGTAATGTATTAGAAATGTCAGTAAGACAATCACTTATAGACATAGCAAATGATGAGTTTAAAAATGATGGTAATTATATTTATGCAGAAAGCCATAAAATATTAGATTTTGAGGTAAAAAATGATGAAATATATGTTTATGTTGTAGCTAATTATGGATTGTTTGATAAAGATAACAATGAACTAAATTCAGTTGATTCAAAAAAAGGTGCTTTAACTATGATATATATGAAAGGTAAAAATAATACTGGAATTTATGAATTAAAAGAATATAAAGAAGATGAAATTCCAGATAATTTAAAAGAAAAAGCAAATGTTAATTATGAAGATACTTATTTTAAGGAACAATTAAATAGTTATAATAATAACTAACAAATTACAATTACTCGAATACTTTTTAAATTAATTAAGAAAATGCAGTTAACTATGAAAAGTCAACTGTACTTTCTCTTATATTTTCATTTCATCATCTAATTCTTCTAAACTATAATGTTTTTCCATAGCATAGTGTAAATTTTCACTAGAATTAAAATCTGAATATGTTTTATCATTTTTACACTTATTAATCTACCTTTCCAACTTTTCCCCTGTAGCATAACTTGATATTTATTTTTTTTAATTTTGTGTATACTTTTTTTGCTACCATTTTTGTTAAACTTTTATATTATTAATATTAGATAATAGAATTTTTATTGTATAAAATTTTAAAAAACCAGTAGTTTTAGCTACTGGTTTTTTTACTTTCTATTTCTTGTAATTCAAATCTATATTTTTGTCCATTTTTGTTTACTTCATCGAAGAACATATTATATGGCCTGCACCAAAGTTTGTTATCTCCATATAATGCTCTATATGCAATCATTTTTTCGCCGGTTTCACTATGATAAATAATATCTTGGACTAAATATAAGTCCCCTTTATAGTGCTTATAAATTCCATTGATTTTTAAATTGTTCATTTTTTTCTCCTATTTTTTAAGTATTATATCTTCTCTCTTTGGTCCATTTCCAATCATTGTTATTGGATATCCTATTTCTTTTTCTATAAATTCTATGTATTTCTTTGCATTTTCTGGTAAATCTTTATATTCTTTTATATCACTTATGTCACATTTCCAGCCATCTAGATATTCATAAACTGGTTTTGCCTTATTTAATGATAGTGTAGTTGGGAAGTCTTTTATAATTTTTCCATCTATTTCGTATGCTGTACATACTGGTATTTTGTCAAGATATCCTAAAACATCTACCATTGACATTACAACATCTGTTGTACCTTGTAACATACATCCGTATCTAGTTGCTATTGTATCAAACCAACCTACTCTTCTTGGTCTACCTGTTTTTGCTCCGTATTCTCCACCTCTGTCTCTTAATTCTTTTGCTTCATCTCCAAATATTTCAGTAGTAAAAGCTCCTACTCCAACACATGTTGAATATGCTTTTGTAATTGCATAAATTTTCTTTATTTCATATGGTGGAATTCCTGCTCCAACTGCTCCAAATCCTGCAAGTGGTGAAGATGAAGTAGTAAATGGATATATACCATTATCTAAATCTCTTAGTGTTCCTAATTGCCCTTCTAAAATAATGTTTTTATTATTTTTAATTTTTTCATTTAAGAATTTCGCAACATCACATAAATATGGTCTTAATGTTTCTCTAGAATTAATTAAGAAATTATACATCTCTTCTATATCAATTTGGTTTTCTTCTCCATACAATGCTGAAATTGTCTTGTTTTTTGCTGTTAATATATTTGTTAATCTATCTTTTAAATATTCATCATCATAAATTTCTGAGATTTGTATTCCTATTTTCGCATACTTGTCAGAATAAAATGGTGCTATTCCTGATTTTGTAGACCCGAAGTTTTTTTTGCCAAGTCTTTCTTCTTCTAATTCATCTAATCTAATATGATATGGCATCAAAATCTGAACTCTATCTGAAATAACAATATTAGGATTTTTCATTCCTTTTGCTTTGACTTCTTCTAATTCTTTTAAAAATGCACTTATATCAAAAGCAACTCCTTGTCCTATTACATTTACTACATTTTCTCTAAAAATTCCTGATGGTAAAAGATGTAATGCTGTTTTTCCATATTCGTTAACTATTGTATGTCCTGCATTTGCACCCCCTTGAAATCTTACAACTACTTCAGCATCTTGAGATAATATATCACTCATTTTGCCTTTTCCTTCGTCTCCCCAATTTGCTCCTACTATTGCTATTACCATAACATTCCCTCCTAATAATTCATATTTTATTTCAAACACAAATGTTATTATACTACATTTTTATTATAATTTAAATATTTTTTCTATTTTTTTCCTAAATTTACTGTTATTTCTTTTTCTTTTTTATTTCTTAGTATTGTTAATTTAATTTCATCTCCTGGTTTTTTAGTATATATATATTCTCTGAGTTCGCTCATTTTATTAATGTTTTTTTCATCTATTTTAGTAATGATATCACCAACTTTTAAATCTGTTTTAGATGCTCCTCCGTCTTTCGTTATACTTGCTACATATATACCTGTTTCTAATTGCAAATCAGAATTTACATACCTTACAGCTTCTTTGTCATAAGCAAATATTCCTAAATATGCTTCTTCGAATTTTCCATTATTTATAAACGAATCTATTACTGGTTTTATTATATTTATAGGCACCGCAAAACCTATACCTTCTGCAGTTGTAACTTTTATGGTATTTACACCTATTACTTCTCCTGACTTATTTATTAATGCTCCTCCACTGTTTCCTTGATTTATTGTTGCATCTGTTTGAATTAATCCCTCCATATAGCTTTCTCCAAATTCATCTTCGATCTTAATTGTTCTATTTAATCCACTAATAATTCCTGCAGTTACTGTTCTTTGAAATTCTACTCCTATTGGATTTCCTATTGCGTAAACATTTTCTCCTAGTTTTAAATTGTCCGTATTTCCTAAAGTCAAATAATCTAGCCCTTTTGCATTTATTTTTACTATTGCTAAATCTAAATCTTTATCTGCCCAAACCACAGTCCCGCTGCTAGTCTCGCCATTTACCAATGTAACATAACAGCTACTATATTTATCTCTTACTAAATGCCAATTTGTAATTATATATCCATTATCTGATATTATAAATCCTGAACCTAAGCCAAGATCTTCTACTGAATCTATATTAAAAATTGATACCCCTGTGTTTTTCACTTTTGATATTCCGACAATGCAATTTGCCGCTTCTTCTATAGTCTTTTCTGTCTTTTCATTTTCTTCATTTTCAATAAATATTTTTTCTACATTTGATGTTCTTTGTATATCATATTCTTTTACATCTATTTTTTCATACATTTTATAAATATAAATACTTGATACTGAAACAAATGCCATTAAAATAATTAAAACAAAGAATTTTTTTACTTTGTTTGTTCTTGTATTATAACCATACATAAATCTTATCACCTAAATCTTATTTTTCTTTTTTTCAAAACCATTATCTAGTAATATTTTTCTCATTTTTTGGCTTTATATTCCTTGATTTTTAAGTTTTTTTATGATATAAATATTTGTAATATTTGTCGGAATCAATTGTTTTTTGATGAATGTTAGGGGGACATTATTTTGAATTTTTATAATTTAACAAATATGCAAAAATCTATTTGGCTTACTGAAGAATTTTATAAAGGTACACCTATTTCAAATATTGCAGGAACAAATATTATTGATGAAAAAGTAGATTTTGATTTACTTTCTCTTGCAATTAATTTATTCATAAAATCTCACGATGCCTTTAGATTAAAATTTAAAATTATAAATGGAATTCCGAAACAATATGTAGATGAATTTTCTAATGTTACTTTTGATTTGGAACTAGTTTCTGACACTTCTGATATAAAAAAAATAGAAACAGAACTTTCTTCTACTATTTTTAATCTTGAAGATTCTTTTCTATTTAAATTTAAATTGTTTAAATTACCAGATTCTCGTGGTGGATTTGTTATTTGTATGCACCATCTTATTTCTGATGCTTGGTCTTCTGGAATTGTTATCAGCAAAATAATGGAAATATATACTAATTTATGCTCTGGAATTCAAAACTCTTTTGATGATATTCCATCATATATTGATACAATACGCGATAATGAAGATTATATGCAAAGCAGTAAATGCGAAAAAGATAAAATGTTTTGGGAAGATATGTTCTCTAGCATACCTACTGTTGCAACTATTCCTTCTTTGCAACATAAGAATTCAAGTTCCACTTATGCAAAGAGAAAGCAATTTATTATTCCTAAAGAAACAATGGATTTAATTACAGCTTTTTGTAAAAGTCATAAAGTTTCTGAATTTAATTTCTTTATGGCAATTTTAGCTATATATATATATGGAATGACTGACATTCCTGAGTTTGTAATTGGCACACCAATACTAAACAGATTAAATTTTAAAGAAAAAAACACTGCTGGAATGTTTATTAATACTATTCCATTTAAAGTATCTATATCAAATACATATACGTTTGCAAATTTTGTTTCAACCATTGCAAACAACTTCTTTAAAATTTATAAACATCAAAAATATCCATATCAAGAACTATTGCAATCTTTAAGGTCAAAATTTGGATCTATTCCTAATTTATATAGTGTTGCTATGTCTTATCAAAACATGAGAAATAATGCTAAGGCTCTATCTACACCTTACACTGCTACATGGATATTTAATAATCACATTGCTGATGATATTGATATACACTTTTTCGATATAAATGATACCGGAAATATTTCTATTGCTTATGATTATAAAGTAGATAAATACTCTCTTGAAGATATATTTAATTTACATGCTAGATTTTTAAATATTATCAACCAAGTTTTAGAAAATGAAAATATACTTATTCAAGAAATAGATTTAGTATTACCTGATGAAAAACATAAAATTTTATATGAATTTAATAACACTAAAATGGATTTTCCAAGTGATAAAACAATTATTAGCCTTTTTGAAGAACAAGTAAATAAAGTTCCAAATGACACAGCTGTTGTGTTTGATGGGCAAAGAATCACATATAAAGAATTAGATGAAAAATCAACGGCTTTGGCTTCTTTTCTTATACTAAGTGGTGCTCAAACAGATGATATTATTGGCATTATGCTACCTAGGTCGTTAGAATTAATTATTAGTATTATTGCTACATTAAAAATCGGCGCAGTATATATGCTAATAAATGATACTTTACCTGATGAAAGAATAGCATATATGATTAAAAATAGTAATTCTAAAATTATTATTTCGAAAAAAGAATTAACTCAAAATCATAATATTAGTTTGTTTAATGCTAAGATATTAAATTTCGGGTTAGACTCACAGGTTATGGAATTACCAAATATAGATAACGCAAAACACCTTTCTGTTATATACACTTCAGGCTCTACTGGTAATCCAAAAGGAGTTCTTACAAAAATCTCAAGTATGATTAATTTAATGTATAGCTATATTAATTATATTCATGCCAATGATTATGATAATTTTCTAAGTACTTGCAACATTTCCTTTGACATGTTTTCTGTTGAAATTTTACTTCCACTTATACTGGGAAAAACTCTTATTCTAGCATCTGATGAAGAACAAAAAGATCCTATCGCAATAGGACATTTAATAATAGAAAATAATGTTCAATATATGCTTGCTACTCCTTCAAAAATAGAACTTTTATTTTTAAATGAAACTTCTAAAAAAAGTTTGGAAGGTATTAAATCATTACAAATTGGTGGGGAAAATCCTTCTCAATCATTTTTAAGAGAATTAGTTTCATTAACAAATGCAGAAATATATAATGCTTATGGGCCTACAGAAACAACTTCTTGTTGCTCTATAAAAAAAATTATAGATGTAGATAACGTTACAATTGGAAAACCTTTAGGCAATATGCAAATATATATATTAAATAAATCTATGCAATTATGCCCTATCGGTGTTATTGGAGAAATTTGTATTGCAGGTGAAGGAATTTCTGAAGGATATATAAATAATCCAGATTTAACAAATACTGTATTTGTAGATAATCCTTATGGAGATGGCTTGCTATATAAAAGTGGTGACTTAGCATATCTTACAGCGGATTACGAAATTAAATTTGTTGGTCGTAACGATACACAATTAAAGATAAATGGGCTTAGAATAGAACTATCTGAAATAGATTCTGTAATTTCATCATTTGGAGATATTCAAAAAACTGTTACAGTTTATAAAAACAAGAAATTAATATCATATTTTATGGCAAACTCTCAAATAGATATGCAAAAGCTTAAAACTTTTGCAAAATCTAAGTTACCACCATATATGGTACCTTCTATTTTTGTTAAATTAGAATCATTCCCTTTAAGTGCAAATGGTAAATTAGATGTAAAAAAATTGCCATCTATACAAGATATATCTTGCTCTAGAAATATTATTTTACCTAAAAATCAAACTGAACAAGATTTGCTTTCAATATTTAAGTCTGTCTTAGGTGAAAATAATATTAGTATAGATGATGATTTCTTCGAACTAGGTGGTGACTCTTTAGGTGCTATAAAAGTTTCTGTAGAAATATTTAATAAATTCAATATTAATATACCTGTAAAAGATATTTTTGAGAATTCTTCTATAAAAAACCTTGCTAAAATAATTAATAATTCAGAAAAAGAAAATAAAATCGGCTTGACCAAAGTTGATGTTCAAGACTCATATCCTTTATCAGCAGCGCAAAAAAGGATTTATTTGTCTTGCAGTTTTTCTAGTAAAGATTCTGTTTTATATAATATCCCTGGTGGAATTTTATTTGATAAAATTCCTGATTTTGATAAATTAGAAAAGTGCTTGCAAACATTAATAAATAGGCATGAGTCTTTGCGTACTTCTTTTGTAATTGAAAACGATACTATTGTTCAAAAAATAAATAATAATATTAAATTTAAAATTAATATTAATAATACTGAAATTTCTGAAGATGAATTCGAAAGTGTATTTAAAAGTTTTCTAAAACCATTTGATTTATCTAAAGCTCCTCTTTTAAGAGCAGAAGTTTTTAAAGTTAAAGGTGGTAAATCCTTGCTGTTGGTAGATATTCATCATATTGTTGCTGATGGTACATCTTCTCAAATATTAATAGATGAACTCTGCAAACTATATAATGGCAACAAATTAGATGATATTAAATTTACTTATAAAGATTTTGCAAATTTTGAAAGAAGCAAAATTGATTCTGGAGAATTTAAAGAAGCTGAAGTTTTTTGGGTTAATCAATTTGAAAGTGATATTCCAGTTTTAAATATGCCAACTGTTTATAATAGGCCAGCTGTACAATCTTTTACAGGCCGTAAATATAAATTAGCCTTTGATAAAGAAACATCAAGTAAGATAATAGAATTTTGTAAAACATATAATGTTACACCTTATATGTTTCTACTTAGTGCTTATTTTGTGCTACTTTCAAAATATAGCTCACAAGAAGATATTATAATTGGTTCTCCTGTTGTTGGAAGAAACTCTGCTGAGCTTTATAATATATTTGGTATGTTCGTAAATACCTTGCCAATACGCGCACAACTATCGCATCAGCAATCTTTTAAAGATTTTCTAATGCGTATTAAAGAAATCACTTTAAATGATTTTAAATATCAAGATTATCCACTTGATGAATTAATAAGCAAATTAAATATAAAAAGAGACACCTCAAGAAGCCCTTTGTTTGATACTCTATTTATATTTCAAAATAACGGAATGGCTGAACTTAGCTTTAATGGAATAAAATCTCAATACTTTATTCCTGATGCAAATATATCTAAAGCTGATTTATCTTTAGAAATTGTACCTGAAAATGATGCTTTCAATTTTAGCTTTGAATATTCAGATAAGTTATTTAGTAATAATTATATTAAAGATTTAGCT
>SAMEA3663269__coassemble_255_pt1 | contig 19784 bp, 22 predicted proteins | sample SAMEA3663269__metabat2_low_PE_035 | metagenome-assembled genome bin SAMEA3663269 (sample SAMEA3663269) | pig gut metagenome | biome: pig gut; feature: pig-associated habitat; material: faeces | place: China | collected 2013
TATTAGCATTTTTAAACTTATTTGTCAAGAAAAAATCACAAAAAACATGTGTTTTAAAAAAATATTTTACATCTGCAAGATGGAGCAGATGTAAATAAAATACCATTATTCTATAATAATTGTTTTAATCTAAAATTTTAGTTCTAAAACTTAAGATAAAAGCATATATATTGTTAAGAGGTAGATATGGAGGAAAGCATCTTAAATTATTTCCCAATAAATATACAAAAGAAGATTTATGGACAAGTAGAAAACTTTACCAATTTAGAAGAGATACGCATAAGGATCAATAAACCTATTATATTAAAATATACATTTTATGAAAAAATAATAGATTGCATTATTACATATAAAGAGATGATAGAAATTGTGCAAAGAATTTGCGAAAATTCTATTTATTCATATCAAAACCAAATTTGCCAAGGATTTATAACAGTAAAAGGTGGCCATAGAGTAGGAATTACAGGAAATGCTGTAATAGAAAATGGTGACGTTATTAATATAAACTATATATCAAGTATAAATTTTAGAATTGCAAGAGAGATTACAGGTTGTAGCAATAAATTGCTAAGATATATTTTAAATACAAATGAAAACACAGTATATAACACTTTAATAATTTCTCCACCAGGTGCTGGTAAGACAACAATTTTAAGAGATTTAGTAAGAAATATTAGTAATGGAATTACATCAATTAATTTTGATGGAATAACTGTAGGATTAGTAGATGAAAGAGGAGAAATTGCAGCAAGTTATAAAGGAATTAGCCAAAATAATATTGGAATTAGGACAGATGTAATAACAAATATATCAAAAAGTATGGGAATAAACATGCTAATTAGGTCAATGGCACCAAAAGTGGTTGTTGCTGATGAAATTGGTATAGCAGAAGATGTTAAAGCAATTAATTATGCAGTTTGCTCAGGTGTCAAAGGCATTTTTACTGCACATGGAGGAAATTTGGAAGAAGTACTAGCAAATCCAATTTTATCAGAATTGATAGGTAGTCATATTTTTGAAAGAATAGTATTTCTTAATTCAAAAATAAAAAAAGGAGAAATATTAAAAATATATGAATTAAATAGAAAAAAAAAGGAATATTGCAGTATGGAGTGATTTTATGGTAATGGTTAAGATAATAATTTATTCTTTTATATTTATAACTACATCTTTGATAGGATTATTAAAATCTAAAAAATATATATATAGAGTAGATGAATTAAAGGAATTCAAAGGAGCTTTAAACATTTTTAAAAATAAACTTAAATTTACATATGAAACGATACCTGAAATTTTTATAGAAATTGCAAATACTATTAATTCAAATACAACTATTGTTTTTAAAATAGCAGCAAAGAGAATGAAGATAGAATCGGCAGAAGAAGCTTGGGAAAATGCAATAAATATAAGTGTACTAAATATAACAAAAGAAGATAGAGAATTACTTAAAAATTTTGGAAATTTGCTTGGAAAAACTGATATAGAAGGACAGTTAAACCAAGTAGAACTTACAACAAATTTTTTAGATGAACAGATTAAACTAGCAGAAAAAGAAAAAATAAAAAATGAGAAACTTTACAGGACATTAGGGATGACTATTGGATTGGGGATTGTGATTGTTCTAATTTAAAAAGGTTCAAAAATAATTACATTTTTAGCTATATTAAATTTTCAATCAGGTTTTTAGAATTAGAGAGGTATGTGATTAATTATGGATATAGAATTATTATTTAAAATCGCAGCAATTGGAATACTTGTTGCTGTATTATGCCAAGTGCTAGTAAGAGCAGGAAGAGAAGATCAGGCAATGATGACAACTCTAGCAGGGCTAATTATTGTCCTTTCTATGGTTATAAAAGAAATAAGTACTTTGTTTAATAGCGTAAGAACTATATTCAATTTATAATGTAAGGAGTAAATATGGAAATAGTAAAAATTATTGGAGTAGGACTAATTGCAACAATAATACTTGCTATAATACGCACATATAAACCAGAACTAACAATATATGTATCTATTATTGCAGGAGCAATAATTTTTTCTATGGTTATGGACAAGTTATCTGCAATAATAGATTTACTAACAAACCTTAGTAAAAAGAGTGGAATTAATGCTCAATATGTAGCAATTTTATTAAAAATATCAGGGATAGCAATCCTTTCAGAGTTTGCAGTAAGTGTGTGCAAAGACTTAGGAGAAACAGCAGTTGCAACAAAAATAGATTTAGCTGGCAAAATTATTATTATAAGTATATCTATACCAATAATTTCTGCATTATTAGAATTACTTATAAAAATATTGCCATAGAGGTGATAATTATAAAAAAAATGATTATAATACTTATTTTAATATTATCTATACATAGCAGAGTGTTTGCGACAGATGAGATTATAGCATCAGAATTAGATACATTAGATTTATCTAGTTTTATTAAAGAAGGTGAAAAATTTTCAAAAGATACATTTGAAGATTTAGATGTGAAAAAACTGTTATCAAGTGCAATACAAGGGAGAATTGATAATAAAAAGATATATAAAAATATCTTAAAAATATTTGGAGAAGAAGTGTTAAACTCTGCAAAACTATTAGCAACAGTTTTAGTAATCATACTAACTCACAGCGTTTTAAAAGGAATAACAGAAAGTTTGGGAAATGAAAGCACATCAAAAGTTGCATATTTTGTACAATATATATTAATAGTGTCCTTGGTTATGTCCAACTTTTCGAATATTATTGCAATTGTGGAAAAAAGCATAACAAACATGGTATCTTTTTTAAATATTTTAGTACCGCTACTTATTAGCTTAATAATAAGCACAGGAGCAATGGTGTCTGCTGGGATATTACAACCGCTTCTGCTTTTTGCTATAGTATTAATCGGAAATACTATAAACATAATTATAATACCTATAATTGTAATATCAATAGTTATGGGAATAATATCAAATATTTCAGACAAAGTTCAAATTTCTAAAATTTCTAAATTTATGCAGTCAACAACATTGTGGTTCTTAGGAATAATTACAACAGTGTTTGTAAGTGCATTATCACTAGAAGGAACTTTAGGAGGGTCCGTTGATGGAGTAACATTAAAAGGTATAAAAGCTGCAACAAGTGGTTTAATACCAGTGGTGGGGAAAACTCTTGGAGATTCTATTAGCACAGTGCTTGGTTGTACAAATGTTATCAAAAATGCACTAGGTGTCGTAGGAATAATTGTAATAATAGGAATATGTGCTTTTCCAATAATAAAGTTAACAGTACTTACTTTGCTATATAGTTTTACTGCTGCAATAGCTCAGCCGATAGCAGATAAAGGAATTGTAAAAGTACTAGAAGAGGTAGCTCGGAGGATTCAAAACGATACTTGGGATAATGTTTTTTATAGCAACTCTTTTTATAATAGGAATTGCAATTACATTAAAAATATCTAATACTTCTTTAATATGATGAGGTGATGATTTGATAAATGTAATAAATAGATGGATGAAACAAATTATATTTGCAGTTGTAATAACAATAATTATTGAAATGTTAGTTCCAGAAGGAAAAAACAAGAAATATATAAAAATGATTACTAATATATATATAATTTTTATAATTGTTTCTCCAATATTTTCGAAATTGACATTAAAGGAAATAAATTTAAATGAAATATTTATAAATGAAAGTACTAAAACAGTAGCAACAAGTAACATAGATAATACCAAGTATATCGAAGAAAGATATATTAAAAATATCAAAGAAAGTATTAATACCAATTTAAGCAATATAGGATATGAAGTAAAAAATATAGATGTATTTATAAACATAAAAGATGAAAAATATGGGCAAATAGAAAAGATAAGATTAAGTGTAGAAAAAAAACAAAAAGAAGAAATAAAGAAGATTGAAAAAGTATCAATTGGTACAGAAAATAATAGTAATATGGAGCAAAATCTTTCTGAAGAAGACATTCAGATAATTACTAATTACTTAATGATAAATTATGGAGTGATAGAAAGCAATATTATATTAGAAAGGAGTGGATTTGAAAATGAAAAAATTTAAAGAATTGTTTGAAAATTTTATGAAAAAAGACAAGACTAATAATAAAAAGAATATCGAAAACTTGGTAGTGTTTTTAATATTACTAATTATTACAATAGTCGCAATTAACACAATTTGGGGAAATAACAAAGAAGAGGAAAGCGAAGAAAAAAACAGTTATAAAACATTAGCAGATGTATCAAATAGTAATACAAGTAGTAATAATTTAGTGTCAGAAGAATATAATTTAAAGGAAGAGCTAAAGGACATACTATCTAAAATAGAAGGAATAGGTGCAGTAGATATTTTAATTACATATTCAGAAACAAGCAGTTTTACACCAATATATAACGAAACTCATTCCAATAGTACAACTGAAGAAATAGATGATGTAGGAGGAAAACGAACAATAGAATCAACTAATATCAATAAAGAAGTAGTTTTAGAGGAATCCAATGGTAAAAGCATGCCAATTACAGAAAAGGTTGTTATGCCAAAAGTTGAAGGTGTAATTGTAGCAGCAGAAGGTGGACGGAAATGTAAATATCAAAACAAATATCATACAAGCAGTATCTGCAGTGACAGGTATATCTAGTTATAAGGTACAGGTGTTCGAAATGGCAAAAAGATAAATGAAAGGAATAAAAAAATGAAGACAATTTTAAAGAGAAATCAATTAGTAATTCTTGTGATAGCATTAGTATTAGTAACAGCAGGTTATTTAAATTATACTTCTATGAATGAGAATAATGAAAATACAGTCATGACATCACAAATAGTTGCAGAATTAGGAGATGCAACACTAGTAAGCAGTACAGATATAGAAAATGAAGAAGTAGAAACAACGCAGAATGAAGAAATAGAGCAAATTGATGAGCAAGTACTTACAAGCGCCACAACTGAAGACACATATTATACTTCATCAAAACTTGAAAGAGACAATATGTTTTCACAATTATTAGAAACATATCAAGAGGTATATAATAACGTAAATTCAACTGCGGAGCAAAGAAATACTGCTATATCTGAAATGGCAAAAATAAATAAAACAAAAAATTCTGTAATGATTTCAGAAAACTTAATAAAAACAAAAGGATTTGAAGATGTAGTTATTTTTGTAAACACAAACAGTATAAGTGTAATTATAAAAGCAGAAGAAATAAGTTCAGAACAAATTGCACAAGTACAAAATATAATATCAAGAGAGTTAGAAGTAGGAGCGGAGATAATACATATTAGCACGAAGTAAAAAAACAAAACTAGTGTTAATTAGGACTGTCAATGGGGACGAAGATTTTTGACAGTCATTGACAAAAATATTATCTAATAACGTGGATAATTAATAATTTTGAAAATGAATTGAACCCAAAACTTAGACAAATTTGTTTAATTAGAAGGGTTCAATTTTTATTATATGCGAAGAACCCGAAAACCGCTAGACAAAACTTAAGTCCCCGTGTCTGAAGGTGTCCCTTTGTCTAGATTAAAAAGTAAAAAATAAAAAAAAATAGTAAAAAATATTGCAAAATGCATAATAAAACATATATAATATAGCAAAGATATAAGGGGGAATTTTGCGTTGAGAAAATATTTCGGAACAGATGGAATAAGAAGAATTGCAAATACTGAATTAACACCAGAATTAGTATATAAAGTAGCAAAAGCAGGTGCATATGTGTTATCAAAACATTTAGACCATACACCAACAATTTTAATAGGTAGAGATACAAGAATATCAGGAACTTTGATAGAAAGTGCAATGACTGCAGGATTTTTAAGTTATGGAGCAAAAGTAAAATTATTAGGAATTATTCCAACACCAGGAGTAGCATATTTAACAAAAAAATTAAAAGCTGATGCAAGTGTTGTTATTTCAGCATCACACAATACTTATGAATTTAATGGAATCAAATTTTTTAGCAATCTAGGAATGAAAATTTCAGATGAAATAGAAGAAGAAATTGAAGAAGTTATGGAATCTGGGAAAATATTTGAATTAAATGCTATTTCAGATAAAATAGGAGTATCTGAAAATAGAGAAGATTTAATTGATGAATATGTATATTTCTTAAGAAAAAATTTCGAAGAAAATATTGAGAAAAATCTTAGAGAAGACTTTATTATTGGATTAGATGTAGCAAATGGGGCAACCTATAAAGTAGCAGAAAAAATATTTGACAAACTTGGAATACAATATATGATTATGTCTAATAATCCAGATGGAATAAATATAAATGATGGATGTGGTTCTACACATTTAGAAAAATTAAAAAACTTTGTATTAGATCATAGATTGAGCCTTGGAATTGCTTATGATGGAGATGGAGATAGATGCTTAGCTATAGATGAAAAAGGAAATGAAATTGATGGGGACATGTTTCTTGCAATTTTTGCATCTTATCTAAAAGAAAAGGGTAAACTGAAAAACAATACTTTAGTTGCAACAATTATGAGTAATTTAGGATTAACTAAATTTGGTGAAGCAAATGGAATAGAAATAAAACAAACAAAAGTTGGAGATAGATATGTTTTAGAGGAAATGCTTAAAAATGGTTACAATCTTGGAGGGGAACAATCTGGACATATTATATTATTAGACTACAATCCTACAGGAGATGGAATTTTAACATCATTAATGTTTATTCAAATTTTGCTTGAAAAAGGAATTAAACCATCTGAAGCCTGTCGTGTAATGGAGAAATATCCACAAGCTTTAATTAATGTAAGAGTAAATAATGATAAAAAATCTAAATGGGATCAAGATGAAGAAATACTAGAACAAATAGATAAAACAAAAGAATTGCTTAAGGATACAGGCAGAATAGTAATAAGAGCTTCAGGGACAGAGCCAATTATCAGAGTAATGATTGAAGGCAAAGACGAAAAAGATATTACTAAAATGGCTCAACAATTAGCGAATTTAATTAATTTTAAATTAAATTAAATAGGCAATATGCCACAAAAGAAAAGGAGGATGAAAATTATGATAGTGCCACTTTCAGACCCATTAACATTTATGCTAATATTAATGGCAACAATATTACTAATATTTTTATCTAGAGAATTAAAAAAACCATTTATTGCTGCATTGCCATTAGCAGTATTCTTAATATTAGCAATTGTTTATTGTGTTCAACTAGGAATGCCTGAATTAGAAGCATATAAAGATATGATTGTAAATTGCATAGCATTAGATTTTATCATGATATTTATAAGTTTCTTTTCATATCTTTGGGTTGACGACATTTCTTGTAGATTTTATAAGAAAAAGAGTATCGACAATAGTTTAGACTGGTTTTGGAAAAATATTTAATCAAATTAAAAAAAGTAAAGGGGAGTGCTATGAAAAATGAATAGAAACATACTAATAGGAGGAGCGTGGCCATATGCTAATAATTCATTGCATTTAGGACATCTAGCAGGTCTTATTTCAGGTGATATATTGGCTAGGTATTTTAGATTACAAAAAGATAATGTTTTATATGTATCTGGTACAGATTGTCATGGCACTCCAATTACTGAAACAGCAAAAAGAGAAGGCAAAACTCCAAAAGAGATTGCCGAAAGTTATCATAATGAATTCGTTAAAACTTTTGAACTTAGCGAATTTTCTTATGATATATATTCAAAAACAGATAGTGATTATCATAAAAAACAAGTTCAAAAGATTTTTAAAAGATTATATGATAATGGATACATTTACGAAAAAGAAGAACCACAAGCTTTTTGCGAGAACTGTAATAAATTCTTGCAAGATAGAGAAGTTGAGATAATATGTCCACAATGTAAAACTGTAACAAGAGCAGACCAATGCGATAAATGCAACTATACACCAACTGATGAGGATTTAATTGGTGGAAAATGTTTGAACTGCGGAAGTGTTACAGTAAAGAAAAATAATAAGAATTTATATTTTGCATTATCAAAATTTCAAAAAATAATTGAAGAAAATACAGATAAAAATAAATCAAAGTGGAGATTAAATGCAAAAAACGAAACTGAAAAATACTTAAAACAAGGATTAATTGATAGAGCAGTTACTAGGGATTTAAGTTGGGGAGTAGAAATTCCTCTTGAAAATTATGAAAGTAAAAGAATGTATGTGTGGATAGAAGCCGTTTTAGGTTATATTACAGACACAATGAAAATTGCAGAAGAAAGAAACCTAAATTGGGAAGATTATTGGAAAGAAGGGCACAATAATACAATTTATATGTGCCATGGAAAAGATAACATTATGTTCCATAGTGTTATTTTGAATGCTTTACTTTCAGCGTTAGAAGAAAATTATCATTTAGTAGATGTAATAGTTTCTACTGAATATTTAAATATAAATGATGAAAAGATTTCAAAGAGTAAAGGTAATGGAATTACAACTTTAGAAATGTTAGAAAAATATAATGCTGATTCATTAAGATATCATATTATAAATAATGGACCAGAAAAAAAAGATACAAACTTTACTTTAGAAGAATTCATAAGAACTCATAATAGTGAGGTTTTAAATAAATTTGGGAACCTAGTTAATAGAACTTTAAGGTTTAAAGAACTAAATGAAGTTAAAGTATCTGATTTAGATAAGAAAATTAGAGAAGAAATTGAAAAAACATATGAAGAGGTACAAATAGCAATAGAAAGCTTAGAATTTAAACAGGCAACAGAAAAAGTAATGACTTTAGTAGAGTTTGCAAATAAATATTATGATGAACAAGAGCCTTGGAAACAGAGAAAAGAGGATATAAATGCTTTCAATAAAACTATTTATAACTGTACAGTAATCATTGCAAACTTATCTAATTTGTTTGAACCATTTATGCCAATGGCTTGTAGTAAAATTAGAGAATACTTACATTTAGATAGTCCTGCATGGGAATTTGTAGAAATCAATAGTGATGTGAAATTAGAAAATGTTGAACCATTGTTTAATAGAATTTAAATCTTTTTCAACAGAGTTCTAAGCCTTAGGAGGAATGTGATTAAAGTGAAAGATAAAATAATAATAGTAGAAGGACCACAAGGTGTTGGTAAAACTACATTTACGAACTATTTAAGAGAAAAAATTCCAGCAACAGATTTATATAGATTAACAGGCATTAAAGATAAAGAAGAAACAGGGTTAAATAAAATAAGAACAAAATATAATAAACTTTTAGAATATATGGCAAATTGTAAGGATGTAAATTTATTGTTCGATAGAAATTTCTTTTCAGAAGAAGTTTATGGTAGATTAGGATATAAAAAGTACTCTTTTACTGAAGTGTATGAAGAACTATTAGCAAAATTAGATAAATTAGATTTCGACATATATTTGATTGTTTTATACTTAGAAGACACATCAGAATATGAAAAAAGATTAGGCGGTAGAGTAAAACATCAATATCAAAAATTTGATATTAAAAGCAGTATAGAGCAACAAGAAGCATATTTAAAGTTATCAGAAGAAGTTAAGAAGAAGGCAAAAAACATTAAAGTTATAAAATATAATGCAGGAAATAATGAAAACTATGAAGCAAATATAGATAAAGAATTAGGCTTTTTATTTATAGAATAGATTTTGCTTTTAAGAAGGAATAATAAATATATGAAGATAGGTTTTTTCGGAGGGTCATTTAACCCTCCAACTAATATACATATTGGAATAGCCAAGGACTTATTAAAAAACGGAATTGTAAATAAAGTAGTATTTGTACCAATAGGTGACTTTTACAGTAAAAAAGGTTTGATACAAGCATCAAAAAGACTAAAAATGTTGAAATTAGCAGTGCAAAATGAAAAGAACATAGAGATAGATGACTTTGAAACCAGTGTACAAACAACATTATTTGCAAAAGATGCATTTAAGATAATATCTGAAAAATATAAAAATGATGAACCATATTTTATAATGGGTAGCGATAATTTTGTTAAAATGAGCAATTGGGAAGGATATGACGAAATTATTGAATTGTATAAATATATTGTGATTTCAAGAAATTCATTTAAAACAAATCAAACAAAAGATAACATAATAATCTTTACACCATCTAAATCATATAATTTCGATTCTACTACTGTTCGTAGATTAATTAAAGAAAATAAAAATGTAAGTAATTTAATAAATGCAAATGTTTATAATTATATAAAATTAAACAATTTGTATGCGTAGATCTAGGAGAAATATGGAAAGTATTATAGAAAAAGCAAATGAATGCTTATGTTGCAAACTACCTATGTGTAGGAAAGGTTGTCCAGTTGCAACAAATATACCAGAATTTATATCAAATATTAAAAATGGAGATATAGAAAAAGCATATAGTATTTTACAAGAAAATAATATATTAAGTTCAATCTGCTCAAGGGTTTGCCCAAGTGAAAATCAATGCATGGGAAGTTGTATAAGAGGAATAAAGCAAAATTCTGTGCAAATCAATACTTTAGAGAGATATGTAAATGATGTGGCAGAAGAAAAAAATATAAAATATAATATAGAAATAAAAGAAAATATTGATAAAAAAGTAGCAATAATTGGCTCTGGTCCAGCAGGTATTTCATGTGCGTATGAGCTTTTAAAAAAAGGTTATAAAACAACAATTTTCGAAAAAGAGGAAAAATGTGGTGGTATTTTGAGATATGGGATACCAGATTTTAGGCTTGATAAAAGCTATATAGATGCTGTAATTGAAAGATTAAGAAAATCAAGTGTAAAGATAAGAAATAATTGCGAATTTGAAAAAGACTTTTCGATTAAAGATTTAAAAGAACAAGGATATGACGCTATATTTTTAGGAATAGGGGCGACAGATGCGATAAAATATAGTCTAGGAATAGATAATAAAAACATCCTTACTTCAAATGATATATTATATAATTATAGTATTGGTAAAAAGTTAAATTTAGGTAAAACAGTTGTAATAGGCGGGGGAAATGTTGCCATAGACACTGCAAGAACTGCAAAAAGAATGACTAATGAGGATGTATATATATTGTATAGAAGAGATAGAACTTGTATGCCCGCAAGAGATATAGAAGTAGAAGAGGCATTAGCTGATGACATAAAAATAATATTTAATACAAAAGTATTAGAAGCTAAAGAATCTAATGGAATATTAAAATTAATTAATTGTATAAAAACAAAAATTGAAGAAGGAAAAGTACTAGATATTCCAAACTCAGAATTTGAAATGAAAGTAGATAATGTAGTATTTGCAATAGGTTTAAAACCAACAATTAATTTACAATTAGAGAAAGAAAATGATATTGTAAAAATTGATGAATATGGTAAGACAAGCATTGAAGGAGTATTTGCAGGGGGAGATTTGACTGAAACGAAATCTACTGTTTGTAAAGCAATATTTGCAGGGAAACAAGCAGCAGAAGGAATTGACAAGTTCCTAAGAAGATAAAAGGAGAATATATGGAGGAAAATTTATTAATTCCAAATTTAGAAAATGAAGTAGAAGAAAAAAATGAATACTCTCTAAGGCCTAAAACCTTAAGAGAATATATAGGACAAACAAAAGTAAAAGAAAATTTAAAAGTATATATAGAGGCAGCCAAAAAAAGAGGAGAACCATTAGACCATGTATTGCTATATGGACCACCGGGTTTAGGAAAGACTACTCTTGCAAATATTATAGCAACAGAGATGAATTCAAATATAAGAATAACATCAGGCCCTGCAATCGAAAAACCGGGAGATTTAGCAGCACTACTTACAAACTTAGCGCCGAATGATGTACTATTTATTGATGAAATTCATAGACTTAATAAATCTGTTGAGGAAATACTTTATCCTGCTTTAGAAGATTTTAATTTAGACATTATTATAGGGAAAGGACCAAGTGCAAGGTCAATAAGATTAGATTTGCCTAAATTTACTTTAGTAGGTGCTACAACTAAAGCAGGTTCTCTTACAACACCATTACGAGATAGATTTGGAATTGTGCATAGATTGGAATTATATGATACAGGTGAATTAAAAACAATTGTAAAAAGGTCAGCAGAGATAATGAATATTGCAATAGATGAAGAAGGAGCTATAGAAATAGCTAGACGCTCTAGAGGAACGCCTAGAATAGCAAACAGATTGCTAAAAAGAGTTAGAGACTATGCATTAATTCTTGGAGATGGAAATATAAATTTGAAAATCGCAAAAACCGCACTTCAAAAGCTAGAGATAGATGATTTAGGCTTAGATAGTATTGATAGAAAAATGTTAGAATCTATTATTTTAAATTATTCAGGAGGACCTGTAGGATTAGAAACACTTGCTGCAACAATAGGGGAAGAAACAGAAACAATAGAAGATGTGTATGAACCATACTTAATGCAAAAAGGCTTTATATCAAGAACACCAAGAGGAAGAGTTGCAACCCCAAAAGCATATAAACATTTAAATTTAAAAATGGAAAATTAGGAGGGAATATTAATGAAGAAAATATCAGTAGTTATACCAATGTATTACGAAGAAGAAGTAGCAAATGAATGCTATAATCGAATGAAAAAGAATTTAAATGAATTAAGTCAATATGATTATGAAATTATTTTTGTAAATGATGGTAGCAAAGATAAAACATTAGAGATACTACAGGATATAGCTAAACAAGATAAAAAAGTAAAAATAGTTTCTTTCTCTAGAAATTTTGGACATCAAGCTGCTGTGACAGCTGGTTTAAAATACATAACAGGAGATTGTGGAATAATAATAGATGCAGATATGCAAGACCCTCCAGAAGTTATAAAAGATATGATAAAACTATGGGAAGAAGGAAATGAAGTAATTTATGCAAAACGCAAAAAAAGAGAGGGAGAAACAGCATTTAAATTGTTTACAGCAACAATGTTTTATAAAGTATTAAATGGACTTTCAGAAGTAGAAATACCGAAAGATACAGGAGATTTTAGACTTGCAGATAGAAAAGTCATTGATGTTATAAATTCATTACCAGAACATAATAAGTTCTTAAGAGGACTATTTAGCTGGGTAGGTTTTAAACAGGTACCATTTGAATATGAAAGAAAAGAAAGGTTTGCAGGAGAAACCAAATATCCTCTAAAAAAAATGTTAAAGCTTGCAACAGATGGAATAATAGGATTTTCTACAAAACCATTAAAAATAATTGGCGGAATTGGTTTTATATCAGTTGTTATATCTGTACTTATATTAATTTATGCACTTTTAAATTGCATATTCAGCTGGGATTTAATAGCTAAAGGATGGACAAGCATCATGTTTTCGATGACATTTTTAATAGGAATACAACTTATATCTATATGGCTAGTTGCAGAATATATTTCAAGAATATATGATGAAGCGAAGGGAAGGCCACAGTATATTATAGACAAAACAATAAATATAGAATAATTATGAAAAAATAGGGAGAAAAAATATGAAACTATTAATGCATACTTGTTGTGCACCATGTAGCGTGTATTGTATAGATAGCTTAAGAGAAGAAGGAATAGAACCAACTATATATTGGTATAATCCAAACATTCATCCATACATGGAATATAGAACAAGAAGAGATTGTTTAAAAGAATATACAAAAAGCATAGAAATAGAAGCCATATTCGAGGAAGAATATGGCTTAAATGAGTTTTGCAAAAATGTTATAGGTGATTTGAACAATAGATGTAAAAATTATTGTTATAAGGTACGCTTAGAGCAAACTGCAAAATATGCAAAAGAAAATGGCTATGATGCTTTTACTACAACATTATTAGTAAGTCCATACCAAAATCATGAGGTATTAACAGAAATAGCAAAAGAAATGGCAAAAAAATATAACATAGAATTCTTATATCGAGATTTTAGAGTAGGGTTTAGAGTTGGACAAGCAAAAGCAAGAGAATTAGGCTTATATATGCAAAAATATTGTGGATGTGTGTTCTCAGAGGAGATGAGATATTATAACCGCAATCCTATACAAGCGAGGGCTACCAATGGTTACGAGATACCAAAAGAACCTAGAATGCAGGTTAAAAAAATAGAAAATAAAGAAGATTATATAGACTTACTTTTAGAGGCAGATCCTTCAAAAGACATGATACATAAGTATTTGAACGATTCTGATGTATATGCATTAAAAAAAGAAGATGAGTTAATTTCTATTGCAGTTATTTTGCACATTGATAGAAAAACATTAGAATTAAAAAACATAGTTACAAAAGAAAATTTTAGAAATAAAGGTTATGCAAAAACACTTTTAAAATCATTATGTGGTAATTATAAACAGAAATATGACAGAATGTTGGTAGGAACAACAGAGAATAATATTCCTTTCTATGTTAAGCAGGGATTTGATAAATACGAAAAAACAATTAAGAACTTCTTTATAGATAATTATAAAGAAGAAATAAAAGATGGAGAACTAACTTGTACTGATTTAATATATTATTCAAAAGATTTAAAGAAAAAATAAAATATTATAGTTATTGAAATAATATCTAACATATATAAGAAATCTAATAGAAATATTAGATTTTTTATTTTGCCTTCAAAAAGGAAGGAGTAAAAAGAAAATGAAAAAAAATGAAAACAACAAACCAAAAAATAATGAAAAAATTAAAAAAGAAACAGAAAAGATTAAAGAGATTATAAGAAAGGAGACAGGTATTTATATAAAGAAGATGAACTCAAGAAACTTAAAGAAAGAATTTGAACAATTTTATTATATTATGGCATCAAATTATTATGAGTGTTTAACAGCAATAGGGTATTTAGATGAAATAGAAAATGATTGCTTTGCTTGTATAAAAGATGATTACTTATCAGATTTTGTAAGGTCAATGAGTGCTATGATGAATAAAATATTTTGTGATGAAGAAAAAGACTTTTCAGATATAATGAATGGAATTATGAGAATGTTAATTTCTGAAGATAAAATTGTTAATATTATAAAAGACGATATACCTAATTGGGTAATATTAAGAAAAAAGATAAGACCAGGATTAGTAAATATTGTACCTTTATATGATAATTTAAATGAATACTATTTGAATTATTCATATAGTTATAATGTTCAAGAAGATATAAAACCTTTTATTGCAGGACTTAACAATTTATTTGGTAAATTAGCAGATGATGAGGAGTTTATATATGTTTCTACTCATTTACAAGATGATAAAGAAATAACAGAGGAATAAATATTCAAGACAAGAGTTAGCTTTTAGGAGTTAGCTCTTTTTTTGAGGAAAGGAGCAAGAATGGGAAAGTGTCAGATAATTGCAATAGCAAATCAAAAAGGTGGAGTTGGAAAAACAACAACTACATTTAGTTTAGGAGTTGCACTTAGTAAACAAGGAAAAAGAGTATTACTAATTGATGCAGATCCACAACGGAGATTTAACTACTTGTATGGGTTACTATAATCAAGATGAATTGCAGAATACTATTGGAACATTAATGTCTGATACTATATGTGATAATGAAATAAATGCAGAAAATGCTATTCTTCATCATAAAGAAGGAGTAGATTTAATTCCTGCAAATTTAGATTTATCAGCAATAGAGTTTTCATTAGTTAATGCAATGAGCAGAGAGTTCACGCTTAAAAATTCTATAAGAGGTATTAAAGATAACTATGATTATGTATTGATAGATTGTATGCCATCTCTTGGAATGATAACAATAAATGCTCTGGCTTGTAGTGATAAGATAATAATTCCAGTACAGGGAGAATATCTGGCTGCAAAAGGAATGGGACATTTATTAAAGACAGTTACGAGAGTGCAGAAACAAATAAATCCTAATTTAAAAATAGGAGGAGTATTACTTACATTAGTAGATAAAAGAACAAATTTATCAAAAGATGTAAGAGATACTTTGATCGACAATTATGGACAATATGTGAAAATATATGGTGCTGAAATACCCAAAGCAATAAATACAGCAAAATCAACATCAACAGGAAAGAGTATATTTGAGTTTGATAAAAATAGTCCTGTTGCAAACGCATACAATAATTTAGCAAAGGAGGTATTAGAAAATGAAAGAACAAGACAAAAAGATGGTACTTCCAAAGTTAGATGATTTATTCACAAGTCAAGAACAAAGAGATAATCCAGTTGTTGATGAGGTAAAGGAAATAGAACTATATAAAATAGGAGAATTTCCAGACCACCCTTTTAGAGTTATAGATGATGATAAAATGGAAGAAATGGTTAAAAGTGTAAAAGAACATGGAGTTTTATTACCTGTTATAGTAAGAAAACGAGGAGAAGGAAATTATCAAATGATTTCTGGACATAGAAGAAAAAGAGCGTGTGAACTTGCAGGAATAGATAAAATAAAATGTATTGTTAAAGAATTAACTGATGATGAGGCAACAATTCTTATGGTAGATAGTAATATTCAAAGAGAAGAAATATTGCCTAGTGAAAAAGCATTTGCATATAAAATGAAACTTGAAGCTATGAAACATCAGGGGAAAAGAGTTGATTTAGAAGAAGATATAACTTCGCGACCATTGGGCGACAAGTTAAAAAGTGCAGAAAGAATGGGAGAAGAAGTTGGAGAAAGTGCAAGAACTATACAGAGATATATTCGACTTACTTATTTAATACCAGAGTTATTAGAACAAGTTGATAACAAAAGAATAGCTTTTAGACCAGCAGTAGAATTATCATATTTAAGTGAAGAAAATCAATATGTTGTAGAAAATATATTTGAATTTGATGAGGTAACACCTTCTTTAAGTCAAGCAATAAGATTAAAGAAATTAGAACAAGAAGGAAACCTAACAGAAGAAAAAATAGAAGAAATATTGCAACAGGAAAAGCCAAATCAAAAAGAATATATAAAGATACACAATGAAAAAATAGAAAAATATATTCCAAGTAGAGTTAAAGAATCTGGAAATGTTGAAGATTTTATTATTCAATGTGTGCAAGATTATATTAGGCGAGAACGAATAAAACAAGAAAGAAATTCCAGATAGTGTGTGAACAAAATTAGATATATTTAGTTATACTTGTTTGTGTGAACACTTTACAAAGTTTTCCCTTACAATCCCTTTTAAATACATACTATATTACAAACTAAAAGAGAATTATTATATAAAATATATTTAATAATATTATAATAATTTACACATTTGTTTTTATCTCTAAAAAGCATATAATTAAGCTATAAGGAGATGGTAGTAATGAGAAATAAAAAGATATTAGTTTTAATAATTATAGCCTTAATAGTGGTATTATTTGCGAGTATAATGATTATAAAATTAAAACAAACAAATAAAATTGATATGGTAAGTGAAAAAGAGATTGTAAATGAGATAAACAATACTGAAGAAGAAATTACAGAAGAAAACATTGTAGTTGAAAGCAAAATAGAAGAACAAAAAACACAAGAAGAAGCGGATATTCCAGAAAAAGAAAAGGAAAGTCAACAAGAATTACAAAAGCAAATAACAATAGCTACACAAGATAAAAAAGTAGAAAGTCCAAAACAAGCAGAACAGTCAAAGGTAACACAAGTAATAACAAAACAAAAAACAGAGATAAATGAACAACTTAAACAAGATATTAAAACAGAAACTCAAATACAAGAACAGACTAAATTTGAAACTAAAGTAGAAGAAAAACAATCAGAAACACCAAAATGTACTGATACAAATCATGGTGTAGGAGTAGGAAATTCAAATAAATGGTTTAATTCAAAACAAGAAGCTATAAATTATTATCAGGGCATAATAAAAACTTGGGGAGATAAATGGGAAAAATTTGAGATTGATGATGAAACATATCAAAAAAATTGTCCTTATGGATATGAAACTTGGTCATGTCCGTTCTGTGAAAAATGGACAATAAACTTTTATTATAATTAAATAAAATATTAAAATAATGCAGAGCAGGTAGATTACTACTTGTTCTTTTTTTATAAAAAAATAGGAGGTAAAATTTTATGAAAGTAAAAAAATCAAATAAAATGTTAGCAACAATGATGTTAATCTTAATAATATTTAGTGTAATACAACCTGTTTTTGCAGCATCTGGAAGTGGAACATGGTCAGGAGGTCAATATGCTTCTGGTATGAAAACAACAGATAATGCAGGTGGAACAACAGGTGTACTAATAAGAAGATTAAACAACTTAAATACAGGAGAAAGAAGAACGGTATTCTGTGCAGAGCATGGAATAGATTTTAAGACAGGAGCATCATATAATGGAGTTTATTATACTCCAACTAATTCTAATATTAGAAAGGCTTGTAAAGTTGCTTATTTAGGATGGTATAAAAATAACGGAGGTTATACAGTAGATGGTGGTATTTTAGCAAGTGATATGAAATGGGTAAAATGGGACTATGTATTTACTCAACAATATATTTGGGAAATACTAGGACAAAGTAATGCAACATTTATTAATGCAGATGAGCAACAAGGGTATGTAGATTTTAAAAATAGAATAAATAACGAAATTGCAAGTATTGAAAGAAGACCTAGCTTTAATGGAAATACAATCACAATTCAAGCAGGAGAAACAAAAACAATAAACGACTCTAATGGGGTTCTTGCAGAATATGGAACAATAGATAATACAAAAGATGGAATTAGATTTGTTCATCAGAATGGTAGTAATTCAATGACTATTTCAGTAGATGAAAATACAAATTTAGAGAATTACAGAATTTCAGACAATACTTTTAGAGAGTGGGGAATGATAAAAAATGGAACAGAAGATAATGATACAATGGTTTATTTTGAATTTGCAGCAGGTGTGCAAAATCAATTATATTGTATGAGTTACAATGATCCAGTAACATTAAATTTTTCTTTAGCAATTGAAACATTTGGTAAATTAGAATTACAAAAATTAAATACAAATGGAGATTTAGTAAATGGTGCAATATTTAATGTTACAGGACCAAATGGATATAATCAAGATATAACTGTTACTAATGGAAAAATAACTATAGATAAATTAAGAAAAGGAATATATACGATTACTGAAAAATCAGCTCCTAATGGTTATTTATTAAATACACAGGCTTATAATGTTGAAGTGAAAGTAAATCAAACTGCAACTCAAGCAATAGTTAATAATGAGCCAACGGGAACAATCCAAGTAATTAAAAAAAGTGAACAAGGTGACTTAATAAAGGGTACAATATTCAAAGTTATAGCAAATGAAAATATAAAAAATGTAGCAGGAACTAAAACATATTATACAGAAGGACAAGTAATTGCTAATATTACAACAGATAGTAATGGATTAGCAGAAATAACTAATCTTCCACTTGGAAAATATGTAGTAGAAGAAACACAAGCAACAACAGGTTATTTGTTAGATTCTACAAAGCATAATGTTACTTTATCTTATAAAGGACAAACACAAAAAATAGTATTAGAAAGTTTTGAAAAAATTGATACTACTCCAACAGGAGAGATAAAAGTATATAAAACAGATGATTATAATAACAAACTAAAAGGTGCAGAAATATCACTTTATGCAAGAGAAGATATAAAGAATGTAGCAGGAACTAGAACTTGGTACAAAAAGGGAGATTTAATTACAAAAGCTATTACAAATGATGAGGGAATGGTTAAATTTTCTGATTTATATTTAGGTAAATACTATGTTAAAGAAACAAATGCACCAGAGGGATATTTATTAAATACAAAAGAATTTGATGCAGAATTAAAGTATAAAGATCAAAATACAAAAGTTATTTATTTAGATATAAATAATGTTATAGATGAAGAACCAACAGGTACAATAACAATAATAAAGAAAGATTCAGAAACAGGTTCAGTACCACAGGGAGATG
>SAMEA3663269__coassemble_988_pt1 | contig 8996 bp, 5 predicted proteins | sample SAMEA3663269__metabat2_low_PE_035 | metagenome-assembled genome bin SAMEA3663269 (sample SAMEA3663269) | pig gut metagenome | biome: pig gut; feature: pig-associated habitat; material: faeces | place: China | collected 2013
AATTTCTTTTTCTATTGGTACTTCTATATTAATTATTCCTAAAGTTCTTGATAGCATAGCTAAATCTTTATTTTGCTCCAAATTTTCTTTTAGTTTTCCTTTTTGAGAATCAATTTTTAAATATATATTTTCTATGGTTCCATATTCTTGCACTAATTTTAAGGCTGTTTTTTCGCCTACTCCTGGAACCCCTGGAATATTATCTGAAGCATCTCCTGCTAAACCTTTTACTTCTATTAAGTCTTTTGGCATTAGTCCGTATTCTTCTTTTATTTTCTGGATGTTATAGTCTTCTGTTTCAGTTCTTCCTTGCTTTGTTCTTGGTATTCTAACTATAATATTTTCATCTATTAGTTGAAAACTATCTCTATCTCCTGTAAGTATTATTACTTCTAGATTTTGAGATTGTCCCCATTTTGCAAGTGTGCCTAAAATATCATCTGCCTCATAGCCTTCTTTTTCTATTATTTGTATGTTCATTTTATGCAAAATATTTTTTATGATTGGCATTTGCTGAGCTAATTCATTAGGCATTCCTTTTCTGTTTGCTTTATATTCTTTATATAGCTGATGTCTTTCAGTAGGAGCCTTCAAATCGAAAGCTACACATATATATTCTGGTTTTAGTTCTTCTAATTCTTTAAATAATATTGCCAAAAAACCATATACTGCGTTTGTATAGGTTCCGTCTTCTGTCATAAGCATTTTGCTTCCCATAATTCCATAAAAAGCTCTATTCATAATACTATTTCCATCAATTAACAATAATTTCTCCAAAATAACCTCCTTAATATACTGGTATGTATTTTTTCTTTATTAATAAATCAAATTGTAATAATTCACATTTTTTTACTAAATCAATATCTTCTTCCTTAACAGCATCAATTATATCATTTTTATTATCTACAATATAATTTGCATTTATTACTGGATATTTACTATATAGTTCTTCAAAAGGTTTTAATAACCATGGAATCTGTATATTAGATAACTCTAATATTTTAATTGCAAGTGCAGATGGGCTTAATAGCTTTCTTATATCTCCATATTCAATATTATAATTTGCCCATATTTGATAAGGAGTAGTATAAAAATTAATACCATTTATTCCATTTTTCAAAAATGTTGAATATGTCGAACCAAGAGATGGTAAATGATCTCCAAATATTACTAAAATTGTAGGTTCTGTTTGTCCTTTTAAATATTCTACTAACTCTCCATAAGCTTTATCCGCATCATAAACTCCTTGTATATACTGATTTAATTCATATAATTCTGTTTTAGTTAAATTAGCATTGTTAGTTATTTGAATATCATAATTCTCATAAGTTTTTTTCGTGTATGGCATATGGTTTTGCATTGATAAAGCAAATATAAATTTGTTTCCATTTGTTGTTTCATATTGTTTTATTATTTGAGATAATAATTCTTCATCTGATATATAGCCACCTTTATATTCTGGATTGTTTAGGTCCTCTTCAAATATTGTTTTTTTAAATCCAAGATATTTATATATTTTATATCTATTATAAAAAGTTCTTGTATTCGTGTGAATACCTATTGTTTCATATTTCTCATTGGCAAAAATTCTTACAATAGAATTCATATCATCTTGTATATAACTGGTATATGGATATATTTGCTTTGGTAAAAAATATGATGACAATCCTGTAAGCACTTCGAATTCTGGTAAAGATGTTCCTCCTCCTAATACCGGTGTTACAATTTCTCCACTATATGTATTTTCTTCTTTAGCTATTTTTTCTAAATTAGTAATTGGATTTTTTGAATATTCTATATTTATTAGTTTATTAGGATTTGTAAATGATTCACTCATTAATATTATAATATTAGGATTTATATTTGCATCTTCATTTTGGTCTTGTGAAATATAATAAGCATCTTTAATGTTATTTATTGTCTCTTCATTATAATCTTTGGGAGTGCGGTAATATAAGTCACCTATATGCATAAAGAATACTGGCACTGCTCCCATCCAAAAATAGTCATCTCCATTATCATTTTTTATGTTAAATCTAGTATATCTATTATGACTAACTGATACATTATAGATTAAAACAAAACTTATTATTAATAATACTATCCTGTATCCAATATCAAATTTCTTATTGTCAGATGCTTTTAGTGACTTTTTTATAATAATACTTTGCAAAAATATTATAGCAGCTATAAATATTCCTACACTTATTATATACCATGGTATTTCATCCACTCCAAAACTAACTATTTGATTAATATTTTTTATAAGTGTAATATCGTTTGGTACAAATGGTTGTTCCAATATTTTATATTTATAATATGAAACAATTGTAATTATAAACAATATTGTACTAGATATAATACTACTCATTGTTAGGTTTTTAGAAATGCTTCGTATAAAAAGTAAAAACGAAAAAACAATTAAAATTGAAACTAAAATATATTGATATGCACCTATATTAAATATTAAGTATATAACATATAATACATTTTTATATTTAATACTTTCTAAACAAACATATAATATAAATGAGTATAATAAAATATAAATTATTTCAACTATCTTTTCTTTTATGTTTTCTTGTATATATTTTTTCACTACATGTTTCACATCCTTTATTGGAGTTTGGAATATATATCAAAACATCCAATTTGACCTTGCATTTTAAAATTTTTTACAATATATTTTCTTAATTTTTCTGGGTTTTGCCAATTTCTTATATAATTATCACTTCTAATTAGGAAAACTGAATTTGAACTTTCTTCTTCTACTTTTTTAATTATGCCATCTTCTCCGTTTAGAACCAAAGTTTCCTTGCATCAGCATATCATAATCTTTATTATATTTATTTAATGGTATCATATACATAGCTGCTGCCGCATCTAGTATATATACACTTTTTCCTTTTTTTTCGTTTGATAATATAAATTCATCTATTTTGTTTATATTTTCATAATCTGATAATATATATTTATAATTATTAATATAATTTTTCCCTTTTATTTCCACATAATAATTATATATATTGAAAGCTAAAATTATCAATAGCATGATTAAAAATATTATAGTGAACCCTTGTAATATTGTTTTAACTTCCATATTTAAGTCTAGTTTTAATAGTTTTTGTGAAACAAGGTATATCAAAGATATTTCTAATGGCAATATACCTATCAAAAAATGTATACTATCTGAAATAGGATAAATAACAATTAATGAAGCAGTACTGTATGAAAATAGTGTAAATAGTATTTTATCTTCTTTGGTTTCTACTTTTAAAATAATAGTTTTTATATACATATACACTAGTAATATAGGCATTACTATACTTAAGATTTGCACATTTGTTCCGTATGTTCCTTTTAATAAATTTATATATGATATTTTATTTGTAAATGTTTTTATCCCTAATATTGTATAATCTATACATTCATTATAAATGTTATTTTTTACTAAATAAACAATAAGAATAAACATCGGAATTAATATTCCTATAAGCCTAAATATTAATCTTTTTATTTCTTGTTTTATCTTATTTCTATCATATATAATTAATAATTTATATACTACAAAAACCAAAGAAAAAACTATCCCTGTTGTTTGTTTTATTAAAATTGATGACCCTACAAGCATTCCTAATGCAATCTCTTTTTTTGGTTCTATTTTATTATCTATATTTTTGATTTCAATATATATTGTTATTAAAATTAATAACGCAACCATAAAATTATAATCTATGCAAAAATGATCCATATATAACAATATAATACTTAAAATAGACACTCTTGTTATGTATTTATTTACGCCTATTATTTTTAATATTTCATATGTTGTAAATAGTATTGCACAAGAAAGTAAGATAGCCATGCATCTCATATAAAAAAGTTCTGTTCCAAAAATTTTTAATATTGTACCACAAACAATTGGTAACAGTGGCATTTGCACCATATTAAAATCTTTATATGGAAGAAGACCATTTGCAATATTTCGTGCAAAATTAAAATTCCATAGTTCATCTAGATCCTCAATCGGCCTTGTGAATATTATTCCTGCTAAAATTATTATAAAAATAAAGATTATTATTATATTTTCTAATTTAATAAAATTTTTATCTTTCACATTACCCTCTTATTTAAAATTTATTAATTTCACTTTTATTTTTCTCAATCTTTCTCTGAACTTTTACTATCTGACTATTCTAAATTTTTAAATTATCATGCTCTGCTATGTTATAAATAAAAATACCGTATATATAATATATATAATTAAATAAAGAACACCATTTAATCTACTCATTTCATTTTTAGGTGGTATTACTGAAAATAATGACAACAATATTGTTGCAAACAATAATACACCTATTTGTGTATTATACGTAAAATTATATGTTATCGGAGAAATTAAGCCTGATATTCCTATAATTAATAATATATTAAAAATATTAGATCCAATAATATTTCCAATTGCTATATCGCTGCTTCCTCTTATTGTTGCAGTAATTCCTGTTACTAATTCCGGAAGGCTTGTTCCTATTGCAAGAATTGTAAGGCTTATAATTTTTTCACTGATATTAATCATTCTAGCTATAGAAGTTGCATTTTTTACAGTTAAATCTCCACCTATTTTCAAAGCTATAGCTCCCAAAAAAATCGCCAAAAGACTTTTTACAATAGAAAAATGTTGTATTTCTGTTTGTGCATCTGTAGTAGTATCTTCTTTTATAGTAGTATCTTCTTTGTCAAATTGTTCACCTTTTTTACTCATAATTATTGTATATATTATAAATAATATAAATACGATAATTAAAATCAATGCTTCATATTTTGATATTTCTCCTGATGTATTGCAAAACATTATAAAAATGGCAGTTATTATAATGCATATCGGATTTTCTATCAGTCTAGTTTCTCTTTGGAACTTTACTGGTCTTATAGTAGTGGATAATCCTAGTATTAATAATAAATTGTTCAAATTGCTTCCTATTACATTTCCTATTACCATATCTGATGAGCCATTTAATTCAGATGCCAAACTCACAAATAACTCTGGCAATGATGTACCTATCGATACAATCGTTAAGCCTATTATTATCTCTGGAATATGAAATTTTTTTGCCACACTGCTTGCTCCATACACTAAAAAATCTGCGCCTTTTATTAGCAATATGAATCCCACAATAATTAATAATGCCGATGTTAACATTTATCTTTACCTTTCTTTATCTCATTTAGATATTTGAAACTAGTTATTGATATTATTTTTATCAATTTGCTTAAAATATATGTCTTTTTCTGAATTTTTTATTGTTTTCTCATATTTATCAAAACCTTGCTTTACATAGAATGAAATATTATTTTTTGCGATTTAAATATCTATCCTCCTCTCAACTCCTCGTATCTAACCATTTAAATTCGCGTACCCTGTCGTTCTTCATTAAAACAGTTATAATATCAAGGGTTTTGAGGCTTTTATTCGCCATTTTTTCTTATTTTTCGTATTTTTCATAATCTTATGTAAGTGTTCATACATAAGTTTTTTAAGTTTTTGCGGTTATAATATATAACCTCCTTAAAACTTTTCAAATTATATCATAAAATTTAATTTTTTTCTATAAAATTACCGAAAAAAGAGAGATAAATTCTCTTTAAAGTATATCTCCCTTTCTTCTTTTTATATATTGAATTAAATAATTGTATTCATCTTCATATTTAAACTTAACTTTAATTTTCTTATCTTCATAAACATATATATCATCTATTAGTCCATCTATAAGTTCTCTTGATAATGAATTTACATTCTGATATTTTTCAAAATATTCAATCCATTCTCCAGAGGTACTCATTTTGTCTAAATTCTGTAATTCTTTATAGTTTTCTTCAATATATGCTTCATTTTCCCTTATTTGCCTTCCGTATTCTTGGGTGTAGTCATTATATTCCTTTTCTGTAATAATGCCTAATTTCCAATCCTCGTAAGCCTCTTTTCTTAACTTTCTTTTAATATTCAATGTTTCTTCACATTTATTGATATTTTCTAGCAAATAACTTCTACGATTATCATTAAATGTTTTACTATCTATTTGTCCTTTTATTCTTTTCATATCTATTATAAGTCCAATTTGAACTTTTACGCTTTCTAAAACTGCTTTTTCTAATTCATCATTTTTTATACTATGCTTTGTACAAATTTCTCCACCAGACCTCATATATGCAGAACACATATAATGATAATAATTTCTAGGTTGTCCTTTATATTTTCCTGGTATCTTTTTACTCATTGCCCTTTGGCAATCTCCACATTTAATATGTCCTGCAAATATGGATATTTTTCCATCTGTATTCATTCTTGTATCTCTGTCTAATATTGCTTTTTGTACCTTATCAAATGTATCTCTATCTATAATTGCATCATGTGTATCTTTTACAATAATCCATTCTTCTTGTGGTACTAATACTCTTTTATGTATTTTATAACTAATTAGTTTTCCTTTGTTTTGAACTAAATCTCCACAATACATTTGATTTCGTAAAATATCTCTAATTGTTGTTGAACACCAAGAGTATGTAACTTTATCGGTATTATTCTTAAATGGTGTTTTCATTTTTAAATCTATTGCTCTATGTCCTGTTGGATTTAATATTCCTAATTCATTTAATTTTTTTGCTATTGCTGTTCTTCCATATCCATTTAAAGTAAGTTCATATATCATTCTAACGACTTTTGCTGCATCTTCATCAATAATTAAATGGTGTACATCATCTGGATCTTTGATATATCCATAAGGTGCATAAGCTCCAACATATTCCCCTTTTTTCATTTTTACATTTAAGACTGCCTTTATTTTATTTGATATGTCTCGACAATATTCGTCATTTATTAAATTCTTAAAAGGTACAATTATGCTATTAACTGATTCAGGATTTTTTATGCTATCTATTTGGTCATTAACTGCAATAAATCTTATATTATATAAAGGAAATACTTTTTCAATATAATTTCCAACTTCAATATAGTTTCTTCCTAATCTTGATAAATCTTTTACAATAACAGTATTAAATTTCTTTTCATATAAGTCTTCTAACAATTTTTCAAATCCTGGTCTATTAAAAGTAGTTCCAGAAAATCCATCATCTGTATAATAATCATATACTTCAATATCTGAATTATCTTTTAAAAATTGATTTAATAACATTCTTTGATTTGTTATACTATTACTTTCTTCTTTATCTCCATCTTCTACTGATAATCTTATATATATTGCTGCTTTATATTGATAACTTTTCACATTATCTTTTTCTTCTTTATTATATTTACTTTGTCTAGGCATTAGTATTTCCCCCTTCCTTTACAATTTTCAAATAATCCATTGCTAATTTAAAAGCGTCTTCATACTTAAATACTAATTTAATTTTTCTACCATCATTATTGATATAAATTTTTTCTATTAAGTCATTTAACATTTCTTTTGTAATCTTCCTTTGATTTTTATATTTCATTAAAGTATCTACCCAGTTATTTTCAGCAACATTCTTATAACTTAATCTTGCCTCCATTAACTTTGCTTTTTCTTTTTTAATTTGTTCCTTTATATTTTCTTCCTCTTTAACATTCTCTCTGATAAAAGCAATATATTCTTGCTCGTCAATTTCCATATCTCTGAATTTTGTGAAATATTTTGTTCTTTCTTTATCAAGTCTTTCTAATTTATTTTTTAAATTCTCAACATTCTCTTTTATTTTGTCTGCATATTCTTTATTTTCTTTAACAGATAATCTTGCATTTTCAAATCCATTTAGTAAATCTATATGATATTTAATACTTCTAAAAATACATATTTTTAACTTGTCCACATCTATTACATAAGGTTTATCATTTTGATTATTGCATTCTTTACATTCCAATACATATTTTTCAATTTCAGTATCATTTATCATACTTTTTTCTTTTATAGTTGCTACTAATGGCTTATTACAATTACTGCAAAATACAATTCCGTCAAATATAGAAATATTTTCTATTCTTCTGTTCCAATTAAACTTTCTATCTTTTCTTATTTTTTGTATATTAAAAAATCTTTCTTTTTCTATAATTGGTTCATGTGCATTTTCAATTATAATGTAATCTTCTTCATCGTTTTTTAATCTCTTATGTACTTTATAACTAATTCCTCTTGTCTTGTTTTGAACTAAATCCCCACAATAAACTCTATTATCTAATATCTTTCCGACAATACTTGCTGTCCATTGTTTTGCAACTTTACTACTTGATGATGTAATTTTTAAAATCTTACAATTATATTCGCTTGGTGTTAATACATTTTTTTCATTTAATTCTTTAGTAATTAACACATTACCAATTCCAGATTCGCATAAATCAAATATTCTTCTTACAACACTTGCTGAAGCCTCATCTACTATTAGTTTGTGTTTATTATTTTCATCTCTTATATAGCCAAAAGGTGGTATTCCCCCTATATATTTTCCCTCTTTTTTCATAACCTCAAATGTCTTTATCAATTTATCTGATACATCTTTGCAATACATTTCATTCATTATATTTTTTAAAGGAAAAATAATATCATCTACTGACTTTTTATCTTTATAACTATCTATCTTTTCACAAACAGATATAAATCTTATATTATCTTTCATAAATGAATTTATCTTATTTCCAACTTCAATATAGTTTCTTCCAAAACGAGATAAATCTTTTACTATAACTGTATTTACTATTTCTTTTTCTATATCTTTCATCATTTTCTTGAAAGCAGGTCTATCAAAAGTTGTTCCAGAAAATCCGTCATCAATATAATATTCTTTAACATTAAGTTCTTTATTTTGTTCCAAATACATATTTAAAAGTTCTTTCTGATTGATAACACTATTACTTTCTGCTTTATCTCCATCTTGAACTGATAATCTAATATATACAGCAACATTCCAAACTTTTGATTTATTTATTTCAATATCATATTTACTTTTTCTACCTCTTTTCATTT
>SAMEA3663269__coassemble_1151_pt1 | contig 8182 bp, 5 predicted proteins | sample SAMEA3663269__metabat2_low_PE_035 | metagenome-assembled genome bin SAMEA3663269 (sample SAMEA3663269) | pig gut metagenome | biome: pig gut; feature: pig-associated habitat; material: faeces | place: China | collected 2013
TGATATAAATACAAAAGATTTAAAAAGTTCTCAAAGATCAAATGATATTGCTTTTCCAAGACAAATAGGAATGTATCTTTGTAGAATTCTTACAAATGAGTCTTTTCCAAAAATAGGCGAATCTTTTGGAAATAGAGATCATACAACAGTTATGCATGCTTTTAAAAAAATAGAAAAAGAAATAAAAGAGAAAAAAGATACAAAATTAATTGTGGAAAGTGTTAAAAAAATTATTTTAAATAATAATTAGTTTATTTTACAATAATTTATTTATTTTTTATAAAAAGCTTGTTTGTAAAACTTATTTTTGATATATTATTATTATTCCTTAGGGATATACATATTTATAAAGTTATCCATAATTAATTGTGAATAATTTATAAATATTTGTGAATAACTTTTTATCAACAATAAAAATTTTTATATGTTAATAATTAGATTAAGTTATTAACATATTTATGCACAGCTTTAAACTTAGGGATTTAACAATTTTGTTAGTTATTAACTGAATTAACAATATATACTAATACTATTACTAAATATTATTATATTATATATAAATAAAGGAGCAAAATTTGGAAAATAAATTTTCAGAAGTGTTTTCAAAATTTATTCAAAATTTTTTATTTAGTATATACATTATATACATTAAGAAAGGATTGATAGTTAATGAAAATTATCTGTGAAAAAGAAAAATTAATCAAAGGAATTAATTCTGTTATAAGAGGTGTTCCTACAAGAACAACTCTTCCTATATTAGAAGGAATTCTTATACAGACAAATAAAAATGAAATAAAATTAACAACATATGATTTAGAATTAGGTATTGAATATATTTTAGAAGCAAATGTAGAAGAAGAAGGAAGTATAGTAGTTAATTCAATAATGTTTAGTGAAATAATAAGAAAACTTCCAAATAGTGATATAAAAATAACAGTAAATAATCAAAATTTATTAATTATTGAATGTGAAGGATCTGTTTATAAATTATCTACAATGAATCCAGAAGAATTTCCAGAATTACCAAAAATAAATATAGAAAAATCTTTAAAAACAGAACAAAAAACATTAAAAGAAATGATAAGAAAAACAATTTTTGCAGTAAGTCAAGAAGAAAATAGACCAATATTTACAGGATGTCTTTTTGAAGTTGTTGATAATAAAATAAATGTAGTAGGAATAGATGGCTCTAGAATGGGATGGGTAAATACAAATTTATCAAAAAAAATAGATAATTTTAAAGTTGTTATTCCTGGTAAAACATTAAATGAAGTAAATAAAATAATAACAGATTCTTATGAAAATATAATGATAGGTGTTTCAAAAAATCAAGCTGTTTTTGAAATGGAAAATTGTAAAATAGTAACAAGATTATTAGAAGGAGAATTTTTAAATTATAGACAAGTAATACCTAATCAATATGAAACAAAAATAAGAATAAATAAAAATATTTTACAAGAATCATTAGAAAGAGTTAGTTTAATATCTTCATCTTTAGTAGAAAAAGAAAAAAAATATCCTGTTAAAATAAGTATAGAAATAGGTAAAATAACAATATCTTGTAAAAATCAAACAGGGGATGCAAAAGAAGAAATATATGTTGAAACAGAAGGAAAAAATCTAGAAATAGGTGTTAACCCAAAATATTTCTTAGATGCATTAAAAGTAATAGAAGATGAAGAAATTTTTATAGAATTTGGAAATAGTATTTCACCATGTATAATAAAATCAACAGAAATAGAAGGAAACTATATATATATGATATTACCAATAAGAATGAGAGAAGAATAAAAGCAGGTAAAAAATGTATATAAAAGAAATAAAATTAAAAAATTTTAGAAATTATAATGAAGAAAAAATTGAATTAAATGAAAAAACGAATATAATATATGGTGATAATGCACAAGGAAAAACAAATATAATAGAAGCTATTTATTTATCAAGTTTAGGAAAATCATTCAGAACAAAAAATGAAAAAGAATTAATTAAATTTAATGAAAATAAAGCAGAAATAGAAGTAAAATATCAAAAAAAAGATAGAGAAGGAAAAGTAAAAATAATTATAGAAAATAGAAAAGAACTTTATCTTAATGATATAAAAATGAAGAAATTAAGTGATATTTTAGGTAATATCTATGTTGTGATATTTTCACCAGAAAATATTAATATATTAAATGATGACCCAAGCAAAAGAAGAAAGTTTTTAGATATAATGATAAGTCAGATAAAGCCAATGTATGCACATATATTAAATCAATATAAAAAAGTTCTAGAGCAAAAAAACAATTATATAAAACAAATAAAATTTGAAGGAAAATTAAAACAAAATTTAGATATTTGGGACGAGCAATTAGCGGAATATTCAATAAAAATAAATGAATATAGAAAAATATTTATTGAAAAATTAAATAAAAAAATAGAAAAAATTCATTTTGATGCAACAAACGAAAAAATAGAAATTAAATATAAAACAGATGTAATAGAAAAACAAAAATATTTAAATAGAATAAAAGAAAATAGGGAAAATGATATAAGAAAAGGTTATTCAACAATAGGGGTACATAGGGATGATTTTGAAATTTTTATTAAAAATAAAGATGTATCAATTTATGGATCACAAGGGCAAAAAAGAACATCAATAATATCATTAAAATTAGCAGAAGCAGAAGTAATATATGAAGAAAAACAAGAATTTCCGATTATTCTTTTAGATGATTTTATGTCTGAGTTAGATGAAAAAAGAATAAAAGGATTTATAGAAAATATACAAAATAATCAAGTTTTAATAACATGTACAAAAAAAATAGAATTTGATGAAAAAAAATGTAAATTCTTTAAAATAGAAAATGCAAAAATATATTAAGGAGGAAATTATGGAAAAATTCGAGCATGAGTATAAAGCAGAACAAATACAAGTATTAGAAGGTTTAGAAGCAGTAAGAAAAAGACCAGGTATGTATATAGGAAGTGTTTCTGTAAGAGGTTTAAATCATTTAGTTTATGAAATAGTAGATAATAGTATTGATGAGGCACTAGCAGGTTATTGTAATAATGTAAAAGTAACAATTGAACCAGGAAATATTATTAAAGTAGAAGATAATGGTAGAGGAATACCGGTAGATATACATCCAAAAACTAAAATATCTGCAGCAGAAACTGTTTATACAGTATTACATGCGGGAGGAAAATTTGGTGGAGACAGTGGATATAAAGTATCTGGAGGCCTTCATGGAGTAGGAGCTTCTGTTGTAAACGCACTTTCTCAATGGACAGAAGTAACAATAAAAAGAGATGGCGGAATTTTCCAAATGAAATTTGAAAGAGGAAAAACAGTAATGCCATTAAAAAGAATAGGAGATTCTGATGAAACAGGTACAACTGTTAGATTTTTAGCAGATGATACTATTTTTGAAACTCTTGAATATGAATATGAAGTATTAGAAAAAAGATTTAGAGAAATGGCTTTCCTAACGAAAGGGCTTAAAATAAGCATAAAAGATGAAAGAGAAGAAGAAGTAAAAGAAGCAGAATTTTGTTTTGAAGGTGGAATAGTTTCATTTGTAGAGTATTTAAATAAAAATAAGGAAAAAATAAATGACAAACCAATTTATATTGAGAAAAAAGGCGAGTTTCCAGTAGAAATAGCTATTCAATATACAACATCATATAACGAAAATATTTTATCATTTGTAAATAATATTAATACCATAGAAGGTGGAACACATTTAGAAGGTTTTAAAAGATCTCTTACAAAAGTTTTTAATGATTATGCTAAAAATCATAATATATTAAAAGATAAAGATTCTAATCTTCAAGGTGAAGATATTAGAGAAGGATTGACAGCAGTAATTTCAGTAAAAGTAAAAGAGCCACAATTTGAAGGACAAACTAAAACAAAATTAGGAAACAGTGAAATAACAGGTATTATACAAGGAATAATGAATGAATCTTTAGCAAATTATTTAGAAGAAAATCCAGCTGTTGCAAAAGCAATTTTAGAAAAATGTATTAGTGCATCAAGAGCAAGAGAAGCAGCAAGAAAAGCAAGAGAACTTGTAAGAAGGAAAAATGCATTAGAAAACACAACACTTCCAGGGAAACTAGCAGATTGCAGTGAAAAAGATAGTTCTTTATGCGAAGTATATATTGTCGAGGGAGATTCAGCAGGAGGAAGTGCAAAGCAAGGAAGAGATAGAAAATTCCAAGCAATACTTCCATTATGGGGGAAAATGCTTAATGTTGAAAAATCAAGAGCAGACAAAATTTATAATAATGAAAAATTACAACCAGTTATCCTTGCAATTGGAGCAGGAATTGGAAATGATTTTGATATTACAAAAATAAGATATGGAAAAATAATAATAATGGCTGATGCTGATGTTGATGGCTCACATATTAGAACATTATTATTAACATTCTTCTTTAGATATATGAAACCACTTGTAGAAAATGGAAACATATATTTAGCACAACCGCCACTATACAAATTATCTAGAAAAGGCATTCCAGATACATATTGTTATACAGATGAAGAATTAGAAAGAAAATTGCAAGAACTTGGAAGAGAAGGAATGAATATTCAGAGATATAAAGGTTTAGGAGAAATGAACCCAGAACAACTATGGGAAACAACTATGAATCCTGCAACAAGAACTATGGTTCAAGTAACAGTAGAAGATGCAATAAAAGCAGATGAAATTTTCTCAATATTAATGGGAGATGAAATTGAACCAAGAAGAGAATTTATAGAAAAAAATGCAAAATATGTAAAAAATTTGGATATTTAAAAAAATCTAGTAGCTCTGGAAAACCAGAGCTACTATGCATAAAGCTCATACTAATCTTCAGCTAAAACAAAAATATATAATTTTTTCACCTATTGCATATTGCTATACAAAAAAGCAATAAACCACATATTTTCATCAGTTGCTCGACTATAAGAACACACTAAGAAACTATATTCATCCATGAAGGACTAAAAATAATCCCTTAAATATATTAATATAATCTTAACTAGGCTATAATACATATAATTTAACCATATATTAAATAAGATAAAATAAAATAAAATAAAATAAAATACAGCTTACATACACATATTATAACTTTCAGCCACGACCAATATTAATCTTAAAAAAACTAATAAAAATCTTAAGCTCGAACAAGATAGAGCTTTAAGAAACCCTAAGTTGCTCTTAGTTCAATTAATACAAACCTTATATTATTATTATGAACTTTTTTAAAAAATAAATACAAAGAAAAAAATGAGAAAAATGTCGAAATATGTCAATGAAAAAATCTTGACTATTTTTATTTATAAATGTAAAATTAAATAAATAAAAATTATTTCTAAAAATTTTAAATTCTAAATAAATCCCAAAAATAAAAATTTAAAATTAAATAAAATCAAAAAAATATTTATAAAAATAAAATGTAAAAATTTTCCAAAAATAAAAAGAGGTGATAATATTATAAAAAAAGCTAAAACCGTACAAGAATGGCTACCTTTTGATTTAATTTATGAAAAAGGCATAATAAAACTTAAAGAAAAAAGTTTTATAAAAATTATAAAAATATTTCCTATAAATTTTAATCTAAAATCCCAATTAGAAAAGGAAGCAATTTTAAATTCTTATAAATTATTTTTAAAAACTTGTAATTTTAATATTCAAATTTTAATTCAAAGTAAAAAAGAAGATTTATCTAAACATTTTTCCAAAATAAAAAAAATAAATTCAGAAGAAGAAAATAATATAAAAAAATATTCAGAAAATTATATTAAATATATTGAAGATAAAAATAAAAAAAGTAAAGCCTCATCAAAAAATTATTACATAATAATAAAAGAAGATGCTCAAAAAAATGTTACTGAAAAAATATTTATAGATAAATTAAATGAAAAATATTTAAAAATAAAAGAATGTTTATCAAGATGTGGCAACAAGGTAGAAGAAATTGATAAAAAAGAGGAGGTGGAAAAAATATTATATTCTTTTCTGAATACGAGAAAAGAAATAATTGATTTGTTATGAAAAAAATGGCCGAAGAAAATAAATTAATAAAAGGTGTTTTTAGTAAAAAAGATGAAATTGCTCCAGCATATATAAATGTAAGCAATCCAAAGTATATAGAAATAGATGATTTATATTATTCAGGATTTTTAATAGTAAATTATAACAGAGAATATAATGATATTTTATTAAGAAGAATAATAGATACAAATATAAATATGAATTTATCTATTTTTTATGAAAAACAAGATACATATAAAGCAATAAGAGATTTAACATATAATATTGCAAATATTGGAGTAGAAATAAAAGATGAAAAAAATAAGCAAGATACTGATATTGCTGCATTTACATATAATGACGCAAAATACATAAGAAAAGAAATTCAAATAAATAATGAAGATATTTATTATTTATATATGTATTTAAATGTTTTTGCAAAAGATATAAAAGAATTAGAATATTTGAAAAACAAAATAGAAGGTCTTTTACAAAGTATTGGACTTCAGCCAAAGTCTGCAAATTTTAGGCAAGAACAAACATTTTTGGCGTGTTTACCATTTATGCAAAATAGCCGTGATATAGCAAGTGCTGCAAAAAGAAATGTTTTAACAAGTGGACTTATTGGAACATATCCATTCATATCATCAAGTGGTTTCGATGAGCAAGGAATATTCATTGGAACAAATATCTACGATAATTCACTTGTATTTATTGATAGGTATAATACAGAAAAATATAAAAATGCTAATATGTGTGTATTTGGAACAAGTGGTGCACGGAAAGTCATTTTTTATAAAATTACAAATAATGAGAAATAGATTATTAAATAATGAACAATATGTTATAGATATAGAAAGAGAATATGAAAAGATGGCTAAATATTTAGATGGAAGCGTAATAAAAATAGGTCCAAATTCAGAAACATATATAAACATTTTAGACATAAGGGAAGATTCTTGTGAAGATGGAGTAGGGTATCTTGCAACAAAAATAAACAAATTAATGGGTTTTTTTTATTTAATATTTGGCGAAATTGATGAAGAAGAAAAATCAATTTTAGAAGAAAAAATAATTAAATGTTATAAAAATAAAGGAATAACATTTGAAGATAAATCTCTTTTTAAAAATGAAACAGAAAAGATAAATATAAAAGGTATTTTTAAAAGCAGTAACGAAATGCCAATATTAGAAGATTTATATGATGTTTTAGGTAAAGATATAAAAACGAAAAAAATGCAAAAAAAATTACAACCTTTTGTTACAGGTTCTTTGAAGTTTTTCAATAATTATACCAATATAGAAATAAATAATAAATTAATAGTGGCAGATATTTATGAATTAGGAGAAGATAACTTAAAATATGGGATGTATCTTTTTACAGATTTATTTTGGGACAAAATGAAGAAAAACAGACAAAATAAAAAAATAATATATTTAGATGAAATCTGGAGATTAATTGGTGTAACATCAAACAAAGATGTAGCAAGTTTTATTTATAAAATATTTAAAACAATAAGAAAATATGGAGGAAGTAGTGTTGCAATCACACAAGATATTTCAGATTTATTTAGCTTAGAAAATGGAACTTATGGAAGAAGTATATTAAATAATTCGTCAAATAAAGTGTTTTTTTCATTAGAAGAAGAGAATATTCAATTGTTGTCTAAATATTCAAATTTATCAGAAAAAGAGAAAATAGAAATAAAAAGTTTAAAAAGAGGAGAATGCTTAATCTTTGCTGGAGCAGAGCATTTTTTAACAAAAATAGATTTTGCAGAAGAAGAGAAAAAAATTATAGAATAAAATGGAAAAAAATTACAGCAAAAGGAGAAGAAAAATGAAAATACTCACAGCCATCGGCAACAACTTATTAAGGGAAAGATTAGAAGAAGAAAATTTTGATGTATATAAAACAGATCTTCAATATCAAGAAGCAGTATTACATATTTTAAAAGAAAATAATAAAATAAATATATTATTTTTGAATAGTATACTTCCAGGAGATTTATCAATTTATGAATTTATAAATAATATAATAAAAATAAACCCCAAAATTAAAATAATTATTATTTTAGAAAATAAAAATGATAAATTAATAAATTATTTAAATTCAAAAAATGTATTGGAAAAATATGGTAGAAATATCACAAATGATATAAATGCCAGAA
>SAMEA3663269__coassemble_1168_pt1 | contig 8073 bp, 6 predicted proteins | sample SAMEA3663269__metabat2_low_PE_035 | metagenome-assembled genome bin SAMEA3663269 (sample SAMEA3663269) | pig gut metagenome | biome: pig gut; feature: pig-associated habitat; material: faeces | place: China | collected 2013
TTGCTAAAACAATTACACCAACAATAGAAAATATTGCTGATCAAACATATACAGGTTCAGAAATAACACCAATCGTTGTTGTAAAAGATGGTGAAACAATATTAACAGAAGGAACTGATTACGAAGTTACATATTCAAACAATATAAATGTTGGAACTGCAACAGCAACAATTTCAGAGGTAACTAATGGAAATTATACTTTCACAAATAAACCTGTAACATTTAATATTATTAAAGCAACTATTGGTAATGAGAATGTTACATTACCACAAGAATCATATAAGATAACAGGTAGTGAAATTAAACCAGAACCAACAGTAGTAGTAAATGGTAGAACATTAGTAAAAGATACTGATTATACAGTAACTTATGCTAATAATACAAATTTAGGAACTGCAACAGTAACAGTAACAGGTAAAGGAAATTATCAAGGCACAGGAAATAAAGATTTTACTATTGTTGCAAAAGATCCTCAAACAATTACATTTACAAATAGTACAGTAAATAAAACTTATGGAGATGGCAACTTTACTATAACTGCTAATCATACAGTAGGAACTGGAACAGTTACTTATTCTTCATCAGATACTGATTTTGCAGAAGTAAATTCTACAACAGGATTAGTAACTATAAAAAAAGTAGGAACAACAACAATTACTGCAACTGCAAATGAAAATGCAGATTATGCAGAAGCAGCAGCATCTTATGACTTAACAGTTGATGAAAAAGAAATATCTTATACTGCAACAGTAAAAGATAAAACATATAATGGAAATACAACAGCAGACGTAGAAAATGTAACATTTATAGGACTTGTAGGAACTGAAACTTTAACAAAAGATACAGACTATACAGTATCTGCAACTTTTGTAGATAGCAATATTGGAATTAATAAAAATGTTAATGTTACATTAACACTAAAAGAAACAACAAAGACAGCAAATTATAAACTAACAGGTACATCTTATGTAGCAATTGCAAATATTACAGGAAAAGAAATACAAGAAACAGATGTAACATTGGGAACAACAACTTATACTTATGATGGAACTGCTAAAGAGCCAAGTGTTACAGTAAAAGTAGATGGAAATACATTAACAAAAGGAACAGACTACGAAGTAGTTTACACAAATAATGTAAATGCAGGAACAGGTAAAGCTAAAATTATAGGTATGGGAAACTATTCTGGAATAGTTAATAAAGACTTTGTAATAAGCCAAAAATCAATAACACCAACAATAGAAGATATTAGTGCAGTAACATATAATGGTGAAGCACAAAAACCTGAACTTGTTGTAAAAGATGGTACAACTGTTTTAATAAAAGATACAGACTATACAGTAAGTTATTCAAACAATATAAATGCAGGAATTGCAACAGCAACAATATCAAAAGTAGCTAATAGCAATTATACATTTAGTGATACAAACAAAACATTTACAATAAATAAATATGAACTACAAGCTACTAATATATCATTACAATATACAACAGTAAGATATGATGGAAATCCTAAAACTCCAACTGTTACAGTAAAGGTTAATGGAAATACATTAGCATCTGGAACTGATTATGAAGTTGGATATTCAAATAATACAAGCATTGGAACTGCAACAGTAACAGTAACAGGTAAAGGTAATTACAAAGGAACTCCAACAAAGAACTTTGAAATTAAAAATAAAGATGTATTAACAATTAGTGGTATAGCAGATCAACAAGTAACTTATACTGGAAATCCTGTTTCATTAGTTGGAACATTAACAGTTAGCAATGGAATTGCACCAAGTGCTTTAACTGAAAAATGGTATAATTCAAGTGATACCGAAATAAGTAAACCAACAAATGTCGGATTATACAAAGTTGTTTATTCTTATGAAGATGATGATTATGTTGGAAGTAAAACAGTTAATGTTGAAATAACTAAAAAAGTATCAGTGGCTCCAACAGTAACTGATAAAAAAGGAACAGCAGGAGAAGCATTATCTACAGTTTCTTTACCAACCAATGCAGAATGGGTAAGCTCAGATGAAGTAATTACAGTAGGTGATAATAACTATCAAGCTAAATACACTGAAAATGGTGATACAACAAACTACACAACAGTAACATTTAATGTAAATGTTTATGGTTTATCAAAAGTTAATATTACAACAAATGTTACAAATATCATTGGAGGAACAATAAGCGAAGGAAAAGTAGATGCACTTGAAGGAACAAAATATACAGTAACATTTACACCAAACGCAGGATATGAAATTGATAATGTAAAAGTAAATGGAACAGTAAAAACTGTTAGCAACAACAAACTAGAATTAACAGTTGGAAACCAAGATATAAATGTTGTAGTAACATATAAGAAAATACAATACAAAATAACAATAAATGATGTTGAAAATGCTACAATTACACCAAATGGAATGATTCTAGTAGATTACAATTCAAATAAAGAATTTGTAATAACAGCAAATGCAGGATATAAATTAACATCTGTAAAAGTAAATGGAGTAGAAAAACTAGCATCAATAGTAGATGACAAATTAGTGCTAGAAAACATCTTATCAGATGCAGAAATTGTTGTAACAGTAGAAAAAATTACATACAAAGTAGTAGAAGGTGCAGGACAAACATATACTATTACAAAAGATGGATCAGCAACATTTAAAATAAATGGAGAATTTTCATTATTTGATAAAGTATATGTAGATGGCAACTTAGTAGCAGAAGAAAACTACACAGCAAAATCTGGAAGCACAATAATAACATTTAAACCAGACTACATGAACAGTTTAGCAGAAGGAAATCATACATTAAAAGTAACATACACAGATGGTGGAGATGCTACAACTACATTTACAATAGCAAAAGTAGCTGAAGAAAACAGTGGAACAGCAGATAAAGCAGAAAATACAACAGATAATCCAAAAACAAGTGATAATATAATAATATTTGTAGCTATGTTTATAGTATCAGTTTTAGGAATTGCTATTACAGTAAAATATAATAAAAACAAAGTAGCAAAAAGACATTAAGATAAAGCTAAAATAGACTAGCAAATAAAAGGCTAGTCTATTTGTTTCATAACAAGAGAAGGGGTTAATATGAAAAAAAACGCTAAAAAGAATAAAACAACTATAAAAAACAAAAAAAAATTTTGTATTATAATCTTCACAATTATTGCAGTAATATTCCTAATAGTGTTACTTACAAAAGGAGTATTGGGAAATAAATATGGAGATGCAGGAAGTGTAAAAGATGGAGTTGTTACATATTCAGAAAAAATAGTAAATACAACATACAATAAAGAGAGTAATAACAAAATAGTTACATTAAAAAGTGTTAATACTTTAATAGATGATTGTATACTAACAAATGAAAACATTTCAAAAATGAAAAACGAAGATACAACATATCAAAAAACATTAAAAGAAATATTAGCAGATAAAAACACTTCTAATAAAGAAATATATAATATTAGGAAAGCAATAGAATTAAAATATGTAGATGAAGATACAAAGTATGTAGAGTTTTTTGCAAAAATTACAGGATTTAAAAACTCTAAAAGTTTAATAAAATTTTGTGAAAATACATTTAACCTTATGGAGATAGAAAATAAAAACTAATAACTGAAAGATGGAGAAAATAAATAAAAGTAACAAATAGCAATAAATATAGAACGATTTCGCATAAAGAAAAATATAGAAAATTGCACTTTTTGGGTAAAAAAGAAAAAAGAGGGGGAAAATTAATGAAAAATAAAAAAACTGTTATTGCAATAGTATCAGCAATAGTGCTAATTGCGATCATTGCAATTGTTGTAATGATAATAATGAAAAATAATAAAAAATATACTATAACATTTGATACTCAAGGAGGAAACAAAATAGAGGCAATTGAAGTAAAAGTAAATGAAACATTAGTATTACCAAAAAATCCAGAAAAAGAAGGATATATTTTCTTACATTGGGTAGATGAAGAAGATAAACCAGTATCAAACAATTTTAAAGTTACTAAAGACATGAAATTAATAGCAAAATGGGCAGAACCTACTCAAGAATTAATAACAATATCTTTTGATACAGATGGTGGTAGCAAAATTGAAGATATAGTACTTATAAAAGGAGAACCTTTGAAACTTCCAGATAATCCAATAAAAGATGGATATATATTTAAAAACTGGGTAAGCAAAGATGAAATAGAAATACCTGTTTATGATGATGCATTACTTTCTGAAGATATAGTTTTAAAAGCAATATGGGAAAAAGAAGAAAAGAAGAAAGAGCAAACAACTACTACAAATAAAAATGATAAAACTCCACAAACACCATCACAGGGAAATCAAAATGAGCAACCTACAACAACGCCGACGCCAGAAAATCAAAATGTTGAAGTAACAGATATTTCATTAAATAAAAATTCTTTAGGATTAATTATTGGAAATTCAGATACTCTAACAGCTAATATAACTCCAAGTAATGCAACTAACAAAAGTGTTACATGGTCAAGTAGTAATTCAAGTATAATTAGTGTTGATAACTCTGGTAAGGTTACAGCAAAAGCAATAGGTAGTGCAACTATAACAGCAAAAACAGCAAATGGAAAAGAAGCAAGTGCTACAGTAACATCTGATGTAAAAAATATAACTCTTACAGTAGGAAATCAAACAATTTCTAAATATGGTACAATTACTAGTACAAACATTACTGTTAATATTGATGCAAATGGCTACAATGTTCCAGATAGCTTAATTACTTGGTCTGCTCCAGACACATCAGGCTATACTGCTCCAGCGTACATGTCTACAAATGGGAAAACTGCTACTGTAACAGCACGTGATGTATGGAGTGGCACAGCTTCTGTACCGATTACAGTAAAAATCAATAACAAACAAGTTAAAACAACAATCTATGTTGAGTCAGCAATAAATATTAGTAATCTTTCAAATGGCATTAATTCTTATGAAAGAGATGGAAAATTATACTGTACTTTTAGCGGAGAAAAGAGTTTACATTTACAATCTAATATAGACGTTACATGGCAATATAGCAAAACTTTTTAATTCTACAAAAAAAATTCTATATAATAAGTTTTACAAAACAAAATCATAAAAATTAAAAATATTAAAATATAAAATTAGTATATAACACAAAATAATGAAGCTTCAGAATCGATTTTAGGAGGTTTTTCTTTAAATTTTTCCTTGTTAGTTTACGAGCTCTAGGAGATAAAATATGTCTATCTCTAAGGATTTGACCAACTTCTGGTATGGATAAGAAAATATTTTCTCTATCAGCTAAATATTCAGTAAATTGAGTATAAGTACAATCAAAATATTTAGAGGTGTACAAAGTTTCAATTTCATCTTTTAATTCATCAGTTAAGGCATGCTTAGGTTTTCTACCTCTATTACCATGAATAAAAAATTCCTTTCCATATTCTTTGTACCCAGCAATTAATCTATTAACTTGTCTAATACTTTTTAAACCTAATTTAATTCTAGCACATTCTTTGTTACCATTAGTTTCAACTAATTTTTTAATAATTTCATATTTTTGTTTTTCTTTCAATGAGAGTTCCACCTTTCTCATATTGTCCTCCTTAAATTTAAATGATGTTTTTAATTATATCATTTAAGAGAACAAATATTTTATAGTTGGGACATTTTCTCATTTCTTTACTTAAGACATTATCACATTTCTTTCATATGTGAAAGAAAATTTGTTTTTAAAGTATTGTTAAAATCAAGAATTATGATATAATAAATATATAATAATTTCATAAAGGAGATGTTAATTATGCCAAATATATTAAAAAATATATTAAAAGAATATGTAAATGGACTTTTTAAGATAATAGGAGATGAATTAAATAAAGTTATATTGTATGGTTCATATGCAAGAGGTGAGCAGAATCTCGATGGTGAAATAAGTGATATTGATATAATGATTTTAGTAAATAAAAATGATAATGATATTAAAGTACTCCAAAAGAAAGTATTAGATTATAGTTATGATTTTGATTTGGAATATGATATACTATTATCTCCAATAGTAGAAAGTACAGAAAATTATAATAATAGGTTAAAATATATGACATTTTATAAGAAAATACAAGAAGAAGGGGTGTTATTAAGTGTATAATGAAGAGATTATAACATTATCAAATTATAGATTAGAGCAGGCAAAAGATAATTTAGAAGAAGCAATAGTTTTATTCGAAAATAATAAGTATAAAGGAGCAACTAATAGAGCTTATTATTCGATTTTTCATGCAGTAAAGGCAGTATTAGCTCTTGAATAGACAGATTTTAAAAAACATTCCTCAGTAATAGCATATTTTAATAAAGAGTATATAAGTAAAAACATATTTCCAAGAGAATTAGGTAAACTGGTAAGTGAAGCAAAATTTTATAGAGAAAAAAGTGATTATGTGGATTTTTATATTATTACTAGAGAAGAATGTAAAACACAAATAGAAACTGCTAAGATGGCAATTGATCTAGTTAGTGAATATATTGAGAAAAGGTTTAACAAATAGTAAGTTATCTAAGAAAGTGAAGTGAATAAAAATGATAAAACTAAAGATAGTGAATATAGATGGTTATAAATATAATTTAGAAGATGAAGATGAACATAATTATATTATAAATTTAGAGTTTTTTGATGTAGAAGAAAAGCTAAAGATTGGTAATTATATATATATAAATAGAGAATTATTAAATTCAAAATATGAGGGTTATAGTACAAGTTATACATTTGGTAGCCTTGAAAACAAATATGGGAAAGAAAATATATCAATAGATGATATTGATGTAATAAAAGTTATATTAGGTAAAGAAGAAATATATTTAAAAAGATTATATGGGTAGGAGGAGAACATGGCTGGGTCAGAAGAGCTAAAGAAAATAAAAAAAGTGTATGGAGAAAGTTTTATGAAATTGTGCAGAAGTCTTTTTCCTACATTACTAGAGCAAGAAGGAAAACTATATGAGATATTATCTTCATCGTTTTCTAAAAATAGTAAGACTTTATATGAAGATATAGTAAGAGAGGGATTAGAAGAGCGTTTTAAAGATTATATATATAGTAAAGTTGATGTAGAAGATACAGAAAAAATGATAACAGAAAAAACGCCATATGAGCTTTTGGAAGAAGCAGGATACGATTTAACAGAATGTCTAACCGAAGAAGAGATACAGGAATTTAAAAAATATTATAAACCTGGGGAAGAGCTATGTACCTTTAGAGGTGGAAGATTAGATAGATGCGTTGTATTTTGGGCTGTAAAAAAGGACGCAGAAGATATAGATAGAGCAGAATTTAAAAATCCTAAAAGGGAAGATGAATATGGAACATCTGTTATGGGAATACAATTTAATAGACAAGGAATGTGCACAGTATCAATAAAAAATAGATATAATCATACTGTCAACAATCCAGATGCAACATATGGAAATGATTTAGATAGAATAATTCCTGGATTGACAAAGAGCTTTTCAACATTATTAAGAAAAGAATATGGATTAGAATTAAATAGCACAAATATAGAGCAATTTGAAATACCTGGTTATGTGGTAGCCAATGATGGAAAATATTATAAATACAACATGGAGATAGATGGAAAATATTATTGCCCAGGGAATATAGTTATCGCACAAGGAGGAGAAGTAACAAGTGTTGCAAATCCAGAAGAAGGATTATTAATTGATTATTTTTATTTAGATAAAAAAGAGAAAAAGATAGAAGGGTGTTCAAATACATATGATCCATTTGTTGATGATTTACAAGGAATAGAAAGAATAGAGGTAGTCAAATCTGAAGATGAAGAGGTATATAGAGTAATTAAAGTATATCTAAAAGATGTAGAAGAGCCAGTAATAATTGGAATTGATAAAAATAATCAGATTGTGAAATATGAAAATAAGAATATAACTAAGATAAGAGATAATTTCCTACATAGTAATAAAGGATTAACCCAACTAGAAATGCCAAACTTAACAAAAGTAGGAGACAGTTTCTTGATTAGTAATGAAGGATTAACCCAACTAGAAATGCCAAACTTAACACAAGTAGGAGA
>SAMEA3663269__coassemble_3050_pt1 | contig 4342 bp, 7 predicted proteins | sample SAMEA3663269__metabat2_low_PE_035 | metagenome-assembled genome bin SAMEA3663269 (sample SAMEA3663269) | pig gut metagenome | biome: pig gut; feature: pig-associated habitat; material: faeces | place: China | collected 2013
AAATGTTAATATTACACCTCTTTAGGTTGACAAAATTGACATAATGTGATAAAATTCTTTAGAAATTACATTGATGTGTAATTTATATTATGTCAAATGTGCATTACGCACATTCCGTAAGGAAGAGAGTACGGATAAATTCTCTTCAATCTAGCTATCAGGCAATTGGCGAATCGGACATTGAAAAATTTATAAGGAGGGCATCTATTTTATGTATGATTCACAAACTTTGAGAGAGGCATTTGAGCGGTATATGTATGATGACTTTGCTGTAGAAATTGCAGCAGGTCTTAGAAGGAAGATACAATCCGAATGTCAAAATACTAAAGGGACAATTAGATATACATTCTCTTTTTTCTTTGCTAATTATAAGCTTTATATTAGTAAAGGATATATCTCTTGCTCTAAGAATGATCAGATTTCAGCTATTCTTATGGCAATGTCATATGTAAATTCTGATCCCGTTCTTACCAACTTTGGAACTCGTATGTTTTTTGTTAAAAGCATTATTCTTTTATCAGAACCATGTTACTATACAATAACCGTAGAAAGCATGGCTCTAGAAAGTAACAGTATTTCTAAAAAAGATGAAAGTATTCATAAGATTGAATTAGCCCTATGTAGGCTTATTTCTACATCTCTTGGCAGATTAAGTGACAATTCTGGCAAAAAGAATATCAAAATCTTTTTTCCGAATGCATATACTTACCATGATGGACACAGATTTATTACAACAACATTAACCACTATCATGAAGAAAAAAATTCTTGATACTGCTATAGATATCTATAATGCCAATCTTTTACATATTGGTTATCGTAGAGTTCTTAAGGTTAATGACTTTTTCCAAAGCAATTCTAGGGTTTCTCCAGACTTATATAGTATAAGTTTGGAATGGAATACATTTAGGTTTCCTTCAGTTGCAAAATCCCGTAAAGTGATTGAAGAAGATATAAACTACTTGCTTCTTTTTTCAGCAATGCTTTGTATGAATTCTGAAGAATATAAAAAAGGAATCGATATTTCCTATCTTATTTCTTCTGAAGAAGAAAAAATGTATATTGAATCAGCCATCAAAGAATTTTGCAACAGTTCTAATGGTATCCCATCTTCTATAAAAATCTATATATGTAACTATGAAAACGTCCTTCCGGATCGATTTTCTAATAATAGTTTCATACGTGCAAATTTACATTTGGAGGTATTAAATACTTCTACTTCCAAATTAAATTAGTTAAAACAAATATTTTTAGGAGGAAAAGTAGTATGTGTAACTCAACAAAAAAAAGGTCGTCTTGCAAGGACTGTTTATTTTCTTGCGACACCATTTTCAAAAAACAGATTGATGACCTTGTTTCAAGGTTGGTGTATTCTTGCTCTTCCGAGCAAACGGAAATTTTTTTCTTTAACGAAAAAGTTTCTGAGGAAGATCACTCTTTGAAGTATGTTTGTTCTCCTGACCAACAGCTTTTGCTGCTTATAGGAATAGTATCGACAGTTGTACATAAATATAACCTGGCATTCAGCCTTGAGGTTATGGAGGAAAAAGCTGGTTATATACCAGTAAGAATTACTATTGCACGGTAGCAACGAAGGTGCGAATTCTTTTGAATTCGCACCTTCTATTAATTTAAGAATTACATTGTAATTTTAAATATTCTTCTATAAATTGATTTAATTCACCGGTCCATCACTGATTGAATATTTCCGAATTTCATAACCAGTTCTATGGTCTTTAACTAACGTGTATGGGCAAAAAATATATGACCTTATTTGGCTTCCCCACGCTATATCTTTTTGCACTCCTTTTAAATCTTCAATTTTTTCTTTTTGTTCTTTTTCTTTTAATTCTAATAATTTAGACTTTAACATTTTCATTGCAGTTTCTTTGTTTTGAATTTGAGACCTCTCTGACTGACAAGAAACTACTATATTGGTAGGAATATGTGTTATTCTTATTGCTGAATCTGTTTTATTTATGTGTTGTCCACCTGCTCCGTGAAGCTCTAAATGTATCTATTCTTAAATCATCAGGATTAATATAAATATCCATATCATCACTTATTTCTGGTAAAACTTCAACAGAAGCAAATGAAGTATGTCTTCTTCCTCCACTATCAAAAGGAGATATTCTAATTAACCTATGCACTCCCATTTCGCCTTTCAAATATCCATAAGCATTTTCGCCAGAAATCAATGCTGTTACGCTTTTTATTCCAGCCTCATCACCTTCTAAATAGTCTAGTTCCTTTAAATCGAATCCATTTTTGTTACACCATTTGCCATACATTCTATATAGCATCTCTACCCAATCTTGTGATTCTGTTCCTCCTGCTCCAGGGTGAAGTGTTATAATGGCATTGTTCTTATCATATCTGCCAGATAAAAGTGTTTCAATTTCTAATTCTTCTATCTTTTTTAATAATTGTTCTGTGCTATTTAAAAGTTCTTTTGAAAGGGTTTCATCATTATCAATAATAAGTAAATCATTTAGCTCCAATGAAGCCTCTAAATTGTTTTTTAAGTTGTTAAATTTATCTATTTTATTTTGTATCTGCTTTAGATTAGACATAGTTTTATTAGCTTTTTCAATATCATTCCAAAATTCTGGAGACTCTATTTCTTTTTGTAATATGGATGATTTTTTAGATAATCCAGCTATGTCAAAGAGAATCACTAATATTTTTTAATTTTTTTTCATAAGAAATAAGTTTTTGCTTATTTTCTTCTAATTCTAACATAAGTTCCCACCTTTATTTTATGTTTGTTTTATTTTTTACAAAATCCAATAAACCGTCTGGCATTCTTACTAATTTCTTTATATTTGTATCTTTGAAATAACAATATTTTTCCACTGAAGTTTGAATAATAATCTCTTCTTTGCTATCTAATTTAATAACAATTTCATTAACAAGAGCTAATTTTGAATCTATCGGTTCTTCTTCTTTGATAGTCTTTAGATAATTGTTAACTATTTTTATATCATTTTTTTCTGTTAGCTCTATCTGTTTTTCTTCTTCATTTTCAATATAAATTATTGTGATTTTATCTGTATTTTGTTTGTTCTTATTTATTTTTACAAGCACAACAGTAAGTGCAAGAATTAATATTATAAATGTTGATATTCCTATTATTAATATTTTTTTATTCATTAATATTCCTCCTACTACGATAAATATACCATTCATTATTGGCTTTGTCAATAAAAAATTATCTTAATAAAAAGAGTAAAAAAGAGAGTGAAATTTTATTTTCACTCTCTTTTGGTGCGTTAGCGGTACTTATTTGCGAAAAAATAGCATATTTTTTCTGCATATACTCCCACATTTAGCACAAAAAATCCCCGTTCAATCAACTGTTTTATATTTATTTTATATACTCAAAAAAGCTATCTGGTATACCATATCTAGCAAGATAACCATTTTTATAATTTAAGTCGGTTGTAACATCTTTTATTACCCAATCTGGCATTTCATAATTTTCAGCACTTTTAGTATCAATGAATTCTATTTCTAAATATGCTAAGCCTTCTAAATTTCCTGAAAATATATCTATCTCCATTTCTATACCATCTTCATTAATAAATCTATATCTTGTTTTATATATAGTATTTCCTTCTTTTTTTGTTAATAAGTTATTATATTCTTCTTCTGTTATTAAATACTCATGTTCTTCTCTTACTAATCCTTTTATTGCAGTATCACATTTAGTTGTTAAAACATATTCCGTATTATTAATGTTTCTTATTCTTATTTCTGGTGAAAAATTCAAATAGGTCTGTATAATTTCATATTTATCTGCTTCAGTTAAGTCATAAGGAATATCCGAAACTCTTATTAACCATTTCTTTTCTATCTCTTCATCATATTCTAGCATATTATTTTCATTATATTTTAATATTAATGCAATGCTTAAAATAATAATAGTTATTAGTTCAAATATTATAATTATATTTTTCTTCATATAGTACCTACTTTAACCAATTTATTGGCCTGCTAGTATATGTTTTTCCTGCTTCGAGAACCATATCAGCTCCAAAATATAATCCTATAACTGCAATTATATCTATTACCAACAATATACTTAATGTTTTTATCTTAATCTTTTTTTCCTTTTTAGCAAAGATAATATAAGCTATTATTAATATTGGTATAGCATATTTCATAATAGAAGATATAACAACGTTTACTTCATTATATGCTACTCTGGCTACTATTGCATATGATTTTACAGAATTTAAAAATAACATTATTGCAATTCCTAGAGTAGTTAATATCACCTTTTTTAATTTCATTTAATATTCCCCCTTTGTAAATTAATATATCATATTTATAATTTTTTG
>SAMEA3663269__coassemble_3929_pt1 | contig 3690 bp, 5 predicted proteins | sample SAMEA3663269__metabat2_low_PE_035 | metagenome-assembled genome bin SAMEA3663269 (sample SAMEA3663269) | pig gut metagenome | biome: pig gut; feature: pig-associated habitat; material: faeces | place: China | collected 2013
CTTTATTAAACTTATATTTTTTTATATTATACTATAAAGAAAATAAAAAATATATATTTTTTCTATAAATTGTTTATTTTTTTTATTCTTCTATATAAGCTCCTTGCATTAGAATGGCATATATGTGCATAAAAAGCAGTTAATCTAACATTTATATAATCTTCATCTACTGAATTACTTTCTTTTAATTTTGATAATATTTTCATATTTCTTTTTAATTTTAATTTTGCTTGTCCTCTATTAATCTATCTATTTCATCAAGATAATAAAGTCCAAACCATTGACTTGTTTGATTTCCAATAGGCAGTCCTACCCCCTTTTCTTGATTTTTACTATCTATTATTAATTTTAAAATCCATATTTCATCTTCATCAAATTTTTCTTTTTTTAATTTATTAAATCCATAATCCTTTTAAATTTAAATTTGACATTGCCATCCCCTCCTTCCTTATAAATTCTTTCGAACCACAATGCCTTTATTTTTATTTTCATACTTAAAGTAGTATAAGTTTATATCTTAAAGTTGTAGGTAAAAAATTTCCATAAAAAAATCGCCTTGAACTTATTTCTAAATTCAAAGCGTATTTTTTATAATTCTGCAACCACAGTTGCAAAAATTCCAGACACATCTGGAATTTTTATTATTTAATTAATTGTCCAGACGTCTGGATAATTTTGACACATTAATTACAATTTTTTAAAATTTATTGTAAAGTTTATTGTAAAGTTTATTGTAAAATTTATTGTAAATCTAATAATATTTTCCAATAACCTTTTTTGTTTGCACCAACTCTTTCTAATACATTATTGTCTTTTAATTCTTTTATATTTGTAGCAATAGATTGTCTACTTACTTTTAATTTTTTCGCTATATCAGATTGAGTAATATTAGGTTGCTCTATTATTATATTTATAATTTCCTGTTGTATCTTACTTAATGGAAGCTCATTATTATTAAATTTCTTTTGATTTTTGTTTGATAAATCATAAGTACCATAGTTTTTATCATAATAAGATGGTCTTAAAAAACTTGCCTCAAAAAACTCATCATATTGAAATTTAGGTTCTTTAAGTCCTGCATCTTCCATTAATTCTCTCATTCTTCCTATACCAGTTCCTGCTTTTTCTATATAATGTGTTCTTCTTAATAAATCTGCAATAATAGGATTTCGTGCAATACTTCTTTTTCCAAAATTTTCTTTTGTTTTGGTAATACCAAATTTGGAATATAATAATCTCCTTGTCTTACATATTTTTTATCAATAAAGCTTTCTTGTAATTCTTTGTTCTCCATAATTTTTAAGTCTCCTCTCAATTTTTAAATTTTAATTTGTTATTATAAAATCAAAAAAAGATGAAATTGTTATTATTTTTTACAATTCATCTTTTAAATATTTGAAAATTTATGATTTTTACTAAATTGTTTGTAGGAGGAAACCTTTGTTATTACTAGATTTTACATTTTCGTCATAAGAGAATATGGTTGTAATTACTAACGCAATTAGCGTTATACCTTTGTTTTTTTTCATTTTTAATCGTCCTTTCTTGGTTTTATTAATACATATATAGTTTTATCATTAATTTTAATTTATAGTTTCTAATATTATTTTAACATAAAATCATATAAAATAAAGTCTATTTATAAAAATTTTACAATAATGATTTGTATATGTCTTAAAAATAAAATGGGAAAAATACCTACTATAAATAAGTGCTTTCTCATTGTATTTATCTTTCTTCTTGTTGATCTTTTGGTTTTTTTGCTTTTTGCCCAGCTTTTTGTGATGTTTGTTCAGGCATTTTGATTTCTCTCATATTTTTTTGTAATTTCATAGTGTTAATTTCATCTTGTAACTTTAATATCTCTAATTCTATTCTTTTTTTTGTCTGTTCATTAGTTAAATTAGTTTTTTCTTCTTCTAGCTTTTGAATTTTTTTATCTAATTCTTCTATTTGTTGCTTTTCAAAATCTACATATCTTCTTTTTAATTCTTTATATGGTACATATTTAAAAGTTGCTTTCAAACTATTTAACTCTATAATTCTTTCTCTAGCTCTTCGCTCTACTATCTCTATTAGTTCGTCTAATGAAGACACAAAATATTGTTTGTTACCAAACTGCAAAATTCCATTAAATCTTAAGTTCTCATTGTAGTCTTCAAATCCTATTGTTCGTAAAACAAATCTATGTTTAAGTTTTCTAATTTTAGCTCCCATTTTTAAAAGTTCTTGTGCATTTTGAATATTTTCATTTATTTTTTCATTTTCTGCATCCAATGTTTCTTTAGTGGCAAATTCACCTTTTCCTAATAATAATTTTAAAGTGGCATCATAAACTCCTCTGTATCCCACAGAATAAATATTTAGGCTTCGAGCTCTAGAAATGTATTCTAAAATCATATCTCTATGTTTTTCTTTATTTTTATTAAATGATTTTTCAATTATACGTATACTTTTTACTCTACTTTTTTCAGAAAGATCTTCTATTATACTGTTAAAATATCTATCTACTTGTCTTGATATGTCCCCTAAATAAATAATTTTTTTATCCATGATAATCACCTCAATTAATATAATTATAACATACTTTCCCAAAAAGATAAATAGTTTACTCTTTTTGCGGTTTTTTGGCATTATTTTGAAAAAAATCCATCCTTTTGTTCACTTTTTGGCAAACATGTGCCAAAATTCCCCGTCCCTCTTGGCATTTTCCACTATTTGCTCCTTTCTTATTACATCTTATTTGAAGTCATTATATAACGATTAAAAAGAAAATAGCAACTCTTTTATAAGAATTGCTATTTTTATATTGGCACAAAATCTGTACCAAGCGCATTTTGCAAATTTTATTAATATACTATTGAAAGCATTGTTATAAAGATTATAAATATGTATATAAATACACATAATGAAAGTCCAACAATTCCTGTTATTAAACCAGCTTTTCCAATTTTACTTCCTAATTTTTTAATAGTTTTTACACCAAATATTATTGCTAATATTCCTGTTGGCAAAGATATAAACCAAAATGTAAAAAATACTATTGATATAATCCCTAAAGTTAAACTTGCTACAGCCATTGAACTTTTTGATTTTTCTAGGATTTCTTCTTTCATATATTTTTCCTCCTTTTTATATTTTTATTTCTGATATTTGTTCTAGTGTTTCTAAATTATTTACTTTTATCATGTCTTCTGATACAGTATATAAATCGTCTTCTATCCATAAACCTCTAAGCAATCTGCTATTGTTGTACATACTATATTTGTATGTTGTATCTGATTTTTCATGAGTAATAGAACCTTTAAATTTAAAGCCGTCCTCTAAGTTTATATCATATACAAAATATCCTTCTGAAGTATATTTTTTACCATAGTTTATATATGAATTTTCTATTGATGAAATATCTGAATCATATATACTTACCTCGAAATCACTAGGATATCCATTTACCGGAATTGCAATAATTCCTTTTTTTGCAGAAAATAATAATGCTTTGTGATTTGTAAGTATTGCTGAAGTAGTTCTGCTATCTCCAATAAGAGTCTCCGAAATTTGTATTGGATTGCTTACATCAGATACATCAAATATTGCCATCTTCATTCCTGTAATAGTAGCTGTTGTACTAATTACTTTTCCATATGAATTTCTATTTACATGTTCTTCTGTTTGCATTCCTATTCCAATTAG
>SAMEA3663269__coassemble_4692_pt1 | contig 3289 bp, 3 predicted proteins | sample SAMEA3663269__metabat2_low_PE_035 | metagenome-assembled genome bin SAMEA3663269 (sample SAMEA3663269) | pig gut metagenome | biome: pig gut; feature: pig-associated habitat; material: faeces | place: China | collected 2013
CATAGAATAATAGAGAAAATAAGAGGATTATTAAAAAAGAAAGATGACCACGAAAGATAAAATTAATATAAGGATGTGAAAAAATAATGGAATATGAGAAATGTTTAGTTGAATTAGATGAAATATTTAAGTATTTAAAAGATGAGGAGAAAAGAAATATACCATACGAAATAAGAAAAGCTATAAAAGAGAAAAAGGATAAGCATTACCATTGGAATTATGATGAATCTAAAACGTTAAATGAGCAAAATATAAATAGGAAGACAATAGCAATGTTATCCTACTTAAATATGGAGTATTTACTTAATGAAAAGCAAAAGAAGCTAATGGAGGAAATACATAAATTTAATGAAAAAAAGATTGAAAAAGAAAAATCAGAGAAATATAATCCAGATAGTATATTTAAAAACAATATAAAATATGATAAAAAAGAAGAAGTGGCATTAGCAGAAGTAGAAGAAAGAAAATGGTATGAAAAAATATTTTCGTTTATTAAGAAGATTCTAAAAAAATAATATAATAAAAATTACAATTAATGAGTAAGGTTAAAACTTACTCATTATATTTTTGCGAATGTTGCGAACAATTGTTTACAAATCAAAAAATATGTGCTATAATGTCAATAAATTATTCAATGATTGGAGGTATAAAAGTTGGAAAATAAATATGATAAAATCTATATAGCAATTGATTTAAAGAGCTTTTATGCTTCTGTTGAATGTCAAGAAAGAGGTTTAAATCCATTAACAACAAATTTAGTTGTGGCTGATAATAGTAGAACAGAAAAGACAATATGTTTAGCAATTAGCCCTTCTTTAAAACAATATGGAATACCTGGAAGAGCAAGATTATTTGAAGTAATACAAAAAGTGAATGAAGTAAATAGTCAAAGAAAAATATTAGCACCAAATCATAAATTTACATGTGCATCTTATGATGATATTGCATTGAAGAAAAACAAAGATTTAGAATTAAGTTATATAATTGCACCACCTAGAATGAAATTTTATATGGAGTATAGTACAAAAATAGTTAATATCTATTTAAAATGGTTTTCGATGGAAGATATATATGTCTATTCTATTGATGAGGTATTTATAGATGTAACACATTATTTACAAACATATAAAATGACACCAAGAGAATTAGTTACAAAAGTTATAAAAAATGTATATGATGAAACAGGAATAACAGCAACAGCAGGTATAGGAACAAATCTTTATCTATGTAAAATAGCGATGGATATTGTTGCTAAACATACAGAACCGGATAAATATGGAGTTAGAATAGCAGGACTAGATGAAAAAACGTATAGAAAATATTTATGGGGACATAAGCCTTTAACAGACTTTTGGAGAGTTGGAAAAGGAATATCAAAAAAATTAGAACAAAATGGAATGCTAACTATGGGTGATGTTGCTAGAATGTCTATAAAAAATGAAGAATTACTATATAAATTATTCGGAATAAATGCTGAATTATTAATAGATCACGCATGGGGATATGAACCTTGTACTATTGAAAGTATTAAATCATATAAGCCTGTAATGAATAGTATAAGTTCAGGTCAAGTATTACATTGCCCTTATAATTATGAAGATACTAAATTAATAGTTAAGGAAATGACAGAATTATTATCTTTGGATTTAGTAAAAAAGGGATTAGTAACAAGTAAATTAGTTTTAACAATAGGATATGATATTAATAATCTTACAAATCCAGAAATAAGTCAAAATTACAATGGAGATATAACAATTGATAGGTATGGTAGAAAAGTACCTAAACATGCACATGGTACAATAAATATAGATCATAAAACTGCTTCAACCAAAATAATTACAAATGCTGTAATGGAATTATATGAAAGAATAATGAATAAAGAATTATTAACTAGAAGAATTAATATTACTGCTACTGATGTTGTGAATGAAGAAGATTATAAAAATATCAAAGAGTATGAACAAATGGATATGTTTGTTGATTATAATGAATTAGAAAAACAAAGACTTAAAGAAAAATCAGAGAAATCATTACAAAAAGCTGTTATAAATATCAAATCAAAATATGGAAAAAATGCAATACTTAAAGGAATGAACTTTATAGAAGGTGGAACTACAATTGAAAGAAATGGACAAATAGGAGGACATAAAGGTTAGAAAGGGGATTTTGCTATGAATATGAAATATGATAGACAATATGATGACATTATAAATTTACCACATCATATATCAAAAAAACATCCGCAGATGTCATTATATGCTCGTTCTGCTCAATTTGCACCATTTGCTGCATTAACAGGATATGAAGAGGCAGTAAAAGAAACTGCAAGAGAAACAAATGAAAGAATTGATATAGAAGATGAACTTAAATCAATACTAGATGGAAAATTACAAATAATTTTAGAACAAATAAAAAATCATCCAGAAATATCTATAACATATTTTATAGCAGATTCTAAAAAGAATGGTGGAGAGTATGTAACTGTTACAGGTCTTGTTAAAAAGGTCGACTTATATAACCAATATATTTATTTAATAGATTATACCGAGATACCTATAAATGAAATAATAGATATATCAGGCGATATATTTAAAGTATATGAATAATTTAGAATTGAAGGAGTTTACACTTCTTCTTTTTTGATTGGAGGAAAAGAAAATTTATAATGAAAGCAAATTAGATGAAGTATTTTTATCATACGATAAAATATTATATAGACTAAATATACAAAAGATAAAAACGAAAAATGGAAAGGATATAAAACATAAAGATTTAAGATATGCAATACAAGTTATGCAACACAAACATAAAAATTGCAGGTGGAAAAGTGAAAAAATCAGAAGTAGAAATTTTTATATTCTAATTGAAGGCTATTATTGGCTAAAATGAAAAAATTTTATTAAAGATTAAAAAAATTTAATAAACAAAATTACAATTACAAAAATCTAAAATTAAATTTTGAAATTTTATAAAATTGAATTTTTTATATGTAATTTCAAAAACGAACATTTGTTAATTATGTTTGTAAATAAAATTTATTACAGAATTTTATAATAACTTTATATAAATTTAGATTATTAGTTCATAATATAATTTTATATTTTGAACGCATCAAAATCGATTTTAAGACATTTTTATATAAAACCCAACAAGTTATGTTTAAATTATAATGTTCAATTTATAAAACCTTATAATTATGATGTAATTCTTATTGAAATGCTTAATTTTAGGCATCTTTTAAAAATGCTGAAAAATGGCTAAAAAAGCGACACACGAGAATCGATTTTAA
>SAMEA3663269__coassemble_5438_pt1 | contig 3007 bp, 1 predicted proteins | sample SAMEA3663269__metabat2_low_PE_035 | metagenome-assembled genome bin SAMEA3663269 (sample SAMEA3663269) | pig gut metagenome | biome: pig gut; feature: pig-associated habitat; material: faeces | place: China | collected 2013
TACACAAAAAGAACAGACCTAAGCTACACAGTAAATTACTTAGAAAAAGGAACAAACAAAGTATTACATGATGCAAAAAAATTAGAAAATCAAACATTTGGAACAGTAATAACAGCATCAATAAATAATGAATTAGAGGTAATAGAAAAACCAGTAGCAATTACAGGATATAGTTGTGTAGAAGTAGATAAAGAAACAATGACAATAGGAATAGCGAATAATTCAATAAACTTCTATTATACAAAAAATGAATATAAATATACAGTAGAACATTATTGGGAAGGATTGAACGGTCAATGGGAAAAAGATGAAATTAGTTTCCCTGATGAAATTAAATCAGCACTATATGAAGACATAATTACAGAATATACTGTTCATCAAAGAGATGGATATGTTTTATCACATGCAACACCACCAGAGGATAATACTACAAATGTTAGTTTACAAATTACAGAAAATGAAGATACAAATGTAATTAAAGTATATTATATTAGAAACAATTTTAACTATACAGTAAAGCATTATATTGAAAAACTAGACGGTACTTGGGAATTAAAGGATACAGACACAATAGAAAATGTAAAATACGGCTCAGAAGCAACTTACGAACCAAATATATATAAAGAATATACATTTGATGATAATAAAACAACACCAAAAAATGCAACAGTACCAGCAAATAATGATTTAGTAATAAACTTATACTATACAAGAAAATTATGCGATTACACAGTAAACTTCTTTATACAAGGAGAACAGAAACCATTTGAAACATATTCAAAATCTGCTAAATTAGGTGAAGTAATTACAGTATCACAAGATGAAATAAATACTACAAAGAATCAAATACCAAATGCTATCATATATGAATATGTACCAGGAACAACCTCAGTTACAATTAAAGATGGGGAAAATATAATAAATATTTACTATAAAGAAATTATTAGAACAGCTAGTATAACAGAAAACTCTACAACAATAAGAAAGACAAATTTAGTTATAGTATTAGATTTATCATCAAGTATGGAAAATGGCACTACTAGATTAGCAAATGCTAAATCAGCAGCAAACAAATTTATAGACCAAATATATAATAATGAAACAGTATCAGGAATTAATATTAAAGTTGTGACATTTAATAGTAGAAACCCAATAATTACTTCAACTAATTATATTGGAATAACAGAATGTACTAATGCTGATCACTATCATGGCTACATCGGTTCATGGGGTACAGATTGTAAATATATAGATGGTACATGGTATTCTGAATATAAAGAAGAACATACTTATGCTGCTTTCTCTGGAACACAAGCATTACCAGTATCAGGATTAACAAATAATACTGCAACAAACTATTCAGAAGCACAAGTATTAAAAACAGCAATAAACGGAATATATATTCCTTCACAATATCAAAATGGAGGCTATGGTACACATATTTATGCAGCACTACAAGAAGCTAATACACAAATATCAAGCTTAAATACAAGATACCAAAATAATGAAAGTGTTGTTGTATTCTTAGGTGATGGAGTGCCTACTTCACCTAGAGAAGGTGAAGACTATATTGACAATTCAAATGAGAATATTGCTTCAGCAGCTTCTATATTAAAAGGAAATGCAACAGTATATTGTATAAGATTAGGAAAAGAAGCTCAAGGCTCAACAGTATTTAATACAATTGCTACATCATCAGATGAAATATTAGATGCAGATACAGAAGGAGATTTAATTGATGGATTTAATGCGATAACATCAAGTGAAAACTCTAGAAAATTTACATCAAACAATAGTGCTAATGGAATAATTACGATAACAGATGTAGACCTAAATATAGGAACAGAAAAACCATTAACAGTAACAAAACCTGATGGAACAATCGACACATTTACAACAATTGACGCCTTAAATGCAAGTGGATATATAAGTTATACAGATAATATAATTACTTGGGATATAAAAAATTATTCTAAAGAGACACTACTAACGATAAACTATCATATAAATTAATCTAGAATAAGATTTAGCCACACAAGAAAGAAAAAAGCTTTCATTGATGTGGCTAAAAAAAGGAGAAACTATGGCAAAACATAGCAAAGAAAAAATAACAAATAAAAGTAATAATAGAGCATTGATAATATTTGCAATTTTTATAATACTACTGCTTGTAGGAATAATAGAAGTTTCTATAATAAGAAACGAAAAGACAAGTAGATTTAATTCAATCAAAATAAGAAACGAAAAGACAAGTAGATTTAATTCAATCAAGGACTCAACAACAATTGAAGATGAAAGACTAGTTTTTAAAAGCACATCAGAACACAATAGAATAATAGAATATATATTTAAAAATAATATATTGGAAACAGTAAAAATATATCAACAATTTGAAAATAACGAAGATTTGGAAAAAGAAAAAGAAAAATATTTAAATAATTCTAATATAACAATTTTGAATATTAATGAAGAAGAAAGATCAATTGAAATACAAAAAAATGATTTTGGCTCAGACACAGGAAAATCTTATGAAGAAATATATGATAAATACTTAGTCCAAATAATAGGAGCATATACAATAATAGAATAAAACATATCTAAACGGAACAAGCAATTTGCCTGTTCCGTTTTCATATCTAATCTTATTAAATGACAAGGTTTAATAAAGTTAAAACTGTTGCTAAGAAGATGGTCTTGCTTGAAATCCTTACAGTTTTAAGTGTGATATTCTGTATGACAGCCAAACTATTTGATTTTTTTATTGTTAATGCCTTTGTGTTTTTTGTATTATAAATTTCCATACAAATCACTTCCTTTTTCTTCTGTTACATATATAGAAAGCTTATTTTAGATGCTTTTAAAAAAGTTTAAAAATCACCACTTTATAATATAATTATAGCATAGTAAAGCCAAAAACGCAAATTCGAATCAAATGTCGTTACAGTTCATACTAATCGCTATATAATCTGCTCCATCTTGCTGTCGGTTGGACATTTTCTTTTCTTAG
>SAMEA3663269__coassemble_6382_pt1 | contig 2708 bp, 4 predicted proteins | sample SAMEA3663269__metabat2_low_PE_035 | metagenome-assembled genome bin SAMEA3663269 (sample SAMEA3663269) | pig gut metagenome | biome: pig gut; feature: pig-associated habitat; material: faeces | place: China | collected 2013
TTAAATAAAACAGCAAAATCAATAAAAATATATAAATGGTTTAAATAATTGGAAAGATACTCGCAAATTTTTAATGTTCATTGTTGTCATAATTTTGTTTTTATAAGTTATGTATACTTTCTCGTCGTTAATTATCCTTTATGCAAAAGTCTTGTTTGCGAAGAATTTCCCACGTTTTTTTACCTCGAATTTTTTTAAAATTTTTACTTTTCAAAAAGCTATGTATATTTTTTATATGTTTTTAAAGCACAACTAATAATAAACGGTCAAACAAATTAATAATTAGATAATTAATAATTAAATAATTAAATAATTAATAATTAAATAATTAAATAATTAATAATTAATAATTAATAATTAATAATTAAATAATTATTTGTTTTTTATCTGTTATCTACTATTTCTATTTTTTGTACCTCATTTAAATTTTTTAATGTTTTTTGTAATGACTCTATAATTAAATCTTTATTTTCATCTATTACACTAGAAAATTTAAGATACACTGTCCCATTCTCAAAGTAGGCTTCTTCTATTGTTATTTCAGCTGGAAATATTTTACAAAAGTTCTCTCCTTTTGGTCCTTCTAGAAGCAGTTGTACCAAATATTTATAAGGATTATCTAACAAATTTTTCGAATCAATTTCTCTTTTTTCTTCTTCAATACTATTTGTTTCTGGATTACAGAAATACAAACTTATGACTGTTTTTCGTAATTCCATATCAGAAATTTCTTCCTCTGGAATATATTCATTAATATTATTCTCATTATATTTGATATTTATATAAACTAAATATCCTATTCCTAAAATTAATAAAATTAAAAATATAATTACAATATAAATTATTATTTTTTTATTTTTCATAATTACCTCCTTTTTCTAATAATATTTTTTTAATTTTTTATTATTCATATTTTTTAATTTTTTAATAATTAATTATTTTTTTATATTTATTATTTTTATTTAATTAATTCTTCGTTTTTTATTATTTATTTTTTTAATATATTTTTTATTTCTTTTTTTGCAATTTTATATCCTAATAAATATAATTCATCTATTTTATTTATTTCTAAAAGCGAAATCCCTTTGGTCTGTATTTTAATTAAATTAATAGCTCCTTCTAATTCATAATTTTTTAATTCGTGATTCATAATAGACACTGATTTGTTAACAACCTCTATTGCACTTTTACATTTTTTTCGCTTAATTTTATATCAATTATTTTTTCTAAATAATTACCATTATTTAATCCGGTTATTATTATTTTTCTCTTAAATAAAATACCATAAATTAATTTAAATATATTTCCGACATTAAACTTTGTTGCACTTTTTGCATATTTTTTAAAAAATAAGTATATATCTTCTGGCGTATATCCTGCTGCATATAAAGCAGCTACAATGCTTCCTGATGAAGTTTCTGATATAATATCAATATTTACATTTTCTTCTTCTAAAGCTTTTAGCACTCCAATATGTGCAGCTCCTTTTATTCCTCCTCCGTGATAAACACAATCCTATACCCATATATCCTCCGAACAAAAAAAGAATAATTATTTTTTAATAATTATTCTTTTTTTTTATTTTTATGATAACCTTTATTAAATTTATCTTATTTCTTCTTTTTTGTAATTATTTCTATTTTGTAGTTGTAATCTTTGATTGTAAAAACTTGCATCGATAGAATTTTTAATTAATATGACCAATTGCTCGTCTGTTAATCCAAATTGATCTTGAGCCTTTTTAAATTCTTCTGAAAGTTTTATTCCAGATACTGTTCTGTTATCAGTATTAAGTGTTGCATTTATTCCTTTTTGTAAAAACACATTTATTGGATGATTCTCATATCTTTCTATACTCTTTGTTTGTGCATTGCTCGTTGGGCAACATTCTAAAGGAATTCCTTCTTCTGCTAGTTTTCTCATTAGCTCTTCACTTTGTATTGCTGCTGTTCCATGTCCTATTCTTTTTGCTCCTAACCTAATTGCTTTTTCTATACTTTCTACTCCTGCAGCTTCTCCTGCATGAATTGTATATGGAACTCCATATTGTTTTGCTTTTTCAAATAAATTTTTATGATCTTCAACAGGAAATTGTTTTTCTGCTCCAGCTAAATCTATTGCACAAACACCTTTTTCTAAAAATCTTTTAGCTACATCTACTGTTTCTAAATTAATTTCTTCATTTTTTTTATCTTCTTTAGGACCTCTCATACAACATAATATAAGTTCTGTATGTATACCATCTACTTGTCTTAATCCTTCTAAAACAGCTGCTACAACTTCATCTTGTGTTAAACCTTTTTCTGTATGTTTCCCTGGTGCAAATCTTATCTCTGCAAGAACTACTCCATCTGCTTTCAAATCTTCTGCCAGTTCTTTTGCTGCCCTTGTTAAAGCTTCCTTAGTTTGTAAAACTTTAACAGGTATTTCAAATGCCTCTAAATATTGATTTAGATCTTTGCAATCTTCTGGTACAATACATTTTTTTAAATCTTCTTCTGTTAATTCTAAACCTTGTTCTTGTGCTAATTCCTTTATTGTTTGTAATCTCATAGATCCATCAAGGTGAACATGTAATTCTGCTTTTTTTATTTTTTTTATTTCTTCTAGAGTCAATTGATATTCCTCCTTACTTTTTTAACACATACATTTTATCATTTTTTACTTATAAAAGCAATGGTTTTGATATTTTTTTATTATGTAGACGT
>SAMEA3663269__coassemble_8785_pt1 | contig 2199 bp, 2 predicted proteins | sample SAMEA3663269__metabat2_low_PE_035 | metagenome-assembled genome bin SAMEA3663269 (sample SAMEA3663269) | pig gut metagenome | biome: pig gut; feature: pig-associated habitat; material: faeces | place: China | collected 2013
CAGAGGATTTCGCAAAAAAAGAATTATACAGAGAAAAATTTGATGTTTGTGTTTCGAGAGCTGTTGCAAATCTTTCATCCTTAAGTGAATTATGTTTACCCTATGTAAAGGTCGGTGGTAAATTTATATCTTATAAATCCGAAAAAGCAATGGAAGAACTGGTGTTATCTCAAAATGCTATTTCTTTATTGGGAGGGGGAAATGTATCTTGTGATGCGTTTACTTTACCGGGGGCTGATTTACAAAGAACCTTTATTATTATTCAAAAAGTAAAGGAAACACCTTTAAAGTATCCAAGAAAAGCAGGAATACCTATAAAACGTCCTTTATAATTATGTCAAATTAGTTTACATAATTATAAATATGTTTCGTATAAAGAGGACTCGTCATAAGTGGTATTCTTCGTTTACGAGTATATCATAATTTATTAATTAAAATGAAAGGCATATTAAGATATGGAGCAAAAAGGTCATCAATATATGAATTTTTTTGAATATCAGGAGTTAGACAGAAAAAGAATTTCAAGTGAGCTTCATGATACTTCTCTTCAGGATTTAACACACATAATTCATCAAATAGAATTATCCGGTTTATATATTGATACAGATCCTACGAAAGTTAAGTTGGAGCTTGAAGATATAAATAATCAGCTAAGAAGAATAATTCAGGATATTCGTAATACTATTTTTGATTTAAGACCGATGTCTTTTGATGATTTAGGATTAGAAGAAGCCATTATTCAATATATTGATTTTATTCAAAATAAGTATGCAATTATAATTGAGTATCAGATAGATAATTTGGATTATCTTGAAGAACAAAAAAAACTCTCAATATATCGTATTGTCCAGGAATGTCTTATGAATTCAGCAAAACATGCAAATGCAAATAAAATAAACCTGTTAATAAAAGACAATAAATCTGATATAATACTTTCTGTGACAGATGACGGTATTGGAATAGATAATAGTATTATTAATATCATTAATCCGGAATCAGATAATAAACATTATGGTTTATCCATTATTAAAGAAAGAGTTTCTTATCTGGAAGGTAAGTGTAATATTATATCAAATAAAGATGAAGGGACAAAAATAGAAATTACGATACCAAATAAGAAAGGAGTTTCATATGAAAATTAAAGTGATATTAGCAGATGATCATGTGATGTTAAGAGAAGGTATCAAACAATTACTTGAGTTTGACCAAACTATTGAAGTAGTCGCAGAAGCAAATGATGGAGAGGAATGTTTAGAAAAACTATCTTCTGTTAAAGCAGATGTATTACTTCTTGATATAAATATGCCTAAAAAAAATGGATTAGAAACTCTACAGGAAATAAAAAAGAAAAAAATTAAAATCAAAGTTCTTATCCTTACTGTGCATGAAGAAGTTGAATATTTAGTAAAAGCAATTGATATGGGAGTGGAAGGATATATTTTAAAAGATTCCGGTTCTGTTGAATTAAGAAAAGCTATTCATGCAGTTTTAAACGGAGAGTCATATATTCAACCAAATTTAATACCGGCTCTGAATCATTATCTGATTCATAAAGATGATGATAAAGAAAAAATTGATTCCTTAACAAAAAGAGAAATTGAAGTATTAATTGAAGTTGCAAATGGTAATTTTAATAGAGATATTGCTGCACATCTCAATATAAGTGAAAGAACTGTTAAAAATCATATGGTTAGTATTTTTAAAAAGATTGATGTTGCGGACAGAACTCAGGCTGCGGTTTTTGCAATTAAGAATAATCTTGTAAAAATTTAATTGTTTCACGTGAAACATTTAAAATAGATAAAAACAAAATACAAGATAATGTTTCACGTGAAACATATAAACCCTACATATTGTTTAAATATAGCGTGAAACATTATAAAATACGGTTGTGAAACATTAATAACACTGAAAAATAAGTAATATAGAGAATAAATCTATAAATAAAATTTCTATTTATAAATTTGTAATAAGAAATTAATCAAATAAAATAGATTATATTTCATCTTCATGATATAATGAGCATTGTCGGGTTTGGAAAAAATATAGATCCAAATAAGTATAGAAGCAATATACTTAGGAAAGGAACAAATGGGAAGAATTATAGCAATTGCAAATCAGAAAGGTGGAGTAGGAAAGACAACTACTTCTATTAATTTATCAGCTTCGTTAGCCGAAAAAGGAAAAAAGGTACTTGTT